>WNGE01000478.1_pt1 | contig 51760 bp, 49 predicted proteins | sample 5400651 | NCBI WGS metagenome assembly WNGE01 (sample SAMN13153370, study PRJNA577476) | soil metagenome | isolation source: 60 cm soil or saprolite under grassland replicate 2 | place: USA:California | collected 2016-06-15 | reverse complement strand
GAACCCGCCGCGCACGCGGCATGAATCGCGGGAAAGCCCGGTGCCTGGAAAGCGGGCACGCCGGGTTTGGAGGGAGGCTGCCCGGAAAAGGCCCGATTTATCGGGACCTCGCTGGGCAGCCCACCCTACCCACCTGGTATGGCTCGGCTCTACTCGTCGCGGACCGGTGGTATCCCAGCTCGAAGACCTGTTCGGCGTGCGGCTGGCGAAAGCCAAACCTGCCCCTGGCCGAACGGACCTGGACGTGTGACGGCTGCGGCGCCGAACACGACCGCGACCTCAACGCCGCGACCAAGCTCGCCCGCCTGAGCGAGCACACACTCAGTGTGGAAGGCAGGCCCGCCGGGAGTGGCCCGGTGGCAGGACGCGGAGCCGACCGTAGGACCCGAGCCGCTGCGGCGGCAACGGCAGGCGGCTGTGAAACGTCAACCCCGCACAGCCGCCGCACGGCCGCTGGCAAGACGGGGACCGCCCCTCCGCAAGGAGAGGCTGCCTGAACGATGAGCACTCACAGTCGCTCATCTGAAGACAACGGCTAATGTGGTACCGGCCTGGCAGTTGTTAAGTCGATATCAATGGGGCGGCGTTCCCAGGGGAGGTAGCGTCCGGTGGCCGACGTGCTCAGTGCCAGCGAAAACCTGGGGGCCAGCGAGAACCTCAGCACCGAGCTGGACGTCGCGGCCATCAGGGCCCGGTTCTCCTCGCTGCGGCGGGGTTTCGCCTTCTTCGACGCGCCCGGCGGCACTCAGGTCCCGGACGAGGTGGGCGGGGCGATCGCGGGGGCGCTGCGGGACGCGAGCGCGAACCTGGGCGCGGGCTACGCCACCAGCATCCGGGTCGGGCAGGTCCTGGAAGAGGCTGAGCACAAGGCGGCCAGGTTCCTCGGCTGCGAGCCGGACGAGGTGATCTTCGGGCCGAACATGACCACGCTGAACTTCGCGCTGTCCCGGACCGCGGCCCGCGCCTTCCAGCCGGGGGACGAGATCCTGGTGTCCTGCCTGGATCACGACGCCGGGGTCGCCCCCTGGCTGGAGATCGCGCACGACGCCGGCCTGGTGGTCCGGCACGTCGGGCTGCACGACGACACCACGCTCGACGTCGCGGACCTGGAGAGCAAGCTCGGGCCGCGCACCAAGGTGGTCGCGTTTGCCTGGGCGTCGAACGCCGTGGGCACGGTCACCGATGCCCGGCGGGTGTGCCAGCTCGCGCACGACGCCGGCGCGCTCGCCTGGGTGGACGCGGTGCACTACGCCGCGCACGAGCCGATCGACGTCCGCGTCATCGGCGCTGACATGCTCATCTGCTCGCCGTACAAGTTCTGCGGCCCGCACCTGGGCATCGCGGCCGGGCGGTCCGAGGTGATGAGCCAGTGGCGGCCGTACAAGGCGCGGCCTGCCCCCACCAGCCCGCTGGGGCGCAGCTTCGAGACCGGCACGCAGTCCTATGAGCTGCTGGCCGGGTTCAACGCGACCATCGACTACCTCGACTCGATCGGGGGCTTCACCGCGATCACCCCCTACGAGCGCGCGCTCGGCCAGCGCTTCCTCGACGGCCTGTCCGACGCGGTCACCGTCTACGGGCGGCCCGGGATGGACGGCCGCGTGCCGACGTTCCTGGTCAACGTCGACGGCGTGGCCGCCGAGGAGGTCGCCGCGCGGCTGGCCGACGCCCAGATGGGGGTCTGGGCGCATGACTCGTGGTACTCGCTCGGCCTGTACCAGCGGCTCGGCTACACCGGTAAGTCGGTCCGGATCGGCTTCATCCACTACAACTCGCCGGAGGAGGTCGACCGGCTCGCCGGGGCGCTGAACGGCCTGAGGTTATCCCGCGGCCTATCCGGTCGGGCGCTACCCGTCGGCCCCGCCGAGGATCTCGGCGAGCTTGTCCAGGTTGATGTTGCCGCCCGAGACCACGCAGACGATCTTCCCGGGGCCGGCCCGGCCGCTCAGCGCGGCCGCCGGGGCGAGCGCTCCCGCGCCTTCGGCGATGACCCGGACCCGCTCGGCGAGCGTCCGCACCGCGGCGGCCACCTCGGCGACCGGGACGGCCACCGCGTCGTCCACGAGCGGTGACACCAGCGGCCACATGCTGTCCAGCACGCGCCGGCTGCCCGAGCCGTCCACGAACGAGGGCCGGTAGTCGACGTCGGCCGGGTGCCCGGCGGCGAACGCCGCGGCCAGCGCCGCGGCCGTGTCGGGTTCGGCCGTGACGATCCTCGTGCCGGGCCGCAGCGCCTTGACCGCGCTGGCGATCCCCGTGGTCAGCCCGCCGCCGCCGTAGGGGATCACGACCGCGTCCGGGTCGGGCAGGTCCTCGAGTATCTCCAGCCCGATCGTGCCGTTGCCGGCCATCACCCCGGGATCCTGGACCGGGTGCACGAACAGCCCTTCCACTCCGTCGACGCGGTTGGCCACGATGGCGTTCCACCAGTCGTCGTACGTGATCTTCATGACCCGGCCGCCCAGCCGTTCGATCGCGGCGATCTTGGCCTCGGGCGCGTGGTCGGGCACCGCGATGGTGGCCGGGACGCCGAGTTCGCGTGCCGTCCACGCGATGCCCTGCGCCATGTTGCCCGCGCTGGCGGTGACCAGGCCCTTGGCCCATGCGCCGGCCGGCGCGAGCATGACCGCGTTGGTCGCGCCGCGGATCTTGAACGAGTTGATGGGCTGGAGGTTCTCCAGCTTCAGGTAGATCTCGGCCGGGGCGTCCGCGACGTGCAGCCGGACCAGCGGGGTGCGGACCACCGCGCCGGCGATCCGGGCCCGCGCCGCTTCGATCTCCGCCAGTTCGATCATTGCTCCACCCTCCCGGTAAGGCCCGCCACGGCCGCTTCGATTTCGGCCCGCTCGGCCTCGGTGACCGGATGCCGGAGCGCCTCGGCCGCCGGAGCCAGGTGCTCCGGGCGGCCCGGGCCGATCACGACCTGGGTCACCCGCTCGCCGGCCAGCAGCCAGCCGAGCGCGAGCCCGGCCAGCGAGGTGCCGCGGGAGGCGGCGATCGCCTCCAGCCGGTCCAGCGCGTCGAAGGTGGCGCCGGTGACGAGGTCCTGGTACGGCTCGGGCCGCTGGGTCATCCGCGACCCGGCCGGGTACGCGGCACCGCGCCGGTACTTCCCGGTGAGCCAGCCGCCCGCCAGCGGGCCGAACGCCAGGTAGGCGACGCCCCGTTCGGCGCACAGCGGCAGCAGGTCCGGTTCGTCCTGCCGGGCCAGTAGCGAGTAGCTGTTCTGCACGGCTCGCGGCGCGCCCGCCGCCAGGGCGGCGGCGAGCTGCGGCGCGTCGAAGTTGCTCACCCCGTACGCGCCGATCAGGCCGTCGGCCTGGGCGGTGCCGAACGCCCCGAGGGTCTCCGCCAGCGGCACGTCCGGGTCGTACTCGTGCGCGAGGTAGAGCTCGACCTGGCTGACTCCCAGCCGGTCCAGGCTGGAGCGGAGCTGGCGGGCGACGCGATCCGGCTTCAGCCCGTGATCGGCCCCGGCCTCCATCGGGTTGAACGTCTTGGTGGTGAGCCGCGGCCGGACCCCGCGCGCGGCCATCCAGCGGCCGATCGCCCGCTCGCTACGGCCGCCGCCGTAGGCGTCGGCGGTGTCGAACCAGTCGATGCCGGCCTGGAAGGCCGCGTCCATCAGCGCGAACGCCTCGTCCTCGGTCAGCCCTTGGCCGAAGAAGTCCGGTGCCGAGCCGATCCCGCCGAAGTTCCCGCAGCCCAGCGCGATCCGCGCGACGGCCAGCCCCGGATCGTCCCCCTGCATGTACCCACGCTACCTGGCTCAGCATGGGGTAGCCGGGTTACCTTTGCCTGGACGGCGCGTAATACGGGGGAAGGTGGGGCATGGACAAGGACCTGGCTGATCAGGTTGCCGGTAACAGCCAGGGAACGGTACGCGCGTAAGCCATGACCGCGAGCAGGCTGGCAGGCCGCCGCCTCGCCCGGCTGAGCTACCTCGGGCTGCCGGGCGCCATCGCCCTGCTGGTTCTGGCCGCCAGCGTTGCCGCCGTCACCGCGCCCCGCCCGGCCGCTGCCGCCCGCCACGGGTACGACTGGGTGACCAGCTGGGGCGCCAGCCCGCAGGATCCCACGCCGGGCACGCTCGGCATGACCGGCTTCCACGATCAGACGGTTCGCGACATCATCTTCCCCAGCGTCGGCGGCAACATGATCCGGCTCGAGCTGACGAACGCCTTCGGCCGGTCGCCGCTGCAAGTCGGCCGCGTGACGGTGGCGCTGGCGGACCTCGGTGCCGGGGTTGTCCCGGGCACGATCCACCCGGTGAGCTTCGGCGGCCGTGTGTCGGTCCGGATCCCGGTCGGCGCGCAGGTCCTCAGCGATCCGGTGGGCATGCAGGTGTCAGCCCTGCAGGAGCTGGCGGTGAGCATCTACGTGCCGGGCCGGACCGGTGTGGCCACCCAGCACTCGGACGCCCTGCGACTCAACTGGGTGTCGGCGGCCGGCGACCACGCCGGCGAGGCGGGGTCCGGCGCGTTCACGATCCCGGCCCCGTCCTGGTACTACCTCAGCGGTCTCGACGTGCGGTCGTCCAGAGCGGCCGGGACCGTGGTCGCGTTCGGCGACTCGATTACCGATGGCGTGAATTCGAGCGTCGGCGGCAACGACCGCTGGCCCAACGACCTGGCCCGGAGACTGGGCGCGGTGGCTGGCCCGACGCTCTCGGTGGCCGACGAGGGGATCGGCGGCAACCGGCTGCTGACCGTGTCGCGGTGCTGCGGGGCCAGCGCGCAGGCGCGCTTCGCCCGGGATGCCTTGGACCAGCCCGGGGTCCGGGACGTCATCGTGCTGGAGGGGATCAACGACATCGGGCTCAGCGTGGGCCCGCGGCACTTGGACGCCGGGCTCACCCCGGCCCGGATCATCGCCGGGTACCGGGACCTGATCGCCCAGGCGCACGCCCGCGGTGTGCGGATATTCGGCGCGACCCTGCTGCCGTACCAGGGCGCCGGCTACTACTCGTCGGCGGGGGAAGCCATCCGCGAGGCGGTGAACGCCTGGATCCGCACCAGCGGCGCCTTCGACGGCGTCATCGACTTCGACGCGGTGATGCGCGACCCGGCGAACCCGTTGCGGCTCAACCCCGCCTACGACTCCGGCGATCGCCTGCACCCCAACGACGCCGGGTACCAGGCCATGGCGGACGCCATCAACCTGGACATGCTGCTGCCGCATCCCGCTAGCGCTATAGCCAGGCCCGTTCGGGATCCTGGACAGGTCCCGGCCTGACGGTCACCACGGCTGGCTGCTGCTGGTGAAGTGGGTCAGCGTATCGATGTCCCCGGCCTGGTAGACGTGCCGCGGGGGGGTGGCGAAGGTGGCGTACGGCCGGATCCGGATCACGACCCGGTTCTCCTCACGAGCCATCCGCTCGATCTCCGGCATCTTGGCCGACGTCACGTTCTTCTCGGCCATCAGGTCGATGACCCGGCGCAGCACGTCCACCGCCTGACCGAAGTCCTCCTCGAGCGTGGCGTCTCCGTAGACCTGCAGGTAGGTCACGGGCCACTGCTCGTCCAGGATGCACAGGCTGACCTTGGTGCTGCGCTGCACCGCCAGCGCCTTGGCCCGGGCCGCCATGGTGGAGACCAGCAGGTCGTCGCCGTCTAGGACGTAATACACCACGGTCATGGCGGGGCCGTCGTTCTGGCGGTTGTACCCGAAGACGCACGTCCGGTGCTTCCGCACGAACTCCCGGCGCTCAATTCGATCCATAGTCATTAAGGTAGACGACCATGCGGCTGGGTACCGGGGCCGTGGCCGGCCTGCCCTGAACTAGCATGGAAATTGGTGACAGAGCGCAAACCAAGGGAAATCAGCTTCGCCTCGTGGGTCGACCAGCAGGTCAGCGAGGCGGCTGAGCGGGGTGCCTTCGATAACCTGCCCGGCGCGGGCAAGCCGCTCTCCCGCCGCGGCGGGACCGACGCGTGGCTGCAGGACTACCTGCGCCGCGAAGGCGTATCAGCCGACGAACTGCTGCCCACCCCGCTACGGCTGCGCAAGGAGGCCGAACGGCTCGCCGGGTCGGTCCAGGACCTGAACTCCGAGGACGAGGTTCGCACGGTGGTCAAGGGCCTCAACCGGCGGATCGCGGAGTGGCGCCGGATCCCCGACGGCCCGCCGATATACCTGCGCCTGGTGGACGAGGACGCGATGGTCGCCCGGTGGCGAGACGCGCGCCGCGGGCCGCCGGCCCCGGCGCCCGCCGACCGCCCGCACCCGGATCCGCCGCCGCGGCGGGCGCGGTGGTGGCGCCGCCGCCGGAGCTTAGGCTCCGGCCTCCCTGAGCGCCCACGCCGCCGGCCCCGACCGTTCGGCCTGATGCCTAGGTCACAGGGCCTGCAGGACGACCGCCTTCAGCTCGTCGTGGCTCAGCGGGACCGGGTTGCCCTGCATGCTGCTCGACGCCGCCGCCTTGGCCGCGATGTCATCGGCCTGCCCGGGGCCGAGGCCGAACGCGGCCAGCCCGGGCACGCGGAGCAGGGTGAGGGTCTCGCCGATCCAGGCCAGGCCGTCCTCGACGGATGCGCCGGGCCTCCCGGTCAGCAGCTGCGCCGCCTCGGCGTACCGGTCCAGGGCGGGCCGGTTCACGGTAGGGGAGCCGGGTGCCGCGGACCGCAGCGCCCGCACGTTGGCCTCGATGACCGGTGCCAGCAGCGCGGCGCAGGCCATGCCGTGCGGCACGTCCGCGGTCCCGCCGACGACGCCGGCCAGTCCGTGCACGGCGCCCAGCTTCGCGTTGGCCAGCGCCATGCCGCCCAGCAGGGCGCACATGGCCATGTCCGTCCGTGCCGCCAGGTCGGCGCCGTCGGCATGAGCCGCCCGCAGCCCGGTGGCCGCCCGGCGCAGCCCTTCGCGGGCCAGCCCGTCGGTCAGCGGCGTGGCCCGGACCGAGACGAACGGCTCCAGGCACTGGGTCAGCGCGTCCAGGCCGCTGGCCGCCGTCACCGGCGGCGGGCACGACACGGTGAGCTCCGGGTCGACCAGCGCCACCCGCGGGATCATCAGCGGGCTGCGCAGGCTCGCCTTCAGACGGTGCCCGGGTACGGCGAGCACCGCGTTGGCGGTGACCTCCGCGCCGGTGCCGGCCGTGGTGGGCACCGCCACGCAGGGCGCGGCGGGCCGGGTGATCTTCTGCCCGGAGCCGACCACCTCCAGGTAATCAAGCGGGTCACCGCCGTTGGCCAGCAGCATGGCGACCGCCTTGCCGAGGTCGATGACACTCCCGCCGCCGATCGCGACGATCATGTCGGCGCCGTGCTCGCGTGCGGCCGCGGCCCCGGCCCGGGCCAGTTCGGCCGTTGGCTCGCCCGCCACCGGGAAGACCGCGGCCGGCAACCCCAGGCCCGCCAGCAGGTTCTCATGACGCGCCGGGTTCGCCCCCGTGCACACCAGCACGCGCGACCCGAGCCAGGCCAGCACGCCGGGCAGTTCGGCGGCCCGCCCGGCACCGGCCACGATGCGGCCGGCGGTGGCGAACTCGAACGCCGCCGCCGTCATGGTGCGCTGCTCGCCCAGTTCTCGTCGTCCGGCGGGAACACCGCGGAAAACCGGGTCGATGCCCGCGGTTCGGCCATCATCTCGGCGACCGCGTCCCGCCAGGCCGCGTAGTGCGGCGTCAGCTTGTGCGCCGCCGGGGCATCGCCGTCCCGGTAGACCTCGACCAGCACCACGTGCGCCGGATCGGCCTCGTCCTGGATGACGTCGAACCGCAGCACCCCCGGCTCGCCCAGCGATGCCCGCGCGTTCGTCAGCGTCGCGGCCAGGAACTCCTCGACCCGCCCCGGCCGGACCCGCACGTGTACATGAACGACCAGCATGCCCTCATCCTCCTACACGCCCCCCGCGTCCGCGCCCGCAAGGCCGTCGGCGGCAGCCGCAACCACGACGATGTGACGTTGTAGTGGTTCTGACCACGACGATGTGACATTGCCGTGGTTCGTCGGCGTGAGAATGCGCGCGGCGACGTTAGAGCGCCGCCTCGTTGTTCCCGCTAGCCCCACGCAGCGCATGGACACCAGCCAGCCCCGCGCCGGAGCTGCCGTCCTGCTGCCGAGGGGGCGAGCCCACAGTGCACCAGACACGCTGCTGGGACGGGCGAGGCAGTCTGTAACGTGACGCACACACCCCGTTTACGCGGATGCGGCGACGCGCGGTTACCGTGGACACTTCAAGTCGACAGAAGGCGGGTGCCGAGCCATGAATACGCCCCCGAATTCGCGGCGGCAGCCGGCCTACGGTGAGCGCGCCCGTTCCTACGAGCGCGACACCGCGGCGTTCCAGCCCTACCGCCGCGCGGTCGTCGAGGCGCTCCCGCTCCGCTCCGGGCAGGTGGTCCTCGACGTGGGCTGCGGGACCGGCCTGTGCTGCGGCCTGCTCCGGGACAAGGTCGGCCCGGGAGGAGGCGTCGTCGGCATCGAGGAGTCGCCCGAGATGGCGGCGGTGGCGCGGGAGCACATCGCGTGCGCGGGCTGGGACAACGTCACGGTGGTGCAGGCGCCGGCCAAGGATGCCGAGATCGGGTCGGCCGCCGATGCCGCCCTGTTCTGCGCCGTGCACGACATCCTGCAGTCCCCGGACGCGCTGCGAAACGTCGTGACCAGGCTGCGCCCCGGAGCGTGGGTGGCCGCGGGCGGAGGCAAGTGGGCCGCGCCGATGATGGTGGCCCTGAACTCCATGGTCAGCCTGCTGCACGCGCCGTACGTGCGGGACTTCAGCGGTTTCGATCGCCCGTGGCGGCATCTGGAGCAGCTGGTCGAGGACGTCCAGGTCCGGGAGCTGGCGTTCGGCAGCGGCTATGTCATGACCGGCCGCACGCCAGCGTCAAAGCCGGGGTGAATCGGCCGGTGTAGCGCAGCCGCCACGCGCGTCAGTCCGCGAGCATATTCCCCATCAGCCCGGGTAGAACCATTAGGTATCCGGGCCTTTGGTCCCTATCGCGCTGCGCGCATCGGCAGGCACACTCCAGATGCAGGGATGGATCGTCGGCTGGGCTCCCGCCGACTTGCATCGCAGGAGAGTGAGTCCGTGCGGCAGGTACCGGGGATGGCCGTGACCGTGGGTACGCGCCTAGTGGAGCTGCCCGGCCGCGGCGTCACGCGGGTCTGGGAATGCCCCGGCCCCCGCGGCGCCGACACGCTCGTGCTCATCCACGGGGTCACCTTCACGGCCGAACTCAACTGGGGAAGGGTCTTCGCCCCGCTCGCCCCCCACTTCCGCGTCGTCGCCATCGACCTGCGCGGCCACGGCGACGGGATCAGCGCCGGCGCGCGGTTCCGGCTCGAGGACTGCGCCGACGACATTGCCGCGCTGGCACAGGTCCTCGGCATCGGCCGGTTCGTCGCGGTGGGCTACTCGATGGGCGGCATGGTCGCCCAGCTGCTGTACCGGCGGCACCCGTCGCTGCTATCCGGCCTGGTGCTGTGCGCGACCGCCCGCAACGTGCTGGGATCTCCGGCGGAGAGGCTGGCTGCGCTCGCGCTGCCGACGGCGGCCGCCGCCATCCGGTGGAACCCGTTCCTCCAGCCGATGAGCGCCGAGCTCTTCGGCATGGCCCTGATAGGCCCGGTCGAGGACCCGGCCACGGCCAGGCTGGCCCGCGCCCAGCTGAGGCGGACCAGCCTCGGAACCGCCATCTCGGCCATCCAGGCCGTCTGCGAGTTCACCTCGCACAGCTGGATCGGCCAGGTCGACGTCCCCGCCGCGGTGGTGGTCACGGCCCGGGACCACATCGTCCCGGTCAGCCGCCAGCTCCGGCTGGCCCGCGCGATCCCCGGCGCCTCGGTGCACGAAGTGGACGCGGATCACGCGGTGTGCGTGACCAGGCCGCAGCTGTTCACCCAGTCCCTGCTCCAGGCCTGCTGGTCGGTCACGGCGGCCCGGGCCGACGGCACGCGGCCGGGCCTGACCGGAACCGTGCTCTGAACCGGCGCGTATCCTCCGGCGTAGCAGGCGCACCAGATATCAACGGTGAGGGGCTCTGATGGCGAACGCACCCGGCGGCCGCGACGGCCGCCCGGTCACGATCTTCGGCCCGGATTTCCCGTTCCCGTTCGACGACTGGATCGCGCACCGGGCCGGCCTGGGTTCGATTCCGGCCGAACGGCACGGGGAAGAAGTCGCCGTCATCGGCGCCGGCATCTCCGGTCTGGTCGCCGCCTACGAGCTGATGAAGCTCGGCCTCAAGCCGGTGGTCTACGAGGCCTCGCAGATGGGCGGGCGGCTGCGCTCGCAGCCGTTCGAGGGCGCCAAGGGCGTGGTCGCCGAGCTCGGCGGGATGCGGTTCCCGATCTCATCGTCGTCCTTCTATTACTACGTGGACAAGCTGGGCCTGCAGACCCGCCCGTTCCCCAACCCGCTGACCGAAGCCGCCGGAAGCACGGTCGTCGACCTGGAGGGCGCGACGTACTACGCGGGCTCGCTTGGCGACCTTCCGCCGCTGTTCACCGAGGTCGCCGACGCCTGGGCGCAGGCTCTGGAGGAGGCGCGGTTCACCGACATCCAGAACGCGATCCGGGCGCGCGACGTGGCCACGCTCAAGTCGCTGTGGAACGACCTCGTGCCTAGCTGGGACGACCGCACGTTCTACGACTTCGTCGCCACATCCCAGGCGTTCTCGAAACTCACGTTCCGGCACCGCGAGGTCTTCGGCCAGGTCGGGTTCGGTACCGGCGGCTGGGACTCGGACTTTCCCAACTCCATGCTGGAGATCTTCCGGGTCGTGATGACCAACTGCGACACGGACCAGCACCTGATCGTCGGCGGCGCCGCGCAGGTGCCCCGCGGGCTCTGGCGCTGCGCCGCGCCCCGGCCCGCCCACTGGCCGGCCGGTACCTCACTGGCCTCGCTGCACTCCGGCGCGCCCCGGCCCGGCGTCGCCCGGATCGCCCGGGAGTCCGACGGGCAGCTCGCGGTCACCGACGAATGGGGCACCACCCGCCGGTACGCCGCGGTGCTGGTGACATGCCAGAGCTGGCTGCTCACGACACAGATCGAATGCGAGGAGAGCCTGTTCTCCGCGAAGCTGTGGACGGCCCTGGACCGCACCCGCTACATGCAGTCCTCTAAGACCTTCGTGCTGGTCGACCGGCCGTTCTGGAAGGACAAGGACCCGCGCACCGGCCGTGACGTGATGAGCATGACGCTGACCGACCGGCTAACCCGCGGCACCTACCTGTTCGACCACGGCGACGGCCAGCCGGGCGTGATCTGCCTGACCTACTCCTGGATGAGCGACGCGCTGAAGATGCTGCCCGAGCCGGTCGAGCGCCGGGTGCAGCTCGCGCTCAGCGCGCTGCACAAGATCTATCCCGACGTCGACATCGCCAGCCACATCATCGGCGACCCGATCACCGTGTCCTGGGAAGCCGACCGGCACTTCCTGGGCGCGTTCAAGGGAGCGCTGCCCGGGCACTACCGGTACAACCAGCGGATGTACGCCCACTTCATGCAGGACGACCTGCCGCCGGAGCAGCGGGGGATCTTCCTCGCCGGAGACGACGTTTCCTGGACCCCCGCCTGGGTCGAGGGCGCCGTTCAGACCTCGCTGAACGCGGTCTGGGGCATCCTGCACCACCTCGGCGGCACGACCCACCCGGACAACCCGGGGCCCGGGGACGCATTCGCCCGCCTCGCGCCGCTCGAGCTCCCCGATTGAGCTGGCCGATTGAGCTGGCCGACTGACATGGAAGAGCTGACGTCCGGCGGGCGGCCTCGCCGCTTCGCGCTGAGCCTGCCCCGGACCGGGTCCAGCGACGGGATTCCCCTGGTGATCGTGCTGCACGGCAACCATCCGGACGCCACCGGGCAGATGATGCGCGACTGGACCACCTTCGACGAGCAGGCCGGTGCGTTCGGTTTCGCCGTCGCCTACCCCGACGGCATCGGCGGCTGCTGGGCCGACGGCCGCGGCGTCACCACGGCCGACGAGGCGGGCGTCGACGATGTCGCGTTCCTCCGCGCGCTCATCGACACCGTGGCCGGACGGCACGGCACGCACCTCGACCGCACGGTGGTGGCGGGCGTGTCCAACGGCGCGTTCATGGCCCACCGGATCGCGCTCGAGGCGAGCGGGAAGGTGGCGGTGTTCGCCGCCGTCGCGGGCGGCCTGCCGGCCAGCCTGCGCGACGCGCGGCCCGCCCACGCGGTGTCGGCGATGCTGATTCACGGCACGGCCGACCCGGTCTCCCCGATCGACGGAGGCTACTCGCGGCACCTCGGCCCCAACGGGGAACTACGCGGCCGGACGCTGTCGCTGGCGGAGACGGCCGGGTTCTGGCGCGCCGTCGACCGGTGCCCGCCCGGCCCCGGCGACACCACCGCCACCGAGTTCTCCAGCCGGATCACGGCGGCAGGCGGCGTCGGCGGGACGCGGGTCGCCGCCTGGACGGTGTTCGGAGGCGGGCACACCTGGCCCGGTGCCAAGCCGTTCCCCGGGGCGGCCCAGACCGGCCCCCAGGAGTTCGACGCCGCCGAGGAGATCTGCCTTTTCGCCGAGCCCCTGCTCGCGTCCGCGGAAAGCCGGCGGCTGCCACGCGCCTAATCACGAGAATGCCGGAACTGTCGTCGTCATCCTCGCCCTGCTCCCGCCGTGGATCTTGATCCTCCTCGTCACTAGAGAGACACTCGGGTTCGGCGGGGTCCCGGTAGCGGAGGAAAAGATCAATTCGTCCCGAACGAACGGGGGTGAACCGCCCCCGCACACGGCCGGGAGCCCCGGGGGGCCGGCCGCCTCATCCTGGCCCCGGTCATCGGCTTCATCGGCGTCGCCGTGTCCGGCAGCTGCCCGCGGCCATGCAGCCCTGACGCCCGGCGCCTTGTGCCCGGCGCGTGGTGAAGCGCCACGCCGATTGTGGCCGCCGCCAAGCCCGCCGGGTCCTGGCTCCGTTGCCCTTTCCCGCCGGGCCGCCCGCGTGTACTGAAGGTAGCGAGGGTTCCCGAGCACAACTGGAGGATGACGGTGCCGTACCACGCCGACGTGATCGGCTCGCTGCTGCGCCCGCGCTACCTCTCGGAGGCGCGGGCCGCGCTGGCGGCAGGCCGGATAAGCAACACCGAATTCAAGCGAATCGAGGACCGCGCGGTCGATCAGGCGATCGCGATGCAGGAGGGCTGCGGGCTCGACGTCGTGAACGACGGCGAGCTGCGCCGGTTCTCGTTCCTCGACCACCTGCTGGGGGACATGGAAGGGGTCGCCGACATCCCAGGTGCGTCGATCACCTTCCACGGCCCGGACCCCGCGCAGGACTGGGAGTGGCAGCCCCCGGTCACCGTCACCGGCCGGATCCGGCCCAAGGGGCCGATGATGACCATCGAGGAGTTCAGCTACGCGCGCGGCCGGGCCCGCGTCCCGGTGAAGATCACGATGCCGAGCCCGCTAGTCATGTACGGGGCGTGGTCACCGGAGCATTCCCGCCCGGCCTACTCCGATCCCTTCGAGCTGTTCGCCGACGCCGCGGACATCATCCGCGCCGAGGCCGCCGAACTGGCCCGGCTCGGCTGCACCTACATCCAGATCGATTCGCCCGACTTCGGCACGCTCGTCGATCCGGAGAACCGCGCGCTCCGCGAGAGCCTGGGCATCTCCACCGAGCGCACGCTCACCGAGGGCGTGGACATCATCAATTCCGTGGCCGACGTGCCCGGGGTAACGTTCGGCCTGCACATCTGCAAGGGCAACAACAAAAGCACCTGGATCGCGGCCGGCGGGTACGAGTTCACCGCTGACAAGCTGTTCGGCCGGTCGGACAACTTCGACGTGTTCCTGCTCGAGTACGACGACGAGCGGTCGGGCTCCTTCGAGCCGCTGGCCAATGTGCCCGACGACAAGGTGGTCGTGCTCGGCCTGGTGTCGAGCAAGCTCCCGGAGATCGAGCCGGCTGACGAGCTCATCGCCCGCATCGACGAGGCGGCCCGGTACGTCGGCAAGGAGCGGCTCGCGCTGTCCACCCAGTGCGGGTTCTCACCGGTGTCCATCGGCGGGAACCTCATCAGCGAGGAGACCCAGCAGCGCAAGCTCGAGCTGGTCGCGGAGGTGGCTCACCGGATCTGGTAGCCGCGCGGGCGCGCAGCCGCCTGCCGGCCGCGCCACCGCTGTCGCTAGGCTGGTCACTGTGACCACTGCCGCGCCATCCGGCGAATTCCTGCACATCGTCGTCGGCTATGACGGTTCTCCTCCGGCGAGCCGGGCACTCGACGCCGCGGTCAGGTTGCTGCGGGGCCGGGTCGGCCGCATCGAGGTCGTCTGGGTGGCTCACCTGTCGAGCACCGTCATGATGTCGGCGGGCGCCGTCGCCGAGATGGAAGAAAGCTTCGACGAGGTGGCGCCGGAAATGCGCGACCAGGCCGCTGTCCAGCTGGACGGCAGCGGCCTGGACTGGGGGTTCGAGCGACGCCAGGGAATCATCGCGGACGAGCTGATCGCCGCGGCCGGCGGCCTCCGCGACGCCGGCCCCGGCCAGACCGTGGTGATCGTGGTCGGGAGCTCGTCCCACCTCTCGCACCGCGTGGTCGGGTCGGTCACCGTCAGCCTGGCCCGCCACTCACCGGTCCCCGTCGTGATCGTGCCCTAGGCCTAATGCACCCGACCGGGTATTTTGACCCCCAATCACGGGCGCCGTGACAGCTGTGGCACCTGATGCGGGCCCCATGGCCGAAACGGCACGGGTTATTTTCTTACGCGCCGCTGGAGCTGAATGAACGCGGCATCCAGGCAGTATGAAGGGGCATCAAGGCGAGGGCCTGCGCTGGCACGGGCCATGATCTGGAGCGAACGCTCAGCCAACTTCAAGGAACGCGCGCTACCGTTTCTGGCATGGACGAATTCCGGGCCCGCAGGGTGGTCGACGCCCTTCGTGACCGCGGTGTCAACGCGCACTTGCTCCGCGGCGGCATCGACCAGTTCGGCATCCGTGTGTCGCTGACCGGCGGCCGCGAGGCAGAGTGGGACACCGACGGCACGGCCGGCCTCGAAGCCCAGGTTATGCGCGACGGCATGCTCATCGGCTTCGTGCCCCAGATCGAAGGCTCCGAGGACTTCGACGAGGCCCAGGTCGTTGACGCTATCGCCCGCACCGACTACGACCAGCCCGTCGCCCGCCAGCGAGCCGCCGCGCCCGAGCCTGGTCCCCCCCTTACCCGCGAAGGCGGCGTCTTCCGCCGTTTCCTCGACGGCTTCCGCTACCGGTAACCAGGCACCGCCGTCCGCGGCATCCGTCGCGTTGACCACGCCGCTGACCCCGCCGCATACTGGGCCTCACTATCCAGATCGAGATGACCGGGGCGCTGTGCAGCACATCCTGGCTCTTTCCCGTTCAGCCGTCATCATCCGGCACTGGTTCGAGATCAACCTCGGCGACGCTTCCATGGAGCACGGTGCCAGGATCGAGATCCGGGAGCTGGCTTGCCATCCGCATCGAGGCAGCGAATCAGCGTCCCAGCTCACCACCGTCGATCGCCCGCTGTGGCGGGCCGATCTGTTCGACCGGCTCGCGGATCCTCCGGGCAGTTTTTCCGCTGCGCATTTCCATCCGCGATTCAACGGCAACGAGCCGTCTGCCCGGTGCTGGGATGCCGCCTTGAGCGCCGACCCATGGACCTGGCTAGGAGATCAGGTCAGCAGCCTCGGAGCTGCGGCCGGGGGAGCGGGCTGGCCGATCGATCCCGCTGACGCCGCGGAACTCCCCGGCCTGGCTGGCGACGTAGTAGCGACCGCGCGGCAGTTCGGACCGGTCGAGTGCCAGTCAGTGGCGGAGTGCTTCCAGCTGACCAGGGATGTCCAGTCCGCCGTTCAGCTCATGATCGCCACATTGCGGGCACCAGAGAACCTGGACCGGGATCGGGCGGCACCCTGGCTGGCGCGCGCCTGACCGCAGGTGGTCGTGCCGGGTCAGGATGCCGCCAGGCCGGGCAGGTGCTGGAGAGGTCAGTCGAGGCACAGGCAGAAGGGGTGCCCCGCCGGATCGAGGAATACCCGGAAGGATGTGCCGGGCTGGTGCTCATGCTTGGTCGCGCCGAGATCGAGCACCGCCGCCTCAGCGGCATCGAGGTCGTCGACGATCACGTCGAGATGCATCTGCTGAGGCACCTCCTGAGTCGGCCATCGAGGCGGAATATAGCCCTTCACCTGCTGAAAGGAAACGCACTGACCGTAATCCGCGCGGACGTCAGCCCAGCCGGAGGAGATCTCGACCTTCCAGTCCAGCATCGCGCCGTAGAACGTCGCGAGAGCACCAGGATCGGGACAGTCGATGACGATGCTGGGGAAGCGTGCGATAGCCATGCAGGCACGGTACAGGCAATCGCGGACAATTCCTGTCCGCGATTGCCTGCTATGCCGGTTTCAGTAGCTGCCGGACGACCGGCACAACGCTGCTCGCGCTGGTGGCCTGCAAGTCGCCATTACCGATGGCCGGATGACAGCCGATGAGGATGGAGACCAGGACCGGCGGCCCCTCAGGGTAAGAGAAGAAAATCTCGTAGGCCCGGAAGGGCCGGGCGTGCCGGAACAACCGTGGGTCGAGGGGCGGGTCGGCAGCCGGTTGAGCGCCGAGACCAGGGCCTGGTAGCCGGAGGTGAGCGTGCGTGTGCGCGCATTTGGGTGCGCAGATGGTCACGGACGTCGAGCCCGCGGGAACCATCGCCGTGCCCTGGCCGAGCCGGCCGATGTCCTGGTAAGACCGGTTGCACGACACCGGCGTCCGGGCGGGCCACCGGCCTGAGGCGAACGCCTTGCTCACGGCGGGACCGATAATGCCGGAGCTGGAGAACTCGCCATTGGAGGCGCCGACGCACTCGTTGGGCTCGTCGGTGGCGGCGACCCAGATCCTCGCGCCGCCCGGGTAGGCGAGGCCGATGAGGTAGTTGGTCTGCGGCCCGCCCACGAGCGTGCAGGCGATCGGCTGACGGGGACTGTGTGGTTTCCAGGTGAGCTGGCCGGCGAGGCTGGCGAGTCCGCCGGCCAGCGACCGCCGCCCCGACAGCGCCCACCCGGCCTGCTGCTTCGCCGTGTTGCTGCCGCGGTAGGCGCAGAGCAGCGCCGAACCGGGCGTGATCTGCGGCACCAGGCGGGAGCGGCCATCGATGCCAGTCGGCTTGGCAGGCACCCAGGGGGCCCGATGAGCGTAGCTCCCGCGCGCTGCCGTTCGCTGAGCGCCCCGAGCGCGGCCCACAGCTCGAATGCTCGACCAGCTCCGTCAGCACATCGTCCAGATGCATGCCACCACCTCGGGCCTACCCTGAAGACGCGTCACCCCCGCCGATGTGTTGCACCCAAACACTCACTTCCCACCTCGGATGGCAACTGCCCTATGGACATCTCCGACTTCAGCCTTGACCTGTTCTCTCTGGCCGGGCGCAATGCGCTCGTCACCGGCGGCAACACCGGCCTGGGCCGGGCCTTCTCCGTCGCCCTGGCCACGGCCGGCGCTGACGTGTTCGCCGTCGGCCTGGCCGAGGACGACGGGACGACCCGCCGGCTGATCGAGCGCGCCGGACGCCGGATGGAGTTCGTCGTGGCCGACATCACGCAGGCCGGCGTCCCGGCTGACGTTGTCCGCCGCTGCGTCGAGACGCTGGGCTCGGTCGACATCCTGGTCAACTCCGCCGGCATCGCCCTGCTGTCCGACGTGGAGGAGTTCGGCCGTAACCAGTGGGATCCCATGGTGTCGGTCAACCTGACCGCCGCCTTCGAACTCGCCCACGAGGCCGGCCGGTTCATGATCGGGCAGCGGTCCGGCAAGATCATCAATATCGCCTCGCTGTTCTCCTTCCTCGGCGGCCAGCGCTCACCGGCCTACGCCGCGACCAAGGCTGGGATCGTCGGCTTCACCAAGGCCTACTGCGACGAGCTGGCGAACCACAACATCCAGGTCAATGCCATCGCGCCGGGATACTTCAAGACGGCGACCACCGAGGCGACCCGGGCCGATCCCGGCGCCGAACGCCGCATCGTCGAGCACATCCCGGCGGCTCGCTGGGGCGAGACCGCCGACCTGATGGGAGCCACCGTCTTCCTGGCCAGCCGGGCCTCGGACTACGTCAACGGCCACGTCCTGGTCGTAGACGGGGGCTACCTCGTCCGCTGAGACAGGTTCCCGGGACAATGGCGCAACGCCCCGGCCGTTCGGAAAGAAAGAGGGCAGTGCTGACATGGCCCCATCCCGATCTCCGCTGTACCGCCAAGCGATCGTCCGCGCGATGACCGAACTGCTCGGGCCCCTCGCTGTCGAGACCGGCGACGAGCAACTGAAGGCGGCCAGCGTCGACCGCTTCAGGAAGTACACCTCCGTCCACGGCATCTATGACGGGCCGATCCCGGCCGCGATCGTCTATCCGTCCTCGACGCAGGACGTCGCGGCCATCCTGCGTTTCGCCGCGGAGAACCTCGTCAACCTCGTTCCCCGCACCGGACAGACCGCCACCGAGGGCGGCCTGGAGACTGTGGTCGAAGACAGCCTCGTGGTCGACGGATCGCGGATGAACGCGATCCTGTCGATCGATCCGGTCGACATGATGGCCACCACGCAGTGCGGCGTCGGCCTGCAGGAACTGGAGGACACGCTGCGCGCCCAAGGCCTGACCACCGGGCATTCACCCCAGTCCAAGCCGCTCGCCCAGATGGGCGGCCTGGTCGCGACCCGGTCGATCGGCCAGTTCTCCACCCTGTACGGCGGCATCGAGGACATGGTCGTCGGCCTGGAAAGCGTCTTCCCGGGCGGGACGGTCACCCGCATCAAGAACGTGCCCCGCCGGGCCGCGGGTCCGGACATCCGTCACGTCGTCATCGGCAGCGAAGGCGCGCTGTGCTTTATCACCGAGGTGACGGTCAAGCTCTTCCGCTACCAGCCGGAGAACAACCGGTACTTCGGCTTCCTGGTCGACACCTTCGCGGATGGCATCGCGGCTATCCGCGAGCTGATCACCGCGGGCTACTGCCCCTCGGTGTGCCGGGTCTACTCGCCCGAGGACGCCCGGCAGCACTTCGCCGGGTTCTACCAGGGGAAAAACGTCGTGGTGCTCGTCGCGGAGGGCCCGAAAGGCATCGCCGATGCCACGGCGGAGGCGATCGGGGAACTCTTCGCCGGCCGCCCGCACGAGCGCGTCGACGGCGGCCTGATCCGGCGATGGTTCGAGAACCTCAACTGGGGCCAGGACAAAATCGACGCCGAGAAGGCCGACATGCTCTCGCACGCCCACCTCGGATTCACCACCGAGGTATCCGTCAGCTGGTCACGCGTCAGCGAGTTGTTCGACGCCGTCATGAGCCGGATCCGCAGCGAGTTCCCGCGGGCCGGTGACCTGACCATGCTCGGGGCGCACTCCTCGCACAGTTACCAGACCGGAACGAACCTCTACTTCGTCTACGACTACACGATCAGGTGCAGCCCTCGCGAGGAGATCGAGGTTTACCACAAGCCGCTGAACGCGATCATCGTCACCGAAGCCCTGCGGGTGGGCGGCTCGATGGTGCACCACCACGGGATCGGCAAATACCGTACGCCGTGGGTGCGACAGGAGCACGGCAGCGCCTACTACCTGCTGTCGACCCTCAAGCACGCGTTCGACCCCGAGGGCGTGATGAACGCGGGCACGATCTTCCCGCTGGAGCCGGAAGCCGGCGTGCACGATCCCGCGAGCTGACCATGACGCCCTACCTGCTGGCCATCGACAACGGGTCACAGAGCACCAAGGTGACGATCTTCGACTCGCGGGGCCACCCTGTCGCCTCGGCCCGCCGCCGGCTCAAGCCGTACGACACCTCGGTGCCGGGACATGCCATCCATCCCGGTGACGATATATGGGACTCCATCCGGGACGCCTGCCGCGCCGCCATGGCCCGGTTCGCCGGCGACCCGGCCGGCATCGTGGCGGTCGGGCTGTGCACCATCCGGTTCTGCCGGGCCCTGCTGGCGGCGGACGGCAGCCTGGCCGAGCCGGTACTGAGCTGGATGGACGAGCGGGTATCGCGTCCCTACGAGCCGGGCAACCCCCTCGTCCGCTACGTCACCACCTCCTCCGGCTACATCACCCACCGCCTGACCGGCCAGTTCACCGACGCCGCGGCCAACTACCAAGGTGTGTGGCCGATCGACCAGGACACGGCCGCCTGGTCGGGCGATCCCGCCGCGTACGCCGCGGCCGGCATGGCCCGCGGCATGCTCTTCGACCTGGTCCCGCCCGGCGGCCGCCTCGGCGAGGTGACACCGGCCGCGGCGGGGGCAACGGGTATCCCGGCCGGCCTGCCGGTGTACGCCACGGCCAACGACAAGGCCGTCGAGGCGCTGGGCAGTGGCCTCAAAGAAGACGGTGCCGTACTGCTGTCGCTGGGCACCTACATCGCGGCGATGACCATCGGCTCCTCGTCCCGGAGCGCAGGCGACAGTTACTGGGCTAACTTCGCGGCGCGGCCGGGTAAATACCTGTACGAGAGCACGGGGATCCGCCGCGGCATGTGGACGGTGAGCTGGTACCGCACCGTGCTGGAGGGCTCGCCCCGCGAGGGGACGGCGAACCTCGAGGATGTCCTCAACGCGGAGGCCAGCGAGCTCGCGCCTGGCAGCAACGGGCTGCTGACGCTGCCGGACTGGCTCGCTCCCGGCCACGCGGCCTGGCGGCGAGGCGCGCTGCTGGGTTTCGACGGCAGCCAGGGCCGCGCCCACATTTACCGCTCGATCCTCGAGGGCATCGCCCTGACGATGGCGAACCACACCGCGGCGATGGAACAGGCGCTGGGGCGCCGGCTCTCGCCGGTCCTCGTGTCCGGCGGCGGGTCGAGCTCGGACCTGATGATGCAGATTCTCGCCGACGTCTTCGACCGCCCCGCTCGCCGCACCGCGGTCAACGACGCCGCCGGGCTCGGCGCGGCCATCTGCGCCGCGGTCGGCCACGGCGTCTACCCGGACTGGGACCAGGCCACCGCGGCCATGGTCGCCGTCGGCGGCGAGTTCGCTCCCGACACAACGGCCGCCCGCGCCTACCAGAAGATCAACACGGTGTATGCGGCCCTGACCAGCTTCACTGACCCGCTGTTCCGCTCGATGGCCGACGGACTTCAGGGCCTGGAACGGGCCTAACGGACTCGGTGCTCAGGCGAACGCGGCCGCCATCGGGGCGAGGCAACCGATGTCCTCGGGGTCGGCCAGGTGGGGGAGGGCGACGAAAACGGTCGTCACGCCGCGGTCTGCCAGCAACCGGTAGCGGCCGATGTGCTCGTCGGCGGTGCCGGCGTGGTGGCGCTCGGCGAAGGCGGCGGCCGGAGTCCGGCCGCGCAGGTTCTCCACGATCGACGCGGCATCCTCGCGGTCGCGGCCGATGACCGGGACGTCGAGCACGGTCACCTCGGCCTGCGCCGGGTCCCGTCCGGCCGCCACGCAGTGCTGGCGGAAGACGGCGAGCTTGCGGTCCAGCGTGCTGACGTCCGACGGAAGATTGCAGCCATCGCCGAGCCTGGCCGCGATGGCCAGCGTCCGCTTCTCGCCGCTGCCGCCGACGATGACCGGGATCCGCGACACCGGCCGCGGGTAGCAGGTGGTTTCCGGCAGCCAGACCCGCGCGCCGCGGTACGGCTTGGTGCCGGGCTGCCACAGGGCGCGAAGCGTCTCGATGGCCGACTCCAGCTCGTCGAGCCTGGCCCGGGCCGGCGGGAAGGGCAGGCCGAACCCGGCGTGCTCGCGCGCCCACCAGCCTGCTCCGATGCCGCAGAACGATCGCCCGCCGCTCAGCACGTCGAGCGTGGCCACGGTCTTGGCCAAGATCCCCGGCGCGCGGAACGTCACGGGTGTCACCAGTGTGCCCAGGCGAAGACCCGGCTCCAGGCCGGCGAGCATTCCGAGCGTCACCCACGGCTCCGGGATCGGCTCCCAGGCCCGGCCAACCTGGGGGATCTGTATCAGGTGGTCCATCAGCGCGATTCCCTGCAGGCCCGCCTCGGCCGCGGCGCGGGCCACCGCCGCCAGCCAGCGCGTCGGCCCGGCCGGGTCCTCACCCCAGGGGAATCGAGACAGCTGCAGGACCAGGCCCATCCGGACCGGCCGCTGCCGCTGCTGGCTGGCCGCCATCCTCGCGCCCGGGGTGTGCGAAGCCTCGGGTTGAGCCTGCCCGGCGGTTGTCACCAGGTCCCATCCCTCGCCGCGGATCTGTTCGGCGGCCGCTCGCATCCGCCGCAGCTGGCCCGCCAGCACAGGGGCCGGCACCGGCATACCGCGCGCTCGGTTCCGGCGACGGCACTCCGCCGGATCGGTGTCGAGGAGCACGGCGACGGCGGGCGTGCCGCTGCTCCTGGCGAGCGCCAGGTAGCTACGGCGCCGCGCCGGGTCCAGGCCCAGCGTGTCCACCACGGCGGTCAGGCCGCGGCGCAGCCGGGCCGCGACTATCTGGTCGAGCAGGGCGAAAGCGTCGGCCGACGCATCTAGGTCGTGCTCGCCGCTGCCCACCAGTGCGCGCAGCCGGTCCGACGAGACCACCTCGTCCGGACGGTAATGCTCCGCCGCCCAGGCCGACTTCCCGGACCCGGACACCCCGGCCAGCACCACCAGCGCAGGATCGGGCAGCGCCACCGCCGTCCCTGGTTCCCTCGGACTCACAGCCCCAGCTTGGCAGACCCGCGTACCACCCCGAGTTCTCGCTCTAATCGGTGGCTGACGTACGGAAACCGCGCTGGCCGGCCGGGCGCGGGCCCGGCCGGCCAGCGGCTGGTTCGTGTCGGAGCTCGTTCCCCCGGTCAGAAACGCTCAGGGGTGTTCCGCAGGCTGGTCAGCCGGGCCTGGGCGTAGTTGCACTCGGCGACGATAGCGGCGACGCGCCGGCCGATACGGGCCAGCGGACCCCGCACGTCCTGCGTCACGTTGTGGTTCATCGTTCCTCCTCAGTTCCGGCTATCTGTTCGCCGGTCACTATCGATTCTCGCCGTAAGGCGCTGCTCGCGGCATCGGAGGAAAGCCCTATTTTGCCTGCTGAGATGGGTCTTAGTCAGACCTCGAACCGGCTCAGCCGGGCTAAGCGCGGCTCAGTCGGCTAAGCGTGGATGACGGCACCGGCTCCCTGACCCCGGAGTCAGGAGAGCACGAGCACCAGGCGAGGCGCGGCGCCGAAGGTCGTTTCCGCGACGCCGCAGTCGATGAAGCCGGCGGCGCGGTAGAAACCCATCGCGTGAGGATTGGCGGTGACTTCCAGGCGCTCTACCCCCCGCGCCCGCAGGACCTCGGCGATGCAGCTGACGAGCGCGGTGGCAATACCGCGCCTCCTATAGCCCGAGTCCACGAACAGGTCTTCCAGCTCGATAGTGCCGGCGGTCTCGGCCCAGGTGGCGAACCCGACAACCGAGCCGTCCTGTTCCGCGACATGAGTACGGCCTTCGGCTAGCCCTTCTGGCCCCAGGACCAGGTATTCCGGATGAGCGAGCAGATTGTCGCGATCGCCCGCATTCGACAGCGACGCGCGACGGTAGATACCACTGGCGGCAGCCAGGTCAGCAGATGTTCCGAGCCGGATCATTCCTCCAGTGTGCGGCAAGCGGCCCGAGCTGCCGGATAACTGAGTGGTCTGCCGGGTGGTCAGGGTGTGGCCTGCTGACCTGAGCCGGGCGGTGAGCGCGGCGCCCATCGCGGTGGCCGGTGTCAGGACGCCGGCGCAGTCGGGCAGCTGGTCCCGGTCCAGCGCAAGGCACAGGGCGGTTTCGCCGAGCATCACCGAGGTGGCGGCATATCCCGGGTCGCCCTGGGCCTCGACCGCGCCCAGGTACCGGGCCCCGGCCGAGGTCCGGGTATGAATCTGGATGCGGAAATAGCCCGTGCGGCGGGTGCGCTCGCCCGGACCCTGGCCCGGTGCGGGCAGCAGCCGGGCCAGCATCGCCCGCGATGGCCCGAACGCCAGCCCTGCCCCCGCGGCCTTCAGCGCGGTGCTGGCCGCGCCGGCCAGCAGCGGCGAGGCCGGGCCAGCGCCGAACCCGGTGACCTCCCGGTAGCGGAACCGGCGGCCATAAGCCCAGCCCTGCAGCGCGTTGCTGCGGCGCACCACTCGGGTGTTGATTCCGGCCATGGCGAACGGGCCGGTCCACATCCGCAGATCGCCGTCGTACCGGGCCCAGTCCGGATCGCGCTCGTCGCCCAGGCCGGGCTCGGCGGCGCGGTCAGGGCTCAGCGCATACGGATCGGCGACTATCTGGCGGAGCTGCGCGCTGGCCCGCACCTCGGCCTGCTCGCCCATCATCGATGCCAGCGTCCCGCCGCTGACCCCGCCCCGCAGCGCCGTCACCACCAGCGTCGTGTCCTCCAGGTCACCGGTCCCATCCGCGCGGGCAGCCTCATGCAGCCCCAGCACGCCCAGATCGGAGGGAACCGAGTCGAACCCGCAGCAGTGCACAATCCGCGCGCCCGCGGCGGCGGCGACATCGTGGCAGCGGTCGATGCTGTCCCGGATGAACAGCACCTCACCGGTCAGGTCCGCGTAATCGGTGCCCGCCCCGGCGCACGCCTGGACCAGCGCCAGTCCCCGGGCGCGGTAGGGACCCACCGTGCACACCACCACCCGGGCCGTCCGGGCCAGCGCTGCCAGCGACACTGGATCGGCCGAATCGGCGACCAGCAGCGGCCAATCCGACGCGCCAGCGCCCAGTCCCGCCCGGGCATCGGCCAGCCGCCGCTCCGAGCGTCCCGCGAGGCCGACACGCACGCCGCTAGGCGCATGACCGGCCAGGTACCCGGCCACCAGCCGCCCGGCGAAACCGGTGGCGCCGAAGACCACCACGTCCAGCTCACGATCCTCGCTCACCCGTTCATCGTAGGCAAGCCGGGCGAGAGCTAGCGGGTGTTCTTTGCCCGCTGTTTGCCTCGCTGTAATCCCATCGCAGCGCAGTCGGTCTGGCAGTCAGGGCGCGCCGCTGACCATACTGATCCCCAGTCGTCACCTTCGACGAGTGGGGCGGGTTCTACGATCACGTGCCGCCGCCGCGAGTCATCGACGACACCAACCCGGCGGACGTCGACCACACCGGGGACGGCACCACCCCGACCGACGGCCAGCTGATCCCGGACTACCGGCAACTCGGGTTCCGGGTACCGACGATCGTGGTCTCCAACCTGGCGCGGCGCCAGGTGGTTCATCATGGCCCGTTCGAGCACGCGTCTACCCTGAAGCTGATCGAGACCACCTTCGGGCTGCACTCGCTCACGGCCAGGGACGCTCACGCCGAGAACCTGGGCAAGGTCCTGGACCGGTCCCCGCGGCACAGGGTCCCGGCCGGCGCCATCCCGACCAGCAGCCAGGTGCTCGGGCCGGTCAACGACCCCTCGGCGATCTGCAGCGTCGACAGCGTTCAGTCGGTCTCCCCGGCCCCGGTACGGAAGGGCCATCACCCCGGGGCCCCGGCCCCATTTTCGCCATCGGGGTGGCCGACGGGTTCCGGGATGGCCGGGTTCGGCGCGCATGTCCGGAAGGAGCGGGGTACGTAATAGCCCTGATGGCACGTTTGCCTTCTTCCGCGCTTTCTGGGCGTATGCTTACCCTTTTCTTAACTGTTGTACTTAATGTGAGGTCATGGACCGCGGGCCTGCTGGCGTCGATGGCGCCGGACCGCGCACGCCCGGAGTTCGCGGATCGCGCCGCCTGATCGCCGTCGGGACAGCGGCCGTGGTGGTCCTGCTCGGGGTGATCGCGGTACTCGCGACCCGGCTCGCCGGCGCGCCCCCAGCGGCCAAGGCCGCGACGCCACGCCCCACCCCGACCCCTACCAGCCTGACCGTGCCGGCCATCTACCAGCGGCTCGCGCCGTCCGTGGTGCTCGTCCGCACCGCTCACGACCTCGGAACCGGCGTCATCGTGGCCGAGGACGGCACGATCCTGACCGCGAATCACGTCATCGCAGGCGGCTTGGCCATCACCATCACGTTCGCCGACGGCACCACGGCGACCGCGATTGTCGCCGCCGCCGACCCGAAGCGGGACATCGCCACCCTCACCCCGGCAAAGCTGCCCCAGGTCGTCGTGCCCGCCACCGTCGGCGGAGGCGTCGGCGTGGGAGCGCCCGTCGTTGCCATCGGCAATCCGCTCGGCCTGACCGACAGCGTGTCCGCCGGGGTGGTCTCCGGCCTTGACCGGACCGCGGACACCAGCAACGGCAGGTTCTCCGGGCTCATCCAGTTCGACGCGTCGGTCAATCCGGGGAGCTCAGGGGGCCCGCTGCTGGACGCACACGGGCTTGTCATCGGCATCGTCGTCTCGATCGCCGCCCCGGCTGGCGAGGACGCGTTCGCCGGCATCGGGTTCGCGGTGCCCATCGGCGCCGCCCTCGGCGGGGGTAGCGGTCAGGGGCCAGGGAAGGGGCCGCAAATATGAACGACGCAACGGCAACAGTCCAGGACGAAGGAGCCCGATGACCACGACGCCGAACGAGCGGCCGTCCCCGTCACCCGGCCAGTACACCAACCCGCTGCAGCCGGTGCTCTTCGAGGTCAAGCGCACCATCGTCGGCCAGGACGTCCTGCTCGAGCGGATGGCGATCGCCCTGCTTTCCGGCGGGCACCTGCTCGTGGAGGGCGTCCCCGGGCTGGCCAAGACGCTGTCCGTCAAGTCGCTCGCCGCGGCGGTCGGCGGGCAGTTCCAGCGCATCCAGTTCACGCCCGACCTGGTGCCGGCTGACCTGACGGGAACGCGGGTCTATCAGCAGCACAGCGGTGAGTTCCAGACCCAGCTCGGTCCGGTCTTCACGAATCTGCTGCTCGCCGACGAGATCAACCGCGCGCCCGCCAAGGTGCAGAGCGCCCTGCTCGAGGTGATGCAGGAACACCAGGTCACCATCGGCCGCGAGACCCACCAGGTGCCCGAGCCGTTCCTCGTCATGGCGACGCAGAATCCGATCGAGGCCGAGGGCACCTATCCGCTGCCCGAGGCGCAGGTCGACCGGTTCATGATGAAGGTCGTCGTCGACTACCCAAGCGCCACCGAGGAACACGCGATCGTCGACCGCGCGCTGCGCCACGCCGAACCGGTCCGCGCCATGCTCGGCCCGGCGGACCTGATCAGCATGCAAGAGCGCGTGCTCGACGTCTATGTCGATACCGCCGTCGTCGACTACGCCGTGCGCCTGGTAACCGCAACCCGGAGGACGTTCGGTGCCGGGCTCAGCGACCTGAAGCGGTACGTCAGCTACGGGGCCAGCCCGCGCGCCTCGATCGCCCTCGTCACCGGCGCCCGGGCGCTCGCTTTCCTGTACGGCCGGGACTACGTACTGCCGGACGACGTCCGCGAGCTTGCCCTCGACGTGATGCGGCACCGCATCGTGCTGTCGTATGAGGCGCTCGCCGACGACGTCACCGCGGATGCGATCATCACGAAGGTGCTCGACGCCGTGGCCGAGCCCGAGGTCGTCCTGAGCGGCCGCTGACCATGCCGATGCGCACCGCTCCGGAACGGCTCCTGGCCCGCCTCGAATGGCGGGTCGTCCGCCGCCTCGACGGACGCCTGGCGGGCGGCTACCGCACCGCGCACCGGGGGACCGGAACCGACCTGGTCGGCCTGCGCGAATACACCGAGGGCGACGATGCGCGGCACATCGACTGGAACGTCACCGCCCGGCTGAACGAACCACAGCTTCGCGTCTTCACCGAAGACCGTGAGCTCACCGTGTGGCTGGTGCTCGACCGTTCGGCGTCCATGACGGTGGGGCCGCCTGGGCGCGGCAAGCACGACGTGCTCAGCGAGCTTGCGCTGGTGCTCGCCCGGCTGTTCGGCCGGGGCGGGAACCGCGTCGGCGCCCTGCTGTACGACACCGGGCTGCACGACACCGGAGCAGTGCGTATCGTGCCGCCAGGCACGGGACGCAGGCACGCGCTGCGCATCGGGGCCGAACTCGCCAGGTCCGCCGACGCCGGCCGCCACGGTCGTGGCCAGCACGGCAGCACGACCGACCTAGCGGCGATGCTCGACGCGGTCGCCAAGCTGGCCAGGCGCCGCGCCCTGGTCGTGGTCATCTCCGACTTCATCGGCGACGGCGACTGGGGACGGTCGCTACTGCGCCTGGCGCTACGCCACGAGGTCGTCGCCCTGCGCGTCGTCGATGCCGCCGATGACGAGTTGCCCAACGTCGGCCTGGTCGTTGTCGAGGACGCCGAGACAGGGGAGCAGCTCGTCATCGACTCTTCAGATCCGCTGCTGCGCACCCGGCTCCGCGCTCGTGTCGAGGAACGTGACACCAGCCTGGCCGCCGGAATGCGCCGGGCGGGGGTGCCAATCCGCCGCATCGGCACGGACGCCGACCTGGCCACGGCGCTCATCGAGGTCGTCGCGAGCACCCAGCGCAGGCGCGCGTGAGCCTCGCCGATCCTGTTCTCCTGGCCGTCGGCCTGCTCGTGGCCGCGGGCCTGGCCTGGGCCGCGGTAGTCGTCGCGCGGCGGCGGGCCTCGGCCCTCGCCGCGGCCGGGCTTACGGCCGGCGGCCCCGGGCGCGGCCGCGCCCGGCTCGGGGGTGTGTGGTTCACCATCGCCGGCGTCGCCGTGCTCGCGATCGCCGTGGCCGGCCCGGCGGCGTCCGTCCCGGTCTCCCGAGCCTCCGGCACCGTCATCCTCGCCATGGACGTCTCGGGCAGCATGACCGCCACCGACGTGGCACCCAGCCGTCTCGCCGCCGCGAAACAGGCGGCGCTGTCGTTCATCAACGCCCAGCCGGACAACGTGGACATCGGCGTCGTCGCGTTCCAGCAGGGCGGCCTCGAGGCCGCCCTGCCGACCGCCGATCACGCGAACGCCTCGGCCGCGGTCCGCCGGCTGAAGGCCGCCGGCGGCACCTCACTCGGCGACGCCATCCTCGCTTCGCTGTCCGCGATCACGCACAAAACGGTCGCCATCGGCCGCGGCGGCGGCGAGCCGAACATCGGCTTCTGGCCCTCGGCCACCATCGTGCTGCTCTCCGACGGGCAGAACGAAGCCGGGGCCGCCAGCAGCAGCACCGGGACCGATGCCGGCACCGGCGCGGCTGCCTCGGTGGCCGAGAAGGCCGGCGTGCACATCGACACCGTCGGGGTCGGCACCACCACGGGCACCACCGTCGTGGTCGATGGCTATCACCTGTTCACCGCGCTCGACGCAGCCGCCCTCAAATCGATCTCGCAGACCACCGGCGGCACGTACCATCCAGCATCGGACGCGAGCGAGCTCGACGGGATCGCCTCGTCCATCGACTTGAGGCTCACCGTCACCAGCCAGCCGCTGCCGCTGGCCGGCGCGTTCATCGCCATGGCCCTTGTGCTTCTCGCTGCGGGCGCCGTGCTCACCGTGACCCGGACGGGCCGGGTGGTCTGAATGTCCTTCTCCTGGCCGTGGGCGCTGCTCGCGCTCCTCGTCATTCCGCTGGTCTTCGCCGCCTGGTGGCTGACACGGCGCAGGCGCAGGCGCTCCGTGGTCCGGGTGACCTCGCTTGCGCTCGTCCGGACAGCCATGCCTGGCCGCTCGCGCTGGCGGCGGCGCATCCCCGTGGCGCTACTGACGCTTGGCCTGGCCGTGCTCGCGGTCGGTGCCGCCCGCCCGCAGGCGACCGTACCCGTCGCGTCGTCGTCCGCGACGATCATGCTCGCCCTGGACGTCTCGGGCTCCATGTGCTCCACCGACGTCAAGCCGAACCGGATCACCGCCGCCGAGCAAGCGACCAGCGCCTTCGTCAAGTCCCAGACGGGCGGCCCGCGCATCGGCCTGGTCGCCTTCGCGAGCACCGCCGTCGTCCTGGTCCCGCCTAGCGTGGACACGAAGCAGCTGGACAGTGCGCTCGGTGGTCTCACGACCTCGTTCGGCACCGCCATCGGCGAGGGCATTCTGACCTCGCTCGACGCCATCGCGCAGATCGACCCGTCGGTAGCGCCGGCCGGCGCGACCGCCTCCCGCAGCCGCGGTGCCGGCTACGCCAATGACGTGATCGTGGTCCTCACCGACGGCTCGAACAACCGGGGGGTCGACCCGCAGACCGCGGCGAAACAGGCCGCCGACCGGGGTGTCCGCGTCTTCACCATCGGCTACGGCACCGATAACCCCGCGCCGCTCGCGTGCAGTTCCGCGCAGTTCGGCGGGTACAGCGGGTTCGGCGGCGCGGGCACCGGGTTCGGCGGCCGGCCCGGCGGGGGCAACCCGTTCGACGCCGACTTTAACGCGCTCATGCAGATCTCACGGACCACCGGCGGCACGTTCTACCGCGCGCAAGATGCCGCCCAGCTCAGCCGGATGCTCGCCCGGCTGCCCGCCGCCTTCACGATCGTCCGCAAGCACATCGACCTGGCTTCCTGGTTCGCCGTCGGCGGCGGCCTGCTCATCGCGGCGGCGGTGGCGCTCTCGCTGTGGTGGAACCGCACCCAGCGAGTGCCTGCACCCCCGAGAAGGGCGGATCACTGACTCCAGCGCCCGCTCCCGTTTCTTTCGTTGCTCCTGACACTCCGCGTCGCCCCCGGCCGCAGCGCCGGCCGGAACGCTATGGACCTGCACTTTCACTGCGTCAGGACGTACTGGATCTCGGGTTTCACCGCGTTAGGCCGCTGGGAATTGAGCCTGACCGGCGCTCAGGTATCAGAGGCGGGATCGGCGTCCGCGTCCTCGAGTTCGGGGTCAACCCCGCCTTCCCGGTGTTTTTCTGATGCGCGCATCACGGCCCGCAGCTTGGCGAACTCGGCGGTGTGCGACAGGTCAGGCTCGCTGCCGGCGTCCCCCGGCTCAGGTGTGCGGTCAGTCATGGCCAGATCCTCCTCCAGAAGATGGGTCCCATGCCAGCACGGTACCGGGAACATTTATCTGCCCGGACCGGGGTAGCGCAGGGACCATGTCGTATCCCGTGGCGCTGGCGGGCCGGAGGCGCGGTAGTGACGAGACGGACAGGGCCGAGCGGGGCCGGAGGTCGTGTCGGGGCCGGGAATGAGTTGCTGTTGCTTCCGATCAGGTGAAGCCGACGTTCAGGTCGAAGTGTCCGAGCCGCAGATGCAGGACTCCGCCGCCGGCCCAGTGCACGATGTATGCCAGCAGGATGATGACCAGGATGATGACCACCAACCAGAAGAAGAACACGACGATTCCGGGGATGACGTACCCAGCTACTCTTTTCGTTCTATCCACGGCCTGCAGCTACCCGGCGCCGCCCGGATTATCCGCAACGGGCGTTAGCTCCACGACGGCATGCATGTTCGCCCCGATCATTCAGCTGACACCCTTGGTCAGCCAGCTTGAATAAGCATGCATCTCCGCCGGTGCGGCAGGGTCTTCCGCATCACTGAAGCTTGACATCCGGTCTCGCGACGCGTGCTCCCGGACGCGTACTCTCATAGCTTCAGGAACGGGGGACAATAGGTCATGGGCAGCGTGCCTGAGGATCCCGCGACGGATAGACCGCGAGAGTGGCTGGCGTTGCCCGGTGGGGGGATCCGGCCGGTCGTCTCTGTTCCGGGCCCCGGCGGCATCGCCGAGCTGCTGGCGTATGGCGCCTGGCTGGCCCGCTTGCGGCCCGCCTGCCGGTGTGGCCGGTCTCGCCTGGGTTCGGGCCGGACCTGCGGAAGCGCGGAGTGCGTAGCCGAGCTCCGCGTACAGGAGGCCGGTAAGTAGCCCGGCGGGCTCTCGCCTGGTCGGCGACCGTGTTGGTCGAGCTCATGGCCGGTAGTGCTGTCGACGTGGGCCGGGATTGGTCCTTCATGCCGGTCACCTGTGGTGGATGTGCCCGACGGCTCGAACATGAGAATCGAGGCGCCGGGTGATGAGGGCTTGTGCTCTGTACCTTTCGGCACGACGAACATGTCGCCCTGGCGCAGCGTGACGGTGGTCTGGCTGCCGTTAGCATCGCGGATTGCCACATCGAACTGGCCGTCAAGGACCAGGAAGAACTCGTCGGTGTCTTCGTGTACGTGCCACACGTGCTCGCCCTTGGTGTGGGCCACGCGAACCTCGTAATCGTTCATGCGCGCGACGATCCGCGGACTGTAAGGCTCGTCGAATGATGCCAGTGCCGCGGAGACATTAATGGGGGCAGCGGTCATCCCATCATCGTAATCACTGGACCGTGAGGAGCCCGGCACCAGCCGGTGTCCGGCTCTGCCGCGCGGGCCGGCCGTGGCGCCGGGGTACTGGCTAGCACCCCAGCACGACGCGGACTACCGTGAAGATCGGCCCAGGAGGTATGACATGGCTAATCAGGCATACAGCGACGTAGGTTTGGCGGCGGCCGGCCGAAGGCCGCGGCGGGCGCGATGACGGTGCTGGTCGGCCGCCGCGAAACGTTCAATGCCGCGCACCAGCTGTATGACCCGGGCTTGTCGGATGACGAGAACCGGCGCCTGTTCGGGAAGTGCGCGAACCTGCACGGGCACAATTACGTCCTGGAGGTGGTGGTGGCCGGCGAGGTCGATCAGGCCAGCGGCTACGTGCTGGACCTGAAGGTGCTGTCTGACATCATGAATGGGCAGGTCATCCGGGATGTGGACCATCGCAACCTGAATACCGACGTGCCGTGGCTCAAAGGACGCATCCCGACCGCTGAGAACCTGGCGGTGACCTTCTGGGAGCGGCTCCAGCCGGAGTTTCCTGAGGGGTTGCTGCGGTCCGTCCGCGTCTGGGAGACCGATAAGAACTGGGCTGAGGTCGGTGAGCAAACCTGAGGTTCCGGCCCGGGCGGGTCAGGAATTGCGCAGGCGCTACACCACCGCCGACCTTCGCGTGTTCACCCGCGACGAGGCGAGCCGGTTCGTCCCCCATGGAGGTGGTGATCCGCAAACTGACGTGGCCCTGGCCTGGGAGCTGCTGTACCGGCTCGAACCGGAGCTCTATGACCGGCTGGCCAGCGTCGAGAGGCTCCATCCGGATGTGCTGGGCTGGCTGCCGCATGGCGTAGACCGGATCGCCGAGGTCGGCGCGGGCTCGGGACGGCTGACGCTCGAGCTCCTCGAGCGTGGCCGGGAGGTGGTAGCGGTTGAGCCCGCGATGCCCTTGCGCCAGATCCTGAGGCGGAAGCTCACGACAGCGGGTCACGGCCACCGGGCCAGGGTGATCCACGGGTTTTTCGACGAGCTGCCCCTCCCCGACGCTTTCGCCGACCTGGTCATCGCCTGCTCGGCCTTCACGCCCTCCTCGGGACACGGCGGCGAGGCCGGCCTGTCCGAGATGGAGCGCGTGTGCAGGCCGGGCGGCTGCGTCGCCATCATCTGGCCGAACAACATCGAATGGCTCGCCGCCCGCGGCTACCGGTACGTCTGCTTCGACGGGCCGATGTGCGTCGAGTTCTCCAGCCACGAGGAGGCAGTCGAGCTCGCCGGGATCTTCTTTCCCCGCGCGGCCGAAGAGGTCGCCCGGCGCGGCTTGCGGCAGGTTCCCTTCGAGGTGCTGGGAATTAACCCGCCACGCGACCTTTCCTTCAAGGTGCTGGCCCAATGAGAGTGGCCCAGTGAGAATGACACAGTGAGAATGGCACAGTGAAGATCGCCATCATGGCGCCGCTCGTGACGGCCATCCGTGAGCCTCAGCGCGGCGGTTCGCAGGCCTTCGTGTCCGATCTGGCCCGCGGCCTGACCGGCCGGGGGCACGAAGTCCACGTCTACGCCGCCTCCGGATCGGAGATCCCGGGCGTGGAGGTGATCGACACCGGAGTCGATCCTGAGTCTCTGGCGGGCACGCTCTACCGGGCTTTCGGCCATTCCGGGCCAGCCGGGTCCAGGCCAGCCGGGCCCGAACCAGCGGCGGCCGGGTCTGCTTTCGCCCGCGCCTATCGCAGGGTGCAGGAGATCCAGTATGACGTGATCCACAATCACGCCTTCGACGCGCCCGCCGTCCGGCTCGCGGCGGCGCTGCAAGCGCCGGTGGTGCACACGCTCCACCTGCCCCCGGACGAGGCGGTGGCGGCGGCGCTTCGTCATGCGGCCCGGGGCGGCCGACCGCCGGCGGTGGCCGCCGTATCGGTATTCCAGGCGAGCGCCTGGCGCCGGATCGTCCGTGTCGACGCGATCCTCCCGCCTTACGTGCCCACACACGTCATCCCCTGGTCGCGGGAGGCAGGGGAGGGCGCCATCTTCGCGGGCAGGCTGAGTCCTGAGAAGGGCGCCGCCGAAGCCATCGATATCGCCCGCGCGGCCGGAGTGCCGATCGACGTCTACGGCGATGCCTATGACGCTGAGTACAGCCGGGACCAGATCGGACCGCGACGAGCCTGGCCAGGCGTGACGGTTCACGATGCTGTGCCGCGGGCATCGCTATGGGTGGCCATGGCGCGCGCCGCCGTGGTCCTGTTTCCCGCCAGGTGGGCCGAACCCTTCGGGATGGCCGCCGCCGAGGCCCAGGCGTGCGGGACTCCCGTCGTGGCGTTCAGGTGCGGGGCCCTCGGTGAGGTGATCGCGGACGGTGTGACCGGCTTCCTGGTGCCGCCCGATGACATCCAGGCTGCCGCGCAGGCGGTCGGGCGGACGGCCAGGATTTCTCGTCCGGATTGCCGCGACCATGCCGAAGGTCATCTCGACCTGGAACAGAGCCTGGACGCTCACGAGCGGCTCTACCGGCAGGTGGTTAGTTCCGGAACCGGGGCGGCAGACGATGGGTGATCCGGTGCACTGGCTAGGCGGACGGGTGGCGGTCGTCACGGGCGCTAGCCGCGGGATCGGGGCGGCCACGGCCGCGGCCATAGCGGCGGCTGGCGCTCAGGTCGTCCTGGCCGCCCGTGACCGCGACGCTCTCGACGGCGTCGCCAGCCAGATCCGGCACGCGGGCGGCGAGGCTATACCGGTGCCTACGGACGTGAGCAAGGGCGCCGATGTCGAGCGCCTTTTCGCCGAGGCCGGGGCGGCGGGCCCGGTCGCGGCGCTGGTCTGCGCGGCCGGGGTGCTGACGCGGGCGCTGTTCGCCGAAACGACGGCCGAGATCTGGGAACAGACGCTCGGGGTCAACCTGACCGGTTCCTTTCTCTGCTGTCGCGCGGCGTTCACCGCCATGCTCCCGGCGCGTGAAGGGCGGATCGTCAACATCGCCTCGCTGTCCGGCGTCTACGCCACCGAGAAGTTTCCCGGGCTGGCCGCGTACAACATCTCCAAATACGGGGTCATCGGCCTCACCGAGGCGATCGCGGTGGAGGGTAAAGAGCACGGCATCAGTGCTATTTGCATCAGTCCCGGCGCCGTCGATACCGAGATGCTGCGCCGGGCTAACCCGGCGCTGCGTCCCGGCCTGACCCCCGGTGATGTCGCGGAGCTGATCGTCGCGCTGCTTGACAGCCCGCTGGCCCCGGCCAGCGGCGCGAACATCCCCCTGTTCTCCAACGCCTAGCTACTTCGACCTGAGGCCAGCGACCACAGGTCCGCGTGTTCATCGGCGAGCACGCCGCGAGCCGGCCGGGCGCGCGCGGCAACCAGGCGCGCGCTGGCCGCCATCTCGGAATCGCGGTCCAGTTCGGGATCACCGCCCCGGTCGAGCCCGATGGCGGCCCGCACCACCCCGTCCACCAGGTAGAAGCCGACCAGCTTGCCCTCCTCCACGCTGCCGCGGACCACGAACTCGTCCCACTTCGTGACGTGGCCGACGTACTCGATTGTGTGCTCGTACTGATCGGACCAGAAGCTATGGACGTAGTCATACGGGGCCGTCGAGCCGAGCATGGACCGCGCCGCTGCGGTGCCCTGTTTTTCCGCGTTGTTGTAATGCTCGACCCGGATCCGCCCGAAAAGCGGGTGGAAGTGGTTCGCCACGTCGCCGGCCGCGTAGACGTCAGCCGCGCTGGTCCGGCAGAGCTCGTCGACACCGATCCCGTTGTCCTCCGCGATCGATGACCCCGCGACGGCGGGGATATCGGGTTCTACCCCGATGCCCGCGACAGCGAAATCGCACGGGACACGATGGCCCGTGGCGGTCACGATCGCCTCGAGCCGTTCGGCCCCTTCAAACGCGGCCACCTGCTCTCCGGCCAGCAGTTCGACCCCGTTCGCCCGGTGGATTGCGCCGATCAGCGCGCCGACCTGTCCGCCCAGGACCCGGTCCAGCGGCGCCCGGCCGGGAAAGACCGCAGTCACCTGAACCCCGAGCTGCGTCAGCGAGGCCGCCACCTCACAACCGATGAACCCCATGCCGACCACGACCGCGCGCCGACCCGCCACCGCCTCCTGCTTGATCGCGTCGCACTCGGCCACCGTGCGCAGATAGTGGATTCCGGGCAGCTCAGCCCCGCCAATTCCGAGCCGCCTATTGCGCCCTCCGGTGGCTATGAGGACCTTCTGGTAGCTGACCTCCTCGCCCGAGCCCAGGACGACCGTATGCGCGGCAGGATCGATGCCCGCAACGTTCGCGCTGCGAATGTGTACGCCGTGTTCGGCGTACCAGCCGGCCGGCCTGACATACCAGCCTTCGAGATCCTCTTCCGACCGGAGGTAAGTCTTGGACAGCGGAGGCCGGCCAAACGGGACACCCGGTTCCCGGCTGACGATCACGACCGGCCCGGCGAAACCCTCCTCCCGCAGGGTGGCGGCCGCGTTGCCCCCCGCGAGTCCGCCGCCGACGATCACGATCGGGTTCTCGCTGATGCTCTCAGACACGCCTCACCGATCCGGTTGCAGTTTCCTCCCGGCAGCAGGGTACTGGCTCGCGTCCTCCGCGCCGTGAAACACCGTCACGCAGCACGCCGAGACCGCCTACGACTTCGGCACCATCCACCTCGGCCACACCGCCAGCCCCGGCGTGAACGGCGCGGACCAGGACGCGGCGAGCCACGAGGCGGAACCAGTCACCAGGGCCTTCTGATACCAGCAGCTCCCACCGGGTTCCTCTCGGCCCCTCAGCGCCGAGGGGAACCCGGGAAGATTGAACAGTAGTTCGATAACCAATCGAACATCCTGGCCATCCGCTATGGCGATACCATAGTGATCCAAGCGCCGTCGTCGGGTGGGGCTCCGGGAAGTCATTGGAATCTGGATGGCAGTTGGGTACCGGTCGATCTTCTCGCTGCGGCACGGCCAGGACGCGGTGCGGCTCACAGCGGAGCAGTTCCGTTCCTGGCTGGCGCTCAAGGGATACGGCCTCGTGGCTGTTGCCCCCGGAGTTCACGAGGTAGCCGAACACGCCCAGCTCGTCGTGACCGAACTGCATCCGCACGATGGCTCCCGCTCGCTGCGGTATCGGCTGACCGAGTCTTCTTCCGCGGCGGAAGCGGGGGAATGGGTGACGACCGTGACGGTGCACCAGGACGGCCGGGAGGATGACTGGGTCTGGGTCGATGTCAACGCGCCGCCATCAACGTCCGGACCGGTTGCATCACCCGAGCGCCTCGTCAAGGATGTTGATGCCGCGGACGCGTGGTGGACGGGGGTCCCGCATATGGTCCGGGCGACCTTGTCGGCGGCAGACGCCCACGACGGCGAGATGATCCTGTCCGCCCGGCCGACCCTGGTCACCGTGGCTGACGTCGATGGCCTGATATCGGCGATCTGCGATCCCGGGCGCCGCGGCACCGCCCTGGTTGCCGCCCCTATCCCGGATGTTCCCGTGTCGGGGATGATCGGCCATGTCGAGCGGCTGACCCGCGAGTGCGTCGGGCTGTCCGGAATCTACGTCCTTGACACCGGGGCGGCCGCGAAGCTTGAGGAATCGTTCGCGCCCTCGCACTCGGTGCCGCTGGGAGCGGTTCGCACGTTCTTGCCTGAGGTCGATCCGGCCAGCGCCGTCGATGCCCGGCGGCACCGTGTGCTGCTAGCCCGAACGATCGCCGAGCAGCCCCCCGGCAAGCTCGCGCATTTGCTTGGCCGGGCAAACCGAAGCCGGGCACTGAGCCTGCCGCTGCCTTCGCATGTTGCCCAGGTTGATCGCTCGCTGTCCAGGGAGGAGCCGGCCGCCGTCCTGCGAGCCATCCAGGAAGCGCCATCAGACCCTTTCGCTCGCAGGCCAGATGACGGGGCTGCTGGCCTGGCTCCGGCAGGGCAGGCGGCGACCACGGCGGTCCGCGAGGTCGCCATCGCCGGTGAGCTGCTCACTAGTCTTGTCGGCGAGTTTCAGTCTGGCGCCTCCCGCGCTGACGCGCCGGGCGGGCCTGACGACATGACCGCCCGGTTCCGGGAGTTGCTGGCCGAAGGCCGGGGAGTGCTGCGCGGTCATCGGGAGATATCGCGGCGGCTCGCAGCGCTCCAGGACGTGCTTGAAGACGTAGAAGACGATCGTGATCTGGTCCGCGCGCGGCTGGAGGATGAGCAGCTGGCTCACGCCGAGACGCAGGCCGAGCTGCTGAGGGCGAAGCTGGAGCTCGACCGGCTGCGCGGCATTCTCTCCCGAGTCGGCCGCGTCGATCAGACCCGGGCCGCTGCGGCGGCAGCGCAATCGCCCGGATCGTTCGGCGAGCTACTCGAGCGGCTCGATGAGCACGTGCTTACCTGCGTCGTATTCACCGGTGACCCGAAGAACGCGCTAGAACTGGACGACTTTGACCCGCTCGGCACCTGGGCCGCCAAATCCTGGGACGTGCTGCGGGTCCTCGACGGGTACGCCGCCGCGCGGCGCCGCGGTGAATTCAGCAAAGGGGTCCACGCCTACCTTGGCCATACTCCCCCCGGGCGGCCCGGCTATTCGCCGGGCGCGCATTCCACTCAGGAGTCCGAGCCGGTCGAACGCTCACCCAAACTTCGGAAGCTGCGAGTATTCCCGGTTCCCAGGGACATACATCCGGACGGCGCCATTTTCATGGATGCGCATTTCAAGATAGCCCGGAAGGGCCTGGTCTCCCCCCGGATCCACTATCACGATGACGCCAGCAAGACCGGGAAGATCTACGTAGGCTACATCGGCAAGCACCTGCCGAACGCGCACACGAATTAGACATTCGCGGGCGCCGCCGCCGCACCGGCCGCCCGCCGGCTCATCCCGCCGGCTGATCCCGCCGGCTGGCCGAGGAGGCACCGCATGTTTCGAGTGCGGCCAACGGGTAGGCAACCCTCGGGAGCTGAATGCCTTCAGGTAGGTGATGGACGTGCGGCGGTATCTACTTGTGCTGGACATGAACTTGCTCGCGGCAGACGAGCGGTGCGAGCTGGGGCCGATCAGCTATCTCGTGGCTCGGCAAGAGCACGAACGGTGCGAGGTGGTGGTCCTGCCGCTTCGGACATGCTGCCCGGCAGTTCCGCCGACGCTCTATCAGGCGCCGCCTTCCCGGCACCACGAGAAGTATCGTCGGGAGCCGCTGGCGTATGTGCGCGCACCGGCGGACTGGCTGTTGTCCAGCGTTCCGCGCACGACATGGCGTCCTTGCAGTACCAGCGGACGTCGGCGCACGCCTGACCGCCATCGGGGACCAGAAGGCCTAGCGGAAGCGCGATGCCGCACAAGGAGCACCGGGCTACCTCCAATGGCCGGGGCTGGTTGCGCTGCGTAGCTGTCGCCGGTCTCGCCGGTGCTGGATCAGAAGTGGTCGTATTCTGATCCGGTCGCGGTTCCAGGCATGTCGTCCTTACTGCGGTCGGCGTCACGGATGTCTCCCCATGCGCCTCAGCACGGCCATCGGCCTGAGCGCGGGCATCGGCCTGAGCGCGGGCATCGGCCTGAGCGCGGGCATCGGCCTGAGCGAAGGCTTCGGGCCAGGGATCATCGGTGCCGCCTGCTTCGGCGTGGGCATCGCCGGGCGGCTTGGTACGGCTATCGTCGCCGAGTTCGGCAAGCCAGTCGCCCACCTGGGACCAGTCATCTTCCTGGGGCATGCTGCCGTCGTGTTGGCGGATCTTGATCCTCATGTCAGGTCTCCCGTCGATCCAGGGATAAGCGCCGGGCAGCGGGGATAACCCTGCCCAGGGACAGCGACGCAGCGGAATGATGGACCGGGCGACCGCTGCGGGTCCCAGGCGGGCCGGGCTCCGATCACACCCGACTGCGGGATTGTCGGGCGCTGTGATGAGCCTGTACCGGACATGCCGACCTGCCGTCAGCGAGAGCACAGCGTGTCCGGGAGGCGTTCGCCGCCGTTACGTTTGGACCCCCCTTCAAAAGCGCCGAACTCACCCTCTCTGGGCTTAAGTATTATCACGATCCCCACGTTATATCACAACCGGATAAACCTCCGATAAACATTCGGCTCATTTACCATTTATTACGGCATGGCATGTGGATAATTACTTGATTTTTCTGTATGCACAGGTATGACTCGCGCTCTCCCAGGTAAACGCCCTCTCCTGGTTCCGGCTAGGCTGCGGAATCCCCAGCATTTCCACCGCCTATGCACAGGCTTGGCGCCGTTGCGCACAAGTCATCCACACGTTTGTGCACAGGTAGCAGGGAAGCAGTCCTGTTGTCGGCTGGCAGGCAGCAGCGGATCGGCACCGGCGCCGGTACTTGTATGCCGGCCAGCGCGCCGCGTGCGAGAAGCCGGGACGCGCTGGTCCCATCGCCCGCCCCCTGCCGGGTAAGGACAGATGTCCGCCGCTGCCGGGCTCACGTCGTCCGCAGGTGGGAGCCAAGTCGAGAGTCAGGCTGCGCCCTCGTCGGCACCGACATGATCAAGGTGTTAGCCAACCGGAAACCACTACCCGCTGCAGATGGCTGCCGAATTCTATGCAATTTATCGGTTGCTGCGGGCATTCTTGTTACTCACACCGTCGATATCTGCGCGATGCGGCAAACAGTCAATCGTAGGCTTTTGAAGCTAAATTTAGCTAGATTAATGTGGCAGGCTGGAAAGCGTTGTTATCGTCGACGTCCCCGCCGTCGGTGAGCCGTTGGCTGAGGCACACGACGGCAGGTAGGAGCCTGCGCCGGGCAGCCACGCGGAGATCGTCACACTCCCCGAATCACCCGGCGGGCTCACCCGGAGGCGCGTGTATGACGCAGGACAGCGGGTGCTGCTTCCGGCTGGCTTATCGTCGGCTGCCACAATCGCGTAGGCGGAATCTCCTGGCTGGAGAGCTACCACAGGTGGCGGGGCACTGTAGTGCCAGGCGCCGAACATGCTCAATTGCATGTGCCGCAGGCGCGTCGCCTGTCCCGTAGCCGTCAGCCCGGTCACGGCAGGCCAGCCGGTCATGCGACATGGGGTACCGCTGGCGTTGGTGAACTTCAGGTAGCCGCCGGCTTGGCCCGCCAGAGCGCCGGTGTTGGTGAGGCTGATTTTCAGCTGACTTGTGACACAGGCACCGGTGTCGGCGGCTGACGCCGAACTCGGCGACGTTGTGTTATTTGCCGGCGATGTTGCGGACGATGCCGCGCCGGGCACGGCCTGGCTAGCGCATGCGGTTATGCCCAGCCCGCACGCCGCCACGGCCAAGAAGCCAAAGATGACCGAGCGATCACGGACTGCGGCTCTGGTGAGCTTGCGGCAGGTCGCCGGCCGTGTCTGCGGATCACGGACTACGTGAAACCTCATATCGTCTCTCTCCATTTGTCCGAGGCTTACCGGCCTGCCGCCGTGGGCGCTAGGCGCTTCGGTGGTCGCGGATCATCCCTGCCCCCTGTTCCGCGAGGTGCTTCAGGCAGGACATCGGCTACGGTGATGGTCCGGGCCGGCCAGCCCGCTCCCGAGGTCGGGACGTCCCGCAGCGACACGTGGACGGCAAGCCGTGCGCCGGGCGCCGCCCGGTTGACCTGGAAAACCGCGGCCAGGTTGCCCTGGCCGGGCGGCACCGTAAACCAGAATTCATCCGTGCATCCCGTCCGGCGGTACCGGGCTATTGGCCCGAACGGTCCGGCCGAGTCGGCCATCGCCGCGAAACTTGAATGGCTGGCGAGCGCGCGAAGCGTGGTGCGCGTTTTACGCCACAGCGGCCTGCGGCAAACAGGAGTACGTACGGGCATGGGCATACTCAGCAGCACCAGGACAGCAGTCCCGGCCACAAACCCGAGGCCGAACCAATACTGACGAGGCGCGTGCGCTGCCCCCACTGAGACCACCGTGCACGCGACGCCGACTCCGAACATTATTCCGCTGCGAGCTATTGCCCGCCAGGTCAGCGCTTCGGCACCGGTTTCGGTCGCTGCGCGCCACCTGATACACCCGCAGCTGCCTGGAACGTGCGCGAACAGCACGTATGCGAGCACAGCGCAGAACACCGCCCCGAGGGCGACCAGGCTGACCCCGCCCAGCACCGGGTACGCTCCGCTGCACACTAGCGCGCCCGCTAGGCACTCCGTGCCACCGGCGGCCAGCCCGAACAGCCTCCACTGCCGCCGCGGCATCCGCAGCGCCCGGCTGATGGCGGTCATGTCGTCGAACCCACGTATGCCGCGGTACAGCTTGCTCGCCCCGGCCACGATGAGAACCGCGCCGCAGCTGGTGGCACACCCCGCAATGGCCGACCCTGTAACCTGATTAATTCCGATCACCCAGCTGCTTTCTATGGTCGATACTTAAGGCGGAAGCAAAATCTGGCTGTTACGAAATTGGGGCCGCCGAGATCGAGGTCGACATTGGCCGAAAAGTTGCACACGCCTTGCTCGCCGAATTGCCAGAGCCGAGTGCCTATCGTCGCGCAATGGGCCGGGTTCCAGCGGGGCGGTTTACTCACCGTTCCGCATGGTTCGGGTGTACTCGACCAGATGGCGGCGGGCCTATTGACTCCTCGCGCCTTGGTGACGGTCGTGCAATTGGGATACGGCGAATACGGGGCACAGTAAAGACACGGGTACAGCGGGTAGGTGCCCAGGCCCGCAAAATCATAATTTGCAAGGTAATTCGCCCAGGCGTTCCAGTAACTGGAGCTGAGCGAGGTCGAATATTCCTGGTCGAGCCAGCAGTAGAGCTGGTTGTTGGCCGGCAGCAGGAGCGGGCGGACGGCGTGGTAGGCGGTGAGCAGTGCCGCCGCGAACGCCTGCGCATCAGCATGGCCTTCGGCCGCGGACCCGCTCAGCCGGGACTGCCTGGGCGCGGAAATGACGCCGATGTAGGGGCCGCCGCTGTCCCAGGCGCCCCGGCTTTCCGCAAGGGCGTCCTCATGGAACAGGTCGGCGGCCGGCGACGGAGTGAAGTAGCGAATCCAGAAGTTCGGGTGCGTGCCGAATTCGCGATGCGCCGAGACGTAGGTCTTGTGTATCCGGCCCGCAGTGTCGTATCCGGTCATTACTGCCATTCCTCCGTCAAGGGCCTGGTAACTGCCTGCTGCCGCACTAATAGATAGCCGACACGTGAAGGTTCGTTTCAGCCGTTCCGAGTGGGCTGAGGTCAGCAGAGAAGAACGCGAGCCTCGGGTTTTCGGGTCGCACTGCCAGCAAGGCTCCGCTGGGCAGCTGGTAAAGACCGTGATAATGGCGGCCCTCGCTATAGGAGCCAGCCAGCTTGCCGGAATGCGCATGGTAAGCGCAAAGGCCACCGGTTCCCGCCGGGCCGAGGACATAGACGGTCTCGCCCGCTGGTGAAAGCACCGCCTTGCTCCACGGTGCGCCGAGCGGCGATGCGGGGGCCGCGTACCGAATGTGGCTCCTCGTCCGGAACGAGTCCGTCGCCTCAGCTATCACGGCAACCCCGGCCCCCGGCTTGGTCATGAACACCGTGCCATCCGGCCGGGCGTGCATGGTGACGGCACTCGGCTTCGCGTTCCCCTGGCGGAGCGCGGGGATCTCCAGTTCGGTAACGTCTCCGGTCCGGGCCGAGCACACCTGCACCTGGCGCCCCCGGACCAGGCGCGCTACGTCACCGGTCGGCAGCGTAGCGACCGGTTCCCCGCCTGGCCACGGCGCCGGCACCGGCGCTGACAACCTGGCCTTGCCGCTGCCCAGTGGAAATACGTGCAGCCGGGACAGCGATGCCTGGGCCCGGACCGCGGCCGGATCATCTGGCTGCGGTTCCCTGGTTGTCCACAGCAGTAGATCAGAGCTATTAGCGGCCGCGGTCGACAGCGCCAGCGAGGGCTCATCAGAAAGGTGGAACGGCCCCGTCATGGCCCCGCTGTGCTGATTGAAATAGGCCAGCGCATGGTGCGATCTCCAGGTTGTCGCCAGCTGGGCCACCGGGTGGCCCGTATGCGGGTGCGCCTTGCGCACCATGCGCTTGCCCACGGGCACCGTGATGGCCAGAACGAGGGAGATGATGGCCGAGCCGGGAGCGAAGACCGGCGTCACCAAGACGTGCGCGTCGTGCGGGACACCGGTCACAGTCACCGACCCCTGCTTGACGACGGTTGGCGCGGTGGCGCCGAGAAGCGTCAGCGTTATTCTGGCGCCGTCGTGCACCATGTCCACGGTGGCCAGGGCCGTGACAGTCTGGTCCGATGACGAGACCGGCGCAGCGGCGAGTTTTACGGCGACCGGGACCGGCGGCCTTGACGCCGCCCGCGATGGCGGGCACATCGCAGCGACCACAGACCCGCTAGGCGCTTCGTCCAGATCCGGCGTGCCGTAGACGAAGGCATACCGTTCAGCGGCCCGGCCCGATACGCCGGCCCCGGCGCTCGAGCCTAGATCCGGCAGCGCCAGGAGCGCGCCAGCGCCGATACCGCCAGCCAATACCCGGCGACGGCTAGGCCCGGAGTCGTCGCCCGGGCCGCGAGACCAGACTGAATTTCCCCGCCTTCGAGAACGCACGAACTATGCTCCCCACAACTCAGCGAACTAAATGGCGCTGAAAGACAGCCGCCTCCTGTCGTTCAACGCTCCTGCAAAGACTCGGGACCGCACATTAACAGCATCTCATGTCCCTGACGTGCTCCGATCGAGGCCCTTCTCCACGCCGATATCTTACTGATTTGAGTACGCAGAACTATTTGACACGCCGATGCGACAAATTTCCTGGGTGTAAGTGTCGGCGCGCAAGGGGGTGGCCGCGGCCCCGCACGGCGGCGTAATGGCCGATTTTATGGCCGGATGTCCGGTTCGTCCGTTAGGTAGCTGATACAAGGCCCGTCCGAGAGCGGCGGTAAGCAATGACGGGCGAGGACAGCAGTATCAAGGCGATCTGCTGATCGCCGGCGGGGCAGCCGGTCCACAGGCCGGCCGGACGCTAAAGTGGGCCAATGTCCCGGTTTGTCGGCGAGGGTAAGCGCACGCCGGAGCCCGGACCGCTGCCGGAACTGCCCGGGGCCATCGAGAGGCTGACCGTCACCTTCCGTGAGCTGACCGGTAAGCGCGACCGTCTGGAAGGCGACGTAAACAAACTCCGGCGTCGCGTCGCGGAAGCCGAGGCTGAGCTAGATCAGCTCCAGCTCCATCAGCTCGAGCTCTCCTGGCGGCCGCCGCAACTCGCGGAGCAGCGGCTAGAGCAGTACCGGGACAAACTCCGCGCCCATCTTGCCGTCGTCAGGAGCGAGCTGGACGCGACCAAGGCCAGCATCGTGGAGATCCGGACCGTACTGGTCAGGCAGTATGCCGTAGCTCAGGCATCGTGGCGGCCCGCGGAAGCCCTCACTGTGCCCTGTCCGGCCTGCGGGCGGCCGTGCGTTCCGCATAGGGCGGCCGCCGCCGGGCGGGGCTGGCGTAAGGGCTGGTACGAGTGTCCCGCCGATGACTGTAATACCGCCTGGTCGGCCAGGTGGTCAGGTGGAGCGCACCCCGTCGTCAAGATGGGGGGTTTGTGAATCCTGTGGCCGATGGGGCAGGGTGCGGCGGGCCGGGTTCAGAAGACTACGACCTCGGCTCCGGTCGGTAGGTGGTCGTGGTAGTAACGGGCACTGCCGATGTCCAGGTGGACGCAGCCGTGCGAGGGCGTGTCAAGGCTGCCGCCGTGGAAGGCGACCCCGCCGGGAGCGAAGAACACGGCGTACGGAATCGGCACGTGGTACTCGGTGCTGATGTAGTTCGCTCCGGCCCTCCACTGGACGTGGAAGGTGCCGCGCGGAGTCGCTTGCCGCGTGCCGGGCGGCCCGGGCTCCATGGACACCGGGCCGTAGGTTATATGGCCGTCGGACTGCAGCCAGGTGAGGTGGTCCTTGAGGTCCACGCAGGCGGTCGCCGCAGCCGGGCAAGAACTGCGGATCCCGGGACTGGGCGTCGGAGTCCCGGGAACTGTGGCATCCGGCGTCGCACGCGGCTCCGGCGACGGCGCCGCGATCGCTGCCGCCCGTGCGTTCGCCTGCCCGGCCAGGACCGGCTGCGCCACCCGGGACGGCGCGTTCTGCTGGGGGTGGTGGCCACCCTGCCATCCGGCTGCCGTAGTACACGCCACGATCAGGAAGGCCAAAACGCCAGTCAGCCGATAATCTCCGGTCGCCACGGCACAAACCTATACAAGGGGACCCGTAACCGGCGGTCGGCGCGCCGACACGGCAGCAGGAATCAGCAGCCCGCCAAGGAGCGTCCAAAGTCGGCCGTGCGCTGCCCGTGGCAGCGCCGCAGGTAGGCCGGCTGGCTGCTTCAGGTGCTGGTGAGCTGGCTGGCTCTGACGTTCATGAGCAGGTCCCGGAACTTGGCAGGTTCCTCCAGGTGCGGTGTGTGGGCCGATGATTCGAACCACACCAGTTGTTTGCTCGGTGCTGTTAGTGCGTCGTGGAATCGCTGTGCCGCCTCGCCGGGCGCAACCTGGTCAAGACGGCCCTGCGCCATGACGAGGGGCACGTCGAGGCGCGGCATGGTGCGAACCAGGTCTGTGGTGGCGAGTTGGGGCAGCAGCGCCGCCTGTGACGCGCTGATCCCGCGAAGGGTGCGGATGATGTCTGCGGCGGAGTAGTCGGGCGAGCGGACCAGGCTGACGACGAACTCGCGGAGCAGGCTGCTGAAGTTCGCGTTGGCCGCGACGCCTCCGAAGTTGGCCGCCCAGCGGGCCCGGGTGGTGAACTGCTTCACGGTTGGGTGCGGGGGCGGCCCGATGGCTTCCAGCTGCCGGATCGCGCGCCGGTTGCCGCGCTGGCGGGCGGCGTCGACCGCGAAGGCGTAGGTGTTGTTTTCGGCCGCGGGAATGTCGATGTCCATGCCAGCCGCCACCAATGCGGCCACAAGCTCCGGGCGTCGCACAGCGGCGTACGCCGCGAACGTCGCGCCGAAGGAGAAGCCGGCCACGAATGTCTTGCCGCCGAATCGGTCGCGAAGCAGCTCCAGCAGCGTCACCGTGTCATCGACCATCCGCGTCACGCTGATTTCGAACCGGTTCGAGTTCCTGCGGAGCGATGGTGATGACAGGCCGGTGCCCCGCTGGTCCCAGTAGATAACGGTGAAAGCCTTTTCCAGCCCGAGAAGGTGCTCCATGCGCCGCGCGTCGTTGATTATCGGCAGCCCGGGACCTTGCTGCATCAGCAGCAGCACCGGGTTGGACCCGTCCGCCCCCCGAACGCGGATCCACTGCGTGATGCCGCCGAGCTGGACTCGCTCAAGCGTGTCGATCTTCATTTCGCCCTCTGTCCGTTGACGGTCACCTGGGTGTCAGTTGTCCAGCAGCCGCTGGGCGGCGGTCGGGTCGTGGGCGGGCAGCACGACCAGGCCCGGCTGCTGCCCGGCGAGGGCGAGGACCTTGTGCGAGCTTTCCGCGAGCCGCCGCCGGCTGCCGACGCCGGGCAGCTGGCCGCGCTGGAGGATGTCGGCCCCGTAGGTGAGGTCCCCGGCCAGCAGCAGCGGCGGTCGGCCGGCGCGGCGGACCAGCAGTGACACCGAGCCCGCGGTGTGGCCGGGGGTGGGCAGCAGGATCAGCGACCCGTCGCCCATCACGTCCAGCGACTCGGTAAAGGGCGCCAGGGCCGGATCGCGGGTGGGTTCCAGGCTGACCTGGCGCCATCTCGCTCCCGGGAGCTCGATGTGGCTACGCAAGAAGCCGCGCAGCTCCGGGGCGGGCTTGGCCAGCTCGGCCCATTCGGCAGCTGACACCAGCAGTTCGGAACCGGTCAGTTCCCTCAGCCCGCCGATGTGGTCCTGGTGCAGGTGGGACACGATTGCGGTGTCCACGTCGGCGGGGGAGTATCCGAGTGTGGCGAGCTGAGCGGTGAGGGTGTCGTCCTCGCCGATGTCGAAGCGGGCGAGCCGTTGATACAGGTAGCCGGTGGCACCGCCGGGGAAGTAGGTGTCGTTGGTGACCGAGGCGCGGTCCTGCCCGGTGTCGAACAGGATCAGCCCGCTGGAATGCTCGATGACGTAGACGTTGACCGGCCGTGGCGGTGTCCACTGCCGGGAGGTGAGCAGCCACCAGTACAGCGGCTTGCGGCTGCCGTAGGGGTGTTCGGGGCGGATCCGCACGGTCCCGGTGCTGATCACCGACACCGCCTTCACCGCCCCAGCCGGCCCGGCCCCGGCCCAGGACATCGCGGTCAAATCGTTCATGGCGGGAAATCTTTCTGTTGCGGGCCGACCCGGTTTCCCGGGCCTGACCCACCCAGGCTGCCGCGGCATCATCGCGGCGTCAGTGACCTCAGTCCCGCTCCAGATGACTAAAGTCACAGGCCAGCTGGGCCTCCGGATTCGGCGTACAGCCGGGCCGGGTCGAGGATCACGACACTGTCCGCCGCGGTGGCCACGATCCCGGCAGCGCGCAGGTCACGCAGCGCCCGGGCCACCACCTCGCGGACGGACCCGGCCGCATCCGCCAGCTCCTGCTGCGACACCCGGGCCACCAGGCGGCCGCCCGGCCGCTGTCGGCCGGAGGCGAGATCGAGCAGATGAGCGGCAACGCGCTGGCGCACCGAACCGAACGCATTGACCGCGGTCTGCTCCAGCACCTCATACAGCCGCCGGTTCAGCTCCTCGGCGATGGCCCAGGAGACCCGGGCATCGCGCCGCGCTTCCTCGGTCAGAGTCCGTGCGCTGATCCGGAACACGCTCGAGGGCTCTACCGCCTGGACGCCAGTATCAGCCGGGCCGCCCACCAGCACCGCAATCCCCAGCACATCACCGGGCCGGGCATAGCGGACGGTGACCTGCCGGCCTCCCGGCGAACTCAGATATACCCGGATCAGCCCCCGGACCACCAGCGCAGCCCACGGGTCGTCACCGGCCCGGTACACCGTCGTGCCTGCCGGGTAGTCGGCACGCTCGCCCTCAGCCCGCAACCTGCCGGCCAGCTCGGCCGGCAGACTCGTAAGGAAGCTCCGCGCCACGGCGTCATCTACATCCCGGTCGACCACGTCAACGACGGTATGCCGGATGGCGACGGCGCGACGGAAACGGCCAGATCCGGGCGACCATGATCTGGCGGGCCCTGGCACCGCGGTTCCGCAGTTCCCGCAACATTTAAGTAACGCCATTCCTGGCCTGAGACGTCAAGCATGATTGAAGGCTCAGGTCAGGCTGAGATATCGCTCTCGGCGGGCGTCCGACTTTCGGATGGACGAGATGCCGTCCAGTCGTAAGGGATCGAGAGAGACCTGACTAACTGAGTCGGAGGTTCTCCCAGGTCCAGGCTTTGACCCCAGACCGCACTGCCTGGTTCATTGCCGAGATCACCCGCGAGATCTATTGCGCCAGGACGAAAGGCAACTGGGATAAGGTAGTGCTCTCCTGTATCAGGCAGACCGACACTCTCCTTCAAGGATCTCAGATGACCGATGACCGTTCGGCAGTCCCAGGCGGGCCGGAAGAATTGGACGCTACCGCGACCGGGATCGACACCACCGTGCCGCACTCGGCCCGGATCTGGAATTACTGGCTCGGCGGCAAGGACAACTTTGCCGTCGACCGGGAGGCCGGCGACGCGTGGGCCGCGACGTTCCCGGGTGTGCGTGATATCGCCCGCGCCTCGCGGAGCTTCCTGATCCGCAGTATCCGCTACCTGGCCGAGGAGGCGGGAATGCGGCAGTTCCTCGATGTCGGGACCGGGCTGCCGACGGCGGATAACACTCACCAGGTCGCGCAGCGGATAGCACCCGAGGCCCGCATCGTGTATGTCGACAACGACCCGATGGTGCTGGCGCATGCCCGCGCCCTGCTGACCAGCACCCAGGACGGTGTCACCGCCTATATTCACGCCGACCTGGGCGAGGCGGACAAGATCATGGCGGAAGCCGCTAAGACGCTGGACTTCGCCAAGCCCATCGCGCTGATCCTCAGCGGCGTCATGGGACACGTCACCGACACCGGCGAGGCACGCTCGATCGTGCGCAACCTGATGGGTACCCTGCCGTCCGGCAGCTTCCTGTCCCTCAACGACGGCACCAGCGTCGTCGGCGGAGAACAGCTGGAGCAGGCCACGCAGGACTACAACGAAACCGGCGCGATCCCGTACGTGCAGCGTGCCCCCGGGGAGATCGCCAGCTTCTTCGACGGCCTCGAGCTCGTCGAACCCGGCGTGGTCTCCTGCCCGCGATGGCGGCCTGAAGATCCGGCAGGCGATCCGCCTGCCGAGGTGGACGCGTTCGGCGGGGTTGGCAGGAAGCCGTAGAGGACAGCCCTTTACTTTCTAGAATGCCCGAGGGAGACCTGCTGCCAATTTTCTGCGGGCCATTTCGTCCTCTCGTCGATACCATCTATCCAACGTGCTCGTTCACCTCTATCTTGCTGTGTAACTCAGGGATTGACGCATCTGCGATGACGCTAAGTTTGTAGATTTTTACAAAAGGCCAGAATGTCCGTAAAGGGAAACCGCTAGCTTGTGCGCCTTCGCCGCGACCCTGCGCCTTCGCCGCGAACCTGCGCGCCTCGTACGACATCCACACGCGAACCCCGTCGTAGCCGCCGGTGAGTAGCAGCGTGCTGTCCGGGCGGAACCGTAGCCGGCCGCGGACCGTCTAAGGGGAGGAAAGGAGGCCTGCTATGGCCGCTCGGGGAGTACAGGGCATGATCGCCGTCACCGCCCTGATGGGACTAGCGGCGTGCGGCAGCGTCTCGGCGGGCAGCGCCGGGCACCCGGCCTCGGCCAGCGCGAGCTCATCCAAGGCGCCTGCGGCCACCGCGGAAACGCCGGCCGGCGGGTCGCTCTGCGCGGACGGCCGGAGCGCGGACCGGGTCGTGGTCAGCCGGACCGCGTCGGCGCGCGCGGTCACGCTCAGGGGCGCGACCCAGGTACAGGCGATGGTCGCCGCGCTGTGCGCGCTTCCGCCCGTGCCGGCCGGGCAGCACTGCGCGGCTGTGTCCGCGGGATCGGTCCGGCTGATGTTCGCGGCCGGACAGCAGAGCTTCCCGGCGGTCACAGTGCATGAGTCGGGTTGCCGCAGCGTGACCGGGATGGGGGCGACCCGGTCATGGTCCGGGTCTTCGCAGTTCGGCGTGCTGCTCGACGAGGCGGTGGGCGGCCTAGGCCGGCTGGTGCCTGGCACCCACCCGAGCAGCGTGCCGCTCGGGTCGTGACCGGGCTGGGAATAGCGCCTGCTCCCGGGCGGCGCGGGAGGCCGCCCGGGAGCGCGAATCGGGGTTACCGCTCGTCCGGGACGAGCGGCTCAGTCCTGCTAACGATCTTCAATAGCGGGGGTTACTAGGTCTGGTTATCCGGCGCCTGGTGCGCTATGCCAGAGGCATGAGGTATCCCGATGGCGGCGGCCTGGACGCCGCGGAGCGGGCCCGCCGGGAGAAGGTGCGGCTGGAGGCGGCGGACCTGATCGAGGCCGGGGTCAGCGACCGGGAGATAGCGAAGCGGTTCCGGGTCTCGCGGATGAGCGTGAACCGGTGGCGGCGGGCGCTGGCGGCGGGCGGCCGGGAGGCGCTGGCCTCCAAAGGCGCGGGCGGCGCGCAGTGCAAGCTCACCGAAGCGCAGGTCGCCGAGCTGGAGGCGGTGCTGGAGGAGGGCCCGGCGGCGGCCGGGTATGCGGATCAGTGCTGGACGCTGTCCCGGGTCGCGGACCAGGCCTGGCGGCGGTTCGAGGTGGAGTACACGCTGGCCGGGATGGCCGTGCTGCTGCACCGGATCGGGTGGACCGTCCAGGTCCCGGCCCGCCGGGCCGCCGAGCGGGACGAGGACAAGATCGCCAGGTGGCGGGAGGACACCTGGCCGGTCATAAAAGCACGGCGGCGGACCTGGGCGCCTGGCTCTGCTTCGA
>WNGE01000843.1_pt1 | contig 51812 bp, 39 predicted proteins | sample 5400651 | NCBI WGS metagenome assembly WNGE01 (sample SAMN13153370, study PRJNA577476) | soil metagenome | isolation source: 60 cm soil or saprolite under grassland replicate 2 | place: USA:California | collected 2016-06-15 | reverse complement strand
TTGACCAAGCGGATTGCCGAAGGCATCGAGAAGATCAATAAGGAAGTGGCGACTTTGAAACGGCTACGCCAGCAGGCCCGTCACCAAGGAACCGGGCAACGCAAATTTCGCGAAGAACTGGCGGCCCTTGAGATCATGATCAAAAAAGTCACCGAAGAGACGGTGGATAGCGTGCTTGCGGGAGTCCGCCAGGTTTGGGCGGAAAAAGCCGGGCTCAAGACGTATGCCGATGCCGTCGCCGAAGTCATGGAAACGCGGCAGCAAAACAAGACCAAGCTGCCGATGCCGATCGACCAGTGGAGGAAATTTGCCAAGGGCGTATCGCATGAGGAAGCGCGAGCGCGGGCAAAGTCCATGGACATCGATATTTTTTGGGATTGGGATTTGTCGAGAACCTCGGAAGGTTTCTATCAGATTACCGGCGGGCGGGAAATGGCGATTGGTCGCGGGTTGGCAATGGCGCCTTTCGCCGACCTGGTGTGGCGTGAGACCGCTAAACCGGACTTGGAAGACGACGAAGACTGGGCCGAAGCAATTCATGCGGTGTTCCCGCACAAGATGCTGGCCTATAATCTCTCGCCCTCTTGGAACTGGGATGCCTGGGGATTCACCGATGACCAGATCCGAAGCTATGCCTATGAGTTGGGCAAGATGGGCTATGTTTATAACTTTATCACTTACGGCGGCCACCAAACCGAGGCCCTGATGAACGGCCGCTTGGCGCGGGCGCTACGGGAAGAAGGCGTGTTGGGTTTCGTCAGATTGATTCAGCGCGCGCTCCGCTTGGCGAATGATCCGGCACAGTATCCTCAGACGTTTGTCGGTGGTGATTGGGCGGACCGGTTTCGGCGCGCCGCTAGAGGGCCGTCGCTGACGACCACTTCCATGGGTGGAAAATCAACCGAGACACAGCACAGAAAGGCTGTTGAAGTGCCGACCAGCGTGCTTGAACGTTGGCTTCGCATGTGGGGGCAGCACTGGACCAGCCAAGGCCTTTACACCGGCGGCGATCTCAGCGTCGAGCTGAAAGAGAGATGGGCCGGGTCCGAAGAGATGATGCTCAATGTTTTCGACGAAGCCCGTGACAAAATAGCCGAGATCACGTTTAGAGTCGATAAGGACCGGGCGAGCCGGAAATTTCTCGCGGTCAAAGACCAGAACACGGTCAAAAAATACCGTTCTCGGCGTCTGATGAGCCTGATGCACTTTTTTCTCCTGCATCGATACAAGACGGATCTCGTGCACTACTTAACCCCGACGGATGACAATCGGCTTTCCGTCCGGCGCATGATCCATAACGGCGTATTCCGAGAGGCCCGGACCGACGATCCGAATGTTATCGCCATCGAAGTCGATACGGCTCGCGCCCAGAAAATCTTTGCCAACGATGAATCGATCAAGCAATTTATCGCGCGACAGTTAAGACCGTCGGAGACTCATGCAACCGGCCGCACGATCAAGCCTGCGGTAGCATAACGTGCGGTCCCGAGGTGCCGACCTTGTCGGGACGGTGAATCCTCTCGGGCATGAGGTGTGCGCAATTTTAACGACTCCGGTTCCTTTTCTCCGCTGGCCGCATGAACAGTGATCGACATGTGGAGCCGACCGACAAAGTCAGCGCAACGCTGACGGGAAGGAAACGTGCACAAGCCAGCCCGTTCCCTTTTTGATCCTCTGTGAACTTCCGGCTTCGCTGCCCCTCGGTCGCGGCTGAATCTGAGAGAACCTCGATCTAGGGGACAGGCTCGGACAGGCTACTTTCTATTGTGAGATCGACGTTCGGTATACTGAAGCTTTGCATGCCGAGAATTGCTAGAGGCCGAAATTCTGGGGAACACAATACTCATTTTCTTGACTCAAGGTAGAGATTTTTTTAGTCGTCGCGAGATAAAAAGAATTATGCAGTCTGTTTTCGTGCGTGTGCGTCTGCAGCGATTTGAGGCCGCTCAAGTTTTCGACAAGTGCAGGATCTGTATCAAATGATCCAGATTTGCTTTAATCGTTTCGAACGGCACAGTCGAGAAAGCTTTTTCACTTTGTTCATCAACTTCTGCATCCCGTATCTCTTGCCTGACGGTGGTCAATTGGGCGGCCAGATTGACCTTCACGATCGTCTGCGCCGCCTGAAGGGACATTTCGGCGCGGGCAAGTTCCTTGATTGCACGTTCGTTCTCCCTCATCGCCTGCGTGAATACCTCAGCGTTGATCACGTGAAATCTTGCTTCGATGAGATCCGTCTCGGCTGGGCTCGATGCGCTAAAGATTTTCCATTGGGACGTGTTGTACTCCATCAACCATTCGTTGAAAATCAAGCCGCGGTGCCACGCGTCATCGAGAACGACTGCCACTCGACTGAATTTTGACTGTAAACCGCCCGGAGATTTCCCGTCCAATATAAAGCCCACGCCTTGGGACTCCATTGCGCTGCCGTGCGCTGCAGGGGCAAATACGCTGACCGAATGCTGGATCATAAGGAGGGTTATCAGGAGAAGGACAAAGCACAAATTGTTGAAAGGGTCCCTCCACATAAAAGTCTCCTTTCGTCATGTGCGCTCGAGCAGGCATTTGTCGACAGTATTCATAAGATGACCAGAGCTCAATCAGGGAGTAAAAAACGAAAAGCCGGCATAGATTACGTGGGAGTTCATGCCGGGATTACTGTCATTACTGTCACCTATACCGGCGTTGGATATATGATGAAACTTGTAGCCGAGCGTCAGCGCTCTTTGCGGCGCGAGAAAAAACTGCACGCCTAAGCCAACTTCCGGGGTAAAATTGAAGCGCGATGAGTGAGGCACCGGTATATCGTCTAGAAAATAGAGAAATCCAATGCTTGCAGCGATAAACGGCTGTATCCAGCTCTGCGGCGCAAAATTGACCTTGAACCCCAAAGGAGAAAGGCCCGCTCCATAAATCGTCGAGCTGCCTCTTCTGACATGACCCGGTTCGAACACGACCGCCGCGGGAAAGATATCCAGAGTGTATTCTAAAGAGACTGACTCCCACGCGGCTAAGACTCGTCCATAGCGGAGCGCGAATAAAAAGAGCTGCCGATCCTCGATGTTGCCGGTGGAGTCCGGCGATCCACCAGCCCAGAGACCGAACTCATTCGTTCCTTTCGTAAGCGCGTAACCGGCGCCGGGCCCCGGCGAAGGTTCCGCGCCCTGAAGCGGTGTCAAACCGACTAGCGTGCTGAAAACTCCAAGCACCATTGCTCTGACAAGACTTTGCTGCAGGCTAAGAGTGTATCGCATTTTCATATTGTGACTCCTGAGATCCTATCGGTTCGCCATCCAGTCTACACGAAAAGTAACGCAATGGAACCTAGCCGGCTCGTTAACTACTGCGGCCCGTTCCAATGGTTCAATCGCTTACGAATACCCAGGCCGTTCAAACCGTTAAAGTCGTTCAACCGCTTTGCTCACATAAGACCGAAGCGAGTTCCAATCGTTCAAAACGTTCAATCGCTACGCTCCGTTCAAGACGTTACAAAATAAAGTCCGTTCAAAGGTTCAAGAGCCTGCCATAATTCACCGCAGAGTCGCTGAGCAAGCTGCCGAGTGAACAGAATACGATGTCTGCAGACGATTTGCGGCGCAGTTTTAAAGGTGAAAGGTGCGCTCTAAAAGGTGATCGCAGGGATGTTCTTGTTTCTCAGCTTTTGATTGCATATCTCTGTGTGGGACGGTGAAAGCCATTTCTTACTGGAGCGACTAAAATGTTTCGTCGTGTCGATCTTCCTACGCGGGTTCCTGGGAGACTGCTGCTGCACAGCATGCCGGGCCGCTTTGAAGCGATCGAGAGGGTGTGGCATCAGCTGAGGAGCGAAGCGGTCGGCGCGATCGTATGTTTAACGGAAAAATACGAAATCCGCCTCAAATCCTCTAAATACGCAGAGGCCCTGGAAACCGGAACCGTTCCCTGTTCAGTCCTGCCTTTTGAAATTCGTGAAGGCGGCGTGCCCGAAGACCGGGAGGCTTTCTGGGCGCTTGCCAACGATGTAGCGAATCGATTGCAGTGCGGGGAAGCGGTGCTGATTCATTGCGCGGGCGGTGTCGGCCGCACCGCGATGCTGGCCGTCTCTGTGCTGCTTGCCTTGGGCGAACCGATGAACGAGGCGGAGAGCGTGGTCTCGCTGGCAGGCTCCATGGTGGAAACCATGCCGCAGATCGAGATGCTTTCCTGGTGCGCTTCTAGAAAACAGCAGTTCAAAGGTTCAAAGTTTCAACGTTCAAAGTAGTATTTAAGGGCCGTTCCCGAGGTTCAAAAAGTTCAAGTCGTTCAACCGCTATGCTCCGTTGAAATCGTTTAAAGCCGGAACTCGTCGGTTTAATATCAATCCTTCGGCCCTTCAATACGTTCCGAACGTTCAACCGCTACGCTCTGTTCAAGTCGTTGAATGCAATTAAGACTAATAATTCTTGACAGTGTTTGGATCTCCTAAACTCTGATCGTCCGGACGAGTTTCACCATGAGAGATTGAGACTGCAGGCAACGAACTCAAGGATCGAAGAAACCAACAACTCGGCTGCTGGCCAAATACTCGGTCACGGAAGAGTTGCGGTAACCTGTTCAACGCGACCAAGATAGGGTGCATTTAGTTGCTTAAACCGGCTCGCCATTAAAGGTCGAGCCGCATTTGCCTCCGATTCGGTTGCATATAGTCCCCAGGCGATGCGATAGCAGTGTGCCACTGGCAGCACGACCAACTCGCCCAACGGCACCGAAGAGATAGCCTGCTCTATCTCTTGGGAGTCGCAGCTATCACGAGCGACGATGGTGTAGTACGTGCTTCCTCGTAGAGCCTCGACGAAAATCTTTGATGCGGGGAGTGGTCCTCCTTTCCGGACCACTGCTCGGGCTGCTGCCAACCTCTCATTGAGAGCGTAGTATGCTGCCGTTTCCTGTGTTTCTGCTCCGCGCGGGTTGGTTTGTGCAGCGCGCGAGCCCGTTCGTTCGGCGGAGCGTGGAGTTTGCTTCGCGACAGCCAACGCGTGATCTCTCGCTCTATTTGCCGCCGCCGCTGCCTGTTTGCCAGCATCGGCTTCCTTCATTGCGTTGGAGGCGGCGCTTTTCGCCTGGCTTTCTGCCGCCACGGCTGCACCGATTGCGATGGCGGCAGCGGCTGGATCGGTTGCTTTAGCAGTTGTATTTGCTGCGGATCGTGCGCTATCGGCCGCCTCCTGCGCGACTTTGGCCTGGATCTCAGCGCGACGCGATGCTTCGTTTGCCGCAGTAGCGTATCGGCGGACCGCCTCAAGGGCGCTTGCCACATCTGGATTTAACGGGGTGGGAATGCTGCCCCTGGGAATCCTTGCCGTCTCCTGAGCCTCTTGCGCATAGCCGGAAACTGCTCGCGCATATTGTTCGGCGCGCCTTTGCCAGCCGAGCGCCGCACTGTATGCGGCCTGTGCTTTGTTACGTGTTTCGGTCATGCGTTGTTTATCCGCGGCCTTCTCCTGCGCGGCTTTATTCTGGGCTTCTCGTTCTTGCCGCTCTTGCTCGGTAATGCGCTCCTTGGCCCGGGCCTCTTCCTGTTTGCGTCTCTCTTCCAAAACTCTGGCTTCGTCGGCCTTCCACGCTTCCTCAGCGATACGCGCCTTATCCGCCTGCCGGACGTCATACCACAACTTCGCGCCGTACACTGCAATCCCAAGTAAGAGAACGAAAGCTACTCCAAGCGCTACCTTGTAAGCAGTGCGGTTTTGAGTCTGTATGATCGGTCGTAACGCTGCGATGAGTTTCTTGCAGTCATCCGACCAGCGATGATCCGCTAGTTGAAAGGCTTGCCGTCGTGCCAGTGGTTTCAGATCGTCGGGTAATTCCGCGGCGGAAGGGACTTGCGCGCCGCCGACCAAGGCGGGAATAACCCGGACGTTTCGCTTTAGGGCAGTGACGATTTCCATCCGGGTAAAATCGTCTGCATCATCGAGCCGCCGCTTACCCGCCTTGTCCGTAACCGTGAGCCAGCGGGGACCGATTAGAGCAATCAGGATGTCACATGAACCGACTGCCTGCGCAATGTATTCGTCGAAGTTTACGCCCGGAGGAATAGCATCGATATCCATGAAGATGTTGGCACCGCGAAAGCCGGCCGCCAAATCTGTAGCCAACCGACCTGCCCACCCCGCAGCGTCGTCACGACGATAGCTGATAAAAATGCCGCCCATGTTATGCAGCTCCGATTATGTGCGTTCCTATCGATTACGACCAACAAAAAAGCCAGTACACGCCGGCGGTAAAATGCCGAAGTGACTGGCTGCACACCTTCTGTTCATTTTGCCCTCGGAGGAACATTCTTTGTGTTCCTCGCTGGTCTCACAAACAATGGAGCCTTGTCGACGACGAAGGAGGCTTTTTGACGCGGGGAGAAATATCACATCGCGATGCGCTGTCAAGCACGTTCAAGCGTTCGCCTCACCGCGAGCCAAGGAAAACAGGGCCTTTAAGGAGAAGAAAAGGGAACATTCTGTTCTTCCGGTCAGAAAGCACGACGATTTTTTTGGCTCCGCAGTCCTCTGCGAGTTGTTACCACGCATGGATAGTAGGTACGTTGTGGGCTGGCTGGACAAACTTAGGTGAGGGATGAAAGGGACGAGGTTACTTCGGAGCCACAGGAGGCGAGGATGGTAAGTTTCGCTCAAGGTGCGTTAGTCGGATCCCAGCATGTTCGGAGGTTTTCATTGAAGCCATCGAGGATCTGCATATCTTCTACGGTAATTTCAAAGTCAAAAACATCGGCATCTTCGAAGATGCGTCTGCGATTGGCTGATTTGGGAATGACCACCAATCCGTGTTGCAGCGCCCAGCGGATGAGGATTTGCGCCGTCGATTTAGATTCCGAACGGCGGAGCCTATCGACAAGAGGCAATCGCGACCGGGAAGCCGCCGGCTGCGGCCCGGTTTGCGAATATTTTTTGGCGACTGCGACAAGCTTCGGATCATTCAGTCGCACTCCCTTAGTCAAGGGACTATAGGCTTCGACGACTATGCCCTTGGCGGCGCAGAAATCCAATAAATTGCGCTGATATAAATACGGATGAAACTCCACCTGGTTGACTGCGGGAACCGTGTTCGTGGCGGCAAGTAGCTCGGTCAAATGCCTGATCGTGAAATTGCTAACGCCAATCGAACGCGCCTTGCTCTCGGCGCGCAGCGCTTCCAGAGCGTGCCAGCTTTGCCGGCGTTCCCGCACCGGGTAATGGATCAGATAAAGATCCACATAATCCAACTTGAGCTTACGCAGACTCGTGTCCAGTGCGCGCTCGGGATTTCCATGATCGGAATTCCACAATTTCGTCGTGACAAAAATGTTCTCCCGGGGAATGCCGCTCATTCCGATGGCAGCGCCGACACTCTCCTCGTTGCCATACATGGCCGCAGTATCGATGTGCCGGTACCCCGCTTCCAGGGCGGCAAGCACCGCTGCTTCACAGGTCGCACCCACGCGAGTCTGCCACACGCCCAACCCCAGCTGAGGCATCAGGTGACCATCGTTGAGTTTTATTTTTGTCTCGATCGTGAGTTTCATAAGCCGTATTCTCTAAAGAGACTTTTAAACTGTTGCGTGTCTTTAGATTTCACTATTTAGCTGATTTCCAACACGGTTGCGCGCCAGGCACGAACCTTACGAATCGAATACGACGGCGCACTTTACCACGTCATGTTGTGCGGCAATGACCGCAGACGAGATCACAGGATCGGCCCGTTCCAACCGTTCCAGTCGTTCAACCGCTACGCTCTGTTCAAGTCGTTGCAGCCAATGACAAGTTGGAGGGGACTTGCACGTTTTGAAAATTATCAAAACGGCAAAATGTTCTCTGATGATTCACTATCGAGGGCCTTCACTTATCCGCTTCTTGAAAATTCTTGACAGTACTTTCGTCGCAGGATAGCTTTCCCTTTGCTCGTAAGGGATCGAATGACAAAGACGAAAGAAGGTCTACCGTGACGACAATCCAAGATATCATTCAAGTCGGCGTCGGCGTGCCGGATCGCGAAAGATTCGAAAATTTTGCCCGTGATCTGCTGGGATTTTCCGCCAGCCGATCGCCGGACGGAAAAGTTACCTACCTGCGGCCGGATCAGTATCCCCATCGGATCGCGGCCTATACGGCTCCACAACCGGCTCTTCAGTACATCGGTTTGGATGTCGGCGGCCGTCAACAGCTTTCCGAGTGGGAGACCAAGCTCACGGCCGAAGGCATCGATTGGCGCCGCAGCAGCCCGAAAGAATGTGCCGAACGGCACGTGACCGATTTCATTGAATTCAACGATCCCGACGGACACGCGCTTGCTTTGTCGTATGGCTTCGAGGTCGACAAAAATCCGGTGCGCTATACTCGTGATCTGAGTGTCCTGCGCTTAGGCCACGTGCTGCTCACGGTCGCGAATACCCAGCGCTCGCATGATTTTTACACCGGCGTATTGGGCTTTCGCCTGAGTGATTGGATCAACATCGACGACAACATTCGTTTGTGCTTCTTGCGCTGCAACGAGCGTCATCACAGCATGGCTTTCGCGCCATGCATGCCGGGCAAATCTCCCCGGCTGCAACATGTCATGTTCGAAGTGGAGTCGCTCGATGACGTCATGCGCTCGTATCATTTCCTGCGCATCCGCAAGGCGCCCATTGGCATGGGCCCCGGCCGCCACATCAATTGTCAGACCGTACACGTTTACGTGCAAACACCCGGCGGATTTGCCGTCGAATTCGGCTGGGGCCACCGCCGTCTCGATGATGCGCATCAGCCGATCGCCTATCCAGTTGGCAGTCCCATCGATATGTGGGGCGGCGACATCCAGAGCCCGGAATTCGAGCTTGGATAGGTGAGAGGCGGTCTCATTCAGACGGCGGATCACCTCAATGTCACAGTCCGACCGACTATCGAAGAAAGGTTGCCGCGTGCTTCGACTATCTCAGAGCCGGGGGGAACGAAAGAAAGGCGATTTTTTCGCGACGATACGGATCGCTCTGGATGGCTTCGGAATGTAAACCAAGAGCTCTCGCTTGTTTGTGACACGAATCACAAACCGTCATATTCAGCAAAATAACGCCATTGTCTTCGCTGACCACCCGATAGGGCTTGCCTATGACTATCTGATCACAATGTTTACAAAAGAACTTCATGATCGTTGGTTCAGCAATGCGAGTGCCGATGATCGGTTGCCGCTCGAATGACCAGGGATGACAAACGATGATCGGAAATTCCACGCGATGTCTCAGCACGCGAATAATAGAAAGGCTCGTGTTTCACGGTCGCGACACGTTTTGGCCGAGAAAAAATGGCTCTGGCCTAACCATCTCGAATCCCGGTGAACGTCGACCTGCAGGCTGCTCTTTGATTGCTCAGATTCACAACGTGCTAGACGCCCGTTTGAGTGGGTGACCCCTTCCGTGCGCTGCCTGCGACGGTATGCCGCAGACTCAAACAGCTGAGCGAGCTGAGTAACATGGCTTCGCATCACGATTACTCTACCCGTGCTGGTGGAGAGCTTTGATGCGGCGTTCACGGTGGATTCGGTTATCACGTGCCGTTGCGACGACTTCCCTTTCAAGACTATCTTTTATCCGGAGTACCTGAACGAGATAGCCGTCGAACTTGCTCAGTGATTGCGTCAAATCCTCTTCGGAAGCACTGCGAAGTTGCGCCCGCTCTTCAATCAGTTTTCGTGCTTCCTCCTGCAACGGGCATACCTCCTTCTGCTTGGCTTCGGCCCGTTGGATCAGCAGCTTCTCTCTCGAACTTCCCGATTGCCCGGCGGAAGTATGGAGCATTCGATACTCGATCTTCAATTCTTCGACGAGCGAACCTATCTGTGAAGATTCCGCAACAACACGGTGAGCGGCTGTCGTTAGATCTCTCAGCAGTCCACGACGATCGACATTTTCCGCATGTCTGGCTGCCTCTTGTGCCGTAACGGCCGATCGATGGGCAGCGCGGGCGGCCCAAACACCTCCAGCGGCAGCCACAAGTCCAGCGATCGCGGAGATCAAGGTGATGGTCTCTTGTAACATGGCAAGTTTCGTCCAGCGATCGGCGGTCTTCGCAGGATCGGGTTTAATGAACCGTCGGCACCTGATAGCTCGTGTTCCGTGCTATGCGTTGGTCTCAAGAGGTGAAAAAATTCGCGGCGCGACAAATCCACAATAAACTTTTTATCATCGATAGCAAATCAGCCGGCTCGAGATTTGACGCTATGTTCAAAAGTTGGTTAATTTCTTCCAATGGGAGGTGTCGAAAGCGCTCATTGACTACTGCGGCCCGTTCCAGACGTTCCAAACGTTCAATCGCTGCGCTCCGTTCAAGTCGTTGCAGACAATTACAACTTGGAGGGGAAACTTGCACGTTTTGAGGATTATCAAAACGTCAAAATGTTCTCTGAAAGGTACGGATGATTCAGATCCGAGGACGCGGAGCGAAAAGAAAAATAGTCTGGAAATCCTTTGCTGCCGCGCGGCCAGCCGAGGAACGAGAAGAAAAGCAGCCTGGCTTGTTTTTAATTCCTGATTGTTACTTCGTTCTAAGCCGACAAATGGCTACGCAGAAGATCACGCAACATCGGGAAGTGAAATGGCTTATACAAAATCTCCGCGGCCCCTGCAATAAGCGCACGGTTTGCACGCTCTTCAACGTTGCAGGCGGTAGTCCAGCCGGTATTTATCACCACTGGTATGTTTCGGGTGGACATATTCGCTTTCAGGCGTGCCGTTGCTTCATCTCCATTCATTCCAGGTAGGCATAGATCCATCATGATTAGATCGGGATGTATGCTGGAAGCCGTGTCTATGACCGCTAGACCCGTAGCAGCTTCGAAGACTTCGTGGCCTAAACCTTTGATAAATGCTCCGAGCGATTCTCGAAAGGTGTCATTACCGTCGGCGGTCAATATTTTTTTGCCTGTGTTCTGCATGTAAGGGAGCAAGCGCACAAAGGATGCCAGCCAGCGCAAAAGCGGTCGTTTTGGTACTTTCTTTCCAGGAGTGATCATCCTGAGATATTTCGCGGTGAAATTTGCATAGAAAAGACTCGATCCCGAAAGTAGAAAGTTCCCGTTACCGTTCAATTTTACGTCTGTAGAATGAATTCCAGGGAGTCTTTTGTTGACAGCCGCCCGGAACGGCTGTTCTTGAAGCTACTTCGACGCCTGTGCTAAGCCTGCCGCAACTAGCCCGCGCGAGACGAGATTACGAAGGGGTTGAGGGTTTTTCATTGGTGGCGATCAGCAAGGCTAGAAATACTTCTGTGACCCCGATTTCCTTCCTTGATAACCTCTGCCAAAGGGTTGATAGTGGTTCGGTGACGCCGTGATCAAAAGGAGATTTCTATGAACCATTTCCGTTTGACGACCTCACTGGTTATCTTTCTGGTTTCTTTCGTTGGCTGTACTACCGGCACTTACAATGTGGCCACTGTTGACAAGCAAGAAGCCGGTAGCGGCTACTGCCACAAGAAACTGCAACCTGTTGGTCCCACGGATCCCGCAAGGCCAACGGTAATGGGTGCGGGTGACTACATCGATTACTATGGTCCGTGCGACGGACCGTCCAGTACAGAGCAGATCCAGGCACAAAAACGGTTTGAGCAGTTCCGATTCGGCAGAGACTACATGGATGAAGGTTAATCACATAGGCGCAAGGCAAGAGGCAATAGTCAAGACTAACGGTTCAAACCGTTCCACCCGCTATTTAATACTGAGGCCCGTTCCCGTTCCAAACGTTCCAGTCGTTCAACCGCTTCGCTCCGTTCATCATGGGGACCGGCCCGTTCCAGTCGTCCAAAAGTTCAATCGCTACGCTTCGTTGAAGCCATTACAGGCAATTACAACTTGGAGGGGACTTGCACGTTTTGAGAATTATCAAAACGTCAAAACGTTCTCTGGAGTGGAAAGACTTTACACTTGGAAAGTCCATTGCGCCGGCATGGCTGCCGGGCGAAAAATAAATGAACCACTCGTTCGGTGGGCCGTTGAGGACTAACTCCCTGTGATCGCTGACGATTATTGAGACTGGCGGCGGACGCGGCGGTCAAAACTGCAAAACTGCAGAAATTGTTCTTGTGTTCTACGATCCCGAGGCCTACAGTGATTAGCCATGGCAAGAATAACTGTTGAAGATTGTTTGGATAACGTTTCGAGTCGTTTTGATCTCGTATTGCTTGCGTCAATACGAGCAAAGCAGCTCTTAAAAGGTGCCAAGCCGCTCGTAGAATCGAAGAACCGAGATATTGTTATTGCGCTTCGCGAGATCGCCGCAGGGAAAGTCCGCTGGGCAATTCCTCAGACCTGACGCGTCGAAGCGACAGGCTCACTCTTCTCCATCGTTATACTGCGGCCCGTTCACCCCAAAACCGAAGCCTGTTCCAATCGTTCCATCCGTTCAATCGCTGCGCTCCGTTCAAAACGTTAAAGCCGGAACTCGTTCAAGGAGTCCGGTAACTCCGCTCTTCTAAATTCTCCGACTGATAGCGTCAACTGTATTTGTCAGTCCGATGATAGTTCGAGTCGGACCGTTGTCTTGCCCGATTGCAACATCTCTAGAGCTTTCGCCGCCGCCTCCGATAGATCGATGATGCGATCTTCTGCAAAGGGTCCGCGATCGTTAATCTTTACTTCCACCGATTTTCCATTGGCTAAATTCGTAACCTTTATTTTGCTACCGAAGGGCAGGGTTCGATGCGCGGCCGTGAACAGGCCTTGATCAAAAATCTCTCCGTTCGCCGTCCGTTTACCTTGATGTTGCGCCCCATACCACGACGCATTCCCGGTTTGTGGCAATTCCCCTTGCATAGCGGGAGTTTTTTCAATCGGCGGTTTAGCGGTCTCAGGCAGGGTCGGCACGGGAGGGCGTTGAAGCATTGCGCAGCCCTGAGAAAGCAGCAGACCTAAACACATTGCCAGTGGAAACGAACGCCTCCCGGAAACAACGCGCACGATGAATTTGAGAGGCAAAAAAGAGAAAACCATCGCGAGCTGCACAGATCACCTCCGACCCGTTAGACGTTCTCGCCGTGGCTCACGTCGGAATCTTCATCAGCTTGGCAGCGTTGCCGCCGAGGATCGCGACCCGTTCGACGTCGCGCAAACCGGGCGTCTTGAGGATATGATCGACGGGCCCCGCACCCAAGGAACCGCGTAATCCGTGCCAATCATGATCTGGCTCGCTCCGTGTTCGTTCACCAGATGCCGGAGTGCCTCGGACGTGAAGACCAGGGAATCGAAATAGAGCTGCTTCAAATACTCGCTTGGCTGTTTCTTCAGCGTCGGACCTTTGCATTGATCGGGAAACACCGAACAGCCATGATCCATCCGTGCGGCGTAGGACGGCAGGAAGCCGCCACCGTGGGCTGCGCAGATTTTCACATTCGGGAACCGGTCGAGCGTGCCCTCGAAGATCAGGTGAGCGAGCGCGAGCGACGTTTCCAGCGGATTGCCGATCACATTACCGAGGGCGCCGCTGCCCTGGATGCGCTTGCTGATGCCGGTTGATTGCGGAGCCGTCTGCGGATGGATGAAGACCAGCGCTTGCAGCTCCTCGGCTTTTTTCCAGAAGGGGTCGAACTTGGAGGCGGCGATTTCTTCGCCCTCGACGTTGCCGCCGATGGCGGCGCCAACGAGGCCCAAATGTTTCATGCTGTGTTCGAGCTGCTCGGCGGCGAGCTCCGGAACTGCAACGACACCGGGCCGTAGCCCAGGAAGCGACCGGGAATGGCTTTACACATCGTGGTGAGTTTTTCAGTCTGGAAGTCGAACATCCGGCGCGCCAGGTCGCGGTCCGCCGCGTACCAGAACGCATTGATGCTGAGCACCTGCACATCGATGCCATCTTTGTCCATGTCCGCCACGCGCGCAGCCTCAACCGGAAAGCCAAGGTTCCCTTCAAGCTGCCGGCGCGCCGGTGTCTCGAATTGCGTGCCTTTGACGACGTCAAGCACCGCCGGCACGGCGCAGTGCGCGTGCACGTCAACGGTCGTGATGCGACGGCCTCCCACCGTGATCTCGCGGCGCCTTGGAGTGCTGGCCGGTTGCGCAAAGGCATGTCTTATTCCGCAACCGACGCAAACCACCCGGCCGACGCGGCCACGGCATATTTTAAAAATCCTCTCCGATTGATCATGGCAGCCGGGATCTTCAGCTTGCCGGAAGCGCTACCGAATACCCGGCGTGTTCACGCGAATTTTATAGATGCTCGTCCGCGCTGCGATATAAAGAGTCTTGCGGTCGGCGTCGCCGAATTCGACATTGGCAGCAAGCTCCGGCGTAGGAATCGTGCCCAGATGTTTGCCCTCCGGCGAAATAATCCAGACCCCGCCGGCCGCCGTTTCGTAGAGATTCCCTTTGCTATCGACTCTCAGGCCGTCGGTGATGCCTGGCGTCGGGTCTTTGCTGATGTCGATGAACATCATGCCGTTCGTGAGCGTGCCGTTTCGCTGGACCTCATAACGCTTGACGAACTTGTCGCGGCTGCCATTGGCATAGAGATACTTTTCGTCCGGTGAGAAGGCGAGCCCGTTCGTGTTTGGGATATCGTTAATGACCAGGCTCACCTTGCCGTCCCTGAGCATGTAAACGCCGCCGTGATCCAACTCCTTCCTGGGATCTTTTTCCCTGAGGCGCAGGCCGCCAAAACCGTCGGTGAAGTAGATCGATCCATCCTTTTTAACAACAACGTCGTTGGTGCCGCCGAAGCGCTTTCCTTCGTAGCGATCGGCGAGGATGGTGCGCTTACCGTTCTTTTCGATGCGATCGATCGACCGGCCTGCCCATGTCGCGATGATGAGTCGGTCTTGTCGGTCCAGCGCAAGCCCGTTCGACCCGATCATGGGAAACTCCTCGAACAGCGGATCGTTTCGATCCTTCCCATTCGTCTGCATGAATCCCACGCGCCAAATGTCCTGTCCGGTATAGCCGCTGTGGTCCAGATAGACGGACATCTTGCCGTCGGGGGTCCACTTGTAGATCACGTTGGCGGGCATATCGCTAAACAGCAAATACCCGCTCTTGCCTTTGTGAACCCAGAGAGCTCTCTCGGTAAATCCAAAGCCGGCTTTCACTAGTTCCAACTTGGCGTCGGGAGACACGAGTGCATCGAGTGCCGGATCCAGTCGGACGATGGGTTTGTCACTGGGTTTTTGCGCTGTTGCCAGGCCGACTCCCATGGTCACGACGAACAAGACGACGATAGCTATCGACCATTTTTTCATGGCGAAGGCTCCCTCAAAGCGACTGTCCCGGATGAACGACGTTTCGAGCGTCATCGTAGCGGGCTCTGGGTTGGCGCTTGCAAAGGCCGCGCGCTCGGTCTGCTAGCTTCCAACCTGGGCCCTGAACGCCGCAATCTCTGCTTGGGTCCGTAGTGTTAAGACACGGTCAGTTTAAACACCGCCCTGGCATTGTCCTCGAAGATCTTCTTGCGATCCGCTGCGCTGAGCCATTCGATGTTCTCGATCATCACTTTTACGTTGTCCATGGAGCGGCCGGTTGCCGGGTCAACGGATGATCCTATGCCCGGGCACTCGGTGCCGAATAAACAGCGGTCAACGCCGACGGTTTTTATCAGCAGACGCAACGCCTCTTCGGTATACAAAACGGTATCGTAATAGAGTTTGCGCATGCCGTCGGAAAATCGCCCGCCGGTGCCGCGCCGCAATGACGGCGCTTCAAAACGGCCCAGCTGGTAGGGAATCGCGCCGCCGCCGTGGCTGACGACGATCTTAAGATTGGGGAAATCGTTGAAGACGGTTGAATTGACCAGGCCGAAGACCGCGATGGATTCTTCATTGATGAAGTGCACGGAATAGGGACTGCGCTCCGAGCGCGAGCCCGTGCCATGAATATGCGCCGGCACGTCGAGTTCGCAGAGCTTTTCATAGAGCGGATACCAGTAGCGGTCGCCGAGCGGCGGCGCTTCCGTGCCGCTGTTTTCGTACGGGTCCGGATTCAAAAGACAACCGACAAACCCCAGTTGCTTGACGCAACGCTCGAGCTCGGGGATCGCGTTCTGAATCGGATCGCCCGCCGTTTGCGGCAAGGCGCAAACGCCGATCCACTTGCCGGGAAAAAGTTTCATCTGACGGTGAATGATATTGTTGCATTCCTCGGTGAACCAATGGACGATCCTGGTTGGCTTTTCCGACTGCATCAACTGAAATGGCCGCGGCGAAATCAGCTGGACGTCCGTGCCGTGGTCGCGCATGTAGTCCAGATGGCCTTTCGCCCAGTTTTCTTTGCGATTGGCCGCCGCGCGGATCTCGTCATCCGATACATTGACGCCGCCGCGCCCGTGCGCGCCGCGGGCCGAAAGTAGGTTGGCCTTATACGCCCATAATTCGGTTGGGGCTGAAACGTGGCCGTGAACATCGATAATCATGGCTTATGTTCCTCACATTCTTCCGGACAGCTTAAACCCATTCGGCAAACCCAGCGCCGCCTCCGAGTGCCGGCTAGAGAGAGCGGCATAGTACGTAGTTGATGAATCGCATTTGCAGCGCGGTTTTTTCCATGCCGCGCGCGAAAACGATCCAGGTCTTGGTTTCCGACTGTCTCGTCTAGATTCTTCCTTGCAAATCGTAAAATGCCGAAGCACTCGACTGCATATCAACCTTGCGAAGAGAAATAAATAGGGTAGCTGCTGGGGCTCTCCAGAAAAAAAGGAATAAAAGGGGGTCAGAGAACAATTGCGATCGGCCATCATTTCGGCGTGCTTATAGCGGTGGCTTGACTGGGCTCGCCACACTGAGCTTGTTGAAGTGAAATCCAGACGAACGCCGACTGAACCTCCGATAAAAACATTCGAGGTGGTAACCTTGGGATCAACTAGCGCGTTCGAGCGCTTCTTTCGCCGCGCGCGGAACCAGAACTTTGACCAGGTCGAGCTTATACTCGGCGGAGCCGCGATTGTCGTCCGTGGGATCACATTCCGCCGCGGCGACTTCGCCCATTTCCTGGAGAGCGGCATTGGTGATGGATTTTCCACGGAGAACTTCTTCGGCTTTTCTGGCGCGCACGATGGTCGAAGCGACGGAATTGAGCCCTATCCGAACATCCTCGCAGGTGCCGTTATTGGCTTTTAAGGTAATCGCAACGCCGACGGTCGCGAAATCTTCAACGCTGCGCGGCGTAAATTTGATGTGCGACCAGCCCGGTCTCTGCGGGGGCGGGACATGGATTTCCGTCAGCAACTCACCCGGCTCCAAAGCGGTTTGATAATAGTCGATGAAAAACTCGTCCAAGCGCAGCCTTCGTTGGCCCTTGCTGCTAGTAAGCGTCACTTCCGCATCGAGTGCAATTAAACTGGCTCCCGGATCGGTCAAGGGATCACCGCCGGCGAGGTTGCCGCCGACCGTGCCCATGTTGCGGATGCGTGGCTGAGCGACTTTGCGAAAAGTTTCGTGGAGCAGGGGATAGTGCTTGCGCACGGCGGGGGAAAGCTCGATATCGCGATGACGCGCGCCGGCGCCGATGCGCAGGCCGTCTTTGTTGTTGTAGGTGATTCGATCGAACTTCGGAATGCGTTCCAAGCTAATCACGATCTTGGGCATGAGCAAGCGCTGGCGCATCATGATGATCAAAGCCGTTCCGCCGGCCATGACCCGCGCGTCGTCGCCGTATTTTTCCATCAAGCTGAAGGCTTTTTTGAGAGTGGTCGGTTCTTGGTAATCGAATCGGATCATCTGTTCTCCAGTAAGCAGTGTAGAAAATAACTCATCACCGGAAGTGCCTAGCGGGGCGGAGCCGCAACCAAAGCGGATAGGAAGGACTCACCGCAGAGGCACAGAGTACGCAGAGTTTTATATTTTCAAATTCTCCCTCCGCGCCCTGGTGAAAAGTCTTATGCCTACTTTTCTCTCGCTTTCTCCCGCAGCGCGCGAAGAATCTTTTCCGGCGTGATCGGCAAGGTTTTGATGCGCACGCCGACCGCGTCAAAGATCGCATTGTTGATGACGGCGGCCGTGGGATCCATGTTGAGCTCGCCCAATCCCTTGGCGCCGAATGGCCCCGTCGGCTCATAAGAATCGGCGAAGGCGTGCTGGAGCGGTGGCATGTCGCGCATGGACGGAATGCGATAATCGGAGAAATTCGGATTGATCGGTCTTCCTTCGTCGATCTGCAATCCTTCTGTGAGCGCGTAGCCAATGCCCTGGGCCAGCCCGCCTTCTACCTGGCCCTCGGCGCCGATCGGATAAATCACCGTGCCGCAGTCCGACGCGACGGCAAAGCTGAGGACTTTGACCTGTCCGGTTTGCGGATCGACGTGAACCTGTGCGGCTTGGGCGCCGTAATTGTAGGCGCCGGACTCGTTGCCAAAGCGCGTGCTGTCGGGCAACACCGAGTCGGCATCGAAACTACCCGAGCCGACAATCGGCGCGCCGTTGTGACGGAACAGGCGCGCGCGCGCGACGTCGGCAACGGTTACCGACTTGCCTTCCGCGCCTTTGACAAAAATCTTACCGTCACGAGACATGAGATCTTGAGGATTGGCTTCGAGCATCTCGCCCGCTTGCTCGAAAAGTTGCTGCTTGACGTTGGTCGCAGCGTTCTTCACCGCATTGCCGCTGACATAGGTGAGCCGGCTGGCAAAAGCGCCTAAACAAAATGTCGTGAGATCGGTATCGGCGCGGGAGATCTCCACATCTTCCACCCGCACGCCAAGTTCTTCGGCGGCAATTTGGCACATCGCTGTGTGCACGCCTTGGCCGCATTCCCCCTCGCCGCTCAAGATGAGCGCTTTGCCATCTTCATTAATCTTGATCGTGGCGGAGCTGCCGTCATAATCGCCGAAATGACGTTTGCCGCTGACATGAACGGTGCAGGCCAAACCTAATCCGGTGTTCGGCTGTTTGTTGGCGCGTTTGCTTTTCCAGTCGATCATTTTATCGACCATGTCGAGACACTGCTTAAGCTCGCAGCTCGTGACGCGGTTACCGTGCGGGGAGACGTAGCCGACTTCGGCCGCATTGATGCGAGCGATCTCGATGGGGTCGATGCCCAGCTCGTGGGCGCCCAGGTCGATCGCCTGCTCGACCGCCCATTCCGCCGAGGGATTGCCGAAGCCGCGAAAGGCTCCGGTAGGAACCTTGTTAGTATAAACCAACTTGGCGTCGATCTTTACGTCGGAATACTTATAGCAGGTGTCATGGCGCATCGTCGCGACGCCGGTGATCGCCGGGGCTTTGGCCGAGTACGCGCCGTTGTCGGCGATGACTTGCAATTGTTTGGCGCGGATGCGGCCATCTTTCTTGAAGCCCATCTTGACATTGATCTTCATGAAGACGCGCGGCCGGCAGCCGGCAAGAAACTCCTCTTCGCGGGTATTGATAAGTTTGACCGGCTTACCGGCTTTTTTTGCGAGGACTGCGGCAACCAAGGCGTTGTTGTCGTCGCAGGATTTGCCCCCGAATCCGCCGCCCACTGCGCTTTGGATAATGCGCACATCCGATTCCGGCACCCCCAGTGCCGCGGCGATGCGCAGGCGCGCGCTAAACAACGTCTGTGTGTTCATATAGATCGTGTATTTGCCGTTGGCGCTGTATTCCGCGACGCTGCCGATGGTTTCGATCGAACAGTGCCACTGCGGCATGCTCGTAAAGGTGTCTTCGACGATCACGTCGGACTCGGCGAAGGCTTGGGCGATGTTGCCGCGCTCGATCTCCATGGTCATCGCGATATTATTCGGCTTGTCATCGTGCACCAGCGGCGCGCCGTCTTTGATCGCTTCCTCGGCATCGAAGACCCCGGGGAGCGGCTCCCAATCCACTTCAATGAGATCGACGGCTTCTTCGGCGATATCGGGATCGATCGCCGCGACCGCGGCGACTTCTTCACCGACATACCGCGCTTTGCCGACCGACAGTATGTACTGATCGGCGAAGAAGGCCCCCCATGGACGTTTGATGGTGTCTTTCGCAGTGACCACGGCGCGCACGCCGGGAAGCTTTGCGGCTTTGCTCGTATCGATGTGGCGGATGCGCGCGTGCGGGTAGGGGCTTCGTAAAACCCGCCCGATCAGTGTGCCGGGGAGTTGGATATCGGCGATGAACTTCGATTCGCCGGTAACCTTGTCAAATCCTTCGATCCGCTGAACACGCTGTCCGACGACCGAAAATTTTTCTGCTTTTGCCATAGGTTGAATCTCTTAGTGTTGGTTCGCCCGGTCTCAAGGCCCTTCGCTTTACTCAGGGCGAGCTAATCCACATGGAGTGGATTAGCTCGTCTTCGCGACGGGTTTATAAACGTCCAGGCTCTGAATTTTGGCGGTTTGCTCGCGCTTACGAAATTGGAAATTGGGATCGATCTTGTCGTTCACCACCGCCATGACGGATTCGAGGATCTTATAATAGCCGGTGCAGCGGCAGAGATTCCCCGACATCCATTCTTTAACTTCCTCTTCACTCGGTTTGGGATTTTCGTCGAGCAACGCTTTCGCGGCCATGATTTGACCCGGCGTGCAAATGCCGCACTGAAAACCGCCGTATTCGATAAACGCCTGTTGCAGCGGATGGAGCTTGCCGTTTTTGGCGAGTCCTTCGATCGTTTCGATCTCTTTGCCGGCGCAACCCGCCGCCAGGGTCAAACAGGAGCTTACCAAACGGCCGTCGATGATCACGCTGCAGGCGCCGCAAACGCCGATGCTGCAGCCTTCTTTGGTACCGGTCAAGCCGAGGTTGTCTCTTAGCACTTGCAGCAAAAGACGATTCGCTTCTATCTCAACATCGTGCGTTTCACCGTTTACTTTGAACGTTATTTGCTTTTTCATTTTCCTGCCTGGGATGTCATCTATGAATGGAATTTAGCCGGCCCAACGCGTCAGTCGATTATCGAGCATTTGAACGAGGGCGTTGCTGGCGAGGCCGATTATAAGGACAACCATTGCTATAGCAAATACTTTGGCGGCATCAAACTGAGCGCCGTAGCGCTGCGCTAGCGCGCCAAGGCCGACGAAGGCGATAAGCATCTCGCCGTTGATCATTCCCTTGACCGCGCGCCCCATGCCAAGACGGATGCCTGCGAATACCAGCGGTAAAGACGCCGGCAATAAAATTTTCGTGAATATCTGGCGCTCGCGGCAGCCGAAGGAGCGCGCCATCTCGACCAGCGACGGATCGACGGTGCGGATCGCGGTTGCAGTATTGATAACAATGACGAACATGGAATAGACCACGATGATCGCGATACGAGATGCGTCAGACAAACCAAAAATAGCAAAGAAGATCGGCGCGAAGACAATCGATGGGCAGACAAAAAGCGCGTGGACATAGATATCGAGGGCTTTTTCAACATGGCGATAACGACCCATGAGTGAACCCAACAAGAGTCCCAGAATCAAAGCGAGACTGAAGCCGACTATCAATCCCTGCAAGCTCGATCCCAGGTTGGCGCGAATGACTCCGCTGCCGACGAACTGGGCGAGCGCTTCCATTACTTTCGAAAACGGCGGCAACCACTGCAGCCTCAGGCTCCAACCCAAGATCTCCCAAAGCACGGCGCCGGCGAGAAGAGCCAAAACCTCAGTCGCGTTTTCGCGCGTGAAACGCCGCAGCGCCGGTAGTCTATCGACCGTTCGCGCGTCGCTTGATTTGACAGCGGCTTTCGCGACAGTTTCCTGTTTCACGATTCACCCGTCTGCATGGCGCGCAGGTTCTCCCAGAGATATTCTTTGATCTCGACAAACGCGCCGGATTTTTCTACTTGCGGCGAGCGCGGTCTCTGCAGCGGCACGTCAATCATTTCCTTGACCTTGCCGGGACGTGGCGTCATCAGCATGACGCGATCGCCAAGCATGACCGCTTCATCCATGCTGTGTGTGACAAATACCACCGTTTTGCGTTGTCCCTCCCAAAGGCGGAGCAGTTGCTCTTGCAGAAGCCGGCGCGTCTGCTCATCCAAGGCGCCAAAGGGTTCGTCCATGAGCAGAATCTGCGGATCGACCGCTAGCGCGCGGGCCAGGCCGACGCGTTGCTGCATCCCGCCCGACAACTCTTTGGGCAAGCGTTTCTCGAAGCCTTCGAGGCCGACGAGCTTGATGAGATTCTGCGCTTTATCTCGGCATTCATCCGGCGGCGTGCCGCGGACTTCAAGCCCAAACGTTACGTTGGCAAGCACGTCGGCCCACGGCATCAATGCAAAGTTCTGAAACACCACTGCGCGTTCCGGTCCAGGTCCGGTAATCGCCCGGCCGTCTATGGCCACTTGGCCCTGGTCGTAAGGAATCAGTCCCGCGATTATGCGCAACAACGTGGTCTTGCCGCAACCGCTTGGGCCGATGACGGTGACGAATTCATTGTCATGGACTTCGAAGTCGATGTCACTGAGCGCGAGCACGCCGCCGCCGTTATCGCGCGTGCCAAACTCTTTGCTCAAGCCACGGACCCGTATCATCTCACCTACCTACCCGATCGAGATGTCCGGCGCCCAACGGGTGATCTTTTTTTCCAATGCTTGCATACCCGCCAGCAGGGCCAAGGCTTCAATAATGACGGCCAGTACCGTGGCGAAGACCAGATCCGACTGCATGCGGCCGGAGAATTCCAGTAATAAACGGCCTAAACCGCTGGCGACTAGAATCAGTTCGACCATGACCATGCCGGTGACGGCGCGGCCGAGACCGATGCGCATGCCGGCAAAGATGGCCGGCATCGCTCCGGGTATCACGATCCTGCGCCAGATCTGGCCCTCGCTAGCGCCGAATGATTTGGCCATTTCGATGAGCGAGGCTTCCACGCCGCGAACACCGGCGCGCGTATTGACGGTGATAAACACGAAAGCAAACAAAACGACGATGAACACTCGGGCGGCGATTCCCAATCCCAGGGCGATGATCACGATCGGGATCAGCGGCGCCACCGGCATCGTCAACAGCACGCCGACATAGGGATTGAGAACGCGATCCATCCAGTGAAATCGTCCGGCGAGCAGCCCCAACGGGATTCCTACGACGACTGAGATGGCGAAACCTAAAATGAGCGCCTGATTACTGATATAAAGAGCCTCCCAAAACCTGGCTTCGAAAAACAATAGACGAAAGAGAGCGCTTACCACGTCGGTGAATCGGGGCAAAAGAAAGTTCTGCGAGGTGCTGACAAAAAACTCCCACAGCCCAACCGCCGCGATAAAGACCGCGAGCCTGAGGCCCCAATCCAGGACGATGCGTTTCTTCATGGGGCCACAAACCCCGGTTTTTCAATTAGAGCTGCTAAACGTCGGGTGTACCGGGCGATCGCCGGACATCTCAGTGTGCCAAAATGCGCTGAATCCATTTTCTCTACCGCGCGCCGGCGATTTTGCCGACTTTGCTCAGCGCGCCGGGGAGAATCTTCGAGTCGACGAGTTCCTTTGTGTTCACGGCGGTCTTGAGCTCACCATTGTCGGTAAAAAATTTGACCGTATCGTCGAGGATCGAGGTGTCGCCGCCGTTTTGTGGCCATGCGCGGACAATCTCGATATAGGCCTTGATCGCGGGAGCGATGATGTTTTTCGGCATATCGGGCAGATGCTTCGCGACGAGGGGTTCGAGTATTTTGGGATTCGCATGAACCATACGGAAGCTTTTCAGTAATTCCGCGATATAGGCAGTCGCGACCTCGTCGTTTTTCCGCAGCCAATCCACGTTGGCCCAAAAACTGGCACCGCTGATATTGAAAAGGTTACCCGTCCTGATGATGTGGTAGCGGCCCGGCGTCTTGGCATCGAGATTCAGCCAGTCGCCAAGCTGGACCAGGGTGGCGTCGATCTGATTATTCTGCAGCGCGACGATCCGGTTTTCTCCGCCCGGGATCACCATTATAATCGGCTTGACCTTACAATCGTTGAGCAGCCAGAGTTTGACCGCAAGCGAGGTGGTCGCGGCTTCGCCATGGATGGCGAATCTTTTGCCGTCGGTTTCCTTACAATCTTTGATGTCGTTTTTAGCCACCATCACGAACTCGCCGCCGTTATTCTCCATAATGAAAGAGAGCTTGGCGCCCTTTTGAGTCGCGCGCACCGGATCCATGACTTGCGAGTTGGCGAACTGAATCGTTCCTTGCGCCAATGCCTGGACGTTGAGGTCGGTGCGGGTAAACTCGACGCTGGACACGTTCCAGGCGTTGCGATTCAACCGTTCGTGGGTCAGCACCGCCGGCATGTCGTAGAGTGAAATCGATGAGGGATGGCCGAGCTTGATCTCGAGATTGCCCTTCGGCTTCAACACCTCCACTTCCGCGCCTCGCGCTGTAGTCACGAACAAAAAAGTCGCTAAAATGCCAACCGAAATTCTATTCATCTCGAATCCTCCTCTTGCTTTCGCGCCGTCGCACTAGCAATAAATGCTACGCCGATCGTAAGGTTGCTGAGACCATGTCTGTCATCCTGAGTGAAGCGAAGGATCTGCTTTTTCTCCCGGCTGAGCGCCACCGAAAGCTTCGTCAATTTCATCGTTCCCTCCAAAGCGATAAATCTTTCCTATGATGTCTCGCTCGCTGTCCCAGCCATCTCGCCGCGCAATCGCGCCGCGGCGTCCAGCACCGCATCCTGAATTTTGTAATAACTCCCGCACCGGCATAGGTTTCCCGCCAAGTAATGGCGGATTTGCTCTACCGTCGGGCTGGGATTCTCCGCTAGGAGGGTTTTCGTGCTCAAGATAAAACCCGGCGTGCAATAGGAACACTGAAATGCATTGTGATCGATAAAGGCCTGCTGAATCGGATGCAATTTACCGGGCTCGCTAAGTCCCTCGATGGTGACAATCTCTCTGCCTTCGGCCAAGGCGGCCAGGAGAATGCAGGAACTGGTCGGTTTGCCGTCGATGAGCACGGTGCACGCGCCGCACATGCCGATACCGCAGCCCTCGCGCGCGCCGAATAGTTTGTACTCGGCGCGCAACACGTCGAGCAAAGTATGATGCGTGTGTACGGCCTTGTCTTCCTCAGCGCCGTTGATCTTGAGCTTGATGATTTGCTTCATGTTCGTCCTTAGTTGACTAAATAAATTCTATGGCCGGCGTTAAGCGCTCACCCGAGGTAATTCCCGCAATACCTTTTCAGCCGTGAGAGGAAGATCGTGAATGCGCACGCCGACGGCGTTGTAGACCGCATTGCCGATAGCCGCCATGACCGGTGGCAGTAAGGTCTCGCCGACGCCGTGAAGATCTTCCGTTCCATCGTGTTCCAGAGCGATTGGATTCAATTTCCATGGAATGTCCTCGAAAGAGGGGATGTTGTAGTCGCCCAGGTTTGGATTAACCAGTTGCCCATGATCTCCGTAAGTCATCTCTTCGAACAACGCCTGCCCGAAGCCAAACACTGCGCAGCCTTCCAGTTGCAACTCGCATAAGCGCGGATTGACGACGCGCCCGGCGAAGACGACCGGAGCCAACTGCAGGACTTTGATCTTGCCGGTCTCGACATCGACTTCGACTTCACAACCGATCGCCCCCTGATGCCAGTGAACGGAGCCGATACCCTGTCCGGTTTCGAGATCCAAGCCGCCGTGCGTGCTGAATGCGCCGCGGCCGATCAAATTGCCTTGATTGCTGCGCAGCGCAATCTCGCCATAGGTGAGCGAACGGCTCGGGCTGCCCCGAACCGTCACTCTGCCTTCTTCCAAAAGAAGATCGGCCACCGACACTTCGAGCAACTCGGCGGCGTACTCTGACAGTTGTCGCTTGAGATCGGCAGCAGCTTTGCCGATGGCGCCGCCCATCGAATAAGTCGTGCGGCTCGAACTGGTTTGTTGGTCGTAGGGGGTAAGATCCGTGTCCGGATTCGAAACCGAAACATGAGCCAGCGGCGACTGCATCGCTTGCGCGGCGATCTGCGCCAACACCGTTTTGGCGCCCTGGCCGAGCTCGACGCTGCTGGTCAAAACATTGAGGCTGCCGTCTTCGTTGAGTTTCAGCGCCGCCACCGAAGTCGAAGGCGTAATCGTCGCCTTGATCACCAAAGCCAGTCCCTTGCCGCGGCGCGACTTGCTTTGCCGGGCCGGGGCGCCATTTTGGTTAAGCCAACGCGCATCGTTTCGTGACCAGTTCACTGCTGCTGTGGCTCGTTCCAAGAGCTCGTCGTAATGCATATCAGCCACCTTTTCGCCGGTGGCGAAAAGGTCGTCATCACGCAGCAAATTTTTCCGGCGGAATTCTACGGGATCGAGGCGCAGATCTTCGGCGATCCTATCCATTTGGGTCTCGTAGGCCCACGCGGCTTGCGGCACGCCAAAGCCGCGCAGTGCCCCCGCCGGCACAACGTTGGTCCAAACCGCGCAGGAGTCGATGTGTACATGCGGAATTTTGTAAGGACCCGACATCGCCGAGCCACCATTGCGCGCGACGACGGGACCGATATCGCTGTAAGCGCCGGTATTAAAGTTGGCGGCCACCTCGCGAGCCATCAGAGTGCCGTCTTTCATCACGCCGGTTTTGATCCGGATCGTAGCCGGATGTTTACACACCGTGACAAATTCTTCCTCTCTGCTAAGCACGATTTTCACCGGTCGATTCGCCTTGAGCGCTAGGAACGCCGTGATCGGCTCCAATCTGAGCGAGCCTTTCGAGCCGAAGCCGCCACCCAAGGTTTCGACAATCACCCGCACGCGCGCTAACGGTAAGTTGAAAAGCTCGGCCATTTGCGCGCGAACCGCGTGCGGCATCTGGGTCGAGGTCCACAGGGTCAGCTTGCTGTGAAAAAATTGCGCGACGGTCACATGGGGCTCGAGCGGAACATGCTGCGCCGGCGGTGAGTGAAAGACATCTTCGAAAACAAAATCGGCTTGGCGAAAACCGTCTTCGACGTCGCCGCGCCGGAGCTTGAAGTGGCTGCACATATTGCTGCCGCTGGGAAGATCCTGAATTAGCTTGCTGAAGATCGGCTGTTGCTCGGGCCGAGGATCGTGCACCAGCGGCGCGCCGGGCTTGAGCGCTGCCGCTTCATCGAAAACCGCCGGCAGTTCTTCGTAGTCAACGTCAATAAGCGACAACGCCTCCTCGGCGACGTCCTCGTTCACCGCCGCCACCGCGGCCACCGGATCTCCGACAAAGCGAACTTTGTCAAAGGCGACCACCGACTGATCGCGAAAGATGCGCCCGTATTTGCCGCGATAACCCGTCTGCGACCCGAAATCGCCGCGCGTTAGCACCGCGCCGACTCCCGGCAGCCGTTCCGCCTGGGTTCCATCCACATGAACGACGCGCGCGTGCGGCACGGGGCTGCGCAAAATCTTGCCGACCAGCATTCCGGGCAACTCGACATTGAGCGCGTAGCTGATACGCCCCGTAACGCGCTCTTCTGCATCGAGCATGGGTAGAGTTTGACCGATCATCGACAAGGTGATTTTCCGCCTTACTTGCTGTCCTTTTAGTCTTTACGTTAGGGGCAGGCCCCTGTGCCTGCCCCTATTTTGGTGCAACCCTATAGGAATGGGCAACCACGGGGGTTGCCCCTACAAATAATTTCGGAATTAATTCCCACGACGCGAAGGCTCCAAACTCGAAAGAAACTTTTTTCAGTTCGACAGAGGCGATGAAGCAAAGCTATCGATCTCCAAGCACCTGTTGCAGCGCCCGTCGCGCCATGACGCGAATGATCTGTTGCCGATACCAGGCCGAGCCACGTAGGTCCGAAAGCGGTTCGATGCCCGTCGAGTATGCGCCGGCGATCTCTTCGATCAATGAATCGCTCAGGTGCCTGCCGCGGGCCATCGTCTCGGCGGACGCAATTTCTTGGGGAGTTTCGGACACGGCTCCCGCGACCAAGCGGAGATCTTTGCAACTACCATCCGATTCGCTTTCTGAGACCACAGCCATGCCTACGCAGGGACGATCCTCGGACGACCGCGAAACGTACTTCAGATAAGTTGCGCGGCTGCCCGGCGCCTGATCCGGAACAATCAGCTCGGTGAGAATTTCATCCGGCGCCAGAACGGTTTCATAGAAACCTTTGAAAAAATCCGTCAACGGAATTTCTCGCTGCCCCTTGGCGCTTCGCGCCTTCACTCTGGCGCGCAGCGCGACCAGAACGCAGGGAGGATCCGAGGCGTAATCGGCCTCGCTAAGATTACCTCCGACGGTGGCTGCATTGCGTATGCGGATGTTGCCCACTTTGGCGAATGTCTGGGCTAGAACGGCATGTTTCTCACGGACAATCGGAGATATCTCAGCTTCACGAATCGTCACCAAGGCGCCGATTCTGAGACCGGTGCCGGGCTCGTGGCGGATGCTGCGCAGCTCCCGCAACCGGCCCAAGCTGAGCAGCGTCGTTGGAGCGATCAAGCGGTTGCGCAGCATGATCACCAGCGCGGTGCCGCCTGAGACGATCTTGGTCTCGTCGCTCTGCTCGCTTAGAAGTGAGACAGCTTCGTCGAGCGAAGTTGGTTGCAAGAGTTTGATGTTTGGCATTGTTGTCAGCCTTCTCTATCGACTAAGACGAGAATGTACCGCGGAGGCGCAGAGGATTCCGAGTTCATTCAAAAAGACCTCTGCGACCTCTGTGGTCTCTGCGGTGAACGATTCTTCATTGGACATTAGCTCTTTCGTTGTTTTTCCAGCGCGCGCAGGACTTTCTCGGGGGTGATCGGTAAATCGACAAAATGACAACCAACCGCCCGGCTAATTGCGTTACCAATCGCCGGTCGCGCCGGCGGTATGGCGGTTTCGCCTACGCCATGAACATCGGTTACGCCGTGCGGCTCGAGCATATGGACGGTCAGCTGCGCCGGCACATCTTGAAAAGAGGGGATCATATAGTCCGAAAGGTTCGGATTGGTGATGCTCCCATTGGTGTCCTGAATGACTTCCTCGAATAGCACTTGTCCGAGGCCGAAGGTGGTCGCCCCCTCGATCTGCAACTCGCAAAGGCGCGGGTTGATTATTTTACCGGCGTAAAGTTCAGCATGGATGCGCGGCACGGTGACTTGTCCGGTCTCGGTATCGACTTCCACCTCACAGACGACCACTGCGGGATGCCACTCCGCCGAGCCGTAACCCTGGCCGGTCTCAAAGTCCATGACCACCGGGCTGCCGTCCGGACCCGATCCGGAAACAAACACGCCGTGGCCCAAAAGATTGTTCGCCTTGCTCATGCGAATCGCATCAACGTAGGAGAGCGATTTGCCGGCGACGCCGCGGACCATGATCTTGCCGTCTTGCAACACCAGATCTTCCTGGTTCGCTTCGAGATGAGCGGCCGCGATGTCGCGCAGTTGATTCTTGACGTCCTCGATCGCTTGCCGAATCGCCGTGCCCATGCAAAATGTCGCGCGGCTTGCCGCAGTCATTAAATCGAAGGGAGTGAAGGCCGTGTCGGGTTCGGAAATGCGCACCCGTTCCACCGGTAGGCCAATCTCACTGGCGGCGATCTGCGCCAGGGCGGTTTTTAAACCCTGACCCATCTCGACGGAGCTGGTGAGAACATTCAAACTGCCGTCCGCGTTCAGCTTCACTGTCGAAGTCGATGTCGTCGGCGTGGCCATGCCTTTGACGATGACGCCGATGCCTTTGGCGCGGATCTTGTTGTCTTGACGCACCACCAGCGGACCCTTGTGCCATGCGATTTTTTCAACCGCCGAGGCGATCAGTTCGTTGTAGTGCATTTCCGGCATCGGCTCACCGGTGGTAAAAGAGTCGCCCTTTTGCAGAACATTTTTGAGCCGTAACGCAACCGGATCGAGCGCCAGCGCATCAGCGATGATATCCATCTGCGTCTCATGGGCCCACGCCACCTGGGTAATTCCATAGCCTCGGAATGCCGCGGACGGCGCGGTGTTGGTGTAGACGCCGTATGAGTCCATATAGAGATGCGGCACGCGGTAGGGCCCGGTCGCGGCGTAGCCGCGGGTAATCAAATTGGGCGACGTGTCGCCGTAAGCGCCCGAGTTGTAATAGCAGAGCGCTTCCACCGCCATCAAAGTGCCGTCCCGTTTGACGCCGGTTTTAAGCTTGATCTTGCACTCGTGCTGCACGCCGAGCAAAAAACACTCGGCGCGTCGCGCTGTGATCCGCACCGGCCGCCCGGTTTTCTTCGCCAGGATCACCGCGGCTGGTTCCAGTTTGGAGTTGAGCTTGCCGCCGAAGCCGCCGCCGAGGGTAAACACGATCACGCGCACGTCGGCGATCGGCACTTTGAAAATGCTCGCCAGTTGGCGCTGGATGACATGCGGATTCTGATTGCAGGTCCACACCGTGATGCGCCCGTCGGTTACCTGGGCGACGACGACGTGGGGTTCGAGCGCGACGTGATTGACCGCAGGCGAACGATACGTGTTTTCGAAAATTTGATCGGATTGGCGAAAACCTTGGTCGAGATCGCCTTTGCGTTGCTTGAACAAGTGGACGATATTCGTCCCTTCCAGAGAACGCGCAGTGACATCGGGGCGCCCGGGAATTACCCGACGCAGCCCAGGGTAGAGCAACGGCGCTCCAGGCTTCAGCGCTTCTTCGGCATCGAACACTGCCGGCAATTCCTCGTATTCGACGTCGATAAGTTCCAGCGCCTCCGCTGCCGTGTCGGTGTCTACCGCGGCTACGGCCGCCACCGGCTCGCCGACAAAGCGGACTCGATCCAATGCCACCGGCGTCTGGTCTTGAAGAATCAGACCGAAATAAGGATCGATGTGGTCACCGACCAGATCATCACGCGTCAGCACAGCGCTGACGCCGGGCAATTTTGCCGCCCGCGAAGCGTCGACTTTGACAACGCGCGCGTGCGCGTGGGGACTACGCAGCATGCAGGCATGGAGCATGCGCGGCAATTCGAAATTCAAAGTGTAATCGATGCTGCCGCTCACGCGCAGCCGTGAATCCACCATGCTGATGGCTTGTCCAACCGCCATGTGTTTACCTCGTCGATCTATTATGCGCTGAAAAACGACGCAACCGGTTTGTAGCGTATTACATCCTCTCCCAGTGGGAGAGGACAGAGGTGAGGGTGATTCTGCGTTCCGATGCCCTCACCCTTCCCTCTCCCAGAGGGCGAGGGTTAAAATCAAATCCCTTGAGGCTGCAGCCCCGATTTAAGGCACGCGGCAAAATTAATCGTTTCTCTTCTTACTTCAGTATCCAACCCCACTTTTCATGGATTTTTCGCGTCCGCTCGGGAGTGCTGATGATATCGCCAGCCAGCGGATGGTGCTTCCATGTGAACGGAGTGGTGGCATCGATGATCATGCGTGAGTTGGCATTGAGCTCGCGCTTATCAGGAGCAATGGCCATATCGATGCGGCTGCCTTTGGTGTCCTTGATGATCTCGACGCCGCGTTCGGGATCACAGCGAGCGACAATTGCCCAGACCACGTCTTGAATACTGGTCACATCGACGTGGTCGTCCACGACCACGGTCAATCGATTCATGTCGATCCCGCCGCCGCACTGTGAGGCGATCAACCCGGCTTGTTTCGCATGGCCGAGATATTGAGTCTTGAGCGCCACGACGGTCATCAAGCGATTGCCGCCCTCGGGTGGGCACCAGACGCCGCACACTCCGGGTACGCCGGCCTTTTCCAATTGGTCCCAGATCATCCCGGAACGGAGATAGACCAGAAACCGATTATCCTCATGCGGCGGCTTGCCCTGCGGACAGCCCAGAATGATCGGATCGTCACGATGGTAGATCCGATCAATGCGCACGACGCGCTCTTTTTGGTAGCCGTCCTGATAGTAGCCCATCCATTCGCCGTAGGGGCCTTCTTTAGTAAATTGGTCCGTCGTAATGAAACCCTCGAGAGCGATCTCCGCTTGGGCCGGAATCGGCAGGCCGGTGATCTCGCCCTGGATGACTTCGATGGGCTCGCCGCGCATGCCGCCTGCCCAATCGAGCTCGCTCTGGCCAAAGATCGGTCCCTCGGCGCACGCAGCTAAAAACAGCAGAGGATCGGTGCCGACGACGGTGACCAAGGGGCAGGGCTGTCCGCGCTGCATATATTTTTCCTTGATGATGCCGCCATGGTGCGGCGGCGCGGCGCGGATGCCGATACCGTTCTTGTCGAATACTTGATTGCGATAGGTGCCGACGTTGATGCTGCCGGTGTCGGGATCGCGCATGATATTGAAACTCGCCGTGCCGATGTAGCGACCGCCATCGCCTGGGTGCCAGATCGGTGCGGGGAAGCGAGTCAAGTCTACCTCGCCATCGCGCAGAATATTTTCCTGAACTGCTCCGCGTTTAACGTCCACCGGCGGTATCGGCGCAAAGCCTTTCAAACGTTCGCGCCAGAATTGTAATAGCCGATCATGAGAGGCTTCGGCGGGATCCAATCCCAAGGTCACGGCTTGCCGCTTGATCGACCCCATGCTGTTGACCAGGACGCGGTAACCGGGCGCGAAATTTGAAATCTCATCGAACAGCACACAGGGACTGCCCTCGGTATGATCGAGCATTTCGGTGATGGCGCCGATATCTTCTTCGGAGGTGGCGCCTGTGACTCGTTTCAGTTCACCGAGTGCGTCCACCCGCGCGAGCCATTCGCGTAAGTCACGCCACTTAGTCTCAGCGGCTTGGGCCGGCAGCGGCTTAGCCATCTATTTGCCTCCTCTAATATACGCCAGGTCTCCCTCGGCTAGTAGCCGCACGTAATCGCCGGGGTTCATGCGGGCTTTAACGTCCGGCGGGACGCGAGTTGCAATGGGGAAATTGCCCGCCGACAAGGGTCTGGTGCAATCAAAAATCAGCTTGGTCTCGAGCGTGCCCTTGTCGTCGCGGCGGTAGCCATAGGTGGGCGGATTCAATCGGCTGCCAATGGAATTATTGATAACCACGAGATCCTTGTCGGCTTGGAATCGCGTCGCCAAGGCCCACAGCACATCCGCTTCATTGGTGACGTCTATGTCATCGTCGACGATAAATACATGCTTGGTCGCCGGGCTGTAGGCCATGACGTTGAAGGCCGCAAGATGGGGCTCGCCGTCGGCGACTTTCTTCATTGAGATGTACGCGTGATTGCGCGCCACGCCGGAAATCGGCAGGTAAAGATTTTTCACGTTGGGGCAGACGTCGCGCGCGCGATTGAGCAAAAAACCCATGCGTGCCAATCCGCCGATCGCCGAGTGCTCGCTGCTGGCGTTGAACACATCGACGTAAATCGGATCGCGCCGCATGGTGATCGCCGTCACTTTGATCACCGGATACGGCCCGACGCCGGTGTAGTAACGGGGATATTCTCCGAACGGTCCTTCCTCGCGCTTGTTTTCGGGGCTTGGATCGAGCACGCCTTCGATAACGATCTCCGCATGCGCGGGCACGTCGAGGTCAACGGTCTCGCCCGGCACAACTTCGAGAGGCTGTTGCAGGAGTCCGCCGGCGACCTCCAATTCACCGCCCATCCCGGGAGGATTCGTTGTCCCTGCGAGCAGCAGGCAGGGATGATGTCCGATCGCCATCGCCACCTGCATTGGCTGCTTGCGTTCGCGATGTTCAACGAGGATATAGTTGCCGCCCTGAAATGCGCCGGTCATGAAACCGACTTCGTGCGGACCGTGTAGCATCGAGCGATAGATACCGGCATTTTGCACGCCGGTTTTCGGATCGCGTAAAATGAAAACCGCCGAGGTGATGTATTTACCGGAGTCGAGCTCCTGGTGGCGCAGTATCGGCAGCTTCGTTACGTCCGCGTCAGCGCCTTTCCATACGACTTCTTTGACCGGCGCCTGCGAGCGATCTACCCTTTTGGTGGGAATGGGTGAATTCTCGCGACGGCCAAATTCTTCGACCATGCTTTGAAGGTTGGAGTCGATGGCGAGAGCGAGTCGTTCGTAAGTTCCTTGGAGATTGATCAGCAGCGGGATCGACGAGCCCTTGATCTTGCGAAAGAGCACGGCGGGATAGTTCGGATAGCGCCCATCCGTGCGCATTTGATCGACGATCGCCGTCGCCTCGAAGACCGGGTCGATTTCTTTGTCGACGACCATCAATTGCTTCGGATCGTATTCGATCAGTTTTTGCAGGTAACCACGCAGATCTTTTGCGACCAGGGCCTTATCGATGTGAATTTCCTTCTGCGCCGCTATCTCTGTCAATGCCGGCTGTCGTGCCATTTCAGTGTCTCCCTTCGCTTCTGCTGAAGCAAAAATTCACAGTCGCATGGTTTTTCCTCTAATGTTGAATAATCCAGGCTAGCGATTGAGAAATTCGTAAGCTCGCCTTTGGTGGCTCATATCTTCTAATTCTTCGGGTGTAAAGGATTTGGTAATCTTAAGCGCGTCGCGGTAGATATCGATCTCTTTCTGCACGGCGTCTCGAGGCTTGGTGCCATCCTTACTGTACACCGCCATCACCGTCGCTAAAGCTTCGGCGGCGACGCTGGAGTCGATTTTGTGAATCTTTAAAATGTAATCCACCAACTCGCTATGATTTTTCGGCTCGCGCATGTAGGCCATAGCCCGCAGTACAGCGCGGATCACCGACAGCGCCTTGATTGAGCTCCTCTTGAGCGTATCTGAAGAGGCCAATAATCCGATGCCGCTCAGCGGCGCGTAGTCCTTGGCATCGGCCAACCGGTTAAAACCTCTCGCTTGGGTCTCCTCAGCGAAGGGTGGAGGCAGCATGGCCGCCGCGAGTTTTTTGGACATCAAGGCAGTGCGAGAGCTCTCCGTGCTTTGAGTATAGAAAAAATTTACCGCCGAAGGGTCGACGCCGTTTCCTTTGATGATCTCCCGCGCCGCTATGGCTGTGGCGTCGGTTAGCGCCACGGCACCTATTGACTTGCCGATGAGGTCGCGAACGCTTTTAATTTCCGGCGCGGCCATCAGGGTAAAAGTTACGTGCTGTTGAATGTACAAAACGCGCTTGATCGGCAGTCCCCGCATGGTCGCGGAGATTCCGGCTCCAACCGTGGTAGAGAAATCCAACTCCCCGGCCACGAGCGCGGCGATCGCCGTTGGCGGTGACATTAGCACCAGATCCACATCGACGTTCTCACGCGCAAAGAAGCCTTTGTCCTTACCGAAAAATAGCGGCATGGAGGTCAGACTCTTCGTCGGGATGTGAATAATTGCCCGTGTGTTGGATTGCGCCGAACACCTGACCGAAGGAAAGAATAGGAGAGCAGCAAACAACCCGCTGGCAAACCGTAATACTTTGATTCCCATCCTTGTCCTAATCGCCGAAATACAATCTGTTCGGATTGTCGCTCAACATCGCTGAAACAAGCGCAGCATCGAGATCCGTTCGTCGACGAATTTTCTGCACGGCTCCCGGAAAGAAACAATCGTGATGCGGAAAATCGGACGCGAACACCAACGTCTCGGCGCCGACGGTCTCGGCAACATACGGCACGGCCCGCTCCTCGAGCTCAAAAGAGACGAAACACTGACGGCGAAAATAAACGCTCGGTCGCTCTTTTAAATGCGGCACTTCGAACCGATAGTTTTCGGCATGCTCGTCCATCCGCTCCAACCAATAAGGAACCCAACCACAGCCCGCCTCCATAAAACCGACGCGTAGGCGGGGATGGCGCTCCAGAACTCCACCGAGAATCAGACTGGCCGCCGCAGTCATCTGTTCCATGGGATGCGCGTGCAAATGGAAAAGACAGTAGCGGTCAAATCGTTCCGCGCCGGCGGTCGGCAAACGAATACCGGTACTGACATGGACTAACGCTGGAACATTGAGTTGCTCGGCCAGGTCCCAAAGGGGTTCATACGCCGGATGATCGAGATTACGATTGTCCACCGGATGCGGGGAAATAAATAAACCGCGATGGCCCAGTTCCGCGACGGCGCGCTCTGCCTCTTTCACTGCCAGCTCCGGCTCCTGAAGCGGGATCATCGCAATTCCGAGTAGCCTCTCTCTGTTCGGCGCACAATGTTCGGCCAGCCAATTGTTATAAGCGCGAAATAGCGCCGGCGCGAGTTGGGGGTGGCGGACACCGCCAAGCCGAAGCGCGTGAGTCGGGAAGAGAGCGACCCTGTCGATGCCTTCGCCGTCCATCACTTTGAGGCGAGTCTCAGCATCGGCGGCCAATTGAAGAAGATCCTGACGACCGGTTTCAGGAATGAACCCCAATGGAAAACGACTTGGCGAGCCATCACTGCCGGTGCTGTTGCCGTTCTCGAGCCCAGAGGTTCTGGTCACAACTTCACGCAGCGATGTATCCAAGTAACGTAGCCAAATATCACTCGGTTCAAAAACGTGCGCGTCGGCGTCAACAACTTTCTCTGTCCTCGGCACTCACGGCCTCCTGTTTTGCCCGCATCGAACGTTAGTCACTTTACTCAGGCAAATCTCGCGTCTCTCTTTGGCTCTCCAGTTATTTGAATTACCGCCGGCATACTGGCGATTCTTATGCCTCCCCCTCCTTGATCCTCCCCCGCACGGCGGGGGAGGAAAGAGGTGGGGAGCTTCTCCTTCACGTAGTGCTCGTCCTGTCGCCGCCGACTTTCGATGGTTCAAGCCGCGCGCAGCGTGTAGTTGATGGCGATCCTTTCGCCGCCGTAAAACTGCTGTAAAAATTCTTCTTGACTAGTGAAAGCCCGGTTCTGCACGAGCCGGCCCTCGAAGGATAGCCTTAGAGGATTCACGTCAAAGGGGAAAGGACGCACCACCGCATCGGTTCCATTGAGAACGTCGATTGTCAGAGTGACGTTCGGCCGGTCAGGGGAAACCGGCACGGCAAGGCCGCTCAATGTGTGTGTCGGACCGTTTTTCCTGGCCTGACTGTTGAACGGATAACGGTTGCAAACGAACTGCGCGAACTGATCGAAAACCTCCATCAGATTGAAATTGGTCCAAAGATGCTTCTCGGTGGTCACATCAGTCAATTCCTGGTTTTTCTTCAACGCCGGCAGCCATGCGGCGCGCAATTCTTTTTGCTGGCCGATGAACTCCTGTACAGCGGCGTCGCCAGTATAGTCGGGCATCGACGGCAACAGGCCCATGCCTTTAGTTAACAACGCTTCGCCGTGCATCGAGACGAAATATGCAGCGTAGAGATCGCGCGCTGCGATGCGCTCGATGGCAAGGCGGTAGAGATCCAACCATACCCCTTGACCCAGGTGTTTGATGCTTCCGATGTAATCCGATGGGTAACCTTGCTCGTTGACGGAGGGTTTGATTTCCCAGTCCCACCAACCGCTATCGTGCTCTTGGGCGGCGAGCACCATTGAGCTGTATGGATGCAGCCTGGCGAACTGGTTGTTACCCCAGTGCGCCGCCAATAACCCCGCGATGCGCGAGTGATCAGTCTGCAGGATTAGTAATAATCTCGAATCACCGTACGGGCACACCATCATAGGCTTGATCCTCGCTTCTAGAGAACTGCACGGCTCTGCTGCATTATGTTACTACATGCGAGCACTAATCCTTGTCCAATATATATTATTCATGGTACGCATAGAAAAAAGGTTATGTGTTTCTTGAACGGCTAGAATTAAGTCTATGACGTTCCATCAGCTTGAAATATTTGATGCGGTCGCTGATCAAATGAGTATTACGGCCGCCGCGCGAAAGATCAAAATCAGTCAGCCCTCGGTGTCCAAACAGCTGCGGTTTCTCGAGCGGGAGTGCGGACTCAAGCTCTACGTCAAAAGTGGACGGGGAATTAAAATTACCGAGGAAGGCCGCTTATTGCAGGTTGCCGCGAAACCGATCCTCAAACAGATGGAGGATTTGAGAGGTTCGTTCCTGACGAGAGTTGCTGACGCAAAAGCTACGACCCTGAGGGTCGGCAGCACGCCGAGCCCCGGCGCATTTTTTCTTCCGGGCGTGCTGAAATCATTTGTCGAGCTGCATCCCAAGGTTCATCCGACGCTCCGTACCGGTTATCCCGAGACCATTGAAAAAATGGTGCTCAATGGGGAGATCGAGATCGCGGTCACGACGATTCTTCCGGATCATCCTCAGATCGTTGCCGAAGCGATCAACTCCGAGGATATCGTCGCCGTTGTCGCTGCTAAACATCCATTGGCGAATAAGCGAAGATTGAATGAAGCCGAACTGATGAAGGTCCCTTTCGTGATGACAACGGGAGGGCGGATCGCGGAGGAAATCAAAAAAATCGGTTTGCGTTTGAATGTTGTCATGTGGTGTGAGTCGGTTGATCTTAAAAAGGCTGCCGTACAGGCAGGACTCGGTGTCGGGTTGTTCTATCGTGGCAGCGCCGAAGCAGGTTTAAGGGAGGGATATTTTAAAACGATCGAAATGCCATGCTTAAAGAACATCAACATCGCGTGCTTTGTCATCTACCGAAAAGGCATTCGGTTTTCTCCCACTCTGCTCAGTTTCCTCTCGCTCCTGCGCCAATCTTCAAAGGCGTGAGCGCGATGCCAAGCAGTTCTGCGCTTCCCCGCTGAAAGCGCGCGTCGTTCGATCGTTAATATTTCAAAGTCTATGGGAAGCCATGCGCGCTCGTTCTTATGGCGCGCAACTCGCTCTGGTAGTGCGGTGCGGTATATTTTTTTCGGACTATTGGAACCAGCGCGTCTGTCGGCTTGTATTTAGCGTGTCATTGGCTTAATTCGAAGTTAAACTTGCTCGCAAGCCATCGAATAAACCATGCGATAAGCAAAAGTATGAAGGTCACCGTATGATCCAAGAACAAGACAGAGCGAACGTTATCAAACGAATTAATCGGGAAGAGCTGGCGGAGCTTACCAAACAGCTTGTCGACATTTCCAGCCCGACCGGGTCCGAGAAGGCGATCGGCGAATTTATTTTGGCCTGGCATGCCCGCCACAATCTTAAACCTGTGCGGCAGGAGCTCGGTCCGGATCGTGTGAATGCGATTGGCATTTTAGAAGGTCGCGCAAATGGTGTCTCGTTGACGATTAACGGGCACATGGACACGAGTTATACGGGGACGGAAGAGGACCGCATGTTCTGTCGCGCTCTCGAACCGGATAGCGACCTGAAGGGAGCGATTCGAGAGGGCAAAGTTTTCGGGTTAGGCGCCTCTAATATGAAGTCCGGCCTGGCGGCATTTATGGTCACGGGCAAAGCCATCCGAGAGAGCGGCATCTCCTTAAAGGGAGATTTGATTCTCGCCGCCGTGGCCGGCGAAATCTCTCGGACACCCATCGGACCCTATCAATCCGAAGCGTACCGAGGAGAAGGGACCGGAACGCAACATCTTTTGACCCACGGCATTCAATCCGACTACGCGATCGTGGCGGACCGTTCAGCGCATTCCATCGTCTGGGCGCAAAATGGTGTGGCGCAATTCAAAATCAGCACATTTGGCGATCCTCATGCCGCTTGGGGAGTTACTCGGGAAGAGAAACCGCCTGAAGCATCCAGTGCAATTTTGATCAAAGCCGTTCTGAGCCAACTCGGCATCGAGTGCGAAATGGAAATGTACGCATCCAAGATGGGCTATCAAGCCAAGGGCGTCGAACCGGTTATCAAGGTGATCGAGGAAACTTATCAATCGCTGTTCGGTAAAAAGACGCCGGCGCCGACCGGCTTACACGCCAGTATCTGGACCGACACCAATATCTATAACGAACTGGGAATACCCGCGTGCAAGTTCGGCTTGGGCGGCGGCAGATGGAAGTTTCGCTCGGAGCAAATCGATATCGAAAATATCTTTCAGGCGGCCCAGGTCTATGCGCTCGCCGCGTTGGAGATTTGCAACTGGGAGAAGCGACCCGGCTGAGTCGCCGCGAAAATTATTTCCACAACCTAGGTCATGTGATTTCAGCGACGTGGACTTGGCCGCCTCGATGAGCCCAGTATGCGGCCCCATTCATTCAGCTCGCCCAGAGTGCGTCTTGCCCCATTTAGCCCGCATCGATTTTAAGGTCTCGCCTTCACCGACCTGAACGCGCGTCTGGCGCAATATTTCCCAAACTTTTTCATGCTCGCTTCGCGCCGCAAGCTCGGCTTCCTGGTTCAGGTTTTCCGGCCACAAGCCCATCAGGTAACCGTGCCAGGGTTCCTGCGGTTGGAGTTTCGGCAAGCCTAGCTCCTCCCAGATTTCTTTAGCGCGAACCATGAATTCTTCCTTCGGTAAGGAAAGGGGAGGGAAGTCGGCTTTCCTCGTCGCATCGATAAGCAAGGATGATTCGGAGTTATCGTAGCGGCTCGATGGATGGGTTGCGACCATGCCGATCGGCGTAGCGCCGAACGGGCGATCGCCAACGATCTTGACGTCCTTGTGCGGCTGAGAGCGGTGCGTGATCGCCCATGTTACCGCTATGGGATCTTTGACGTTAATATCTTCATCGACGGCGACGATCATTTTTCCGACGCGGTCGCCGTAGTCCAAGACCGCTTGCATCACGCCCCAAGGATCTTCGTCGTTGCGTTTTTTAAGACTCACGGCGACATAGGGACGCATATTGACTAGCGGCTCGATCATGTGCACTTCTTTGACGCAGTCGAAGCCTTTACTGATGATGAATCGTTTGACCAGCGTCGCCATGCCCATCGCTTTGATCTTGGAGCTTTCGCTGGGCGTAACCTGGCTGATGATCGACACCCAGATCGGGTTCTTGCGATGAGTAACGCACTTGAGCTCGAACATTGTGCTCAAGGTGCGCGGGTCGACGTAACCCATGGACTCGCCGTAGGGCCCTTCCTCTTCCATATAACTGGTTGGGATGATCCCTTCGAGCACGGTCTCCGAGGTGGCGGGCACTTCGAGGTCGACGGTCTGGCACTTCACGAGTTTCACGGGCGCGCCCATCAAGCCGCCGGCGAGTGCGAGCTCGTCAATCTCCGGCGGCACTTTTTGGGTTGCGCAGTAGGACACTGCGGGAATCGTGCCGACGACAATCGCGACTTCCAATGGTTTGCCCAACTTGCGGCATTTTTCCCAATGAGTCGACAGATCCTGCGGCGTGCCCGACATGAGACCGGTCGTGGTCGGGCCTTTGATTAAGCCGCGATAATTACCGACGTTCCGTCTGCCGGTTTCCGGATCTTTGGTTATCCAGTGTCCGGCGGTGATGTACGGTCCATTGTCGAATCCGGGCGTCGACATGGGAACGGCGAACTCCATCAAGCCGCCATGCGCGAGCAATTGATCGCCTTTGTGGATCTCCTCCTGACACGAGCCGGAACCGACGATGACCGGGTCGATCAAATGATCCATGGCGTAGATCCATCGATCGGCAACTTCGTCGGGTTGGCATTTAAGACCCAGGCAATAGATCGCCTCCGATCCCGAAAGACCGCCGACGAGAACTTGGCAATTGTATTTGCGCTTCTTGCCGTCGGTGACGTTGTCGAACAAAAATCCGCGCCGTCCCTCTTCGGGTATGCCACCTCTGAACTGCCAACGGACCAGCGGTTGTAGCTCACTGTCTTTGTTGATTTCACGGTGAATACGATACAATTTGCCATGTGCATCCAACGCGGCGATAAACTCACGCAAATCCTCATAGGGCTTGGCGAAATTCATAGGACTTTTGTCTATGCTTTTTTCTCCGGGTTATCAAGCCGGAGAGCGTAATTTCACTTGCAAAAACGTGAATGTTCCGTAAGATTGAGCCTTCATCGACATGTCGTTAAGAATCTTTAATACGTTAACTGGAACAAAAGAAAGTTTTGTTCCGCTGATGCCGGGACAGGTGCGTCTGTACGTTTGCGGCGTGACGGTTTACGATTCGGCACACATCGGACACGCGCGCTCTCTCGCGACGTTCGACGTGATCTATCGCTATCTCAAGTTTAGCGGTTACGACGTCAAATTTGTGCGCAATTTTACCGATGTGGATGATAAGATTATCAACAAGGCCAACGAGGAAAAGGTCAGCTGCGAAGTCATTACCAATCGCTACATCGAAGAATATTATCGTGACAGCGAAGCTTTGGGGTTGTTACGTCCAACCGAGGAGCCGAGAGCAACGTCGCATATCCCGGAAATCATCGCGCTCATCGAACGGCTCGAAAATAAAGGTCTCGCCTATTCAATCGGCGGTGACGTATACTACGAAGTGAACCGCTTTAAAGACTACGGCAAATTATCTGGCAAGAAGATCGCCGAACTCGAGGCGGGCGCGAGAGTAGAGGTCGACGAGCGCAAGAAGTCTCCTTTGGATTTCGCGCTGTGGAAATCGAGCAAGCCGGGCGAACCCACTTGGGATAGCCCGTGGGGTCCCGGTAGGCCGGGTTGGCACATCGAATGTTCGGCAATGAGCACCAAGTATCTCGGACAGCCGTTTGACATCCACGGCGGCGGCACTGATTTGATGTTTCCGCACCACGAGAACGAAATTGCCCAGTCGGAAGCAGCCTTCGATTGTCCCTTTGCGCGTTATTGGATCCATAACGGCCTGCTCACGGTAAACAGTGAGAAGATGTCCAAGTCGTTGGGCAACTACTTTACAGTCCAGGAGATTCTGGAAGGACAAGACGCCGCGGCATTGCGCCAGTGGTTCCTCGGCAGCCAGTATCGCAGTCCGATGGATTTCTCCAGGGAAGGATTGGAAGAAGCAGGAAAAGCAACCGATCGCATTTACGAAACCATCGATAGGGTAAACCAATCGCTCAAAGGACAGGCACAAGCCGTAGCAGATTCAGCGCTCATGGATTCTTTCCGCCACGAGATGGACGACGATTTCAACACGCCGCGCGCACTGGCGTTGATATTTGACGAAGTGCGCGCGCTCAATCGTTTGCTTGACGACAAAAAGTTGCAGGGGATTGAGTCAAGAGGGGCGGCGCTGCGCATGATGTGCGATACGCTCGGACTGCTTCACGAAGGATATTTTGATCGGAAGAAAGAGCGCTGGCTCAGAAAAGCACTGATCTCGCGGGAAAAGATCGAAAGCAGAATTGCCGAGCGCGATGATGCGAGAAAAGCTAAGGAATGGGAAACAGCGGATCGCATCCGTGACCAACTTCAGAAGGAAGGGATAGTGATTGAAGATACGCCCGGAGGAACCCTATGGAAGGTGAAGTAAGGATCATGTGGCTTTACCATCACCTTTTGTTTATCGGCGCCGGCCTCATCCTGTTCTGTGCGCCCGCAGTGGGCCGCGCGCAGGCGGCGGCGCCCTCGGCTCCGGCCGGCGGTCAGGCGGAGCTGAACCTGCGCAGGTCGGTCAACACGCGTGAATTTCGCGGCCAGGAGGTCCAAGGTGAAGAGCGCCAGATAGGTCCCGGCGATTCTCTGTGGCGGATCTTGGTGGAGGAGAAGGGCCTATCGGGAAAAAAATTTCGCAGCTATCTTGTGGTGATTCGAGGATTGAATCCTCAGGTAAAAAACCTTGACGTCCTACGGGTCGGGGACAAGATCTTCATTCCGCTCCGCGCCGATCAATTGCTCGAAGGCGGTCCTTCGACCGAAGTTGCCGTCTCCGAGAAGACGCAACCTGGTGCCGGGGTGACAACCAGCTACCGCGTGAAAGCGGGCGAACATCTCTATCAAATTTTACGCGAACAGTTAAAAGTCACCGATGACCGTAAAGTCGCGCAGTATTACGCCCTGGTAAAAGACCTCAATCCGGAGCGCAAAAACTGGGACACTCTTTTGGAAGGCGAGATCCTGCGATTACCCACGGTGGGCCGCGGCCAAGAGATCACAGCGAGGGCCGCGCCGCCGGCTGTAGAAACCAAACCGGCGCCGGCACCGCGCGCCGGCGCCGAACCCAAGCCCACGCCGGAAGCGACAGCGAGCGCCGCGCCGAAAGCAGCTCTCGGGCCACAGAACCGGCGTCAAACTCTTCGGGCGCCGGCGAAAGATAACATGGCGTTGTTCGCTATGGTTGTGGAAGCGATGGGCGGTCAAATGCAGCAAAGCGGTGAAGAAGTCGTCGTCGTAAAAGACGGTACCGTCCGTTTCGACAAGAGCGCCTACCCAATGATCTACAATCCCACGTTGGGACAAAAAGTGGTCATTGACCCGGATGACAAGATCCCGGCTTCGCTTAGAACGAAATTGAGCGACCCATCCGTTGGGACACAAGTTTTGCCGATGGCGAACGGGGTATCGATACAAGAGGCGGTAAGTCAATTGTTGGCGCGACTGGGTTATCAATCGTTGCCTACGGACCGGCCGGTCATCGTACATGATGAAGGAGTTGCCTTCGAAGCCAAGGGCAACTGGATCGCTTTGGCTCCGGAGCAAAGTAATAGAACCCAGGAAATCGTTGTTATCAACGTCACCGATGAGCCGAGCGAAATCCCGGAATATTTAAAATCTCAACTCGTTAAAAAAGGACTGCATTTGCGCGACGTGGCGCTATCGTCATCGGCCCGGGGACAAAAGCCGCCTGAAGCGGCGAAGCCGCCCAAAGATGTTGCAGCGCAGGTGAAAAATTGGCCGCGGGACAAAAAGGAAATGGTCGACTCGTTGCTTTTGTCGTTTGGCATATCGTTCGGCGTGGCCGAGACTCTATCGGTTGAGCTGCGCGACGGGCTCAGACTAGAGGCGCGCGCCGATAGGGTATTTGAGCAGAGCGGCAAACGCACGGCGCTTTTTTTTCAACGCACCGATCCGGCAATTAAGCAGGCGTTGCAGGAGAAGCAAGGCGTGCGCACGGTGGAACTCGATATTGCGTCGTTGTCGTCGCGCGAGCTCATTGACAAGGTGTTGACGATGCTGGGTCATCAAGCCTCCTACCGGGAGCATCGCTTTGCCGCGACCAACGGCTCGGCGCGGGACAGGCTCACTGTTACGGCTTGGGGTTTCCATCTACCCACGCGCGCGATGTTCGTGACGGACCGTCAAATCCCCGTATCACTTTACCGGTTCTTTTTTGAAAAGGGCTTGGAGATCGTCTATTTTCAATAGCGGTTCTCATTAGGCGCCTGTAGCTCAACTGGACAGAGCATCAGACTTCGGATCTGAGGGTTGGGGGTTCGAATCCCTCCAGGCGCGCCAGCTTCCGGCATTTTAAACTTCTCTTCTCACAGGCCGATCGATTATGGAAACCAGTTCCCTTAAGCGCATCGATGTTGTGGCCGGCCTGATCTGCCGCGACGGGCGCTTGCTCGCCTGCCAGCGCCATGAAAATTCTGCGTTTCCACTCAAGTGGGAATTCCCTGGTGGAAAACTGGAAAACGCCGAATCGCATAGTGAAGCGTTGCGGCGTGAATTGAAGGAAGAATTGGGAATCGACGCGCGCGAGTTTAGACAAGTTTTCCAAAATGAACATGTTTACACTGATGGGCTCAAGGTTTGTTTGCGCTTCTTCAAAGTCCTGAGGTATGAGGGACAAATAACAAATTTCGTCTTCCAGCAGATCCGCTGGGTGCAACCATCGGAAGTTGCCGGAATGGATTTTTTAGACGGCGACCGGCCGTTGATTGCCAAGTTAATTGAATCTGGCGCAAATGACTTCTTATGGTAATCCGTAAAGAATTGACATGTAGCCCAGCAGCGAGTATCCTGCCGCAACTTCTAATACGATGAGTTTCCCAATTCTATTTCGATCAGCAGCTGTATTGTTCTTGGTGCTTTCCTGGAGCACCTCGGTATTTGCCGATGTATACGTCTACAAAGACAACAACGGCGTCCTGACTTTCAGCAACGTTCCCAATCATACAGGGTATCGACGCGTCCTCAGAGAAAGAAACGGGCCGGTGTCGATCGGCTCGCTTGTCAACGCTTCATATGATGATTTGATTTTAACGGCATCTGGTCGTTACAATGTCGACGCGCACCTCATCCGTGCCGTGATCAAGGCGGAGTCCGATTTTAACTCCCACGCTCGCTCCCAGAAGGGAGCTATGGGACTGATGCAGCTTATGCCTGAGACTGCTCGGCTCCATAATGTGATCGACGCCTATGATCCGACCGAGAATGTCGATGGCGGGGCGCGACATCTAAGGATGCTATTGGACCGATATCAAGGCGATCTTGAGCTTTCGCTTGCGGCTTATAATGCGGGTAGCGGCGCGGTCGAGAAGCACGGTGGTATTCCGCCCTTCGTAGAAACCCGCGACTATGTGCGTCGCGTTCTCCGTTTCTACGATTCGTATCGTGGCATTGGCTTGCAAGAGATTCGCCAAGTCCGCCAATAAAAGGTTAAAACTTTGTCACTTCAGAGTCTCCCGTGGTTTGGACATTCCCGAACCTATTAAGCTTCTTTCGAATTCTCATTATTCCCGTCCTGGTTTATCTGTTGACGTTCAGCGATCGAACGTCAGCGCTGCTCGCCGCGGGGATCTTTCTTATCGCTTCGGTGACCGATTACTTCGACGGTTATTTTGCGCGACGCAATAAAAGCGTTTCAGATCTCGGCAAGATTCTCGATCCATTGGCCGATAAACTCATGGTCGCTTCGGCGCTAATCATGCTTAGCGCTATGGATCGACCGAACGAGCCGAGCGTGCCGGCATGGCTGGTGGTGATCATACTGGCTCGCGAGAGCGCCGTGACCGTGATCAGGGGGATCGCGCTCACGGAAGGTATCGTGATGCAGGCCGAGACTCTCGGCAAGTACAAATTCATTCTGCAGGCCTTTGCGGTGGTCGGCTTGTTAGTTCACTATCGCTTTTGGGGACTCGATTTTTTTGCTGCAGGAATGTACTTTCTCGTGTTGTCGGCGGTGATTGCAATTTGGTCCGGCGCAAATTATCACATCCAGTTTTTCCGCCTTCGTCAATCGCATCTTGGTCGCAGTTGACCGCGGTGAAATTGACAATCCGTCTCCGTTCATGTAGTTAAAATTTTGGTGCGGGTGTAGCTCAGTTGGCTAGAGCGTATGCTTGCCAAGCATAAGGTCGGGAGTTCGACCCTCCTCACCCGCTCCATCAAAGGGCCCTTGAGAAATCGAGGGCTTTTTTGTTTTTGAGGGAGTAGGGGAGGAAATAGAGCTACGAACGAGCATATGATAACCGTTTTGGATATAGAGTAATGCAGGCTTTACGAAATTATGTCCAGCATACAGGAGGCCGTTGAACTCTGTTTCATATGATCATCGAACAGTTGAATCTTCTGCTGGGCGAAAATTGCGATTCGCTACTAGAGCATTAATACGTGTGCGGGAGCTGGCTGAAGATCCGAAGTTTAAAAAGGCGGTTTAGACGAACTTCGAAAGATGGGGGATCAAATCGATATTTCTCCTTAGAGTCTCTTCCGAAATCTCGAAAGCTATTCGGACCGAATTTCTCACGGCGCATTTTATTGTCACGCAGGCAGATAAAGCTCGTGAATCTCTGAGGAGGATAGCCATGAGCACAGAACACGCAAAATTCATGGCTCTCGCCATTGAAGAGTCCCGCAAGGGACTTCGCGCAGGCGAGCGCCCTTTCGGAGCGGTAATCGTTCGGGGAGACGAAATCGTCGCGCATACGTATTCCATTGTAGAGTCCTCCGGCGACCCCACGAGCCATGCTGAGACCCTGGCCGTCCGTGCGGCAACGGCTCACTTGAAAAGCCCCTCCTTGAAGGGCTGCACGGTCTATGCTTCTTGCGACCCTTGCCCCATGTGCGCCGGGGCGATGTTCGCTTCCCATATCGAGCGCCTCGTTATCGGCGCTTCCTCCCAGGCGCTCATGCGCCTCACCGGGTGGCCATCGAGGAGCTACTCCGTGGAAGAGCTGAGTAAACAAATGAACATCAAGATCGAGGTGATCCGGGGCGTCTTGCAGGACGAAGCGGAGAAGGTTTTGGCGGCATACAAGTGGTCCGAAGGCTAGTCGCTCTTAAGTTTTATTCGGCTAAGGAAAAACGAAATCTGCCTCCGCCCCCTCCTATGGTAGAAGAGGGCAGCGCGAAACGAAATTGAGTCCTAATCTCGTAGTGATTGGAGTCCAGAACTGGCACAGCGGGAGCGCGACTCAGCTTGCAGGCGGCATTTGCCGATATTAATATCCACAAAAGCCTGTTTGTATCTTGCTGGACTAGGCTATTCCTAATTCCTAATCATGAGCCCGAAAATCTCAGATGAACTCGCTGTCAAGGCTAACTCCTATCCGGAGTCATCTTATGGCGCCACTACTGTTACTTTAATCTTATTGGACAGTAGACGTATCAATGAGGTCGTCCTTGCTGGGGCATCGGAGATAGTAAAGGTCGGTGGTCGGGATGTGTCTGAAGCCAGCGATCTTGATTTTAGCCGACCGCGGATTGATTTGGCGACACACAGACTATGCGCAATGGATTGAGACCGACCCTGCCAGCCGATTTTCACCAGAGGAATTGCGGCGGTTGCCAGTCGTGCGGGTCGGTGAGCATCCGGCTCTCGACCGAAACCGATTCGCTGACAGACCTATTTGAGATGCGAAGCCTTTGCTGTCAAGATCGAAGATCGCGACTGGGAGCTTAGTGATGACAGAAAAAACTACGAACGAAAACTTTTTTTGGCTGTTTAGACCAGGCGTATCCTTAAATTTAGACCGGAACGGAGCGTGGCAGCTCACTGCGCTTCTTGTCTAGCTCACAGAGCCTCTGAGAACCTCCTCCTCCCCAGCCCTCGGAAACGCTTCCCCAGCTCATCTTCGAAGAGAGGGGAGTTGATGAACTTCGCTAGATCCAAAAGGCCATCGCGGAGCAAAAGCGCCTCGCTGATCGGCTGAAGAAGCTAGAGGAGTAACGAGCGGTGGTGCCAAGTGGTGCCACTTTTTAAAGTTCCGATATCGTCCTAGCCCGACTTCGCGGATTCGGTGCTGATTGAAAAATTTTCCTTGTGGCAAGTAGTTGGTTTCCCAGGAGAGGAGTGGAGCAATTCAGTTAAACCGGCTTGTAGTGCAGACCTACCCCCTTTTCACGCGGCGATGGATGTGGATAATCGCGGTCATGTTCCTGCGCTCTACAGCTCGCAAGAAAAACGGTAAAGAGCATCGTTACTTTAGCATCGTGGAGAACAAGCGTTTGCGGGATGGGCGCGTGGTGCAGCGCCACGTGCTGTATCTGGGCGAGATTAACTCGTCGCAAGAGCTGGCCTGGCGCAAATCGATCGAAGTGTTCGAAGACGGTCATGAGCGAGCGAGCACGATAGCGCTATTTCCTGAAGATCGCTGTGAAGCACTGATCGGCGATGTGCCGATGGTGCGGGTGCGCTTGTCAGAGCTTGAGCTACGGCGGCCGAGGCAGTGGGGTGCGTGCTGGCTGGTGCTTGAGTTGTGGCGGGAGTTGGAGCTGGATCGATTCTGGGGCGAGCGTCTTAGTACCAGTCGCAAAGGCACACGATGGGATCAGGTACTGCTGGTATTGGTAGCTTATCGGCTGATCGCGCCCGGCAGCGAATGGCGGCTACACCGGGAGTGGTTTGGGAAGTGCGCGCTCGGTGATCTGTTAGCAGTGGACTTCAGGCTGGCCGACGCTCACAAGCTGTATGCCTGTCACGATCTTTTGCTAGAGCACAAACAGCTGTTGTTCGATCACTTGGTGGAGCGCTGGCGCGATCTGTTCAACTTAAGCTTCGAGGTGCTGCTCTATGACTTGACCAGCACTTACTTTGAGAGCGATCCGCCGCAAGATGAAGATGACAAGCGACGTTTTGGCTATAGCCGCGACAAGCGCACCGACTGTATGCAAGTGATCATTGCACTGATTGTCACCCCGCGGGGTTTTCCTCTGGCTTACGAAGTGCTGGCAGGCAACACCGCCGATAACACCACGCTTAAGGAGTTTTTGGGCAAGATCGAAACACAGTACGGCAAAGCCGAGCGCATCTGGCTGATGGATCGGGGTATCCCGACCGAAAAAGTGTTGGCGGAAATGCGCCACAGTGATCCACCGCTCAAGTATTTGGTGGGCACGCCCAAGAGGCGGCTCAGTCGCTTGGAGAAGCAGCTTTTGGACAAACCGTGGCACAGCGCGCGACCGGGAGTCGAGGTGAAACTCTTAGCGCAAGCGGACGAGCTGTATGTGCTAGCCCAAAGTGCCGATCGGGTCACTAAGGAACGCTCGATGCGCCGGCGCCAACTAAAGTGGCTGTGGGCACGGCTCAAACAACTAAGCGCCATGAAGCTTACGCGCGAAGAGCTTCTTATGAAGCTGGGGGCGGCAAGACAAAAAGCGCCCAGCGCTTGGCGTGTGGTCCAAATCGAAGTGGCCCAGTCCACGGGCTCATTTACCTATCGCTTGCGCACAGACAAACTGCGTAGCGCACGGCGGCGCGAAGGGCGCTACTTGCTGCGCACCAATCTGACCGAAACCGATCCGGCCAAGTTGTGGGGCTTGTACCTGCAACTGGTTGCGGTCGAAGAGGCGTTCAAGAATCTCAAGGGCGATCTGGCAATCCGACCGATCTTTCATCAAAGTGAAAAACGCATCGAGGCGCATATCTTTGTTTCGTTTCTCGCCTATTGTCTGCACGTGACGCTGACAGAGCGCCTGCGCATGCTCGCACCAGGACTCACCGCACGAAGTGTGTTGGAGAAATTCGCCGCCGTGCAAATGATCGACGTGCATCTGCCCACCACCGACGGCCGCCAGATCATTCTCACACGCACCACCCAACCCGAGCCCGAACTCAAATTGCTGCTCGACAAACTTAAGCTGCAACTACCGGCGCAACCGCCGCCCAAAATCAGCGCTGCTCAAGCCACCTCAGCCACGGCTCTGTAGTGCAGACCTTTGAGATCCTCATGTTGATTTTTCAACCACTTACTCGGCCTCTCTCCCGCGAATCCGCGAAGTCGGGCTAGATCACAGGTAAAGGCTCAGACACCCGCCCCATTCCCGATTGGGGTGAGGAGGGGTGGTGCCCCCTGCGTGAAAAACGCCCAGACGTGCAACGTTGCACTTTTTGGATGCTCAAGGGGCTTGCTCGGGACATTCGGGAATGCTCGTTTGCTCGCGCAAATGCTCGAAACTCAGCGTATAAACGAGAAACCCTGCGGAACGCGAGCTTGCGCTGGCTAGCCCTTTTTTCGCCTACCATGTTGCTAAGCATAAGGTCGGGATTTCGACCCCTCCTCACCCGCTCCATCTTCTTCCTCTCTACGATTTCCAATCAATAACGCGTGTCTTCATTTCAGTTCAGAGCGCTCTGCCAAACATTCCCCAAAGCCCTTGAAAGGTCGGCGTCAAATTACTTGACATATGGAATATTTGTCTATAAAGAAATCACTATCCAGCCACGTTTAACTCCTCGAGCCAGTTCTGCGTGCATCTACGAATTGGTAAGGGAAGGGTAGACAGTTCTTCGTCGATGACCAGGTTCCTAACCTCCCGCGTTACGCAATCGCTCTTGGATGTTTGTTCATCCCGGGATCACATGTTGCTCAAGAAATTTTTACAAGTGGAAACGAATCGGGAGAGAAGCTCGACAAGGTTCGCGAGCCAGCGCAAAGGGTTGCTCAGCCAATATTGAAATGACGGGATAGGCTCTGATTCTGAAAGGAATGGATTCGAATGTCTCGAAGTTATTACGGTGACTTTCGCGATTACTTAGACGATCTGCAGACGCGCGGCAAACTGTATCGCTGGCGCCGGCCGGTGAACAAAGATTCTGAATTGATGCCACTGATGCGGCTCCAATACCGCGGCATCGACGACCAAAAGCGGCAGGCATTCCTATTTGAAAATGTCCGCGATGGCAGCGGTAGACAATTCGACATTCAGGTCGCAACCGGCATGTACGGATCGTCGCGAACCGTCGCAGCGCTTGGATTAGGCTGTGAAGACGCAGGCGATATTTATGAAAACTGGCGTCACGCGCTCGCGCACATGTACGAACCAAAAATCATCGCCCGCGCGCCGGTGCAAGAAGAGGTTTATAGCGGCGGCAGGTTGAAAGAATTTCCCGTGACGCGCTTGCCGTCGCCGGTGGAAGAGCCGGGTTTCAGCTGCGGCATCCGGGTGACGGCGCCATTCATCACCAAGGATCCCGAAACGGGAATGCGCAATGTCGGCATGTACAGCGGTCACTTTCGCGGCGACCAAAAGCTCATCGCAGGCATCGCTCGAACCCACCACGCGCTACTCTACCATCACCCCAAAGCGGTGCGACGCAGGGAGCCGCTGCCGGTGGCTATCGTGCTCGGATGCCTGCCGGACATTGTCTATGTTTCAGCAGC
>WNGE01000476.1_pt1 | contig 51861 bp, 49 predicted proteins | sample 5400651 | NCBI WGS metagenome assembly WNGE01 (sample SAMN13153370, study PRJNA577476) | soil metagenome | isolation source: 60 cm soil or saprolite under grassland replicate 2 | place: USA:California | collected 2016-06-15 | reverse complement strand
AATGCGGTCTTGCATGAATGACTTAACGATACAACAGCTGTCTCGATGATTGGCTCAGTGAAATTGGAATAGCAGTGCAGATACTGCTTACCTCTAGATAGACGAGAAGACCCTATGCAGCTTTACTGTTACTAATTATGATTATAATAAGATAATTTACAGAGTATAAGGTAATTGTTTGATGTAACTGAAACACCTTTATTTGTTCTATTATATTTTATGTGATTAGGAGGCAGTTTATGCGGGGCACAGATCCCATAAAAAGTACCTGGGTATATCCAAAGTTCATAATGTAAATATGTAAATTATAATTTACAATATTATATTTATCTTTAATTAGATATATATAATTTATTTTAATTTGTTATTAATTATTTATTTCTAATTATTCAATTATTATTGTATTAAATACTTTATTTTAATTTTTAAGTAAGATTTTAACTATATGGTAAATAGATGTAATTTAAATATTAAAAAAAAAAAACATAATGTTTTTAATATTATATTTATATTAATATTGTATTATATATTTTTTACCATTATTAATATAATATTTATTTATACTTTAAAAGTTTAATGGCTTAATCTTGCTTTACTGTTCGACTTACATGTCTATCAGTCGCGTAAGCGGGGCATATGATCACAAGATACAGAAAGGAAAGGTCTTGGATTATAGAAAAAGTTACGCTAGGGATTACATGTTAGTCCTCCAATATTTGAAAATATTGGTAATATATTTGGGTAAATTTCAAAAATAACTTATATTATTTCTATAACTATAAAGTGTATTTGAAGCGAAACTTATTTAAGCATATTTATATTCAGATATTTATTTTTCTTTATATAGTAAATAAGGACGTTCAACGACTAAAAGGTGAATAATGCTAATAATAATCCTTTTTATTTACTCCCAATATCTTTATTAACTATATGATATATTTTAGATATATATTATATCTGTATAATTATTAGTGTTATATTATAGAATATTTAAAACATTAATGAAAAAGATTTAACTATAATAGTTAAATCATATTATAATAATTAATATTATGTTAAATATTTTTAAATTAAAATTAAAAAATAAATATAAAAACCTTGGAATCAATACAAAAAATAAAATTGTTCATTATAAAGAACTTGTACCAGCTGTAAGAAGTTGAAAAAATAGTATTTATTCTTATAATAAAAATACTTTAAGTTTAATACCTGAAGCTAGTAAATTAACAATTAATTTAATAAAAAGTTACTTTAATTTATATAATTTAAAACTAGAAAAAAAAAATAAAAGTAAAAAAAAATTTTTTCGAATTAGATTAAGAAAAATTTCAACACATAGAATTTTTATAAATAATGGTGAATTTAAACATACAAACGATTTAATATCTATAACTATATATTTTTATAATAGACAATTATCTAATTATTTATATAAAATATCAAAAAGATATAATAAATTATTAAAAAAAAATATTTTTAAAACAAAACTATTATTAATTAAAAAAATGGGTTTAAAATTTATTGAAGAACAAATAAGACAAAAAAATGTAATATTTAAAGCTTTAACTTTGAATAAAAATTCTAATCTTCAACAAAAAATATTTCAGGATAAGATTATTGAAAAATATCAAAATAAATATTATAAACGGTTTATTAAAAAATCTTTAAGAAGAATTTTATTATTTATATATTTTAAACAATTAATTTATATTAACAAATCTAAATTTAATAACTCTTATTTACAAAATTTAATTAATTTAGTTAATAAAATATATAAAAAAAATATACAATTTAATTTTATTAATGTTAAATATTTCTATACTAATAGTGATATTTTTACACAATCTTTAGTTTTAAAACTTAGAAAAAATAGAAGAAAATTATTAAGGTATTTAAAATCTTGTATTTCAAAAACAAAAATAAATAATATTGAAATTAATTCTACTTCAAAATATATTTTTAATTTAAATAATTTAAATTTATATAATAATTTAGATATTACTAATGAATTATTATATAATTTATTATTACAAAATAAAACTAAATCAAAACATTTAAAAGAAATTGTTTTTAGTAACATTAGATATAAAAGAATTTCTGGTATTAGATTACAAGCTGTAGGAAGATTAACTAAACGTTATACTGCTTCAAGATCTATATCTAAACTTAGATATAAAGGTAATTTAATTAACATTAATTCTTCTATTAAAGGACGTCCTTCAGCTTTATTAAGAGATAATTTTAGACCAAATTTACAATTTACTAAACTTAACTCTAAAACACGTATAGGATCTTTTGGAATTAAAGGTTGAATTAGTGGAATGTAAATTATTAAATAATTTTATTTTATTAAATATTTATTAATTTAAACTAAATATATTTATTTTAACAAAATTTGTTCTTTTCATATATCCCTCCCTTAAATTTTGTATAGTTAATAAAGATAATGAAATAGTCTGAACCATTTTTAGAAAAATGGAAATAAAAGTTAAAAGTTTTTATGATAACATAAATTGAACAGGCTAATTTGCGCAAGAGAGTACAAATTGAGTGCGCGGTTTGGCACCTTGAAAAATCACAATGATATAAATAACTTTTATAATGCTAATATTATAAATAGTAATATTAATAATATATTAATTGGTTGTTTATTAGGAGATGCATATATTGGAAAATGTGGTGAAGATAAAGCGTTTATTACTTTTTAACAAACTATTAAACATAAAGATTATATTATATTTCTACATCAAAATTTAAAAAATAATCGTATAAATTTATATAATATTAAACATTCTACTAGAAAAGATTCTAGATATAATAATATAAATAATTCTATTTATTTTAAAACATATAATTTGGAATTATTAAAACCATTTATAATAAAATAGTACCTTTAGATATTGAATGTCATTTAAATCCAATATCATTAGCTTATTGAATTTGTGATGATGGACAATTAGTTAAAAATGGAGGAATAACTTTATGTACAGATAATTGTACATTAATTGAAATAGAGTTATTAATCAAAGCTTTAATTAATAAATTTAATATAAAATGTACTATTCATTATAAAAAAAAAGTAAAACTGATAGAATATATTATAGAATTTATATTTCTAAAAGTTTTTTAAATAATATAAAACCTTTAATAATTCCACATATACATGAATCTTTTTTATATAAAATACATTTTTAAATAATGTGCTTATCTTAATAATATAATCATTTATCAAGAATGTAGAATTACATTCAGGATATAAAATTCTTTTATATTCCAATTTTTTTGTATAAAAAATTGTGACATCGGGGATTTTTTATAGAAATATAAAATTAGAAATAGGCTAATTGCTGGGACGTTTTAAAATAGCAAATCAGCAGGGAAGTTATATATTATAACACCTTCAACGATCACACGCCTATATTCAGAATAATATTAATTACTTTTTAATACTGGATAAAGATATGATCTAAACCTTGAGGAAACTTAAGGATACAAAAAATAAAAAGCGATGTCGGCTTAGCTCATCCACATGAATGTAGAAATCATGAAGGGTACGACTGTTCGTCGATTAAAGAGCTACATGAGCTGGGTTTAATACGTCGTGAGACAGTATGGTTTCTATCTTCTAGGGGAAATTAGAGTAAAATATAGATAGACCCTTCGTACGAAAGGAGTTGGGTATATTGACCTATGGTTTACCTGTTGTTTATTTTTATTATTTTTTATAATATATATATTTACTGTCACTAAAGTAAATAGATAGTATAGGCATGGCAGGAAAGCTAAGTCAGTTAAAGATAAGTGCTGAAAGCATATAAGCACGAAACTTACTATATTATACTCTTATATAAACGTAGTATAACACTACGAAATATTATTAATTTTTAGATTTATTATCTTTTAATAATAATAATATTACATAGGCTTTAGTTATAATAACTTTAATTGTTTTTAGACATAAAGTACTAATTTGTTAATATACTATTAATTACGCATATCTAATATTTATATATTTAAAATATTATTAAAATTTAGCCTGGTTAGCATAAAAGTAATGTAACCGTTTTGTAATCGGTTTAAGTAAGTGCGATACTTACACCGGGCTTAAAAAAGACCCAATGGTCAAGTTTGGTTAAGACATAACATTTTCACTGTTAATGCGAGAGTTCAAATCTCTCTTGGGTTGAAAGAAATTAGCTCAGTGGTAGAGCTGTCGTTTTACACACGAAAGGTCAGGTGTTCAAATCACCTATTTCTTATTAATTATTTTATCTTTTATATGCGGGTTAATGTAATAGTAACATATTTGGCTCATGACCAAAAAATTTAGGTGCAACTCCTAAGTCCGCAAGTAAAAAAGTTTTAAGGCTATAGCTTAAATGGTAAAGCCAGCTGCTCATGATAGCTTTTATAAATGTTCGACTCATTTTAGCCTTATTATTTTTTTTTTATTTATAAAATATTATTATTTATAGTCCGAGTGCTGGAAATGGTAGACAGGCTTAACTTAAAATTAAGTGATGGGAATCGTGTACGTTCAAGTCGTTCTTCGGATAATAAAAAAAATAATGAAAATAATTAATATAAATAATAATAATAACATAAAATTTATTAATTCTATTATTATTTATGAAAATACTAATATTGATAAAATAGGAATATTAAAGCTAACAAAAACTGATATTTATATATAAATTAAGATAAAATCTTTTATAAAATTTAAGTCTTATTAAGCAACTTTTGAACTTATACGTACATTTAAGTTAGGTTTTAATCATACTAACAAAGCAAAATTAAAAAAACATAAGTAGTTATAAGCATATTTTGTAACGGTTACTAATAATAATACAAATAAAAATATAGAATTTACATTTGTGTGAAAAGCTTATGAGTTTATAGAGAATAATACTTTTATATTGTAGTATATTTAAAGATCATAAGAAATTATAAGGGTGAATAATTTATTATAAGTATAAAATACTAGCATTTATATGTATATATTATGAGAATTTTAAATGTTTAAATTTTTTAATGGATATTAATTTATATATAGGGGCTATAGTTTAATTGGTAAAACTGGGACTTTGCACGTCCTCAAATTAGGTTCAAGTCCTAATAACTCCAAATTTATTTTATATTAATAGAAATTAGGCTATATTATGTAAAATATTACTTATAAATATTTAAACTATCTTAATTAGTTTTATTATATAATATTGTTTAGTGTAAAGATAATACATCTGATTTATAATTTGATATATTGGTTCAAGTTTAAATCAATAAAATGAAAAATAATAACAGTAATAATAGTTCAAATGTTATTTTAGTTGTTTCATATAAGAGTTATGTTTATTTAAACAGTAAATTTAGTATTAATTATTCACTTTCTTTTTTAGAAAATAAGGTGAAAAAGAGTCTAGTTTTATATAACTTAATATATTAATATCCAGAGAACATTGATATTTGAAGCCATAAAATAATATATTGGAAATAGCAGGATCATATTTGGGTACTAAACATAAGGACAAAGCTAAAAATTTAATTAAAATAGCTTTAATAGGTTGTATTTATTCAAAAAAGCTAATAAAAGGAAGATATTTAATGTCAAATTTTTAATAAAGCTCAGAAAGCTCAATTGGTAGAGCAGAAAACTGAAGATTTTCCTGTTGTAAGTTCAAGTCTTACTCTGGGCAATAGATAACATGAGATTACTTTATAATTTTAAAGGTTATAAATAAAAATCTTGTCCTATCTAGATTATAAATTTTATAGTTTAACAGATATGTTATAATTAACTAGATAAGTTCCGCTTAGGATTGAATAGTGAAAACTGTAAAATTTAAGTCTTATTCAAGCATTTTATTAATTATAATTATTATAAATTTTTATATTATTTATATATGGGTATGCTGAAATATGGTAACCAGGTTCCACTTAGGATGGAATAGTTTTAACTTTACAAGTTCAAGTCTTGTTACCCATATTATTTTTTTTTTTAATTTTGTATAATGTATTGTATAAATTTTTATATTATTTTTGTTTAAATTATGTTGTCGACTAATCGGTAAGTCATAAATTTTTGGTATTTATTATTGAGTGTTCGAATCGCTCCAACATAATAACTTTTTTTAATTTAAAAATTGTTAATGTTCAAATTGTTTATTGTATATGTATTTTAATATAAGAGCTATAATTTAATTGGTAAAATTGGGACATGTCCTTAATTTAGGTTTAAGTCCTAATAGCTCTACCCAGGCCACCTTACGAAGAATAGTACCTGTAAATCTTAATAAACCACTTATGTAATTCGTTTCTATGTATATATATTTATTTATTTATTTAATAAGTTTAATTTTAAATAAATAAAAAGATTGAAAGTAAGCCAAAATGTTCAGGCGTAAATATCATTAATAAGTCGGCTTCACATTAAGCGTATATGCCCGTGGCAATCGGTTCATGAGGTGGTTTTTATTTATATTTGCTTAACATTAAATTTTTTTTAATAATATATCTTGGGTATCTTAAAAATTGGCATTTTTTATCAAAACTAAAATTTAAAAATAAGAATAAAAATAATTTATTTTTGTAGCATTTTAATGTTTTATATTAAATTTAATTTAATTTAATATCTATATATATACTTTTAATCCTGAAAAATTCATTTAGAACTTTAAAATATAATACATTCAATTTAGCCTCTTTCATTAAATTTTTGGATATGTTATTCTATATTATAAATATAATTTTTTTTGTACTTATTGTACTTTGAATATTGCTGTTTATTATAAGTTTATTTGGATCAACTGTGTATTGTGATGAGGATTTAGATAAATTTTTAGAAACTACCAAAGGAGCTAAAGATGCAGTAAATAATGCTAATCTTAATGTCTCAGGTAATAGTATTGATGTTTCAAATCCTAATTTACATATACATAATCCAGATATTAATATACCTAATTCCTGAGGTCAACATATAAATCAAGCAGCAGGTTCATTAGGTGTAGGTGCGGCAACTGTAGCAGGTCTTAGAGGTATGTCACGTATATCTCGTAATATGTCACCAATGGCTAGAGCTGCTATGTTAGGTACTGGAGGTATACTTGGAGCTGGAGCATTTGCATTTGGTAATGATTTTAATTCATATCTTCAGTACAAAGTTAATAGTAATAATATTAATAATAATTATGATAACAATAATGGACCATTTCCTGCTAAATTTATTATAGAAGAGGGGGATAATATAGACAGTATAATAAATTTTCTTTATTTTAATTTGTTTATAAGTATTTGTATATTTTTATTACTTGTTTTGTTATTATATCTGTATAGAAATAAAAAAGATATTTATGTATATATAACTTGAATTTCTTTAGTTATATTTAGTTATATATCTATATTTAGTATATAATCTAGTGGAAGATATAGATATAATAGCTAAAATATACCAAAGTAATACAAATATATCTGTAGTAAATTATAGTACTTTAAATCCTTTAACAAATGAAGTCAAAGAAACAAAAGAATTTTTATATGCTAATTTTCTATTAAGTGCTACTATATTAATATTACTTTATGCTCTATTTTCTTTTTATATAAGTTCTAAAATAATAAATGGAAAGATTTATTGAAAAGTTTTTTGGTAAACGTTTATATTATTATTTTATGAAAATGTATTTATATGGAAGTAAAACAAATCAAGCATGAATGATTTTTAGTTTTATTCTATTAATTATAGCAAGTATAACTTCTATAATTATAGCGTGTTCATTAATTAAATATATTGATTTAATAACAAAATTATATGAACATTATAAAAATAAATAATATAAAAATATTATATTGCATAAATTATTAATACTTTAGATAAAGATTTTAGAAATCATCTTTTAGCACATAATCGTTTTCATCTTAAAAGAAGAAATATTAGTTCTAAATATATTTTAGCGAATAGTAGCTTTTCGTATAAAAATGTTCATATCAATTTAGGTAATAATAGATGGTATTCAACTAAAAGAGAAGTAAAAAGTAAGTTAATATCATCTGAAAATTAATTAGTTGAGCTAAAAACCTTATAATATTGTTTTTTACTAATAAATATATTGTGGAGTAAGAAATAACTTATAGATTTTAGTATTTATTATTAAATATTTCAATAATTATAAGATAAATTATATATATACAAATTTGTATATATATATATTAGCCCGAGTAGTTTAAAGGTAGAACAATAATTTCATGAATTAAGAATGAGAATTCGAATTTCTCCTCAGGCTTAGTTTATAGTTAAATTTTATAATCATAATTTTAATATATAAAGGTGGATATAGTTCAATAGGTAGAACAACTGTATGTGGCATAGTATATCCTTGTTCAATTCAAGGTATCCTCCTAAATATTGCTTTTTTTAATTAAAATAAATTAATTTTATAATATAAATCTAAATACGCAGTAAGCGTAAATAAATAATATTTAGGATTGTTATGCTCAAGCCAACCTATTTAAAGTTGATTGCAAATTATAGAACATATCAAACTAAATCTTATATTAAATCAAATGATAATAATGAAGAAATCATAAAGCATAATAGTTATAATATAAAAGATATGATAACTAATATAACAATGTGAAAAGAAAGATGGTTTTTATCATCAAATGCTAAAGATATAGGAACATTATATTTAATGTTTGCTTTATTTTCAGGATTGATAGGAACTGCTTTTTCAGTTTTAATAAGATTAGAATTATCTGGTCCAGGTGTACAGTATATAGCTGATAATCAATTATATAATAGTATTATAACTGCTCATGCTATTTTAATGATATTTTTTATGGTTATGCCTGCATTAATTGGAGGTTTTGGTAAAATCAAAATAAATACAATAGATAATGATTTTGTAAATAAAAAATTTATAAAAACAGATATGCAATTTAAATCATTAGAATTTAAAGATTCACAATTAAGATTAATATGAGGAGCTTATTTAGCAGGATTAATAGAAGCTTGCTATTCACGATAAAAATTCAAAAGCTAAAAAGTATCGTCCTAAAATACTTATTGTATTTAATTTATCTGATAAACCTTTAGTAGAAAAACTAATTTCTATAACTAATTTTGGTAAATTGTATGATAAATCAAAGCAAGGTTGTATAATATGGCAAATTCAAAATAAAGAAGATGTTTTAGGTATGATTAAGCTTATAAATGGATATATGCGTACACCTAAGATAGAAGCATTACATCGTGCTATAAAATGATATAATGATTTCGATGGTATTAGTATAGATCCATTAGGATTAGATTTATCTCCTATAGATAGTAATGCATGATTAGCAGGTTTTACAGATGGAGATGGGAATTTTAGTATTAATATAACCAATAGAAAGAAAAAAGGTGTAATTACTACTAAAAGAATACAAGTTTTTTTTCGTATAGAATTAAGACAAAATTATCATCGAGATGTATCAACTATACAAGGAGGTACAAGTTATTGTGAAATATTAATTAAAATAGCTAGATATTTAGATGTGAATTTATATTCTAGATCTAGAATACAAAAAGATAAGATTTTTTATTCTTTTATGGTTATTTCACACAATATTCAAAGTCATAACAAAATTATATATTACTTTGACCGTTTTCCGTTATATTCTTCTAAGTATTTAGCATATAAAGATTGAAAATTTGTAGTAGAATTACTTATAAAACGAGGAAATAAGATTTTAACCAATGAGGAAATATTGGAAGTTGAAAAAATAAAAGCTCAATTTAATAAAAAGCGTTTATCCTTTGATTTTTCACATTTAGATTCTTTAATTTAAAATTATTTAAATTTATATACATTATTTAATTGTATTTTATAAAAGAAATTGCCGTTAGTAATAGAAATATTACTATTATTACATAACTGTTTGCGAAAAGTTCCTAAAGTATTACTGTAGGAGTTATGAAAATTTATCCTTATATTGGTTGTTTTAAAACATAATTAAACGTACATAACCCAGAAACAGCAGTAATAATGTTACAATGGATAATCCGCAGGAAACAAATATAAATTTTTATTTATGTAGGATCCTCAGAGACTATACGTTGTGCTCCTTATTTTAAGGATGAAGATATAGTCCAAATATAATTTAACAATTATAATAAATTGAATTTCTTATTACCTTTAATGGTAGGGGGTCCTGATATGGCATTCCCTAGATTAAATAATATTAGTTTTTGACTATTAATACCAAGTTTATTATTATTTGTATTTTCTGCCATAATTGAAAATGGTGTAGGTACAGGTTGAACTCTTAAAATAGATAAGGAGTTGCTCTTAGGTAACTTAGAGGCAATAAAATTCTTTTCGATGCGTAAAATTCTTCAAATATTCAATTGTTTAATTGAAATATATGTTATAAACTACTCATGTTTAATCTGAATTATTTCATTAATAACGTATGTAAAAATGTTTATTGCAAGGAGACAATACGCCTGAGTAAATAATAAATGTTATTTTACTCATCAGAGACTAAACAAAGAATATCTTTTAAACAATGAAAATAAAAATAATAAAATTTGATTTGAACAATGATTAGTGGGTATAACAGATGGAGATGGTACATTTCACATAGTTCATTTTAATGGAAAATGAAATTTAGTATATAAAATATCTTTATCTAGATATAATTTAAGAGCTCTTTTTTATATTAAAAAGCAATTAAATATTGGTTCTATATATAAAGATAATACAAAAGGACAATTTGTAATTAGAGATAGAAAAAAACTTGCAACTATTATATTTCCTATTTTTGATAAATATCCTCTTTTAACTAGTAAACAATTTGATTATATAAAAGTAAGAAAAGCGTATGATATATTAGAAAATACTAATATTTCTAGGGAAGAAAAAAATCTAAATTTATTAGAATTAAAAAAAGAACTTATTCCTGCCAATTATATATCTTCTGCTTGAAATAAATTAGATTTACCTTTTAAAACTATTAAAGATGTTGCTAGTGTAATGACTAAACCATGAATAGTTGGATTTATTGAAGCTGAAGGTAGTTTTTATTTAGTTTCAAAAGAACAGACTAGAATTGTACATGGTTTTGGTCTAACTCAAAAGTTGGATAAAATAGTTTTGGATAGTATAAAGTATATATTACATATACCAACTACTGTTAAATATAAATCAAAGCACAATTATTATATTTTAGATACTACTAATTCAAGAGCTATTGAAAATATTATAAAGTATTTTCATAATACTATGAAAGGTATGAAATCAGTAGAATATAGAATATGAGCTAGATCTTTTAATAAAAACATTAAATTATTTAAAATAAGGGAAATAATTAGAAAACTAAAAGTTAAATTAATGGAAATTTCTGATTTTTAATTTTTAGTCTTCTGTAAATCTTGAGAAATCATTTATATAATAAGGGTAACTTTTCTAGTTATATATTTATTTAATAAAATTTAATTTAACCAGCATATAAATATTGAGAGTAAGCCAAAATGTCCAGGCGTAAATATTACTAACAAGTTGACTTTACATTAAGTGCGTATGCCTGTGGCAATCGGTTCATGAGGTAGTAATTTATCGCCAATATAGTAGCAGTAGAGGAAGTAATATTATTGAAACTTAATTAGAGTTTTAAGCTCTTATGGTTTAAAGGTAGAGCAAAATAATATTAATATTTGTATAGATGTTAGATTCATCTTAAGAGTTTTAAATGTGTATCATTTAAATTGTATTAAAAATAAAAAATTTTTTTTTATAATATAAATTTTAAATTTTAAGAGAAAAAAGTATAAATTTGTATGTATATCAATAAATGTTGATATATTTAAGGATGTTCTTATTAATTTATAATTTAATAATATTATAAATTAAATATAATTTTGTTATTTAATAAATAAAGGTTTCCTAATTGGATAAACATAAAATTAAATGAATCTAAAAATATTATATAAACAATTTGTTGTTGGTTTAAATAATCTAAAAATTGTAATAGTAGGATTAATTATAATAGGTTTAATATATCTTGGTATTTATTTTAATTTGGCTAATGTAATAATTAACTTTATTCTCTTTATATCATCATCTTTGGTTACAATTAGTTTAGTTAATTTTTATTTGGATGATTTTAAATTATCAAAAACATCTTTAATAAAATATATACAAATATTTTGTTTTATTTGTATATTATTTTCTCCATTTATATATTACTATTTTTAGATGATTTTTTTAATATGGTTTTTTATCTTGGAGATAATAGCAAAGATGGTGTTAATTTACATGGTCATGTAAATTTGGATAAAGAAGCAGCAAAGCATATAGGTCAAGGTATAAATACAATAGGTAGTCAAATTGGACTAACTGGTACGATTACAGGAGTGTCAACAGTTGTAACAAAAGGTATAACTAAATCTTCTATGCCTCCATTACAAAAAGCAATTATAATAGGCGGTGGTGCAGTACTAGGTGGTATGATTCATATGGGTGTAAGTGCTATTAATAGAAATAGCTATTTACAAAATTCTTCTGTTTGTAGTACAGATAATAATATTTCAAATAATAATATATCAAATTCACATATAAATAAATTTATGGATGATTTTTCATCTAATTTTAGTCCTTTACAAGAATTACTATTATCTGTACAAATAATAAATTATGTTTGTTTAAGTTTAGTATTTATATTAGCAATACAATTATTATTTAAATTCTTTATTAAAGATAATATAAATATTAATATTTCTAATATTGTAGGTATTAATTTTGATAATAAATTTAATTATTATTTAAATAAAATAATAATATTAAATAAAAAAATGAATAATATATATATATATGAATAATTATATTATTATTATTAATTGGTTTAATCTCTTCAGGTTATTTTATTACTGAATTATATGATCATTTAGATAAGTATATTAATGTGCATAATTATTTAAAAGGTAATAAATAAAAATAAAATATTTCTATTTAGACTTCAAAGGATTATAAGTTACTTTTTTAATATATATATATATATATTATATATACTCAATAAATATATTTTCAAATCAAATTTTATTATTTTTATTTTCATTGTTTAAAAGATAAAGGTATAGTCCGAACAATAAATAAATTTATTGAGTGTAACGATAGGTTTAATTAAACTGAGGTTACCAACAAAATTGTTATCCTCCATTATCAGGAATACAAAGTCATAGTGGACCAAGTGTAGATTTGGCTATATTTGGTTTACATTTAGCTGGTATTAGTAGTTTATTAGGTGCTATTAATTTTATTTCAACTATAATTAATATGAGAAGTCCTGGTATAAAATTACATAAATTAGCTTTATTTGGTTGAGCTGTAGTTATAACTGCAGTATTATTATTATTATCTTTACCTGTACTTGCCGGTGCAATTACAATGTTATTAACAGATAGAAATTTTAATACATCTTTTTTTGAAATTGCTGGTGGAGGAGATCCTATACTATTTCAACATCTTTTCTTAAAATAAATTAATTATAATTTATTATATATATATTAGTTGGATTTATAATTTTAAATAATAAAATGTTTAATAGTATAAAATCAAAATATGAACCATTAGAAAATAAATTTTTTAAATTTGATGCATTTTTAAAAAAGTATAAAGATATTTATCCTAACTTAAAACAACCTTTAAATAGATTTTTAGAATGATTTATAAGATTTTCTGAAGGTTTATTACAGCTAAAATCTTTTGTGATAACTCAATCTACTATAGATATTTAAAGTTTAAATTATATTAAAAATAATCTTGGTTTTGGTAAAATAATTAAACAATCAGTAAAACAAAATACACATAGGTTTGTTGTTCAATATATTAAAAATCTTATATTAATTTGTTTAATATTTGATGGTAATATGGTGTTTCCCACTAGAAATGCCATATTTTTAATTTTTCTTTCATCTTTTAATGAAAGATTCTTGAAAAAAAATTTAAATACAATTATTCCAATAAATAGTTGTATTATTCCATATTTAAAAGATAGTTGAATATCTGGTATAACTGATGGTGAGGGTTCTTTTACTTGTTCTTTATTATCTAATAGTAATAATTTTAGATTTAGATATATATTGACTCATAAATGAGAAGCTAATAAATATGTTTTAGAACATATTATGAATATTTTTAGTGAAAATTTAGCATTTTTTTAATAATGTATGAGAATTTAGAGCAAATGGTGCAAAAAATTGTAAAGGTTTATTTTCTTATTTTGATGAATTTAGTCTAATAACTAAAAAAAAAGATAGTTATGATAAGTGAAAATTGCTTCATTATAAATTTATTAATGGAGATCATTTAAATAATAATATTAAATCTGAATTAATAAATTAAGCTAAAAAAAATAAATAAAAAATTATAATTTATAGGAAAAAAGGGAATGGTTTAGTTAAAACTATGAATTTATTAAAGGCAGATGTAAAATTAAATAAGACCTTTAATATTGAATAAGTTATTTAAAATAATTTATACCATAACTCTAGTCATTGAGTCATTTTTATGCAATTTTTAGAAAAAAATAAATTAATAAAATCAATGGCTATACTAATTATACGGTCAAAATTCTTCCTTTCAAATAGAACAAGACCGTCGGTTTCCTAAAAGACCGCTACAGACTGCTTATTAGTAGGTGGCTGAAATGCTGCTTAATGTACAGTCGGATTCCTTATCTCTTAATTGTAATAGGTGGTTTATATAAGGTTATATAATTAAAAAGGTGAATAAATAATTATATAGTAAGGAATTGGATTTTTTGGTCATCCAGAAGTTTATATATTAGTAATTCCTGGTTTTGGTATAATTAGTACTGTTATTTCAGCTAACTCAAGTAAAAATGTATTTGGTTATCTTGGAATGGTTTATGCAATGATGTCAATTGGTATTTTAGGTTTTATTGTATGAAGTCATCATATGTATACAGTAGGTTTAGATGTGGATACAAGAGCTTACTTTACTGCTGCAACTTTAGTTATTGCTGTTCCTACAGGAATAAAAATATTTAGTTGGTTGTCAAAGTCCTTTAGTAAGACTTATATGACCAAATACAATAAAGATTTAAATAATATTTATATTTCCTCTAAATCATTAGTACCTTATGGTACTAATCTATCTTCTACTATAGGTTGTCCTAGATATATGGCTTTAGAAAGAAAATCTGTTATAATACCTAATAATCTTTTACCTATTTTTATAGGAATTATTCTTTCAGATGCTAATATTAGTAAATCATATAAAGCTGATGCTAGATTACAATTTAAACAAACAATTAATCATATTGATTTTTTTTATTTTGTTTTTTTTAAATTAAGTCATTATTGTTCTAAAGCTCCTTATAAAACTAGAACAGTTGTAAATAAAAAAGAACATCTAGGATTAGGTTTTACAACACGAAGTTTATCTTGTATAACTGAATTATATAATATATTTTATGTTAATAATAAAAAAATAATACCTTCTAATTTATATGATATTTTATCATGAGAAGCTTTAGCTTATTTAATTATGGGAAATGGAACTTATAATTCAGGTGTAAGAATTCAAACAGATTCTTTTACTATAAAAGAAGTGGTTTTTGTTATTAATGTATTAATTATAAAATTTAATTTAGAATGTTCTTTGCATTATCAAAGAGGTAATCCTATTTTATATATAAAGAGTAAATCTATAAAGAGGAATTTACATAATCTTTTACCTTATATACATAATTCTATGAAGTATAAAATATTAGGTAAAAAGTATAAATAAAATTTTAATCCTTTATTGTTAATATGGCAAATTCTAGGGACATCCCAAAATAAGAATAGTAATTATTAGGGATTATCGTCGAGCTAAATGATAACACGAAAGTGTTATTCAATAAATGAAAGATTTATTGAGTATAATAAATATAAATTTTTATTATATCTAAAAGTGTAGAGGCCAGACGCCATACTATTTTTAAGTAATAGAATGAGAATATTATATTATACAAAATATGAAGGAATGGTCCAGGTTACTAGTAATAGACAATGCCTTAAATAAGCATTTAAATAAAAATATACAAATTTCTCACTGTTTTTATGAAACATAAAGCCAACTAGATCTGAAATGATCGAAGGCCTTACCCTGAGCAACTTGTTATGGTGGATCTTTACATTTAACACCTGCTATGTTATTTGCTTTAGGTTTTGTTGTTATGTTCACTATTGGTGGTTTAAGTGGAATTATTTTAGCTAATGCTTCACTTGATATTGCTTTTCATGATACTTATTATGTTGTTGCTCATTTTCATTATGTTTTATCTATGGGTGCTGTTTTTGCATTATTTAGTGGTTGGTATTTTTGAATACCTAAGATATTAGGTTTATCTTATAATATATTTGCTGGTAAAGTTCATTTTTGAATATTATTTATAGGAGTTAATCTTACTTTTTTCCCTCAACATTTCTTGGGTTTACAAGGAATGCCTAGAAGAATTAGTGATTATCCTGATGCTTTTGCTGGTTGAAATATAATAAGTAGTTTTGGTTCAATTGTTAGTGTTGTTGCTACTTGATGTTTTTTAAATATTTTATATATGCAATTAACTCAAGGTACTGTTGTTTCAAGATATCCTTGATTAACACCACAATATTTTAGTGATTTATTTCAAATTTTATTTAATAGAAATAATAATTCTTTAGAATGATGTTTAACAAGTCCTCCTAAACCTCATGCATTTGTTAGCCTTCCTTTACAATCTAATTTAATTTTATATTAATAATTTTTTGTTAAATATATATGATTTTTTAAGGACATCTTTTTTTTTAACATGTTAGTTTAATGGCTAAAACATCGTGCTACGGACATGTTGATATAAGTTCGAATCTTATACATGTTTGAATATTGGTTTTATAATTAATTATAAATATTTAATATAATTAATATTTATTTATTAATTCTTATTAGCTCAAGGGTAGAGCAAAATACTTCTAATATTTTGATCCTAGTTCGAATCTAGGATAAGAATCGACTAACTATGAGTACTTTATTTATAGTAGTTTTGATCTAAACACTCTATAATTAGATATGGTATTTATTATATTTAATTAAAAATATAGTCTAAATAATAATATAAGTTATTGAAATAAGGATAAAAAGCTTTATGTTAATAAAATTTGTACATGTAATAGTTAGTTTTGCTTTTTTTAGCTGTAGGTTTTTGACGTTTATTTGCTTATTATTTTTCGGATCATATTGGATTATAGCCAGGTATACTTTATTAACATTTTGTCGATGTTGTATTACTTTTCTTATTTGTTTCTATATATTATTGAGGATATTAAATTTTATATATTATGAATAAAATATGAATAAAAATATATATTATTTCTAATAAGTATATTTAATTTAATTTTTTTTATTTAATTAATTGAATAATATAAAATTGTTTTTTAGCTTTTTTAATCTTATTGTATATTTTTATTATAATTTAATGTTTAATATTGGCTTTATTATTTAATAGAAATTATTCTATAAATTCTCTTTTTCTTTCTTTTTTTTTCAATATATATATGAAAATATCTCGTATATATATATATATATATAATTATGCTTCAATTAATACCTTTTTTTGTAAATTAAGCATTTTTTACTTTTGTCTTAAGAACTGTTACCTGAATTTTTTTCAGATGTTTTGTATAATTTTCATCTGATATTATATTTAAAAAGACTTATTATTATGTTATTATGTTCTATTTTTTTTTTATTGTTATCTAATTCCCTAATTTTTAGGCGAGATATTTCAATATATTATTCCAGAATTGGAATTGTTATACAATTATATTGTATATTTCTTTGTTATAACAATTTATTTGTTTTAAATTTAGATCAAAGTATAGAACTTTTTGGTGGTTTATTTAATATATCATGAATACCTCTTGTTTTTCATATATTAATGTTTTTACTCACTTTACATATATTAATTTTTCCAGCATTTTTCTATGAAAAATCTTTTTTTAAAAAATCTTATCTAATAGAGCCATTAGATTTTTTATTTTTAAAATTAGATAAAAATTCATCAAGTTTTACCTTGATGAATTTTTTCATAATTATTCTAAGTATTTTTACTTTACTTTTATTTATAATACTTATGATAATTTTATCTCCTTTTGTTTTTTACCTTGTTCAATATAATATTATTGATGATAGTACTTATATAGATTATAAGATTCCTATGGTAAATTATTGTCAATAATTACCTACATCAGGTTCTAGTCAAGAAATACCTAAATCAGATTTTAGTAATATTCCTAATCTTTTAGGAAATACAAGTCCTGGTACCTTGAGTATGGATACCATGGAAAGAATGGTTATTAATGCAAACACAGATCTTAAGGATATATGAAGTTCATGTTTAACAGACATGAATAGTCTTAATAATATTTATAATGAATATATAAATAGTGTAGAATATAATACAATCAAGGATACTTATAATTTTAGAAGCAAAAAAGATTTTACATCTTTTGAATTTATGGTGCAGAAACATGAGATGTTAAGGCTGGGTAAAAGCGTAGAAAGTAAAGTTCATATGATAAAAACTTATCATCTTCCTAAATTAACAAGTGCTGAAGCACAATGTTATAGAGGAGGATTGCCTAATTCTGTATATACGCTACATACTCCTTTTCAATATGCACGATTTCATCTAATTCTTAATCAATATAATAATCAATATTGATTTCTTTCTCCAGATTTAAGAATGCAAAATTACAATTGAAGATAAAATATATTATTAATAATTATTTATTTATATATATTTTATTTTTATTTTGATATTATTGTAAATTTTATATATAGCTAACATTGGTATTTAAAATTATTTTATTTATTTAGAATTAAGTATAGTTTATTTATATTTGTTTTATTATATATATATAATAAAGAGACTTTAGTTTAATTGGTAAAATATGTGACTTTTAATCATTATCATAAGGGTTCAATTCCCTTAAGTCTTAACTTAACTTTATTAAATAAAATAATTTAAGATAAATTATTATTTATATATATATTATTTAATAAGCTCTTATAGCTCAAAGGTAGAGCAAAATACTGTTAATATTTGTATAGATGTTCGATTCATCTTAAGAGCTTTAAATGAAACTTATTTAAATTATATTAAAAATATTTTATTTTTAATTAATATAAATTTGAAATTTTTAATAGAAAAAAGTATAAGTTTATATGTATATTAATACATATTGATATATTTGATGTTATTTATAATTTATAATACTATAAATTATAAATTAAATTTTATTTTATTATTTAATAAATAAAGGTTTCCTAATTGGATATATTAATCTATATATTATGATACAAGCAGCAAAAATTATAGGAACTGGATTAGCTACAACAGGTTTAATAGGTGCTGGTGTTGGAATAGGTGTAGTATTTGGTGCTTTAATATTAGGTGTTGCTAGAAATCCTTCACTTAGAGGTCAATTATTTGCATACGCTATTTTAGGTTTTGCTTTTTCAGAAGCTACAGGATTATTTGCTTTAATGATGGCTTTCTTACTATTATATGTTGCATAATAAAATATTAGTTTTAGTAAATATATGAGAAATTTTTCAATTATTACACATCCTATATTTAAATACGCAATAAAAATATATAAAGATCCTATTAATCAACGTGATTTAATACGTGTTGATAATAGTGGTAAAGTAGGTATATATTCGTGAATTAATAATATTAACGGAAAATTTTATATTGGTAAGGGTAATTCTTTATATTTAAGATTAAGTGATTATTATCAAAAATGATATTTAGAATCTCGTACTAATTTGCATATAGTTAGATCTCTTTCTAAATATAAAATGAGTAATTTTACTTTAGTTATTTTAAAATATACAGATTTAAAGAGTGTTGTTTCTTATGAAAAAGAATTTATTAATTTATTAAAACCTGAATATAATGTAAATTTTACTAAGAATTTTTATGCTGTAAAAAATAAAAAAAGTGTAAAATAGTTTTAAGTAAAAAGATACAAATAATATTAAATGAATGACTTTTATATAAGGTTTATTAAAATTTTTAATAAAATCTAATAATAAATTTTGTTTCAAGTTATAATAAAAATAAATTTATTTTAAAATGAAAATTATTGATTTTAATGAAATTAGTGTTATATATATATATATATATATTTATTTATTATAATTTTTTACGTTTTTGTTAGTGTAATTTATAAGTATCTTATTATAGATATTTTGTTTTATTATACAAGTATTTATGATTTTATAATTAAAAAAATTTTTTATTTTAGTTCACTATAGCTTTTTTATTATATAGTGTTATAATTATATTAATAATCTTATACTATACAAAATATAAACATTTAATTTTTTATAATTTGTATTTTAATTAAAAGTAAAAAAGTTATTATATATATTATAATGTAAAATTAAAAATAAATAAATAATCAACAGTTAATTTAATATGTATAAAAATATTTATGTTTATAATAATGTTATAAAACTTGATGCTCCAATACCTTGAGGGTTATTTTTTCAAGATAGTGCGACTCCTCAAATGGAAGGTATAGAGGAATTACATAATAATATAATGTTTTATTTGGCAATTATATTATTTACCGTAACATGAATGATGATAACTATAATAAAAAGTTTTGTATCTAAAAATTCATTAATTTCTCATAAATATATGAACCATGGTACTTTAATAGAACTAATATGAACTATAACACCAGCTGTTATACTAATATTAATAGCTTTTCCCTCATTTAAATTATTATATTTAATGGATGAAGTAATGGATCCTTCTTTAGTTATTTATGGTGAGGGTCATCAATGATATTGAAGTTATCAATATCCAGATTTTACTAATGCAAAGGATGAATTTGTAGAATTTGATTCTTATATAGTACCAGATACTGATTTAGAAGAAGGTAGATTAAGAATGTTAGAAGTTGATAATAGAGTAATTATACCGGAATTAACTCATACAAGATTTGTAGTTTCAGCTGCTGATGTTATACATTCTTTTGCTTGTCCTTCTTTAGGTATTAAATGTGATGCATAAAAAAAAAATGAATGTAGGCTATTCATTAATTGTGCAAGAAGAGCCAAATTCCGGGGAAACCCTAAAACTTTAGTAACCAAAGATGTAAAGGAAACTTTATATCTGGCCTGATTAATGCCTCAGGGTAAGGTAATATCACTAAAGATGAAGGAAACTAAAGTGGGTGATCGCGGATCTAAATCAGACAATTTTAATTGTTTGTAAAAGAGCAACGAGTAGACGGTTCTTAAATATTATTAATTATTATAATATTAATAATATTGTAAGGTGTACTCTAGTCGCCAGGAAACTGGTTATAGGATTAAATTTAATAAATAAGTTTATATTTAAAAAATAATCCTATATTAAAGTTATTACAACAGCCTTAACCTAAAAGTTTTTTATATTTGTTAGTATATTAATGGTATGAAAACCCAATATTTATAATAGGTATAAATTGTAATACTATTTAGTTTTAACTCATTTTTTGGGAAAAAATTATATTATTATATCTTATACTATTTGTATTTTTATTTTTATTATTTCAATTAAATATTATAAGCTTAAATTATTATTTAAACAAGCAATACATTAAAAAAAAACAGAAGATAAAGAAAATTTAAGATATATGCAGTATTATGTTTTTATAGATAATAGATTATACAAAAGACAAAATATGTTTTATATGTTTAAATATCCTTATAAATTAAAAGGTTTAGTTAAATATAAATCAACAGTTGCACCATTATCTAATAATTCTAATATGTATCATCCAACCGATTTAGTTAATGAACATATAAAAAAAGGTAATCCAACAAATAGTGAAATTATAAGTAATGTTATACTTAATCAAAAAGTTTCAATATCTCAAGACAAGTTAGACAAATTTTTAAATCTTTCAAAGGTAAAATTTGATTTACCTATTACTAAAGAGACTTATCCAACATTATTAGCATTAATTGGTAAATCTCAATCTAGACAAAGTAATGCTGGTGTATATATATTTTACTCATAAAACTAGTAATAATAAATATATAGGTTCGAGTAATGATTTATCTAGAAGATTTAAACAATCTTTTGAAAAAAATGTTTTATTTAATAATAAAACTACTATATTATTATTACCTTTAATAGAAAAAAAAGGATTCTTTATAAATAATAGTAATACCATCTTCATATCTTAAATATTCATATTGTTTTTTAGAGCAATATTATTTATTAGATAAATAATTTAATTTAAATACTCAAAAAATAGTTAATTTTATAATTAATCAATGGTATAAAATATATTTTTATGATTTAAATTATAAAACTTTATATTATATAATTAATTCTTTAAATGAATTCTGTGCAGATTTAGGTATACATCATTATAGTTATAAAAAATGTATAACAAATTATAGTTCATATTTAAATTTTTTTAGAATATCAAAAGTTTTAATGACCAACTAATTTATCGTATTATAAAATACGAGAGTTAATAATAAAATGTAGAAAATAAAGTTTATATAAATTATATTTGTCTTATAGTAAAGTAATAGAAATATTAGACAAAGAAACTAATAATACGATGATTTTTACTTCTATAATTAAAGCTTCTTATAGATTTGGTTTAAGTAGAACTGCTATAAGAAATTATATTACTAGTGGTAAATTATACAAAAATCGTTACCATCTTAAATTTTCTGACAAAATATAAATTAAAGATATTTAAGGTTAAAGTTGTAGAACGATCCTGGAAGATTAAATCAATCATCTGTATATTTAAATAGACAAGGTACATATTTTGGTCAATGTTCAGAAATTTGTGGTATATTACATAGTTCTATGCCTATAGTTATACAATCTGTTAGTCTGAAAAAATTCTTGCTTTGATTACATGATCAAATGGGTGATTAAATAACTATATTTATAAGTTTTTTATTCATAATTATATTTATAAGTTTTTATTAATAATTATACATAATATCTTATTATATATGTTTTTAAGTATAAATACTAATAGTTTCTAATAGTACTTATTATTATTTGTTAGTATAAAATTTTTACATATATAAATCTTATATGAAAATTAATTATATGAATTTTTCATTAATATTATTTTTAATAGGGATCTTAGGTTTTGTTTTAAATAGAAAAAATATAATACTGATGCTTATTTCAATTGAAATAATGTTACTATCTATTACTTTTTTAATATTAATAAATTCACTTAATTTTGATGATATATTGGGTCAAACTTTTGCTATTTATATTATAACTATAGCAGGTGCGGAATCTGCCATAGGGTTAGGGATATTAGTAGCTTTTTATAGATTAAGAGGAAGTATAGCAATACAGTATTAATAATGTATTTTATTATTATTATATTACCTTTATTGGGTTCTATAATTTCAGGTTTTTTTGGTAGAAAGATTGGAGTTAAGGGAGCACAATTAATTACTTGTAGCTCTGTTTTAGTAACAACCTTAATAGTTATGTTAACTTTTATTGAAGTAGGATATAATAATGTACCTGTAACAATAAATCTTATTAGATGAATTGATGTAGAATCTCTTAATATATTTTGAGGTTTTTATTTTGATAGTTTGACTGTTTCTATGTTAATACCTGTATTAATAGTATCTAGTTTAGTTCATATATATTCTATAGGTTATATGAGTCATGATCCTCATAATCAGAGATTTTTTAGTTATTTAAGTTTATTTACTTTTATGATGATTGTACTTGTAACAGCAAATAATTACCTTTTAATGTTTTTAGGTCTAATTCTTAAATTCTCGGCCTAATATAAATTACTATATTAAATATATCACTATATGCTGGAATATCCTATTAATTATAAAGGACAATCAGCAGGAAACCTTATATTTATTATCCTTAAACAATTAAGTTTGTATGTTTTTATTTTGGTTATGTTTAAGGATAAATATTTTTTTAGGGGATCCTCAGAGACTATACGTGATACATTTATATTATTATAATAATAAATGAAGATATAGTCCATATTATATGAAAATATAATAAATAAGTGAGATTATTTATTAATTTTTTGTTTAATAAGTTTATATAAATATAATTTTTTTTTATACAAACAATGAATATATAAGATTTTTTTCTAAATCATTTAAAAAAAGTATAGAAAATAAAACAAATAAAGACATAAAATATACAACTAAATATAAAAAAGAATATAATTTAATACCTTTTCAGAGATAAGCTCTTGTGGGAATAATTTTAGGTGATGGTTATTTGGAAAGAATTAAATCCAGTTATAACACAAGATTACGCATATAACAATCATATTCTGAAAAAGAAAAATATTTTAATAGTTTATATTCTTTATTTGAACTTTTAGTAACTATGAGTTCTGTTATTTTAACAAGAAAACCTGAGAAAAGAATAGGAAAATATACAAATCTATATATTTTAGAACATTAACTTTACCTTGTTTGAATGAATATCATGATATATTTTATAAAAATAAAGTAAAGATTATACCTGAAAATCTTGATAAATTATTAACACCTATTGGTTTAGCTTATTGAATAATGGATGATGAAGGTATAACTTTACACAAGCAAACTGTTTTATATACTTGTAAAAAAGAAGTTTTATTTATTATGGAAATTTTAAAGAAAAATTTTGATTTATAAACTAGAATTGAAGAAAAGAAAAAAAATCAGTGAATTATATATATACCCGTTAAACAAAAAGTTAAATTAAAAGATATTGTAGGATTATATATGCATGAAAATATGCTATATAAAATACAATAAAATATTTAATTATAATCTTAACATATTTATCATTAAATAATAACAACTTGTGAGAAGGTGTTGGAATTTGTTCATATCTTTTAGTAAATTTTTGATTTACTAGAATTGCTGCAAATCAAAGTTCTATCTCAGCTTTTTTAACTAATAGAGTAGGTGACTGTTTTTTAACAATAGGTTTATTTATACTTTTGTGATCTTTTGGTAATATAGATTATTATACAATATTTTCTTTAGCTCCTTATTTAAATCAAAATATTATTACATTAATTGGTATTTGTTTATTAATAGGTGCTATAGCTAAAAGTTCTCAAATTGGTCTTCATGTTTGATTGCCTCAGGCTATGGAGGGTCCTACACCTGTGTCTGCATTAATCCATGCTGCTACTATGGTTACTGCAGGTGTATATTTATTAATGAGAACATCCCCATTAATAGAATATAGCTCAACAGTTTTATTATTTTGTTTATGAATTGGAGCAATAACTACTATATTTAGTTCTGTTATTGGTTTATTTCAACAAGATATAAAAAAAGTAATTGCTTATTCGACAATGAGTCAATTAGGTATGATGGTTATAGCTATAGGTTTGTCTTATTATAATCTTGCTTTATTTCATTTAGTAAATCATGCTTTTTATAAAGCTCTTTTATTTTTAGGGGCAGGAGCAGTTATACATTCAGTAGCAGATAATCAAGACTTTAGAAAATATGGAGCTTTAAAAGCATTTTTACCTTTGACTTATTTAGTAATGTTAATTGCTTCTTTAAGTTTAGTAGCTATTCCTTTTATGACTGGGTTTTATTCTAAAGACTTTATACTTGAATCTACTTATGGTCAATTTTATATTTCTAGTACTATTGTATATATTATAGCTACAATTGGTGCTATGTTTACTACGTTGTATTCAGTAAAAGTATTATATTTAACATTCTTAACTAATCCTAATGGACCTTTGATAAATTATAAACAAATTGATGAAGGAAATATGTTTATTAATTTTTCTTTAATTATATTAGCTATTTTTTCTATATTTTTCGGTTATATTACTAAAGATGTATTTATCGGTTTAGCAACTGGTTTCTTTTCTGATAATAGTTTATATATACATCCATCACATGAAATTATGTTAGATACTGAATTTGCTGTTCCAATTATTTTTAAATTATTACCTTTTATTCTTACTCTTAGTTTAGGTTTAATATCTTTAACATTTTCTGAGTTTTTTGGTAAGTTACTTATTAATTTTAAATTCTCTAGCTTTGGTTATAATATTTTTAGTTTATTTAACCAAAGATTTTTAATTGAATTATTTTATAATAAATATATTACTGATGTTATTCTTCAATTAGGAGGTCATACTACTAAAATAATTGATAAAGGTTCTGTGGAATTATTAGGACCTTATGGATTAGAAATAAGTTTATTGAATTTAAGTAAAAATATAGGTAATTTGAGTACTGGTATAATTACTACTTATGCTTTATATATATTAATAGGTTTAATTTTTTATATTTGTTTATTATATTTTTCTTTTATCGATAATAATATTTTATTATTATTATTGTTTGCTATTTTTTCTATTATAAATTTTAAAAGCTCATATTTAATTCAACATAATTATAATGAAATTTAAAGTAAATTTCTATATTTTTCTATTTTTCTAATAGTGTTTATACTAAATACAAATCTCTTTTTTATAAATTATATTAACAATTATAATGAATATTTTTCTTTTATTACTATGTTATTATGTTCTATTTTTTTTTTATTGTTATCTAATTCCCTAATTTTTAGGCGAGATATTTCAATATATTATTCCAGAATTGGAATTGTTATACAATTATATTGTATATTTCTTTGTTATAACAATTTATTTATTTCATATTTAGATCAAGGTATAGGACTTTTTGGTGGTTTATTTAGTATATCTTCAATGTCTATTATTTTTGATATGTTAATATTTTTGCTTACTTTATTTATATTAAATTTAACAGGTTTCTATCCTAGAAAATATTGATCTAATCAATATTTAACTTTTCATAGATTATTATTAACAAAATTAAGATTATTTGCTACAAATATAATTAATAAAAAAGGAGAACAATTTTCTATTATAGAATATACTTTAATTATATTGTTTATAATAACAGGTAGTATGTTATTAATATCAAGTAATGATTTAATATCAATTTATTTATCTGTAGAATTACAAAGTTATGGATTATATTTAATTTGTACAATGTACAGAAATTCTGAATCATCTACATCTTCAGGTTTAACTTACTTTTTGTTAGGTGGTTTATCTTCTTGTTTCATTTTATTGGGTATAGGTTTAATATATGTAAATACTGGTACTACTTATCTTGATAATTTTTATATAATAACAAATTTATTTAATATAATTAATGTAGAAGAGCAAACTGACATAATGTATTGAGATACTATTACATATATACCTTATTATTTATTATTAATAATTGTAGGATTTTTATTTAAGATATCAGCTGCTCCTTTTCATTTTTGATCTCCTGATGTTTATGACGGTATACCTACTATTGTTACTACTTTTGTAGCTAATATACCAAAAATATCTATATTAATTATATTATTGCATTTAGTACATTATACTAATAATATATATATATCAACAGAATATGTTTGAACTTTAAGTTTATTAGTCAGTAGTTTATTATCTTTAATAATAGGAACTGTTTTAGGTTTAACACAATTTAGAATTAAAAGATTATTTGCTTATAGTACTATATCTCATATAGGATTTTTATTATTAGCTTTAAGTATTAATAGTATAGAATCTATACAATCTTTTATCTTTTATCTTATACAATATAGTATATCTAATTTAAATGCTTTTTTTTTATTAATTAGTATTGGTTATACTTTATTTATATATACTGCTTCACATAGTCATATTAATTTATCAGATAAAAATAATTCACCTATTCAATTATTAAGTCAAATAAAAGGTTATTTTTTTATAAATCATACGTTGACTATAAGTTTAGCTATTACTGTTTTTTCTTTTGCAGGTATACCACCTCTTGTTGGTTTTTTTGCAAAATTGATGGTATTATCTGCTGCTTTACAAGATGGTTTCATTTTTATAGCTTTAATTGCTATAATTACAAGTGTTATAAGTACAGTTTATTATTTAAATGTTGTTAAAGTCATGTTTTTTGATTTACCTTCTTATAAATTTAGTTGAAGTTTGTTTAATCTAAAAATTCCTGCACAAGTTATTAAAAATAATAATGTTATAGATACTATTTATTTCAGATCATCTAAAATATCATTGTCTAATTCTCTTTCTATAACTATTTCTATTTTAACTCTTATTATTATTTTATTTATATTTATACCTGATCAATTATTACATATGTCTAATATTTTATCTATTATTTTATTTACATCTTTTAATTAGGTATAGTAATTTAATTATATTTATATATATATATATATATACTTATATTAAGTTTAGTCTAAAATATATATTATTTAAACAAATATATATAATATATTTTATACTAAAATATTTATTTAGAAAAGATACAAATTTATAATAATAGAAATTACTTAAAAAAAAAACGAAAAATTAAAAAAAATTTTTTTTAATAAAATACATGAGAATTTTAAAAAGTCATCCGTTATTAAAAATGGTAAATTCATATATAATTGATTCACCTCAACCATCTAATATTAGCTATTTATGAAATTTTGGATCTTTATTAGCTTTATGTTTAATTATACAAATAGTTACAGGTGTAACATTAGCGATTAATGGGTTGCTATAAAATCTTACTATATGCTGAAATATCCTAAAAATTTAAAGGGCAATCAGCAGGGAACCAAAATTTAGGAATCCTCAGAGACTACACGTAAGACATATATTAATATATATATTAATACTTGAAGATATAGTCCGTCCTTTTTTGAAAATATAAGGTAATTAGTATTTATTTATTAATAACTATTTTAATAATAATAACCTTACATTTTTGTACTAATTTTAAATTTAAATAATCATTCTAACTTTTTTGATAAAAGTATTTCAAAACAAATTAGATATAATACTACTTCTATTTTAAATCCATGATGAGTAACTGGTTTTGTAGATGCCGTACAAATCAAAATATTAATATTTTAATCCCTCATTTTAACAATTATCCTTTAATTGGTTATAAAGCTTTACAATATTCATAATTAATTAAAAATAGTTAATATTTTAATTAATTAAGTTAGAACTAATAAAAGGGACATAGAGGTAGAAAAATTAATAAAAGAGTTATCTAATTTAAAAAAGTAAAGTTAAATATTATAAAATAGTTTAAATTTATAAAGAATAAAAATAAAAACGGCATTACACACCTAGTGTTTTAGAAGCTTTTGATTCAATAGAGCATATAATGCGAGATGTAAATAATGGATGATTAATACGTTATTTACACTCAAATACAGCGTCAGCCTTCTTTTTTTTAGTTTATTTACATATAGGAAGAGGTTTATATTATGGATCTTATAAAGCACCAAGAACATTAACTTGAGTAATTGGAACTATTATATTAATAGCAATGATGGCCACAGCTTTTCTGGGTTATAGCCCAAAATGATATAAATTAAGTTATAAAAAAAAATAATAATTATTTAGGACAAATAAAACAATGTAGTAGAATAAAGGTTTATCATAATTTTAATAAAATAACTAAAAGGTATAGTTCTACTATAACTAGCAATATTATAAATATAAATAAATCGGATATTGTATTTAATTTTATTAAAGAAAAAAATCTAAGTCCTATATATTGTTTTGAAAATTTATATTTATAATCTACTAAAATAGATATAAAAAACCAATTAAAAGATTTAATATTAAACAAGATTACGTTAGATTATCATGTAGGACTAATAAATTTTTTACTAGATTTTTTAGACATTTACTAAATTTTAATGGTAGTAAAATTGTAAAATTAGCAGTAAGAAAATATAAATTACCAAACTTTGCTTTTTTAATATTATATTTATTTCCTCTAAAAAAATAATATAAAACTTTTAAATTTAGAAGATTATTATTTAAAGTCTTTGTTACCTAATTATAACATTTTAACCGAAGCGGGTTATAAACATACAGAGATTACTAGATTAAAAATGAAAGCTAATTATAATTTAGAGCGTAAAGTTTTAATAGGTAATTTTAACAGAGGAAATGAAGATACTATTCAAAAGATTAAACAAAGCGCTTTAATTAGAAAAAAAGCTATATATTCGGAAACAGCTTTAGCAAATATGAAAAAAAATTATAAAACTATAATTATATATAATTTAGATTATACAGTATATGGAAAATATTCTAGTATAATAAAAGCATTGTAGTGAAAAAACAATTAGAAGAGCTTTAAAAACCGAAAGAAAATTATTAAAAAGACATTGAATTGTTAAATATATTTAATATATAATAAATTTATATTATAGTCCCGTGAGTATTAATTTCTATGCAATTTTTAGAAAAAAATAGAATTAAAATGGAATAAATTGACAGATTTATTGAAGAAGTATTATTATTTCTTTGGCAATATTAGTGAAAACGATTAAAAATCTTTTTTGAGATCGTCGGTTGTCTAAACAATCGCTACAGACTGGGTTACTAATGGGTAGTTGAAATACTGCTTAATGTACAGTCGGAATCTTTAATCATTAATTGATTAATAGAATATAAAAAATAAAAGTTATTCTAGCTTTTACAAAAGTAGGTTTGTATGTATTGCCTTATGGACAAATGAGTCTATGAGGTGCTACAGTTATTACTAATCTTATGAGTGCTATACCTTGAGTAGGTCAAGATATTGTCGAATTTCTTTGAGGTGGTTTTTCAGTTAACAATGCTACATTAAATAGATTTTTTGCTTTACATTTTTTATTACCTTTTGTTTTAGCTGCGCTGGCTTTAATGCACTTAATTGCATTACATGATGCTGTAGGGTCCTTTTTATTTGGCCCAAAACTTTTATATATGAAATCTCCATCTTTATTAAAAAATAATTTAGCTTTAATATTACCTAATTATAAAGCTAATTCTAGAATTGGCCCTCAGAATGAGGATGTTATTTCTGTGTTAGTAGGTTCATTATTAGGCTTAAAAATTAAAAAGTGGAGGTGTTAGATTTAGATTTAGACAAAAGCAGTACATAAGGACTATTTATTTTAATTATATAATTTTTTTTAATACAAGAGGTTATTGTTCTAATAATTTATCTATTTTTTACATACAAAAATATGATGATAAAATTTATGAAGCATATCGTTTTGGTACATATGGATTTACGAATTTATTATGATTATATAAATTATTTTATACTAATAGTAAGGTAAAAATAATATCCGAAAATATAATGGATTTATTAACATCCTTAGCTTTAGTTATTTGAATTATAGATTATGGAACTTGAAAAAACCAGGTATTATAATCGCAATTAATTGTTTTACAAAAAAAGAGGTAGAATTATTAAAATTAATTTTAGAAACTAAGTTTAATATAAAAAGTACTTTACATAAAAATAATGATAAGTATCAGTTGTATATTAAGCAATAATCTATAAGTATATTAAAATAATTAATACTACCTTATAAGGTACCTAGTATGCTTTACAAATTAGGTTTATAAATATATATAAGTAGTCATGAGATTAAATCTCTAAGTTTTTGACAGGAAACTTAAATCATAATACTTTTTACTTTAGATATTTTGATTTGGCAATGCTAGTGAAAACGGTTAAAGTATTAATTCATTTAATTTAAGACCGTCGATTATAAATATAAATAAATATGAAATATGATCGCTACAGACTGGTTCACTGGTGGATGTTTATAATTAATATTTATTAAAAAAGAAGAATTTATTTTTATAGATGTTTAATGTACAGTCGAAATATTATGCAAGTAATCCTTTAGGTATATCAGGTAATTATGACAGATTACCTTTTGCTCCTTATTTTATTTTTAAGGATTTAGTTACTATTTTTATTTTTATGTTTGTTTTATCTGTATTTGTTTTCTTTATGCCTAATGCTTTAGGTGATAGTGAAAATTATGTAATGGCTAATCCTATGCAAACTCCTCCTGCTATAGTACCGGAATGATATCTTCTTCCTTTTTATGCTATATTGAGATCTATACCTAATAAATTATTAGGTGTTATTGCTATGTTCTCTGCTCTTTTAATATTATTAATTATGCCATTTACTGATATATCTAAACTGAGAGGTATACAATTCAGACCTTTAAGTAAAGTAATATTTTATATATTTATAGCTAATTTTTTAATTTTAATGCAATTAGGAGCTAAACATGTTGAGTCACCTTTTATAGAATTTGGACAGATTTCTACAATTTTATACTTTTCTTATTTTCTTATAATAGTACCTTTAGTTAATTTATTAGAAAATAGTTTAATAGATTTAACAACTAAATAATTTAAGATCTATTTGTATGTAGTATAGTTTATATTTTCCAAAAAATATAATATATATATATATATATTTATTAGCAATTTTGTATAATATTGTATTATTTATGTTATTTAGTTCTATTTTTCATTTACATATATTTTTCAAACATTATTTTATTATTTGCTAATCTTTTTCATTTATATGTTTTGGTACATATATAAACAAAATTTATTAAATAAAAACATGACAGCAACTACTTTTTTTTTTTTATTTATACCTATTTTAGCCTCTTTATTGTTGGTAATTAATTTAATTTTTTCTCTTCATAACTCTTATCAAGAAAAAGATAGTGCTTTTGAATGTGGTTTTCATTCGTTTGGTCATCAAAATAGAGTAGAATTTACTATATCTTTCTTTATTTTTGCTTTATTATTTCTTTTATTTGATTTAGAAATTTTATTAATTTATCCTTATGTCGTAAGTGCTTATTTTAATGGATTATATGGTCTAATTATTATGCTTATATTTTTTATTGTATTAACTTTAGGTTTTGCTTTTGAATTAGGTAAAAATGCATTAAAAATTGAAAGTAAACAAATGTATAGTTTTAATATAAAAAATTGAAATAGTTATTCTTTAATTTATATTAAATAAGTACTTTATTTTATTTTTTTATTAATATTATATTAATTTTATAATGTAAAGTATAATTATATAATAATTATATTTTATATAATTATAGGAGTTTGAGCAGAAGGGTCTGCATTTTGACTGCAAATTGAAGTATAGGGATTCGATTTCCCCTAACTCCTAATCATATTAGTATTTTTGTTTTTAAGTTTTGATACTAAATAAAATATAATTTTATATAATTTGTTTAATTTTATAAAGTAATTTAATAGTAGATAATTACTTAATACTTAATGTATTATAACTTTATATAATATAAAGTTTGTATTATAATTATTTTTAAACTATATATTATATAAACAATAAAATAATTATAATTAATAATTGATAAAGGTTTTTTTAGTCTAGGAGTTTATTAATTGTTTTTAATTATAGTATTAATTAAATGAAATGATATCATCTTTAATATCAATTATTGAAAATTTGTTAGTTATTGTTCCTGCTTTATTAACTGTAGCATTTGTAACAATTTCAGAAAGAAAAACAATGGCAAGTATGCAAAGAAGATTAGGACCTAATATAGTAGGATATTATGGTTTATTACAAGCATTTGCTGATGCATTGAAATTATTATTAAAAGAATATGTTTCACCTACGCAAGCAAATATAATTTTATTTTTTCTTGGGCCTATAATTACGTTAATATTTTCTTTACTTGGTTATGTTGTTATACCTTATGGTTCAGGGTTATATATTTCAGATTTTAGTTTAGGTATATTATATATGTTGGCTGTTTCTTCATTGTCAACATATGGTATTTTGTTAGCTGGATGATCAGCTAATTCAAAATATGCGTTTTTAGGTTCGTTAAGAAGTACAGCCCAATTAATTAGTTATGAATTAATTTTAAGTTCTGTTATATTATTGGTAATATTATTAACAGGTAGTTTAAATTTAACTGCAATAATAGAAGCTCAAAAAACTGTTTATTTTTTATTACCATTATTCCCTATATTTATTGTATTTTTTATAGGTTGTATAGCAGAAACTAACAGAGCTCCATTTGATTTAGCAGAGGCTATTTAACCACAGTTCATTCGGTCTCTTTAAAGATTGCTATTTGCTGAAAATACCTACATTTTGGTAAATCAGCAGGAAACCAATTTATAAATATAAATTTAGATTCCTCAGAGACTATACGCAATCATTTAATATTAATTATTATATTAAATAAGATATAGTCCAATTCATTATGAAAATGATGTATGATTAAATAGATTGAAAATAAAAATTAATTTATTTAATGTTTTTTCCACTTAAAATAATTAGAATGATCTGAATTCTTATGAAAACAATTTTAACGATTTAAATCTTAATAATTATTCATAATAATATTTACCCAAAAATATTTTCAATTATTTGGATAATATTAATTTCGTAAAATCTTACTAAAAAATAAATTAGGTATATAGTTTGGTTAATGGCATTAATGAAAAACTATATATTGGTAGTGTTAAGGTTTTTATTTACGTTTACTTGAACATATTGTAGGTAAAAAGTCGAATAGATCTTTACAAGTTGCTATTAAAAAATATGGTTTAGGTAATTTTTACTTTTCATATATTTGAATACAGATTAAATAAACCAGTTAGTAATAAATAATTAACTAACTTAGAAACTAAGTATATTGCAAAATTTGATTTTAAAAATTTATATAAATTTAAAAGTATATCTACAAGTATATTAAGTTATAAACATACACCATAAGCCTTATTAAAAATGGTTAAAAGATTTAAAAATCAAATTAATTCTCCTATGTTTGATAAAACTCATACATAGGGAGCAAAAAATTTAATAAAAAAAAATTGGGTAAAAAAATCCAATGTATGGTAAAATACATACAAAAGTTATTAAAGTTTTAATAAGTAAAAATCTGAAAAATACCCTTTTGGTGTAGGTCTTTACGATTTATGTTATAATCTAATAAAAAATATAATAATAATGCTACAATATCTAGAGATTTAAATATTAGTAAAACTATAGTGGGTAAATATATAAAAACTGGAAAAGTTTTTAATAATTTATATTATTTTAAAATAAATAAAAAATAAAAGTTAATTATGTTTATCTCTTTATAAAAGTATAATTTTGGAATCTGAACTTGTAAGTGGTTTTATGACAGAGCATTCTGCGGTTATTTTCGTCTTTTTCTTTTTGGCTGAATATGCTAGTATTGTTTTAATTTGTTTATTAACTAGTATTTTATTTTTAGGTGGTTATTTAAATTTTTTACCTTTAAATACTTTAATTTATATATTTGATTTTTTCTCACAATTTATTGGATATACTTTTTATAATATTGATTGTAATTTTTTATTTTCTAGTTTTTTGATTAGTGCTTATAGTAGTTTAAATTTAGCTTTTAAAACATCTATTCTTATTTTTATATTTATTTGAGCTAGAGCTTCATTTCCTAGAATAAGATTTGATCAATTAATGTCGGCTTGTTGAACTATATTATTACCTATTATCATAGCATATATAATATTAATTCCTTGTATTGTTATTGGTTTAAGTATTTTGCCTTGTAATTTTTCTTTATTATAAATATAATGTTTTGATTCGGTTTTTAAAAATTATTAATATTGTATATTTTATATATTCTAAATAATTTGGTTATTTTATAAATTAGTATTTTTGTTTATTATTAGATTTTAAATTTAAGATTATTAAAATGGCATATATTTTAAGTTTTTAGACTAAATATAAAATATACTTTTATAAAGTACTATAGTTCATAGAAAATTATATAAATACTTCTTTATATAATTTTAAAATATCTATATTTATATATTAAGATAATATATTTATAAGCAATTTAAACGTTTAATATCTTGTTATAAATATTTAATTATATATTGCCATATAGATATGTATGGTGTTACATAAGGTTTAAATATATATATTTAAACCTGGAGGTCTTTTATATTTATAAAAATAATTGTTTTGATATCTCTTTTATCGTTATTGTTAATTCCTTTATTAGGAATATTTATCATTTTAATTGATACATCTTATGGTTTATCTTTTAGATCTAATAGACAAATTAAATATATGGGTTTAATAACTACAATTATTAATTTAATTATATCTTTAATAATATTTATATTATTTGATTTTAGTGGTAAACAATTTCAATTTATACAAATACAAGAATATTACCAAACAAGTTATTTTGATATATATTTAGGTATAGATGGAATATCTATATATTTTGTATTATTAACAACAATAATTATACCTATTTGTTTATTATCTAATTGAAATACAATACAATCATATAATGTATTATCATTTATAATTATAATATTATTCTTGGAAACATTATTATTAGCTGTTTTTTTAGTTTTAGACATATTATTATTTTATATATTTTTTGAAAGTATATTACCTCCTTTATTTTTATTAATAGGGTTATTTGGATCTAGTAACAAAATTAGGGCTAGTTTTTATTTATTCTTATATACTTTGTTAGGTTCATTATTTATGTTACTTTCTATAATTACAATGTCATCTATAATGGGTACAACAGATTTTGATGCATTATCTAAAGCAAATTATAGTTATATTATTCAACTATTTTTATTTTCTGGTATTTTTCTATCTTTTGCCGTAAAAACTCCTACAATATTTTTAAATACTTGATTATTAAAAGCTCATGTAGAATCACCTTTAGCAGGTAGTATAATTTTAGCTGGTATAGTTCTTAAACTAAGTTTATATGGTATATTTAGATTAATATTACCTTTATTACCCAAAGCTGCTATTAATTATACATATATAGTATATGTTATAGGTGTAATAACCATTTTATATGCTAGTTTTAGTACATTAAGAACTATAGATATTAAAGAACTTATTGCTTATTCATCTGTATCTCATGCAGCTGTATATCTTTTAGGTGCATTTAGCAATTGTATACAAGGGATAGAAGGTGCTATAGCCTTAGGTTTAGCACATGGTTTTGTTTCTTCTGGTTTATTTATTTGTGTTGGAGGTGTTTTATATGATAGATCTTCTACTAGATTAATTACATATTATAGAGGTATGGCTCAAATAATGCCTGTTTTTTGTATTTTATTTTATATTTTATCTTTAGGTAATTGTGGTGTTCCTTTTACTTTAAATTTTATAGGTGAATTTATGTCACTTTATGGTGTTTTTGAAAGAATGTCTGTTTTAGGTGTTTTAGCTAGTAGTTCTATTATATTTTCTGCAGCTTTTACTATATTTATGTTTAATAGAATAGCTTTTGGTGGTACTTATTCTTCTTATTTTACTAATTATGTTGCTGATGTAAGTAAAAGAGAATTTGCAATTTTATTTATTCTTATTGTATTCACAGTATTATTTGGTCTTTATCCTGCTCCTATTTTAGATGGTTTACATTATTCAGTTTCTTCTTTAATATATAGTTTCAATATTTATTAAATATATGCTTATTTATTTTAAAAATGTATTTAATTAAATAAAAATTATAAATTCTGATTTTAATTCTTTTTATTGTATGTTTTTATTTTAATTTAATATATATAACATTTACTTGTTATATTTAATGTAAATCATTATAAATATTATTTATTTTATTTTTTTTTTCTATTTTTTTTTTAATTTTGATATATATATGAAAATATCTCGTATATATATATAATATTATGCCTCAATTAATACCTTTTTTTTTTGTAAATCAAGCATTTTTTACTTTTATTTTATTGACTATTTTAATTTTTACATTTAGTAAATATATTTTACCTAGATTTGTTCGTTTATTTATAACACGTATGTTTATAAATAAATTGTAATTTATTTATTGAATATATTTTAAATGTTTTAATATATTAATTCTTATAAATTATATAAAATAGTAATTAATTTAATATTTTATATTCCAAATTCTAAATACGATTTAATTTAAATATAAGTTATTTTTTTTTTTATGTCTAATTTTGATATTACATTAAGTCCTTTAGATCAATTTGAAATAAGAGATTTGGTAGGTTTAAATTTAAGTATATTAAATGATAATCATATATCTTTAACGAATATTGGATTATATTTGACTATTAGTGCAATTATAATATTAGGTATTAATCTTTTAGCTACGAATTATAATAAATTAATATCTAATACATGATCTATTAATCAAGAGTCGTTATATGCAACTATTCATAGTATAGTAATAAATCAAATAAATTCAAATAAAGGACAAATTTATTTTCCTTTTATATATGGATTATTTTTATTTATTTTAATAAATAATTTAATAGGTATGATTCCTTATAGTTTTGCTTCAACATCTCATTTTATTTTAACTTTTTTTATTAGTTTTACTGTAGTTTTAGGTGCTACTTTTTTAGGTTTCCAAAAACATGGTCTAGAATTTTTTTCTTTTTTTGTACCATCTGGTTGTCCTTTAAGTTTATTGCCTTTATTAGTATTAATAGAATTTATATCTTATTTAGCTCGTAATATATCTTTAGGTTTAAGACTTGCTGCTAATATAATTTCAGGACATATGCTTTTATCTATATTAAGCGGATTTACTTATAATATTATGACAAGTGGTATTATCTTATTTTTCATAGGTTTATTACCATTAGCTTTTATTATTGCTTTTTCTGGTTTAGAATTTGGTATTGCTTTTATTCAATCTCAAGTTTTCGTTGTATTAACTGCGTCTTATATTAAAGATTCTTTAGATTTACATTAAAAATTAATTAGTAATAATATAATACAAACTATATAATCTTAGAAGATAGAAAAGTCCTAAATTTGTTAGGTGTATTTATATATATATATTATATTTATATATTACAAATATAATAATGAGAATTATGGAATACTTAGAGAAACAAACTATTATATAATATTATAATATTATATAATACGAACATTACCCTTACACTAAAATTTTTTTTTAGAATTATGTATAGTAACAGAATCCGGCTTAGTTGTATTTATTATAGGTTTTATCTTGTTTAATCATGTAATTTAAAAACTTTTAAATACTTAATATTTATTTAATTTTAAGTATATAAATATATAACTAAAAAATTACAATATAATTTTATATAATATTATAATAAAATTAAAAATTTAACAAAAATAAGAAAAATTATTATGTTAAATTAAATAATAATAGTAATATATAATTACTATTCTATTTTTTCTTAATTTATGAGTTTGATGATGGCTCTGATTGAACGCTATCCAAGTGCTTGACACATGCTAATTGTACGTCTAGTTATAATTATTAATTAGAAGTAGTGTACAGGTGAGTAATTAATATTTTGGCTACCTTAAAGAAAGGGTAAATCCTTTATAATGAAAAAGAAACAAAGTCGTTTTGCTTTAAGATGTTAATTAATATTTCGGACAGTAGTAGAAAAGGTAATGTCTTAACTAGCTATATATCCGTAGTCGTAACTGAGAGGTTGATCGATCACATTGGGTCTGAAAAAACCCCAATGCGTATTAGTACAGCAGTGAGGAATATTGGTCAATGGCCTAACGGCTGAACCAGCAACTTGGAAGAATGTATTTGTATTAATAAATATTAATACAGTAACGAATAAATCGTATAAAATTCTAAATAGAAAATGATTATGACAATTTTCTATTTATAAGTCTTGACTAAATTACGTGCCAGCAGTCGCGGTAATACGTAAAAGACTAGTGTTAGTCATCTTTATTAGGTTTAAAGGGTACCTAGACAGTAAATTAAACCCTAATAGGGTACTTTTTTACTAGAGTTTTATAAGAGAAGGGGAGAACTTTTAGAGTAGAGATAAAATTTTATGATACTAAAAGGACTTATAAAGGCGAAGGCAGCCTTCTATGTAAAAACTGACGTTGAGGGACGAAGGCTTGGGTAGCAAGAAGGATTAGATACCCTAGTAGTCCAAGCAGAAAATTATGAATGTCATAAGCTAGATATTTATGTTTAGCATATAAATGAAAGTGTAAACATTCCACCTCAAGAGTAATATGGCAACATTGAAACTGAAATCATTAGACCGTTTCTGAAACCAGTAGTGAAGTATGTGTGCGACAAGAAGCAAATATTAGTAATGTGGTGAGATTCCACTATATTATTTCTCAATCTAACACTACCTACACATGCTAGCTAGTAATATATAGTATGAAGCTGTAGGGACAATGTAGCCTGTCTTTAATGACAATGAAAATATATTATATTTCCAGGAGCTAGTGTAAGTAATACATGGTGAGCGAAAGTTAAAATAGCAAAGACGCTCCGTAACACTACTTATTATATGGAAGGAATAAATTTTACATACTAATTTATTAGAGAAACCAAATTTCCATCGGAGTAAAGCTATTCACCTAAATATTACATTATTTTACTAATATTTGAACTTGGTAACTCCTTTATCTACAGCAAGAAAACATTAATTAATAAAATACTTTTATTTAATTTATTATTTTTTTGAAGAAGCAACATATAAAGTTTAATTAAAGAATTGAAAATGTTGTATAAGATAAAGGAGAGAGGAGAAGTTAAAAAGCAAATACCTTAGTTTAAATTTAATATAAATAAATCTAAATTAAGGATATAAATATATATATATATAAAGTAATTGGATTATTTTATCACATTTGTGTATTTTAACAACTTAATTTAAATATAATGAAAAATATAAAAAATAATATGATTAATGAAAAATTAAATAATTGATGAATTACTGGTTTAATTGATGCTGAAGGAAGTTTTGGTGTAAATTTGATAAAAGATAATACACGTAAATTAGATTATATTGTTACTACCTATGTAGAATTAGGTATGAATTATAAGGATAAAACTTTAATTTATAAAATTAAAGAAACTTTTGATTCAGGTAATATTTTTTATAATTCAAATGATAAAACATATAAATGAAAAGTTTCTGATATTAATCAAATAAGTAATAAAATTATACCTCACTTTAAAAAATATTTTTTACTAACACAAAAACGTGCTGATTTTGAAATATTTGCAAAAGTAGTTGATATAATTAAAACTAAACCTAAAGGATTACAAAAAATTGTAAATTTAAAAGCTTCGTTAAATCTAGGTTTATCTGATAAATTAAAAGAGTCTTTTCCTAATGTGATTCCTATACTCAAATCAAAAATTAATTTTGATGTAATATCAGATCCTAATTGATTATCGGGATTTACTGAAGGTGAAGCTTGTTTTTTTATTAGTATATATAAATCTCCTAAATCTAAATTGGGTTTAGCTGTTCAATTAGTTTTTAAGTTAACTCAACATTCTTGTGATATACTTTTACTTAAAGGATTAACAAAATTTTTTAATTGTGGTAGAATAGAATATCGTAAGGATGGAGAAGGATGTGATTTTACAGTTAATTCACTAAAAGATTTTGAAGAAAGAATTTTTTAAAGTATCCATTACAAGGATCTAAACTTTTAAATTTTAGAGATTTTTATCAAGTATTTAAATTTATGTTAGCTAAAGAACACTTAACAGATAAAATAAAAAGAATAAAAGCTGGTATGAATACTAGCAGATAATAATATATATATATATTTGTATTAATAGTTTAAAATTTTATTAATATAGCAGACTTAACATACGGCAGAAATTTACAAAAAAACCATTGTATGTTATTAGGTAATTTTGTTTGCTATTAAAGCTGATAGGTTATATACCAAAAATTTCTGTTTGAGCCGTATGCGATGAAAGTTGCACGTACGGTTCTTGGAGGGGGAAAGCTTGAGAAGGCCTACCTATCTCAACTATTTAATTCGATAATCCGCGAAAAACCTTACCACAATTTGTATAATATTAAATTATTACAAGCGCTGCACGGCTGTCGGCAGTTAGTGTCGTGAGATCTGGTTAACTCCTTTAACTAACGAAAACCCTCACTTTATTTGTTTATATAAAGTGGTTCGCCGCTATATTGGACTAGATAAGAGGGACTAAGACAAGTCATCATGGCCTAAATATTGTGGGCTATAGACGTGCCACATATACCTTAACAAAAGGATGCAATATTGTAAAATGGAGCTAATCCTTAAAATTGGTTATAATATGGATTGTAGTCTGTAACTCGACTACATGAATAAGGAATTACTAGTAATCGTGAATCACCACGTCACGGTGAATTTTATCTCAGTTAGGTACTAACCACTCGTCAGGCGCTGAAAGGAGTATGTGCAATAAGTTTAATTTTTTTATATTTTAATATGTATAATTTGATATATATATATATATTTGTAATTTTCGTATGTATGACTTTAATTGGTGTTAAGTCGAAATAAGGTTCATGTAAGGGAACTTGCATGGGATGGATAAAATTTAACAAAAAAGTGTATAGAAATATATACTAAGCCTATTATGGAGTACTGTTCCATAATTTGTATATTATAGAACAGTCTGGTTCGAATCCAGGGATGGGCTATGAAATATACAAAAACATTTTATAAAAATTTATTGGATGCAAAAGGTCTCTTGGTAAAACCGTTTATTATTTATTCGGATTTAGTTTCAAATATAAAGGTTATATTAAAAAAAAATAAAGGTAAGAGTGGTGTATATCGTTGGAATAATTTGGTTACAGGAGCGTCTTATGTAGGAAGTGCTGTTGATTTGAGTAGAAGATTTCGTGATTATTTTTCTTTTAAGTTTATTAATAAAGAGATATTGAAAAACAATAGTGTAATATATAGAGCATTGTTGAAATATGGTTATTCTAATTTTAATTTGGAAATTCTTGAATATTGCGATAAGATGTCTACTATAAATAGGGAGCAATATTTTATTGATAATTTAAAGCCAAAGTATAACCTTTGTCTTATAGCAGGATCTAGTTTAGGTCGTATAACTAGAGAAGAGACTAAGTTAAAATTACGTAATGTTTGGTTAAACAGACAGTTTGCTAAGTCTAATTATAATACATTAGGAGAATTTATAATAAATTCTCTTGATAAAAAGTTAAATGAATCAAGACTTAAAATAACTAAGTTATATAGAGAATTTAGTAGAATAAAGCAATTAGAAGAAAGTAAAGTTCCATTTGCTACTCGTATTAAAATATTGGCTTCTACTAAAACAAAACAAACTGTTTTGGTTACAGATATAACTAAAGGTGTAACTAATGAGTATCCTTCTGCAAGAAGAGCAGCTGAGGCTATGAATGCAAGTAATTCTACTATAATGAACAAATTAAAAGGTAAAAATAATAAGTTGTATAAAGGTAAATATTTAATCAGAAGGAAACTTTAATTTGGTTCTAATTTGGCTTAATTTCTTTTAATTTTAATTTTATTATTACTTGTTTTCTTTTACCATAGCCAGGCCACCTGACGCATAGTACTACCTGCGAATCTTAATAAACCACTTGTGTAATTGGGGTAATCTTTATACATTTATTAAAAATTTCAGAAAGATTAAGAGTAAGCCAAAATGTCCAGGCGTAAAGACTACTAAGGAGTCGGCTTCACACTAAGCGCGTAAGCCTGGGGCGATAACTTCATGAGGTTGAATAAAAGTTGATACCTCGCCAGGATAGTAGCAGTAGAGGAAGTATTACCATTGTAAACTCCAATGATATATATAATAATTCAAAAGATGAAAAACAACAAAAAACAATTTGATTAATTATTAGAAATGTTTGTATTGGTAGTTTTAAAGATATTCTTTTAGTTGGTACATTTTATTTAAGTCAAATTACATTGATAAGTTTAATAGTAAATAGTAAATTATTATTTTTTAAGGAAGAGTCCGTTTGTTGGTTAACGGGTTGAGCTGTAAACTCAATAGCTTTTAGCTATCAAAGGTTCAATTCCTTTTCTTCCTACAATAAATTTTTCATTATTTTTTTTTATTTACATTTAGTCTCATTCCCATTTTTATTTTTCAAAATTATATAATTTCTAAAATATTTTTAAAGTGGGGCGTTTTTATGTTAAAATAATGAATTATTTATTTCTAATATCTGATATAAAAACTAATGGATTTTTAGTAGAAGTTTTAGATATATTATCTTTGATTTGTATATTATTTGGAATTTATACAATTATTAGTAAAAATCCTATAATATCTGTTTTGTTTTTAATTGGATTATTTTCTACAATTTCTTGTTATTTAATTTTAATAGGTTTAAGTTTTATAGGTATATCTTATTTATTAATTTATGTTGGTGCTATATCTATTTTATTTATTTTTATATTAATGTTAATAAATATTCGAATTTCGGAACTTTTAAGTGATACAAATAATTATTTACCTTTAGCCATGTTAAGTGTAATACCTTTTGTATATATATTAGGCCAAAATATATCTTTTAATCCTATGCAATTTGGTTTTATAAATTATTTTTATAATTCTTTTTTTGAAAAATTATATAATATAAAGCAAGAACAAAACGAATATTTTTATAATATTCTTGATTATAAACAACAAATAATTTATATTACTACTAATAATTGAGATACTGTTTTAATGGATGTTACAAATATTACAAGTATTGGTAATATAATGTATAGTACATATAGTATCTGGTTAATAATAGCTTCAATTATATTATTATTAGCTATGGTTGGTGCAATTGCTATAACTATTTCTGACAAGAAATTTAACTAAGTTCTTTTATTTAAATAGATTTACTATTAATGATTTATAAAGCAAAAAGTAATTTTCAAAATCATCCTTATCATTTGGTATCTCCTTCTCCTTGACCTATTTATACAAGTAGTGCACTTTTTACTGTTACTACTACAGGTGTATTAAGTATGCATGGTTTTTTTTTTACAGGCTATTTATTTTTTATATGTCTTTTTAATTTAATTGCATCAATGACTTTATGATTTAGAGATGTAATATCAGAGGGTACATATTTAGGAAATCATACGTATGCTGTACAAAGAGGATTAAACTTAGGTGTAGGTTTATTTATAGTTTCTGAAGCTTTATTTTTTTTAGCTATTTTTTGAACTTTTTTCCATAGTTCTTTATCACCTAATATAGAGTTAGGTGCTCAATGACCTCCTATGGGTATACATGGTATTAATCCATTTGAATTGCCTTTATTAAATACTATAATATTACTATCATCAGGTGTTACAGTAACTTATTCTCATCATTCTGTTATACAAGGTAATAGAAAAGGAGCTTTGTATGGTTTAATTTACACAATTTTGTTAGCTGCTTTGTTTACAGTTTTACAAGGTATAGAATATACAGTTTCATCTTTTACTATTTCAGATGGAATATATGGTTCTTGCTTTTTTTTTGGTACAGGTTTTCATGGGTTAATTAATTTATATGTAGCCCTTTATATATTTATATATATTATATTAAAAATAAAACAAATTTATAAAATTAAAATTAGTAACATTGAAATAAATAATATTAAAACAAATAGCAAATTATTAATTACTATCCCTTCTTATAAGAATTCTTATTATTTAGAAAAATCTTTTATAGAGTGATTTGTAGGATTCACTGATTCAGAAGGAAATTTTAATATTAAAATTACAGGTTTGACAAATAATACTTTTAAGAATGTTCAATTTATATTTCATATAGGTCTTCATAAAGATGAAATAAAAGTATTAGAATATATAATGAATACTTTAAATTGTGGGCATATTTCCAAATCTGAAAATAGAATAAATTATTTTGTAAATGATATAAATTCTTTATTATATGTAATAATACCTATATTTAATTATATTAATCTTAATAGTTCAAAATATCATCATTTTACACTTTTTAAAAAAGCGGTAATGCTAACAAAAAATAAAAATCATTTGTTAGATAAAGGTAAATTAGAAATAATAAAGTATCAAAAAGAAATGCAAAATATGTCTGGTAAATGAATACCAAGTTCTATTAGTAATAATATTAATATAACTAAATATTGATTAGCTGGTTTTATAGATGGAGATGGTACATTTTCAACTAATAAATATGTACCTAGATTTAAATTGGAAAATCATATTAAGGAATTAGAATTATATAATAAAATAAGGGAATTTCTTAAAATAGGTAATGTTATGATAATTACTTCTAGAATTAACAAATTTAATAATAATTTTACTATAGTATTAGAAATTAGTAAAATTAGAGAACTTAAGAAAATTTTAATTCCATTAATATATGATAATGATTATATTTTTTTAAAATCTTTAAAGCATTCAGATTTTTTATTATGATTAAAATTAGTCGATATATATTACAAAGGTTATCATACTATATTAAAAGGTAAATATGTATTTAATGCAATTAAATTACATATGAATAAATATAGACTAACGACTAATATTTATTTACTTAATAATATAAAACGTATTTCTATTTCTAATATAGAAGTTTTGTTATCTGAACTTTATTTATTAGATAGTCCATATGAGGTAATACAAGGAATTAGATATTATAGAAATACTAATAAATTAGTATGTGAATCGACAAATATTATTGTTATAAATACTAATGATAATAATAACAGAATTATTTATAATAATATATCTGAATGTGCTGAAAGTCTTTATATAAGTAGAAAGAAAATTAAATATTGTTTAAATACAGGTAAATCTTATAAAGGATATGATTTTGTTTTAAATTAATATATATATTTATATATTATAATAGAGTTAATAGCAAGGAAATCTTATATAAAGATAATTTGCTACCAATTATATATTGTTTATGACATATATAAAGGTTCAACGACTAGCTAATAAATATTATGTTACTTTAAAGTAAAAGAATGGCATAAAACTCTGTATATTAATTATTAAATTATAATTTATTTATAATTTGATAAGCACTAATATAAATAAATAGTCTAAACAATAATGTGAATTATTGATAATTTTGTACATGTAATAGTAGGTACAGCTTTTTTAGCTGTAGGTTTTTGACGTTTACTTGCTTATCATTTTACTGATCATCATCATTTAGGATTAGAATCAGGTATACTTTATTGACATTTTGTTGATGTTGTATGACTTTTCTTATTTATTTCTATATATTATTGAGGATATTAGATAATAAAAAAAAATACTTATAATATATAATATATTATATATTATAAGTTTTAAATACGATTTAATTTATATATATAAGTTCTTTTTTTATGTATATGGTTTCTGTTGAAGTTATGAATAATACATTAACAACTAATTATGATGTAAATGATTTGTTTACTATGATTAATGGTACATATAAATTTTTATCATTTCATATAGATTTTAATGTTCAATATGACATTAACATTGAAATGGTGTTTAAACAAGGTGTAAATCATTATATGTCTGAACGAATTCTCATAGAAAGTACAGATCAATTTAGTCAATACCTTGTAACAGCTCCAAGATTTACATATGGTGTGCTTAATCATTATAAGGGTCAATATACAGATGTGCATTTTGTATTAAAACATATTGGAAGTTTCCCTGCTTAAATTTTATTTAATATTTTGTTGAAAACTTTTAATGTAAAAATGCAAAGTATTCTTGTATTAACTTATAATTTTCTGTCGATAATAAATATTCATTTTAATTAGTAATATCAAATTGGACGTTTATTATGCTTTTTATCTTGTATGTATATCAAAAGATTTTGGTGTATATAATTCCAAGCTTACGTGACATACTATTAATACTTGCCATAATTATAGCACTATTAAAATTAAAATTATTGATTTTAATAAAATTAGTGTTATATACAGGTTAGAGCCAGGTAGGTTAGGCGTCTCAATTGGGATGAGAAATTGTTATGTTCGAATCATAATAACCTGAAAATTAGATAAATTTATTCTTAAATTAAAATATTTAATATATATATTTAAGACTAAACTTAATATAAGTATAAACGAATGTTTTTAACTTTTTTTTTTTATGATATTATTTTCTTTTTTTTTTTATTGTCGAAGATAATTAATAAAGCTTTTATAATTCAAAGGTAGAGTATAATATTATTAATATTAATATAGATATTCGATTTATCTTAAAAGTTTTAAATGAGTATCGTTTAAATTAGATTCAAAAATTAAATTATTTATGTTTTTTACTCTAATTAGATTATTTAAATAAACGTTTAACATATCAATAAATTATTAATATTAAAAAAAAATAAAAAATTATATAAATAATATAACTTATTACAATTGAGATGATTTAAATAGTTTTATAAATGTAAGTTTATAATACATAAAAAAGCAGCTATAAGTTAATGGTAAACTGATCGTCTTCCAAATGAATATTACCGATTCGAATTCGGTTAGCTGTATAAAATTGATAATTTAATAAAATTTTCAAACGAAGTGTGTTGATTTGAGTTTGATTAATTATAATATACTTTAGGGTTAATAACTTAATAGGTAAAGAATTTTCTTGTCGAGAAAATAGATGCCGGATCAAGACCGGTTTAACCCGCTAATAAAATTAACATTATTTATAAGGAAAAGTCGCTATAGGTAAAGCAAGATATTTGCTAAATATTGTGTATTATACACTTAGATGTTCAAATCATCTCTTTTCCGTATTTAAATTGAGAGATATTTCTTTAAATTAATAATTTAATACAATTATTAATTTATATATTCAAGCTATTCTTTAATTTAAGTATTTTACTACTATAAACTTTTATTACAATAAATATTAAGTTAAATAAAAATTAATAATTTTTTAATCTTATGATATAATTAGATTTCTTAACTTAATTAGGTAAAGTATACTTTTGATAAGAGTAGGATTAGTGTTCAAATCACTAAGAAATCAAATTTGTTTTGTAAAATAATATGTGTTTATAAGAGTATAATTTAAAGGTAAAATTTGAAGCTTCAAACTTCACTTTCTCAGTTCAAATCTGAGTGCTCTTGGTTTAAAAATTAAATTAATAATAAAATAAAATTTATTTTTAATAATATTGTATTACAAAATATTATTAAATAAAAATTAAAAAAAAAATGTAATTTTAAACAAAATTCAAAACATTATGTATTTAATATAAATATATTTCTACACTAATTTAAAATTACCCAGATTACAATGTTAAATAAAATTAAAATTATTGCTATCATTAGAAATAAAAATATTATATAATATATGTATTTATAAAAAACTTATCTAAATTATGTGTTATTGTACAATCTTTTATACACAAATTTACGTAACAAGAATTGAGTATATAAAATAGTAATATACTGTTTTATATTAAGAGAATTGGCCGAGTGGTTTAAGGTGGCAAACTTGAGATTTGTTAAATTTTATTATTTCATCCGTTCGAATCGGATATTCTCTGAATATACTACAATAAATATATATAGGTTAGAGCCAGGTAGGTTAGGCGTCTCAATTGGGATGAGAAATTGTTATGTTCGAATCATAATAACCTGAAAATTAGATAAATTTATTCTTAAATTAAAATATTTAAGATATAAATTTATTAGGATATTAAAATATTTAATATATAAATAATTTATTATCTATATGTAAGATATTTTTCTTGATATTAAAATTAATATTAAGGCAAGTATAAAAAGAAACTATTATGGACAATTGGCTATATATTAAAGATAAATAGTGACATCTATTATCTAAGATAAATCTAATAAATAAACAAAGTGAATTGAAATATCTTATTAACTTTAGGAAAAAAAATCAAACGAGATTTTATAATTAGTGTTTACTAATGTAAAAAAGCTTTTAAGTAAAATGGATATTATCTGTTTGAATAAAGGGGAACCTTCCTCTAAAGCTAAATATAATATATAAGCGATAGTGAATAGTACCGTGAGGTAAAATTTGAAATAGTAGTTTTATAAGCAGCTCAAGTAAAATTTAAATAAATATTTAGAGCGTACCTTTTGCATAATGGGTCAGCAAGTTAATCTTAGAAGCAAGCATAAATTATATATATGTAAATATATAATATATTTAGAGCCCAGATAAACCAATTATGAAAAAATGAATTAGTTTCTAAGTTTAGACCCGAAGACTAGTGATCTTACCATGATCAGGGTTATAAAAGCCCGAACGGGTTATCGTTGTATAGATATCCGAGGAATTGTGGTAAGTTGGTGAAAGATAAAACTGACTAGTATAGCTGGTTTTCCGCGAAACCTATATAAGTAGGTAATTCAATTTACATCTTAGCAGGTACAGAACTGTGATCTCGGACAAAATCTACAAATGTAAATTTTGTAAATATCGGGGAATCGTATTGATTTTATCGGAGAGTATTTGCACTCGGAAGGGCAAAGATGAATATTGAATAATCAGACATAGTACGATAAGGTTGTATGTCTAAAGGGAAACAGCCCTGAACAAGAGTTATAAAGTTCCAAAATTATTGTTGAGTGAAATTAAGGATGTTTTTGTCAAATACAATCAGGAAATAGGCTTAGAAGCGGCCATTTTTTGAAGATCTCGTAACAGAGCACTGATTTATAAATTTTGTAGATATTTACACTAAAAATTTAACGGATCTAAATAATATACCGAAACCTTGTACATATATATAAATATAATGTTATATAATATTATCAGTATATATTATATATATGGGGTAGCGGAACATTGGATAAATAATAGATTTTTTTCTTTTTAAGATTTAAAATAAAGATAATCCAAGAGAGAATGCTGACATGAGTAACGAAAAAGGAATTTATTCCTCGCCTTAAGCTTATGGTATTTTATTTAAATTTCGGTATCTAAATAAATTCCAAAAGGATGTTTTAATATAAAATAAAATTTAGTTTATTATTATATGTTATTTATATTATTTTTATATTAATTAATTTTAATATAAGATGTATATTAAAATTTAATATTTTGAATTTTTTTTTTTATTAAATTATGATGATGAGAAAAAATCATTTGCAAACAAAACCTTTATTAAGTGTTAAAGGTTCTGGAAATTATAGCAAATGTGTATAATACAAAAAAGTTATTTTTTTGTATCTTAAGTTTAATACGCAAAAAAATAAAGTAGTAGTAGCTTTTTTAATTTTGTATATTAAATTTAAGATTTTGTATATATTTTCTTAAAAATATATAGAAAATATATAAAATAAATATACATTTATTTTAAATATTTTCTTACTTAATTAAGATAAGTCATATAAAAAAAAAATATATTTATATTATGTATTAGATAATTAATTAAATATATATATATATATTTAATTAATTATTAAAAATTATATACATATTTTTATGAATAAATACTACAACAATGTATATTTAATATAAACATATAAATTAAATAATTTATGAAATTGTTAATATTTGTAATGAAATATTTGTGTTTATGTTAAATAAGTGTATAATATAATATAGATATATAAATATGACTTATCTTTTTATTAAATAAGTAAACTAACCGTACCTAAATACTATCACAAGTAAGCAAGTAGAGTATACAAAGGCGTTTGAGTGAACAATCATTAAGGAACTCGGCAAATTGACTACCGTAACTTTGGAATAAGGAGGGCCATTATTACTGATAAAAATATCATGTTGATAAAAGGAAGCATAAAATAATGTTGTACGACTGTTTAATTAAAACAAAGCACTCTGCAAAGATAAAAGATCAAAGTATTGAGTGTGATGTCTGCCCGATGTCGGCTGGGTAACTGACATTCTTAATTTCTAAAATTAGGTTTTGAAGAACTCCCCGATTAATGGCGGCCTTATCTATAAGGGTCCTAAGGTAGCGGAATACCTTGGCCGTTAAATGCGGTCTTGCATGAATGACTTAACGATACAACAGCTGTCTCGATGATTGGCTCAGTGAAATTGGAATAGCAGTGCAGATACTGCTTACCTCTAGATAGACGAGAAGACCCTATGCAGCTTTACTGTTACTAATTAT
>WNGE01001960.1_pt1 | contig 51899 bp, 43 predicted proteins | sample 5400651 | NCBI WGS metagenome assembly WNGE01 (sample SAMN13153370, study PRJNA577476) | soil metagenome | isolation source: 60 cm soil or saprolite under grassland replicate 2 | place: USA:California | collected 2016-06-15 | reverse complement strand
TCGGTCAGCACGTAGCCGTACTCGTCCCTGGTCCGCAGCAGCTGGCCCTCGACGTTCACGCCGTGCTCGGCCAGCACCCGGTTGATCGAGGCGAGCACGCCGGGCACGTTCTGGTGCAGGTGCACCAGGCGATGCGTGCCGCTGCTCGCGGGCAGCGCGATCTCCGGCAGGTTCACGCTGAGCGAGGTGGCCCCGGAGGCCATGTAGTCGGCTAGCTTGGCCGCGACGAACTCGCCGATGTCCTGCTGGGCCTCCTCGGTCGAGCCGCCGATATGCGGGGTGAGGATGACGTTCGGCAGCCCGCGCAGCTCGGAGACGAACTCGTCACCCTTGCCCTTGGGCTCCTCAGGGAACACGTCGATGGCGGCGCCGGCGATGTGCCCGGACTCGATGTTGCGGCGCAGCGCCGCGTGGTCCACGACGAAGCCGCGGGACAGGTTCAGGAACAGCGACCGGGGCCGCATCGCGGCGAACTCGTCCGCGCCGAAGAAGCCGTGGTTGCCGTCCCGGCCGTCCACGTGCAGGGTGACGGTCTCCACCGACTCGAGCAGCTCGGTCAGGGTGGAGCAGCGGCGCGCGTTGCCGAGCGCGAGCTTGTCGGCGATGTCGTAGAAGTACACGGCCATGCCGAGGTTCTCCGCGAGCACCGACAGCTGAGTGCCGATGTTGCCGTAGCCCACGATGCCGATCTTGCGCCCGCGCACCTCGTGGCTGCCGGCCGCGGACTTGTCCCACTGCCCCTCGTGCATCTGGGCGTTCTTCTCCGGCAGCCGCCGGGCCATGGCGATGATCTCGGCTAGCGCGAGCTCCACCACGCTGCGGGTGTTGGAGAACGGCGCGTTGAACACCGCGACGCCGCGGCGGCTCGCGGCGGCCACGTCGACCTGGTTGACGCCGATGCAGAAGGCTCCGATCGCCACCAGATCCGGGGCCGCGTCCAGGACGCGCTCGGTGATCTGGGTCCCCGACCTGATGCCGAGCAGGTTCACGCCGTCGATGGCCGCGATGAGCTCGTCCTCGCCGAGCGCGCGGGCCAGCGTGTCGACCTGGTAGCCCTCCTTGGCCAGCCGCACCGACGCGTCCGTGTGGATGTTCTCGAGCAGCAGCGCTCTCGTCGTCACAGAGTTCGTACCTTTCGAACTACTTTGCCCAGGTCCCGCAGGCGGACAGGCTCATCCCCGTAACCCTTTATACCTAACGGGCCGCGGTGGCTGCCCCGGTCAGCTGCCCGTGCTCCCCCGGGCCGAGGCCGCTGAGCTTGGCCCGCACCTCGTCTGCCAGCGGATGCGGGAGCCGGTCGAGTATGACGATGGCGTCACGCCAGGCCGTCCGGGCGGCCTCCCGGTCGCCCTCGGCCAGCAGGGCGTCGCCGAGCCCGCTCAGCGAGTTCCCCTCGCCGAACGGCGCGCCGATCTCGCGGTAGGCCTCGATGGCCTTGGTGTAGTGCGCCTTGGCCTGGGTGATGTCCCCTAGGTGCAGGTAGACGTAGCCGATGCTGTCCAGGGTGTCGGCGGTGCCGCCGCGGTGCCCGGAGTCGCGGTGCAGGCTCAGCGCCCGCTGGCAGTGGGTCAGCGCCCGGTCGTACTGGCCCAGCTGAGCGTACAGCCAGCCGACTCCGTTCTCCGAACTGGCCTGCGTCCACCAGTGCCCGACGGCCTTGAGCATTCGCAGCGCGTCCAGCGCGACGGCCAGGGCCTCGGGGTAGCGTTCCTGCTTTTCCAGCATGCCGCCTAGGCCATGGAGCACCATGGCCTCGTTGGCCCGGTCGCCGAGCTCGCGGAACATGTCGAGCGCCTTGCGGATGTTCGGGTCTGCGGCCTCGTACTCGCGCACCTGGGCGTGCGCGTGACCGAGCATGTAGTGCGCGTGCGCCAGGGCGAGCGTGTCGCCGAGGCGCTCGGCCGCGGCCAGCGCGGTCTCCTGGATCGCGATGTAGTCCTGCCACCGGCCGCGCCGGTTGAAGAACGGGCCGAGCGCCCAGGGGATCTGCCAGGCGTGGGTGTCGAAGCCGCGGGCGCCGGCGTAGCCGATGAGCGCGAGCAGCACCGGGACCTCGGCGTCGAACCAGGCCATCGCCTGGTCCTTGTCCGTCACCTCGGCGGGCAGCACACCCGGCTGCGGCCCGGCCATCTGCAGCGCGGACCGGAACGGGCTGAACCGGTTGGAGGCTGCCATCGCGGTGTGCAGGTAGTGGTCAAGCACCCGGTGCGCCGCGGCCCGGCGCTCGGGCTCCGGGTCGTGTCGTTCGGCCTGGTCGGCCGCGTACGCACGGAGCAGGTCGTGGAACGTGAACCGGGCCGGCAGGTACTCGGCCACCATGTGGGTCCGGGCCAGCTCGCGCAGCGCGGCGCCCGCAGCGGCCCGCGGCATCCCGGCCAGGCTGGCCGCCGCCGACAGCGAGATGTCCGGGCCCGGGTGCACGCCGAGCAGGCGGAACAGCCGCGCCGCGGGCTCGGAGAGCTGGTCGTAGGACCAGGAGAGCACGGCCCGCACGTTGGTCACCGCGTCGCCGGCCTCCAATGCGTCGAGCCTGCCCCGGGCGTCGTGCAGCTCGGCGGCGAGCTCGGTCAGCGGGCGCTTGGGCCGCCCCGCCGCCCGGCCGGCCGCGATGCTCAGGGCCAGCGGGAGGCGGGCGCAGGCGGCGATGATCTCGTCTGCGGCTCCGGGTTCGGCCGCGACGCGGGCCCGGCCGAGCCGGCGGGCGAGCATCTCGTGTGCCTCGCTGTCGCCGAGCACGTCGAGGGTGAGCGGAATCGCGCCTTCGGCCGCGACAAGACCGGTCAGCTCGTTGCGGGTGGTCACCACGACCAGTGAGCCCGGCGCGCCGGGCAGCAGCGGCCGCACCTGGGCGACGTTGCGCGCGTTGTCCAGGACGATCAGCATCTGCCTGTCGTCGAGCAGGCTGCGGAACAGCGCGGAACGGCCCTCGGTGTCGGCCGGGATCCGGTGCGGCGGCACGCCCAGCGCATCGAGGAACAAGCGCAGCGCCTCGGCCGGCTCCATCGGCGGCGTGGCCGGGTCAAGACCGCGCAGGTTGACGTACAGCTGGCCGCCGGGGAACCGCTTGGCGACCTGGTGGCCGAACCTGATGGCGAGCGCGGTCTTCCCGGTCCCCGCGGTGCCGGAGAGGACCACGATCGGGACCGTCGGGCCGGAGTCCTGCTGGCCGGGACTCTGCTGGCCGGGCTCGGCGGGCAGCATCGCCCGGAGAATGCTGAGCTCTTCGCGGCGGCCGGAGAAACCCGGCGCGTCCAGCGGCAGCTGGGCTGGCACCGGCGTGGTCCTGCCCTCGGGCCTGGGCCGCCGCTGTCCGCCGTCGGGCGCCGGCCCAGTGCCCGCGCCCGCGTCCTCGTCGGACGGCGCGGACCCGCCGGCACCGCGGATAGCCAGCCCGTTCGGGACCGATAGCGCCGGATCGGAGGTCAGGACCTGCTGGTGGATGCGGGACAGGTCGCCGCCGGGGTCGATGCCGAGTTCCTCGGCCAGCACCCGGCGGCCCTCGGCGAATACCCGCAGCGCCTCGGCCTGCCGCCCGCAGCGGTACAGCGCGACCATCAGCAGCCCGCGCATCCGCTCGCGCAGCGGGTGATCGGCCACCATCGCGGTCAGGTCGGGCACGACCTCCTCGTGCCGGCCGAGCGCCAGCAGCACGTCGGCGCGCTCTTCGGCGGCGGCCGAGCACAGCTCGCCGAGCCTGACCCGCTCGGTCTCCGCGAACGGCCCGGGGACCCCGGCGAAGGCGCTGCCACGCCACAGCGAGAGCGCGGAGTCGAGCGCGGACACCGCGCCGGCCGCGTCGCCCGCCTTGCGCAGCTGGCGGGCCCGGCCCAGGTCCTGCTCGAAGGCGACCGCGTCCGGCTGTCCCGGCACCAGGTGCAGCACGTAGCCGGCCCCGGACGAGACCAGGACACGCCCCGGGCCGCGCAGCGACCGGTTCGGCTCGATGACCCGCCGCAGGCCGGCCACGTAGGTGTAGATGCCGCCCTCGGCGCTGGCCGGGGGATCCTGCCCCCAGACGGCATCGACGAGCTCACCCCGGGAGATCACCCGGTTGGCCCGCATCGCTAGGATGCCAAGCACAGCTTGCTGCCTGGGCTGCCCCACCGGTAGTTCCTGGTCGCCATACCAGGCCATTACGGGACCAAGCACGCCGACGCGCAACGCCACGGCTTCGCCGATCCTTCCGCTCGCCAGATAACCCTTCGGACCCGAAGGCCCGCCCCCCTCCAGGGCCGGAGCTTCTTATCAAGGTTACAGTGATTTGCGCTGGTCCTCCAGAAAAAATCTAGATCGTATAGAGACGGCCCTTTCATAGTTGATCGCGCGCCACGAGGGCGCCCGCTGCGTGGGCCTGGGCTCCAGCCTCTGCAGGTGGGGCGCGCCGGAAGCGCGCACGATGCGGGGAGGCTGGGAGATGACGGTTAACCGGCGGGACCGTTGTTACTGCCCGTGCTGCCGGGATTCCTGAGACTAAATGGACGCCGCCGCAATCACTTCGCCCGCGCCAGCGGTCCTCCAGAAGCTGGTCCGCGCGCCGGCCTGGCTGGGGTTCGCAGTTCCCTCGCCCGTTCGGCCCGGCGCCGCCGGCTGAAGCCTCCGGGTACGCGCGACCCGGAGCCGCCGGCCCCCACGGCACCCCCCTCACACCTGCCGTGGGGGCCGGCCCGCGGGCGGCGGGGCGGCCGAGTCGCCGAGCGCGGGCGCGCCAGTATGGTGGAACGCCTAACATAGAGCCCGGTACCCGGGACGACGGACTACTCCTGCGCGCCGGCGCAGGCTTGGAACCAGCAGGCACGCGGCCAAACCGCCAGCTGGCTGACGCAAGGGTTGGACGAAGCGAGCATGGGCAAGGCAAGCAGGACCAAGGTCGACGCCAGCCGCCGGGAGAAGATCGCCGCACAGCGCGCGGCCGAACGTCGCGCCGAGCAGCGCCGGCGGATTCTCATCGCGTCGGGCAGCATCCTCGTCGTGATAGCGGTCGTGGTGACCTTCATCGTGATCAAGGCGAACAACAAGCCGTCGGGCAACTCGTCCAACGGCCCCACCGGTTCGGCCCTGGCCAGCGTGGTGTCCAAGGTCACGAATGTCCCGGCCAGCACGCTGGACAAGATCGGTGACGGCGGCGGCTCGTTCACCGGGAAGATCCCGCCCGTCAACGGCGGGACGCCGCTGACCTCTGGCGGCAAGCCCGAGATGCTGTACATGGGCGCCGAGTACTGCCCGTACTGCGCGGCCGAGCGCTGGTCGATGATCGTGGCCCTGAGCCGGTTCGGCACCTTCTCCGGGCTGAGCACCATTCACTCCTCGACCACGGACACGCCGTCCAATATCCCGACGTTCACGTTCCACGGCTCGTCGTACACCAGCAAGTACCTGACGTTCACCCCGGTCGAGATGCAGACCAACGTCCTGGACCAGTCGACCGGCAACTACCCCGTCCTGGAGAAGCCGACAGCGGCCCAGCAGGCGCTGCTCACCAAGTACGACGCCCCGCCGTATGTCTCGTCTGCCAATGCGGGCGCGATCCCGTTCATCTACTTCGGCGGCAAGTACCTGAGTGTCGGGGCCACCTACAATCCGACGGTGCTCAACGGGAAGAACTGGGACCAGATCGCGTCCGCCCTGAGCGACCCGAACAGTAGCATCGCCAAGGCCATCGGCGGGTCGGCCAACCACATCACGGCCGCGATCTGCAAGATGACCGGCAACCAGCCGGCCAGCGCCTGCACCGCCACGGTCCAGTCTCTGGAGAAGAGCCTGTGAGCGTTATGCAATACCGGCTGCGAGTGCAGGCCTTTGGGGCCTGCGCGAGCAGCCGGTGCAAGTCGCACGGACAGCAACCTCAGCGGGTACTTGCATAACGCGAACAACTACAAGATTCTGTAGATCCTGAGCTGACGCTAAGGATTCAAGCGGAGGCCCGCGCGGTACAATCTGGCGTCAGGTGCCGGCCGCGCTGAGTATCCGCGGACCGCGCGCTCCAGTCCGTGACATCACCGGAGGCGAAGCTCGCGATGACCGCTTCGAAGTCAAGCCGTGCCCGCAACGCCCGGGCCGCTGCTCAGGCTGGCGCTCGGGCCGGCGCGGCCAGGAACGGGGCCAGGGGCGGCACCGCGGTCAGGGACGGCACCGCGGTCAAGGGCGGCACCGCGGTCAGGGACGGTGACCGGGCGCGGAACGGTGCGGCCGCACGCGGGCCGCGGACGCTAGAGGTCAGGGACGAGCCCGCGGAGCGCGGACCCGCGCCCTGGCTGCAGATCGCCACCTTCGTGCTGGCCCTGGCCGGGCTGGGCGTGTCGATCTACCTGACCATCGCTCACTTCACCGAGTCGGCGCTGGCCGGCTGCTCGGAATCGGGCCTGGTGAACTGCACCAAGGTAACCACGAGCCCGCAGTCCTACGTGTTCGGGATCCCGGTCGCAGTGCTCGGGCTGGCCTTCTTCGTGTTCGCCGTGGTCATCATGAGCCCGTGGGCGTGGCGGGCGTCCCGGCGCGAGATCCACCTCGCCCGGATAGCGTCGCTGGTGGTCGGCATCGGCTTCGTGCTCTATCTGGTCTACGCCGAGCTGTTCACCATCGGAAGCATCTGCCTCTACTGCACCAGCGTGCACGTCATCACGTTCCTGCTGTTCGTGCTGACCGCCTTCGCGGCCGCGGCCTGGGGCCTGAAGCCCGGCGCCCCCTGGAAGCTCGTCCCCGACCGCCAGCCGGAGTAACCCGCTACCGGTCACGTGAGCCGCGGCGCGGACGCCAAAGACGCCGCCGGGACTGCCGTGACGGGAGTACCGCCTGGGCTGACTGGGGCGCCGGCAGGAGCGGGCATGCGGCAAAGGAGGTCGCGGCGGCGGTGGCCACGGTACGTGTGCTGGCGATCATCGGGTCCGGCGAGACCAGCCCGACCATGGTCACGGCGCACCGGGAGCTTATATCGCGGCTCGGGCTGACCAGCCCGCAGGCGATCGTGCTCGCCACGCCGTACGCGTTCCAGGAAAACGCCGCGGACGTCTCGGCGCGGACGCGGCGCTACTTCGCGGACAGCGTCGGCCTGCAGGTGCGGGTCGCGGCCGGCACCAGCCCGAACGCGGACCCGGCCATGGCGCCGCCGCTGATCCCGCCGGACGAGGAGGACGAGGCGCGCCAGGCAGCCGGCATCAGGGCGGCGGACTGGGTGTTCGCCGGGCCCGGGAGCCCGTCTTACGCGCTCGCGCACTGGCAGGCCGGACCGGTCGCGGCCGGGCTGCGGGACCGGGTGCTGGCCGGCGACGGGCTGACCGTGCTGGCCTCGGCGGCCGCCGCCACCGCGGGACGGTTCACCCTGCCGGTCTACGAGATCTACAAGGCGGGCGGCGCGCCGCGCTGGCTGGACGGGCTCGACCTGCTCGACTCGTTCGGCCTGACCGTCGCGCTCATCCCGCATTATGACAACGCCGAAGGCGGCCGTTACGACACCAGGTACTGCTACCTCGGCGAACGCCGGCTGGCCGCGATGGAACGCAGCCTGCCCGCCGATGCCGCCGTGCTCGGCGTGGACGAGCACACCGCCGTGCTGATCGACCTGCGGACCGGCGACGTCGAGATCCGCGGCCGGGGCGGGATGACCGTCCGGCGGTCCGGGCACAGCGTCGTCCTGCCCGCCGGCACCCGGCTGCCACTGGCGGAGCTGCGCGAGCTGGTCCAGGGGGTCCGGCGGGCCGCAGGCGGCGGGGACGCGCAGGAGGTCACGGAAGGCAGGGGTCCGGCCGATCCGGGCGGCGGCGATGGCACCGCCGCCGGGGACGGGGACGGGGAGATGCTGCCGCTGCCGGAGATCATGGCGGCGGCGGAGCAGCGGTTCGAGGCGGCGGCAGGCACCCGCGACGCTGACGCCATGGTCGGGGTGATCCTCGAGCTCGAGACCGCGATCGGGCAGTGGGAAGCCGACATGGACGAGGACCAGGGCACCGAGCAGGCGCGCGCGCTGCTGCGCGGGCTCGTCGGCCGGCTCGGGCGGGCGGCCCAGGATGGGCTCACCGATCCCAGGGAGCGGCTGCGGCCGGCCGTCGAGCCGCTCCTGGAACTGCGGGCGGCGCTGCGCGGCACGGGCAATTTCGCCGCCGCCGACGCCATCAGGGAGGCGCTGACCGGCGCCGGGTTCGACGTCAGCGACACCCCGGAGGGCACCCGCTGGCAGCCGACCGCTACGGCCCGATCAGCGGACGCCTGACCTGGACTTACTGGTCTGCGCATTACATCTTTTTCATGTTGACGCCGGGCTAGAGCCCGGCGGGCCGGGACGCACTAGCCTTCGGAGCGTGCCGGTCCAGTACGGCTCGTCCGGTTAGGAGCGCCATGACCTACCTCACCGGCCACTGGTCCTTCGACCCGTTCGGCATCCTGGCCCTGGTCGTGGCCGCCTGGCACGAGACCGGGCTGCGGCGGCTGGCCCGCCGGTCCCGGCCGGACCGGACGCGGCAGCGACGGCTGCGGTCGCTGTGGTTCTACTCCGGGCTCGGCGTGCTGCTGCTCGCGGTGGAGTCGCCGATCGACTACTGGGCCGACGACTACCTCTTCGCGCACATGATCCAGCACCTGCTGCTGATGTTCGCCGCGCCGTCACTGATCGTCGCGGGCGCGCCGTGGCAGCCGCTGCTGGACGGGCTGCCCGGGCGGTCCGGGCGCAGCGTGACCCGCGGCCTGCTGGCCGGCGGCTGGCATGGCTGGGTCCGGCCGCTGCGCGGGCTCGGCCGCCTGCTGCTGCGGCCGTGGGTGTCGGTGGCCCTGTTCAACGCGGCGATGCTGCTGTGGCACCTGCCCGGGCCTTTCGGCCTGGCCGACGAGAACCAGGCCGTGCACATCTGGCTGATGCACGGGACCATGTTCGGCACCGGGGTGCTGTTCTGGCTGCAGATCATCCCGTCGCCGCCGTTCCGCCGGCGGATGCCGCTGCTGTCCCAGGCGGGCGCGCTGCTGGGCACCAACGTCGTGATGATCGGCATCGCGATGACGCTGAGCATCTTCGTGCAGGGTTCGGTGTACCCGGTCTACGACCACATCCCGGGCATCACCCTGCCGCCGTTCGCGGACCAGCAGATCGGCGCGGGCATCTTGTGGGTGTGCGGGGACTTCTGGGCCATGCCGTCGATGGTCGTGATCGTCCGGCGGATGGTGGCCGCCGAGGGCAGCATGAGCGCGGCGGTGGACAAGATCCTCAGCCGGGGTTCGGCCCGGTCGGGCTCGTGGGGCTGGGGACAGCCGGGGGCCCTGGCCGAGCTGCGGGCTCAGCCGCCTTCCTCGCCGGAGGCCGGGTCGTGAAGCACCGGGTCCGGGCGCAGGCCGTTGAGGTCCTCGCGCCGGTGCGTTCTGGGGTCGTCGGGACGCCGCGCGAAGCGATCCGGGTGTTCGCGGCGATGCGCGGAACCATCCCCGTGCGCGGTGTGCGGCGTGATCGCCTCGGTTATCTTGCGCAGGCCGCCGAAGGCCGACGACCGTGCCACCGCGACCACGCCGATGATCAGCGCGGCGATGCCGCCGGCCTCGATCGCGAGCATTCCCGGCGTGACCTGGATCCGGTCGCCGAACACCACGATGCCCAGCGCGATGCCGGCCACCGGCTCGCCGGCCGCCATGGTCGGGAGCGAGGCGTGCAGCGGGCCCGCGCTGAACGCGTTCTGCATCAGCCACAGGCCGACGATCCCGGCGCCGAGCAGGCAGTACGGCGGCCAGGTGGAGAACAGCGCGGTGAGCGGGTGCCCCTGCAGGATCTCCAGCGTCTGCCTGGTCAGCGCGTCCTGGATGCCGAACACCAGGCCCGCGGCCAGGCCGGTCAGGCTGGCGCGGGCCGGCCCGCGCGTTCTCAGCCCGGTCAGCACGGCGATGTACGCGATGCCGGCGATGATCGCGGCCACGAACCAGTGCGAGAACGAGCCGAACGACAGGCCGATGGGCTTGGTTGACCGGGACAGCGACAGCAGGGTCACGCCCGCGCACAGGATCAGCGCGCCGGCCACCTCGGTCCAGCGCATCGCCTGCTTCGCCATCGGGACGGCCAGCAGCAGCGCGAACAGCAAGTAGGTGGTCAGCAGCGGCTCCACCAGCGTCAGCGCGGCGTGCCCGATCGACCACGCCGCGAGCAGCTGGCCGGCCACCATGCAGGCGATGCCGGCCAGCCACCGGGGCTTGTGCAGCAGGTCGATGATGATCCGCGGGCTCAGGAAGAGGCACTCGGGCTCCTGCCGCGCCGCGTACTGCTGCAGGACGAATCCGATCCCGAGCAGGACGGCCGCTACGAGAGTGGTCGCGTAGTCCACATCCAGGTCCACGTGCTCTGTCTAACTAGGTGCTAAGCGTGCGGGTATCAAGGACAACGTGCACGGCTGACGGCTGGTTTCGCCTGGCAGCGTGACGCAGGTGCGGCGACTGCCCTTTGATCGTACGTTAGCCGGAAACCCTCGTTACTCCCGCCGCGCCGACCCGTCAAACCTCCTCGGACCTCATAGCGCCTCACGCGACGTGATTGGCATCTCACTGTTATCGGGATGAAGCGGCCGGCTCAACGCTATCCCTGCTGATAACGGGCCGGAGTACTATCATGAGGTCGTCGGCAGGCATGATTGCCATGGCTGGGGAAAGGGTGCTGACGTGGGGGTCGGGCATAAGGCCGTCAGAAAACGGGCCGTGGGAACGCGTGAGCGCATCATGGCGTACCTGGCAGAAGCGGGAGAGCTCTACGACGCCAACGGGATGGCCAGCACGCAGCTGGCCGCGGCCGTCGGCTACCCGGGTTCGAGCGTGGCGTTCGCGCAGTTGCTGTCGGGCATGGAACGTTCGGGGCTGATTGCCCGCGAGGTACGAGGTAAACGGACGTACCGTATCGGCCCCGGGACGGCCCGGGCCGTCGGCCCGGCGCGGGTCGTCCCCCGGGTTGGCGCTGGCGCGGCGGTTCCCGGTGTCCCTGAGGTCTCCGGAGCGGGCGAGGCCGGTCCCGGCGCGGCCGGGTTCGACTACGACGAGCTGGCCCGCCGCCTGCTGGTGCAGGTGGTCAGGCGGCTGGCGGCGGCGGAGGCGAGCACGTCGGATCGTCCGGTCACGGCCGAGATGCCGCCCGCTCCGGATCATCCCGATCAGCTCGCCCTGCAGGAGACGGTGAGCGGACTGGAGTACGAGCTGGCCGCGGCGTGGAGCAAGCACGGCAAGCTGGCCGAGGAGAACGTCCGGCTGCGGGAGCAGCTCAAGGCCGCGCAGCGGTCGCTGGCGCAGGCCGCCGAGCAGGTCCGCAGGCTGCCGGCCGGTGTGGACCTGAACGACAGCGAGGTCGTGCTGCTACAGCGGCTGCTCACCTCGGCGTCGGCTCCGGACAGCACGCTGGCCTAGCCGCGCAGGTAGACCTGGGCCGCGTGGCCGCTGAGCACGCCGGCCAGGATGTCGCCGGGCAGGCCGAGGGCCGCGATCGCGCGTGCGTTCCTGGCCACGCCGGGGACGCCGGGCCAGTCGGAGCCGAAGATCCACCGGCGGGCCAGCGCGGGCAGGTCGAATCCGGCGTAGTAATCGGGCAGCCGCTTCGGCGGCAGCCCGGCCAGGTCGATCCAGACGTTGGGCCCGGCCAGCGCGAGCGCGGCGGCGTCGGCGTACCAGTGGCCCCGGCCGCCGTGCGCCAGCACGACCGTGACCCCGGGGAAGTCGGCGATGACCTGGCGCATCAGCCCGGGGTCGCCCGCTTCGGGTTCCGATCCCGGGAAGATGCTGCCGCCGGTGTGCACGATCACCGGCACGCCGCGTTCGGCGCACAGGTCGTAGACCGGGTACACGGACCCGGCGCCGGGCCGGAACGCGCCGTGCACCGGGTGCAGCTTGACCGCGACGGCGCCGAGGCCGAGCTGGCGGGCGGCTTCGGCGGCCGGGTCGGCGTGCACAGCCGGGTTCACGTTGGCCACCAGGCGGAAACGGCCCGGGTTGTGCTCGACCAGCGGCAGCAGGTCCTCGATCGGCTGGATCCCGGTCGTCCGCGGGCTGTACTCGGCGAACAGCAGCGCGATGTCGACGCCTTCGGCCTCCAGCATGGCGTCGAGCCGGGCCGGAACCGGGTCGCCGTCCGGGCCGAACACGGTCTGCCAGCCGGAATCCTGGCCGAAGTCGGCCGCCCACCGCATCCAGGAGGGCGACACCGTGCTCAGCCGGGGCACGTGCACGTGGGCGTCGGTAACCGCCATGCCGTCGATCATGAGCGATTTACGGCCGACTGAAGGGGTCGAAGGGGTCGAGGCGCCGCAGGCCGGCCCGGTGGATGCGGCCGGACTCGACGTAGGTGCGGACCGGCTCCGTGGTGTAGCCGGCCGGCACCCCGGTTCTCTTGATCTTCGCGGGCACGCCGGCCACCAGCGCGGCCGGGGGCACCTCGAAGCCCTCCGGCACCAGGCAGCCCGCGGCCACGATCGCGCCGGCCCCGACCGTGACCCGGTTCAGGGTGATCGAGCCGGAGCCGATCAGGCAGCCGTCCCCGACCACGCATCCCTCCAGGTGCGCGTTGTGCCCGACCACGCAGTCCGCGCCGATCAGCGTCGGCCACTCGTGCGTGCAGTGCACCACGGTCCCGTCCTGCACCGACGTCCGCGCGCCGACCTCGATCCGGCCGTGGTCGCCGCGCAGTACGGCGCACGGCCAGACGGACGCCTCGGGCCCGATGCTGACCCGGCCGATGACCACGGCGTCGGGGTGGACGAAGGCGCTCTCGTGGATCTGAGGCTCGAACTCGCCCAGCGCGTATATCGGCACCCTGGGAGCCTATCGTGGCCTGCCGGGGCCTCAGGGCCGCAGGTCGAGGACGCCGAACCGGTGCTGGTCCCAGATGTGCAGGGACGCCTTTTCCGGATAGGGGACGACGTCCGGCGGGTCGTCGAAGACGCGGGTCAGCCGGCTGCCCGGCGTGTACTGCGGCCAGCCGGGGTCGCCGCCCGCGGCGAACGCGGCCCACTGCGAGCGCATCAGGTCGCCGAGCGCCACCGCGCTGGCCGGCGGCTCGGGGCCGAACAGGAACTCCCCGAGGCCGGAGTACACGCCGAACACCAGCGGCAACACGATGCCGTGGCAGGCACCGAAGCCCTCCTCCGTGGCCTCGAAGCTGACCTGGAACAGGAAGGTCTTCCCGCCCGCCGCGGCGTGCGCCTGGGCCAGGTGCAGCGTCGGCATCCGGAACAGCCAGTCGGAGTTGACCAGCTCGAACAGCATCTCTGCGTCCGCATCCGGATAGGCCTCGCGGTAGGCGGCCTCACCCGCCCGGCCGCCAGCGAGCCCGCGCAGCATGTCGCTGGCCACCTCCTCGGTGATCTTCCCGCGCTGCCCGGTCAGCGTGGTGAACAGCCGGTACTCATCCCGGTTGTGCCCGGCGACCAGGCTGACGCCGCGCCCGGCGCCGGCCGCGAGCGCCTGCCACGGCGCCGCGGGCAGCACCTCGCCGTCCACGACCGGCGAGAACGACACGCCGGTGCGGCCCGCCGGCCCCCACCGGTCCTGGTGGTCCGCGGGGTTCACCGCGTCCGAGGCGGCGGTCAGCCGGGCCGGATCGGCGGCGGCGAACGCCTCGGTGGTCGGCGGCAGCCCGGCTTTGGCCGCGACGGCGGCGGTGACGTCGGCGGCCAGCTCAGGCGAGAAGAACGCACCGGGCACGCTCTGCGCGATCGCGCGCCGGAACAGGCCGGCCGCCAGGGGCATGACCAGCAGCGACGCGATCGCCCCGGCGCCGGACGACTCGCCGAACACGGTCACCCGATCCGCGTCGCCGCCGAACGCGGCGATGTTCTCCCGGACCCAGCGCAGCGCCGCCACCTGGTCGAGCAGCGCCCGGTTGGCCGGGACGCCGGGCAGGTAGGCGTAGCCCTCCACGCCGACCCGGTGGTTGAAGGTCACCACCACCACGTTCTGCCGGGCCAGCGCCGTGCCGTCGTAGAGGACCTGGCTGGAGGTGCCGAACCGGTAGCCCCCGCCGTAGATCCAGACCATGACCGGAAGCCCGGCCCCGCCCAGTTCCGGCGAGAACACGTTGACGGTCAGCCAGTCGTCGGGGTCGGCGCCGGGCGCGACCGGCGCCGTCGGCCCGAGCATGAACGCGGACTGCGGCGGGGGCGGCCCGAACATGTCCGCCTCCCGCACGCCGTCCCACGGCCGGGCCGGCTGCGGGGCGGCGAACCGCAGGGCCCCGACCGGAGGCTGGGCGAACGGGATGCCGCGGAAAACGGCCACGCCGTTCTCCGCCCGGCCGCGTACCTGCCCGGCGGCCGTGCGGACCACGGGCTCGGCTACATCCATCCGCACCCCTTCGGGGATGAGCCGGAAAATATCCGGGTGCGGACCGATGTGGCCGCCAGGAAGGACGTTACGCCACCGGGTCGAGCAGGACGACTGGAATCTCGCGAGGCGCGGCGTTCTTCTCATGATCTGCGAAATGGGGCATGCGTTCCCTGGGCCGGCTAGCTCGCTACCGCCGACAGGGGCCAGCCGAAGAAGCCGTTCAGGGTGAGCGTGGCGCCGGCCGAATGCGGCGGGTCGATCGCGGTGTACGTGGTGATGAAGGTGTCGGTCTCGTGGTGCACGACGGCGGGCCTGGGGGTGGCCACCTGGTTACCGTCCGGCCAGTTCTTCGCGCAGCCCGGCCGCCGAGGCGTAGCGGCCGGTCTGGGTCAAGATGCCGACCATCCAGAAGCCGCGGCCGCCGGCCAGCGGCAGCGCGAACGTCGGGTTCCCGGTCGTGGAGAAGCCCTGGGTGAAGCTGACCCCGGCGCGCCGGTCCTGCCCGGCCTGGCGGGCGGCCTGGGCGTTGACCGAACCGGAGCCGGCGAAGAAGTCGTTGACCGCGAACGGCGCGGCCGTGGCGGCCGTCTCGGCCCTCCCGATCGTCGCGTGCGTCAGCACCCGGGCGAGTTCGGGCGCGTAGTCGGCGGCGGCGAGGGCGGGCGGCACGCTCGGCGGCTTGCCCTCGGTGCACAGCGCGGGCCAGCCGCGGGCCGGGCGGTTGACCGCGGCGGCCAGCTTCCACCGCCCGTCTGCCCGCTCGAACACCATGGCCATGGGCTGCATGGCCGGGCCGAGGTCGAAGACGTCGGTGTCGCCGTAGGCCACGAACACGCCCGGCGCGGAGGCGGCGGAGACGGCCCGTTCGGTCCGTCCCGGGCTGGTCCTGCTCGACATCCAGCTGCCCGACTTCGACGGGTTCGAGGTCGCCCGGCGGCTGGCCGCGCAGGCCGGGGGGGCCGCGCAGGCCGGCGGCCCCGTGATCGTGCTGACCTCGACCCGCGACGCCAGCGACTACGGCGGCCGGATCAGCTCCAGCCCCGCGGCCGGGTTCCTGCCCAAAGACCAGCTCTCCGGCGCGGCGCTGCGCCGCTTCCTGACGTGAGCCGGCGCTCGCTGGCGGGCCTGATCGCGGCCGCGACCGCCGCGATGGCCTGCTACTTCCTGGTCACCCGGCCGCCCGGACCCAACGCATACCTGATCTTCTACCTCGGCACCCCAGCCATCGCGCTGGCGTTCCTGACCGCCGGGATCGCCGCCTGGCTGCGCTGGCCGGGCAGCCGCCTGGGCCTGCTGTTCAGCCTGGTCGGCTACTTCACCCTGCTGCCCGCGCTGGACTACCTGGACGACTCGGCGGGGTTCACGATCGGGAACGCCGCCGTTCCCCTGGCCGGCGCCGCCCTGGCCCACCTGGGCCTGGCCTGGCCGACCGGGCGGCTCCGCTCCCGGTTCGAGCGCGGGGTGGTCGTCGCCGAGTACGCCTCCGCGGCCGGCTTCAGCCTGCTCGGGATGCTGTTCTGGGACCCGGCGTTCAGCGGCTGCGACGCGACCTGCCCGGCGAATCTGCTGCTGGTGCGCGGCTCCCGGCCGGCCTGGGACGCCGTCAACGCGCTGAGCGCCGCGGTCGGCGCCGCGCTCACCGTCATCGTCGTGGTCCTGATCATCAGGCACTGGCGGTCGGCGCGCGGCTGGTCGCGGCGGGCCATGGTGCCGCTGGTGTGGATCGCCGTGGTGATCGGCGCGGAATTCCTGATCACTAACGTCACCGGTCTTTACCGCCTGCCGCCGCTGGCCAACCTGGTCTTCAACGGCTGGGCGCCGCTGGTGGCCCTGCTGGGCCCGGTCCTGTTCGTGATCAGCACGGTGCGCGCCCGGACGGCGCGCGGCGCGCTCGGCACCGCGATCGTCGACCTGGAGCCGGGCGCGCCGCCCGGCAGGCTGAGGGACACGCTGGCCCGGGCGCTGGGCGATTCCACCCTGCAGCTCGCGTTCCGGGACCGGGACGGCTTCATCGACACCTCGGGCCTGGCGGTGGACCCGGAGCGGCCGGATCCGGGCCGGGCGGTGGTCCCGCTGACCGGGGCGCAGCAGGCCGTGCTGGTCTACGACGCGGGCCTGGAACTCGAGCCGCAGCTGGTCCGGCTGACCTCGGCGGCGGCGAGCATGGCCCTGGAGCACTCCCGCCTGCAGGCCGAGGTCCAGGCGCAGCTGGAGCTGGTGCGGGCGTCCCGGGCCCGGATCGTGGAGGCCGGGGACGCCGAACGCCGCCGGCTCGAACGCGACCTGCACGACGGGGCGCAGCAGCGGCTGGTCACGCTGACGCTGGCGCTCGGCATGGCGCGCAGCCGCGTGGCCGGGGCCGATCCCGAGCTGGCCGTGCTGGCCCTGATGGCCGAGGGGCGGTCCAACCAGGCGATCGCGGGCCAGCTGTTCATGTCACCCAAGACCGTTGAGACCCACGTCGGCAACATGTTCGCCAAGCTCGGGCTGCTCCCGGCGGCGGAGGACCACCGCCGGGTGCTGGCGGTGCTGACCTATCTGCGTGGGTAGGGGCCTGCGCCGGTAGGGTCGGGGCATGGCCGCCGATCTCACCCCGCACGAAGGCGACCTGGAGCCGGACGAGGACTACGAGGGCGTGCTGTTCGACGGTGCCTCGTTCGCCGACGCCGACGCCGGGCACTGCCACTTCCTGGACTGCTCGTTCGCCGGCACCACGTTTGACGGCGGCCGGCTGCGGAAGGCCCGGTTCACCGACGTCACGCTGCGCGAGACCAGGTTCGTGGCCTGCGACCTGGCCGAAACCGGCTGGCAGGACGTCACGCTGGACGGCTGCGCGCTGTCCGGGGTGCAGGCCTTTTCCGCCTCGATGCGCCGGGTCACGTTCCGCAACTGCAAGCTCGACTCGGTGAACTTCCGCAGCGGCACGCTCAGGGAGGTCACCTTCGAGGACTGCGTGCTGCGCGACGCGGAGTTCGGCGGCGCCACGCTGCGCCGGGTCGGCTTCGGCGGCTGCACGCTGGCCCGCGCGGATTTCACGAAGGCGAGCTGCGACGAGGTGGACCTGCGCGGCGCCGAGCTCGGCATCAGCGGCGGGTACGAGTCACTGCGCGGCACCACCATCGACAGCGGCCAGCTGGTCGCGCTGGCCCCGCTGCTCGCCCGGCACCTCGGCATCACGGTCACCGACTGATGTCGTCCGTGTGTCACAGTCTGACCGGCCCGCACGTCTGAGCGGTATGAGAGCTGACTGGGATGTGATCGTGATCGGAGCAGGCCTGGCGGGACTGGCAGCGGGAGCCACCGCCGCCCGGGCCGGGTCCGCGACGCTCGTGCTCGAAGCCCACCTGCCGGGCGGCCGGGCCCGGGTCACCAAGAAGGATGGCTTCGTGTTCAACCGGGGGATTCACGCTCTGTACCAGGGCGGCCCGGGACGGGAAGTCCTGCGCAGCCTGGGGATCGAACCACGGGGCAGCTCGCCGCCATTGGCTCGCTACCAGGCCCTGGCCGGCGGCGAGCTCCACCTCCTGCCGACGAGCCCCGATTCGCTGCGACGCACCACGCTCCTCGGCCGGAAGGACAAGGAGGCGCTGGCCGCGCTCCTGGCGCGACTGCCCCGGCTGCATCCGCAACGGCACGCCGGCGCCTCGGTGTCGCAGTGGATCGCCGGCGCTGGCATGGGGCCAGCGGCCGTTGCCGCCGTCGATGCGCTGGTCCGCCTGACCACATACGTCTCGGACATGAACACGTTTGCCGCCGATGCCGCCGTCGCCCAGTTGCAGCGGGCCGCGAGCGGGGTTCTGTACCTGCACGGCGGCTGGGCCCAGCTGATTACCCGGCTGGCCGGCCTCTGCCGGGTGCGCACCGGGATCAAGGTCATCGGCGTCGCGTCCGCCGCCGGCCGGGTCGAGGTGGCCACGAGCAGCGATCCGCTGGTCGCACAGTCGGTGATCATCGCGGCCGGCCGCCCGGCGGCAGCCCTCAGGCTGCTGCCCGCTGACCCGGGATGGGGCGACCTCGGTCCCGAGGTGACCGCCGCCTGTCTCGACGCTGGCGTGCGGCGGGTGCCAGACCCGGGTTATGTCCTCGGTGTTGATGCCCCTGTGTACGCGACGGTCCAGTCACCGCCTGCCCGCCAGGCGCCAGCGGGCCAGGCGGTCGTCGCCGCCGTCCGTTATGGTGCCACCGGAGCCACCGCGGACCGCGCCGTCCTGCGAGCCCACCTGGCGCGAGCAGGCGTTCGGGAGGAAGACGTGGTGACCAGCCGTTTCCTTGCCCGTATGGTCGTTGCGGGCGCGGCACCGACTGCGGCGCGCGGCGGACTCGGTAGTCGGCCAACGGTCGACGCCACCGGGCTGCCGGGCGTCTTCCTGGCCGGAGATTGGGTCGGGCCGACGGGCCTCATCGCCGACGCCGCCCTGGCCAGCGGCCAAGCCGCCGCGCTCCGCGCGGTCCAGGCTTTCCCTTTCCCGGCCACGTCGGCGACGTGAGCCAGGATCCATTCGAGGCGGCCAGGCCCCGGATCCGCGGCCTGGCCTACCGGATGCTCGGCACCCTCACCGATGCCGACGACATCGTCCAGGACACCTGGCTGCGCTGGCAGGCAGCCGGCGGTGCGCACATCGCCAACGCCGAGGCCTGGCTAGTCACCGCCGCCACCCGGCTGTGTCTGGACCGGCTCCGCTCCGCGGCCCGGGTCCGGGAAATCTACCCCGGGCCGTGGCTGCCCGAGCCGATCGTGACTGATCCCGGCCCGGAGGGTGCCGCCGAGCTGTCCGAATCCCTGACCCTCGGCTTCCTGGTGCTGCTCGACCAGCTGGCACCGGTCGAGCGGGCGGTATTCGTGCTGGCGGACGTATTCGAGGTGCCCTACGCCGAGATCGCTGCCACGGTAGGACGCTCGCCGACGGCATGCCGGCAGATCGCCAGCCGGGCCCGTCGCAGGCTCCGGCCGGACAAGCAGCCCGGCCAGACCGCCGCGGCCGACCGCGAACTCGTCGACGGCCTGCTCCGTGCGCTGGCTTCCGGCGACGTGAACGAGGTCGTCGTCCGCCTGGCGCCGCAGGTCGTATGCCTCACCGACGGTGGTCCCGAACGCCGGGCCGCTCGCCGCCCGGTCGTCGGCTCGGGCCGGGTAGCCCGCTTCCTGGTAACCGTGGCCCGCGGCTACGGCCGCCACCTGGCCACCCGGCCGGCCGTCGTCGGCGGCGCCGCCGGTGCCATTCTCTCGGCTGGTGACGCTGTAGCACAGGTCATGGCGCTGACGTCGAAGGACGGCGTCATCACATCCGTCTACTTTGTCGGCAACCCCGACAAACTCACCTCGGTCGGCCACCCCCCATTCATCGAATAGCGGCCTCCGATAGCGAATCATCGTGGGCCGAAATCCCCGCTATGAGGGGAATTTCGACCCACGATCCTCGGATGACAGCGCGCGGACGGCGCGGGAGAAGGCTTCGGCGCGGTCGCGGTAGTCCTTGAACGCGCCGAAGCTCGGCGCGGCCGGGGACAGCAGCACGATGCCGTCGGGCTGAGCCCAACGGTAGCCCGCCGCGACGGCGGCGGCCAGGTCCGGGCAGTCGGTCACGCCCGCGAACCCCGTCTGGGGCCCTGGGGCGGCTTCGAGCTGGGTGCGGATGCGGGGGCCGCTGTCGGGGAGGGTGAGGACGTAGGTGGGCGCTTCGCGGGCCACGATCCCGGCGGCTAGGGGGGCGTAGTCGATGCCGCGGTCGTGGCCGCCGACGATCAGCGCGATGCGGCGGCCGGGGAAGGCGTCCAGCGCGGCCAGGGTGGGCAGCACGTTGGTGGACAGGCTGTCGTCGACGAAGCTGACGCCGCCGACCGTGCCGGCCGGGGTGAGCCGGCTCGGCAGCGGCTGGTAGCCGGCCGCTGCCGCGCGCAGCGCGGCGGCATCGGCGGCGCCCGGCACGGCGAGGGCGACCAGGCAGCGGCGGGCGATGAGCGCGTTGCGCCGGTTGTGCCGGCCGGGGAGGCCGAGCGGGTCCATCCAGTCCGCCGCCGGGTCGTCGTGCTCGCTGACCCACTCGATCCGCGGGCCGAGCAGCGCGGCGTGCTCGCGGAGCAGGCCGCTGTCGCCGTTCGCCACGGTGAGTTCGGCGCCGGGCTGGGAGCACGCGGACAGCTTGTCCCGGTAGTACTGCTCCACGCCCCCATGCCAGTCCAGGTGGTCCGGGTGCAGCGACGTGACCGCGACCACGGGCGGCGAGACCGGCAGGTCGGTGGCCTGGTAGCTAGACACCTCGATGACCCAGAAGTCGAATTCGCCCGCGTTGGCCGGGTCGTAGGGCACGGCGCCGATGTTCCCGCCGACCATGCACCGGTAGCCGAGCCCGGTCAGGAGGTGCCCGGTGAGCGAGGAGGTGGTGCTCTTGCCCTTGGTGCCGGTCACGCACAGGACGCGCTGCAGGTCCGCCTCTGCGAGCCACAGTCCCAGGCCGCCCACCACCGGGATGCCCTGCCGGGTTAGGTGTGCCACCTCGGGCCGGTACCGGGACAGGCCGGGCGTCTTCACCACCACGTCACACCGCTGCAGGGCGGCCAGGCCGCCTTCGGCGGTGGCGAGCACCGGGCGCCGGGAATCGGCAGGGCCCACCGGCCCGGCCGGCCGGTCGTCGACGAGGACCGGCTCGGCCCCCAGCGCCAGCAGCTTGCGCAGGTTGGCGTGGCCTTCCCGGCCCAGGCCCCAGATCCCGGCCCTTGTTCCGGCCAGGTCGGACCAGGAGAGCTTGGGCCGCGGGCCGGTCGTGGGTACGCTGCTCACCGGTACCGATCCGGAATGAAGTTCCTGCCGACCGGCTCGAGCATGGCGGCGGTCTCCGCCTGCGACGGCGCGTCCGGCCAGCCGGCCACCTCGGCCGCGAGTTCCTGCAGCAGGCCGGAGTCCGTTCGGTCGTCGCGCCGCGCGGCCAGCAGGACCGCGGCCCGGCACTCGGTGACCTCGCCGACGCATTCGAACGGCTTGGCGCCCGCGCCGAGCAGCGACCGGAATTTGGCCGCCAGCCCGGGGTCGTCCAGCGGCTCCCCCGCCACGGCGAAGATCCGCCGCAGCGTTTCAGCCGGCAGGAAGGGCGCGAGGATCAGGTCGATGAAACAGCACTTGTCGCACTGGCCGCACCAGTAGGCGAATCGCCGCGCCCGTTCGGTATAAAAGGCCTTGTTACAGCTGCGGAAGGAGTCGTGGTACCGGGTGAGCGCCGCGAACTCGCGCCCTACCCACAGCTCGGTCCGGTCCCTGAGCCAGGAGAAGTACTCCGGCAGCCGCGCTACGCCGGAACCCTGATCCGCCAGCACGTCGCGGAAGGCGGCCTCGAACTCCTCGCTCTTGGAGTACTGGTGGTTGACCGGGTGGCCACCGAACTCCAGGGTCGGGATGGACGCCGACCACTCGTTGGACATCACCACCGCGTCCCGGCCGGTGAGCACCGCGGCCAGCACGGCGATCGCGGATAGGATCCCGGTCACCGGCACGTGCCCGTTGAGGAAGCCGAGTTCGGCCGAGCGCAGCAGCTGCGGGTCGATCTCGCGTTCGGCCCGGACGACCGGTAGCCCGGTCACCGCGGCGGGCTGCTCGATCGCGTCGAACCGGTCGGCGGGCCTGCTCACCACGAACAGCGCCGCGTCGGCCTGCCGCCGGACCTGCTCCACCGTCACGATCGAGTCGATCCCGCCGCCGAACGGGACGAGCGCGCGGCGTGGTCCAGGTGGTGTTCGTGGTGCGGAGGGCTGGTCCGGGCCCCGTTCGGCCTGCAGATGCAGGGCGGTGAGATCCAAGTTGTTGCGGTAGGCGAACTCGGCCAGGCCCTGGAGGTAGAACTCGCGGAGGAAGGCTTCCTCGGCTTCGGTCAGCATGGTCGCGCCGTAGTCGATGACCGGGGGCGCCGCGGTCTTGTAGTAGGAGACGCCGGACAGCAGGAACACCAGCCGGGCGGCGGCGCGGGCTTGTTCGGTGTGCCATTGCTCGCCAGGGGGCAGCGTGACGCGCTCGGTGAACTCGCGGCCGTCAAGCTCGTACCGGCAGGTCAGCACCCCGCGCTCGGCATCCACCCCGCGCTCGGCATCCACGGCGTACTCGCGGTAGCGGAAGACGCTCCCGCGCGACGCGCTCATCGGGCACCACCGGGCCGTAGCCGGGCGGCCAGGGCCAGGCGGCCGCAGGGCCGCGCGGTGCGGTCGCTGAAGAAATGGCCGGGGACGGGGCCGGTGGGGATGTCGGCGGCGTGGATCCGGGCGCCGGGGACGCCGGCCTGGCGGAGGGCGTGGCGGTTGGCGGACGGCAGGTCGAGCAGCCAGCGGTGCGTGGCCGAGGGGTCGGGGCGGATGAACCCGGCCGCGGCCGGGCCGAAGGACCGGGTGACGGCCTGGTGGACCTCGGGACCGACCTGGTAGCGGTCCGCCCCGACGGCGGGACCGATCCCGGCGATGACGTCGGACGGGCGGGTGCCCAGTCCCCGCATGGCGGCCAGGGTCGCGGCGGTGACCCTGGCCACGGTGCCGCGCCAGCCCGCGTGCACGCAGGCGAGCACCCCAGCCACCGGGTCGTGCAGCACGATCGGAACGCAGTCCGCGGTCAAGATCGCGAGCACTACCCCCGGTGAGGTGGTGACCAGCGCATCCGCGCCGGGGATGGCGTCGTCGAGGGATTGCGCGCCGCTCCCCCGGTCGGCTTCGGCCATGACCGCGACCCCGGCGCCGTGCACCTGGCGGGCGAAGACGAAATCGCCGGGGGCCGCGCCGAAGGCGGCCGCGAGCCGGCGCCGGTTCTCCAGCACGTGGCCCGGGTCGTCGCCCACGCTCAGGCTCAGGTTCAGCGTCGCGTAGGGCCCGGACGACACCCCGCCTGAGCGCGCGGTGACGGCGGCGTCGGCGCCGGACGCGTCAAGGGCGGGCCAGGTCAGCAGGCGCAGATCGCCGGCCGCGCGGAACGCGGTGGACGGCGGCGAGGTGGTGTCGGAGGTCATCGCGTGTGAGCTTAGTGCACCTGCCTGTGAATACTGCCCCCGAAGAGAACGTCATCGCCGGCCCGGCCCGGCGCCCGGGCCGGGGGAGTCTTGGCCGGGCTTCCGCGTCGGCTCAGCCCGTCAGCAGGTCCCCGGCTTGCGGGCCACGCCACCCCACAGGGAAGCCGGTCCCCGGGCCTCCATCCCTGACCGCGGGTGCCACCGGGTGACCTTGACCACGCCGGGTGCCACTAGGTCCAGGCCGTCGAAGAACCGCGCGACCGCGTCGCGCGGGCGCCCGACGTAGTTGCCCTCGGCTAGGTGCTCGTTCAGGCGGCCGATCATCTCGGCCGTTTTGCCGGGGTCGATATCGCTGGCGGCGTGGGAGATCACCAAGAAGCTCCCCGGCGGTACGGCCGCCAGCAGCCTGGCCACGATATACCGCGCCTGGTCCAGGTCCGGAATGTAATCCAGGATGGCCAGCAGCATGATGGCGACCGGCCGGGTGAAGTCGAGGGCCTCGGTGGCGTGGGTGAGTACCGCGGCGGTGTCGCGCAGGTCGGCCTCGATGCAGGCGGTGATCCCTTGGGGCATGCTGCTCAGCAGGGCGCGGGCATGGGACAGCACCATCGGGTCGTTGTCGACGTAGACGATCCGGCTTTGCGGCGCGATGGACTGGGCGATCTCGTGGGTGTTGGGCCAGGCTGGCAGCCCGGCGCCGATGTCGAGGAACTGGCGGATGCCCCGCTGGGCGGCGAGGTAGGTCACGGTCCGGATCAGGAACGCCCGGTTGGCTCGCGCAGAGCTGCGTATCGCGGGATAGGCGTCGATCGCCGCGTCGCCAGCGATGCGGTCGGCCTCGAAGTTGTCCTTGCCGCCTAGCCAGTAGTCATACACCCGGGCCGACTGGGCCACCCTGGCATCAAAGCCACGCGGGCCGCGTGAACCTTCACCGCCAGCCGCACGGAACGCGATGATCCCGGCCATGGTCTACCCTCCTGTGCCCGCCCCGCGTCGCGGAAGCCCGGTCCCGGCCGTCCCGGCTGCGGCCGTCAACCGCCCGTGCCGACGACGGGACTTGTGGCATCGGCATCTCCGTAGAATCAGCAGGCTTGCGTAGTCACGCCTATCCTCCACGCCTGATCATGCGGACGCAAGTGCCATCGCGATGGCATCTGCAAGGACATTTTGCTGCAATGACAAATGCAAATGCATACGGTATTGTGCTGGGCGTCGGATCGGACCTGCACGTGCCGGTCCGGCGGGAACTGGACCGCGGGGCTGGCGCACTGCGTGACGCTGCCGGGGACGAGGCTGATCTGCCGAAGGCAGCCTGGGGAAGGTACCGCGCGCCGAGCCGGACTGGAGCGCAGTGAAGGTGAGGAACTCATGCTTCGGGCCAGTAATGGCATGCCCGCTTCCGGGCTTCGGGCGGCCGTGTGGCGCAAGAGCAGCTACAGCAACCCGAACGGGAACTGCGTGGAGGTCGCCGAACTCCCGGGCGGGGCAATCGCCGTGCGTAATTCGCGCCATCCCGGCGGCCCGGCGCTGATCTACACTGCCGCCGAGATCACCGCGTTCATCCGGGGAGTCAAGGACGGCCAGTTCGACTACCTGGTCCGCTGATGCCTCAGATAGCCCGTAGCAGGTCCACGCGGATTACGAGGCGGCATATCTAATATGGGCACCGGGGGCTGTGGTGCGAGGAGACGGCTCAGGGTTCCCGGCAGGCGGCCAGCCGGCAACTGTATACGGCCGGGTGCTGACTGGAGGGCCTGCTAGGCAACAGCGGCCCGGCGGTGGGATACTTGGCGAGTTCGCCTGCGCCGACTATGACTTATGGAGCAACCATGTACTCGGATCAGGCACGTAGTACCGTGTCCGCTCGCGCCCCCAATGGCAAAGCGCTCGTCAGCCCGCGCCGGGGGCCGACCGCGCTGCGGATCGCGCTGGGCATGCAGTTGCGCCGGCTGCGGGAAGCCAGGGATATCACGACCGTGGAGGCCGCCGAGGCGATCCGGGCCACGCCATCGAAAATCAGCCGGGTGGAGCGAGGCCGCACCACGGCCAAGCAGCGCGATGTGGCCGACCTGCTCAATCTATACGGGGTAACCGACCAGGCCGAGCGAGAGGAACTGCTGGAGCTCGTCCGTCAGGCCAGTGCCCAGGGCTGGTGGCAGCAGTACGGTGACGTCCTGCCACGGTGGTTCGAGTCGTACGTCGGGCTGGAAACGGAAGCGTCGGTCATCCGTAGCTATGAGGTGCAGTTCGTCCAGGGCCTGCTGCAGGCCGAAGATTACGCCCGTGCCGTGATCCTGATCAGCAACGCCCACGCGCCCGCAGAGGAGATCGACCGCCGGGTGAGCCTGCGGATGCGGCGCCAGGAACTGCTGACCCGGCCCGGCGCGCCGGAGTTCTGGGCCGTGCTGGACGAAGCGGCGCTGCGCCGGTCCCCGGGCGGCCCGAAGGTGATGCGCGCCCAGCTGGAGCACCTGCTGCAGGTTACCGACCTGCCCAATGTCACGCTGCAGGTCGTCCCGTTCGACGTCGGCCCGCATGCCGCGGCCGGCGGCCCGTTCAGTATCCTGCGGTTCCCCGAACCGGACCTGCCAGACGTGGTCTACCTCGAACAGCTCAACAGCGCGGTCTACCTCGACCAGCCCGGCGATGTCGTCAACTACCTGACGATCATGGACCAGTTGAGCGTCCAGGCCGAAACCGACACCGCCAGCACGAATATGATCAAAGCGCTAATCAGGCAGATCTGAGCCCAGCCTGCTCGCAGGCCTTGTGAGCAGCATCCGCCCGGCGCCAGTCCCGATTTCATGCCCACGGGCCCACGGGGGAAGGTGGGCCTGCCAAACGTCCGTGGATAACAGCCGATAGCAATTAAGTCTGGAGGAGTGACCAGGTGACCGACAGCCCGTCCGTGTCCAGCCCGAAGCCCAAGATCGACACGACGACAGCGCACACGGCCCGGATCTGGAACTACTGGCTGGGTGGCAAGGACAACTACCCGGTCGACCAACAGGTCGGTGACCAGATCCGCCGACTCCACCCCGGCCTCCACCCCGGCATCGGCGACTACGCCCGCGCCGACCGGGCGTTCCTGGCCCGCGCGGTCCGGTACCTGGCCGGCGAGGCAGGGATCCGCCAGTTCCTGGACATCGGCACCGGCCTGCCGACCGTCAACAACACCCACCAGGTCGCCCAGTCGGTCGCGCCCGAATCACGCATCGTCTACGTCGACAACGACCCGCTCGTCCTGGTCCACGCACGTGCCCTGCTCACCAGCACGCGCGAGGGCGCGACCGCCTACCTCGACGCCGACTTGCACGACCCCGGCACCATCCTCGACCAAGCCGCCAGCACGCTGGACTTCACCCGGCCGGTCGCCCTAACCCTGCTAGGAGTGGTGATCTTCATCAACGACGACGAGCAGGCGTACAGCATCGTGCGCCGCCTCGTCGATGCCGTCCCCTCCGGCAGCTACCTGGTGCTGTCCCACACCATCACCAGCCCGGCGATGCCCGACGTGGACGCCGCCGTCGCGTTCTGGAACGAGCACGGCACGCCGAAGTTGACCCAACGCACTCCCGGGCAGATCGTCCGGTTCTTCGATGGGCTGGACCTGCTGGAACCGGGGGTCGTGTCATGCTCGCGGTGGCGCCCCGAGCCGACTCCCTTCGGCGAGCTTGACGAGGTCGCGATGTTCGGAGGAGTCGGCCGGAAACGCTAAGGCTCTTCACGCGGCCAGACGTAACGCGCAGCGAGCGATAACACACGAATACCCGCCAGCGCTTCCGCGTTCGCGTCCCGGATCCGCATCTACCCTTGCCAATTGCTCATGATCACGTGGGACACCAACAACGTTGCTATCACGAGAACGCCGCAGGCAGCCGAGCCAGTGAGTGCTCATCGATCCGCCGACCCTACACGAGGACTAAGGCGCTCTGCATGACCGGGCCCTAGCGATGCGGCGCGCTCAGCGCGCGGCGTAGGACTCGGCGGCGCGCAGGACGCGGAGGATGTTACCGCCGGCGAGGGCGCGGCAGTCGGACTCCGACCAGCCGCGGCGCAGCAACTCGGCGAACAGGGCCGGGTACCGGGACACGTCCTGGAGGCCCACCGGCAGGCTCGACGTACCGTCGTAGTCGCCGCCGATGCCGACATGGTCAAGGCCCGCGACCTCGCGGATGTGGTCCATGTGGTCGGCGACCTGGGCGAGAGTCGCCGTCGGCTCCGGATGCGTCTTCTCGTACTCGGGGCGTACGACGGTGAATAGGTCGTGGATGTTTTTCGGGTCGATGCCGCGGCTCTTCGCCTCAGCACGGAGGCCGTTGAACCAGTCGGTGCACTCCTGGGAGACGAACGTGGGCACGAACGTCGCCATGCAGATGCCGCCATTGGCCTTGAGCCTTTCCAGGACCTCGTCGGGGACGTTGCGCGGGCTGTCGGTGAGCGCGCGGGCACTTGAGTGGGAGAAGATCACCGGCGCCTGGGCTATGTCCAGGGCGTCGCTCATTGTGGAAACCGAGACATGCGACAGGTCGACGAGCATGCCGATCCGCTGCATCTCGCGGACCACGTCCCGGCCGAACCCGGTCAGGCCGCCGGCCTGCGGCTCGTCGGTGGCCGAATCGGCCCAGCCGACGTTGGCATTGTGCGTCAGGGTCAGGTACCGCACGCCGAGCGCGTACAGCGTCCGGAGCACGCCGAGCGATCCGGCGATCGCGTGGCCGCCTTCGGCGCCGAGCAACGAGGCCACCCGGCCGGAGGCGAAGACCTGTTCCACATCGTCCGCGGTCAGCGCGATCCCGAACGCCTCCGGGTAGCGCACGATCATCCGGCGGGCCAGGTCGATCTGCTCGAGCACGGCCGTAACAGCGCCGTCACCGGCCAGCGAGGCCGGCACGTAGACGGACCAGAACTGCGCCCCGATACCGCCGGCCGCGAGCCTGGGCAGGTCGGTGTGCAAACCCCCGGCCGGCGCCTCCAGGTCGAAGACGACCTGGCTCGCGTGGCCGCCGTGCTGCCGGGCCCGGTCACGCAGCGCCCACGGCAGGTCATTGTGCCCGTCGATCAGCGGGAACCGCCTGAGCATGTCCCGCGCCCTGCGGTCGAGGTCAGCGAGGTCGAGGCCGGTCACCTCGCCAGCCTACGGGCCCGCCGCTGGGCCGAGCCCGAATAGCTGGCATTCACGCTGGTGAAACGGCATACGGGAGTTACGCTTATGGTGCTTGGGGACGTAAGGCGGTGCGCTATGGGCCTGGTCCGATGACTGGAGGGCGGGCCCCGTCGCGTCACGTCGCCCTCGACGGCGCGGTGAACGTGCGGGACATCGGCGGCTACCGCAGCGTGGGCGGGCCTGAGGTGTTCCGCGGCCGGCTGTTCCGCGGTGACTCGCTCAGCCAGCTCACCAGCTCCGACACCGAACGGCTCGACCGGCTCGGGCTGCGTACCGTGATCGACTTCAGGACCCCGGGCGAGGTCCTGCTCGGCGGGGACGACCGCCTGCCCTTCGCCGTCGAGTACGCTCACCTGCCGGTCAGCGGCGGGGACCTCGGCTCCATCTACGAGCTCATCGCCAGCGGCGACCATGAGCGGCAGCGGCGCGAGCTGGGCGGTGGGCGCGCCGCCTCGTTCATGGTCGAGATGAACCGCGGGTTCGTCGCCGACGCGCGGCAGCGGGAGGCGTTCGGGGCCGCGCTGCGGCTGCTGTGCTCGCCCGGCCGGCTGCCCCTGCTCTACCACTGCACCGGCGGCAAGGACCGGGCCGGCTGGATGACCGCTATCGTGCTGACCGCGCTCGGCGTGCCGCGCGAACTGGTGCTCCGCGACTACCTGCTGTCCAACGACTTCCACCGCACGGGCTACGCCAAGCTCCGCCTCGACCTGGTCAAGACCGGGATCGTGACCGACCCAGAGCTGGTCAGGCCCGTCCTCGAACTGAGCGCTACCTACCTGGGCGCCGCGTTCGAGGAGGCGGACCGGCAGTACGGATCGTTCGGCCGCTTCCTGGGCTACGGCCTGGAGGTCAGCGAGGTCATGCTGGCCGGGCTGCGGCGCGCGCTGCTCGGTGACCGGGCGCGGCCGGAGCCCGTGCCGTTAGCTCCCGGCCCCCACCCACCTCCCCTGCCCCCTACTTACGCCGGCGCGGGCCGAGGGTGCGCAGCTTGAGGTAGGCGAGCAGCGCGAAGATCACCGCGAGCCCGGCCATGATGCCCACGTCGCGGAGCCAGTTCGCCGATGTCTGGGTCCACAGCGGGTCGAAGGGCGGCGCCTGGCTGATGTGGTTGAGGTCCACGGTGCTCGCCGCCGCGGCGAGACCCCAGCGGGACGGCGCGATCACCGAGAGCTGCTTGAGTCCCACGTTGTCGGCCAGCGGTACCACGTAGCCGGACAGGACCACCTGGACCATGGTGAACAGCACCAGGAAGGGCATTGCCTTCTCCGACGTGCTGACGAGGGCCGACACCAACAGGCCCAGGCACATCGAGGCGACGGCGAGCAGGGCGATGCCCAGGATCAGCTCCAGCAGCGGGATGGCGGTGAGGAAGGCGCCCGGGGTGTGTATCGGCCGCCAGGACACGCCGAGCAGCACCAGCAATGTCGACTGCCCGATGCTGATGACGCCTAGGACCAGCAGCTTCGAGGTCAGGTACGCGCCGGACGACAGGCCGGCCGCCCGTTCTCGGGTCAGGATCGAGCGTTCCTTGACCAGTTCCCGCACCGAGCTGGCCATGCCGGCCAGGCACGCGCAGATGACCATGATCAGCAGCAGGGTCCCCGCGTCCGGGTTGGATCGGGGCGCGCCCGCCAGGCCTTTCCCGGCCGGCACCTGGGAGATCAGCGCGCCGAGGAGGATGGGCAGCAGGGCCATGAACGTCAGGTAGCCGCGGTCGGACGCGATCACCCGCACATAGCGCCGGGTCAGCGTGCTCAGCTGGCTGAACGCGCCGCGCCGCTGCGGCGGCGGGGTGGCCGCCAGCTCCTGGCTGTTCGGCACCTGGGACGGCTGCTGCCGCTGGCCCAGCACGTACTGGGCGTAGGCGGGGGACGCGGCGTACTCGGCGGCCCAGTCGCGGTCCGGGTACCGCTCGAAGGCCTGGAATACCTCGGCCCAGCGGGCCTGGCCGAAGTAGGCGAGCCCTTCCTCCGGCGGCCCGTAGTAGGCGATCCGCCCGCCGGGGACCAGGACCAGCAGCCGGTCGCAGGTGTCCAGGTTGTCCACGCTGTGGGTGACGACGATGACCGTCCGGCCGTCGTGGGCCAGATCCCGCATCTGCTCCATGACCGACTTGTCCAGGCCCGGGTCCAGGCCCGAGGTCGGCTCGTCCAGGAACAGCAGCGACGGCTTGGTCAGCAGTTCCTGCGCCACATTGACCCGCTTGAGCTGGCCGCCGGACAGCCGGTCGGCGCGGGTGTTGGCGTGCCTGGTCAGGCCCAGCTCGCCCATCACCTCGTCGACCCGGCCGTCCCGTTCGGCCGGCTTGACGTCCGCCGGGAACCGGAGCTCGGCCGAGTACTGCAGCGCGCGCCGCGCGGTCAGCTGGGTGTGCAGCACGCTCTCCTGCGGAACCAGGCCGATCCGGTACCTGAGCTCGTTGTAGTTCTGGTACAGGTCACGGTTGTCATACAGCACCGTGCCGGTGGTCGCGGGGCGCATCCCGGTCAGCGCGCCGAGCAGGGTGGACTTGCCCGCGCCGCTGGGGCCGATGACGCCGAGCAGGCACTTTTCCGGGATCGGGAACGAGACGTGGTCCAGCAGCACCTTGCTGCCGGCCTTGACCACTAGTTCCTGGGCGGTAAAGGTGATGTTGCCGTCGTCGACGAACTGCCTGAGCTCGCCGCTGGTGAGCCGGAACGTGGAGCTGCCGATGCTGACCAGGTCCTGTTCGGTCAGGACCTGCTTGGTGACCCGCTGGCCGTTGACGAACGTCCCGTTGTGGCTGCCGAGGTCGACGATCTCGTACTGGCCGGTGGGTGACTTGCGCAGCTCGGCGTGGTGCCGCGACACGTTGAGGTCGGACAGGACCACGTCGTTGTCGGGCACCCGGCCGATGCGCATGGCCTTGGCCGGCAGCGGCATCCGTGAGGTGGGCCTGCGGTCCACGCTCGGCAGCATCTCGGGCACGGCCGCCGCGGCCGCCGCGGCCGGGGCGACCGGCGGAACCGGGGCAGCGGGCCGGGGTGCGACCGCGGGCTGAGGCGACGGGTAATCGCGGGGCGGCGGGTAGTCCCCGGGCGGCGGCTGGAAGTCCTGGGGCGGGGCGCCTGATCCGTGCCGCGGAGCGTAGTCGCGCGGGGCGGGCTGGAGCGGCTCGGCGGCCGCGGGCGGGCGCGACGGGACACCGGCGGGCGGCGAAACCGGGCCGGGCTCCTGGGCCGGCTGCCACCACGACTCGGAGTCGTGGCGGGGTGCGGGTTCCGGCTCGGCTTCCGGGGCGGCGGGAGCCGGCCCGGCAGGCACCGACAGGGCGGTGCCGGGGTGGTCAGGCGGGGGCGGGGCGGCCGGCGGGGCCGCCGATGCGGCGACCTGGGGCACGCAGCGCAGGACCGGGCCGTCGTCCGGGTTGCCCAGCCGCACCACGCATTCCTCGCGGATATCGATCCGGTCGAGCCGCTGCGCCCCGAGGAACGTTCCGTTGGTGCTGCCGAGGTCTTCTATGACCCATCCGTCAGCTTCGGCCCGCATCTCCCCGTGCCGCCACGACACGCGCGAGTCGGTCATGACAATGTCGGACTTAGGGTCCCGGCCGATCTGGTACGTGGTTCCGGCGGTTAGCTGATGGACCGAGCGCCTAGTCCGTACTTCCAGGTCGGGCGGGGCAGGCGGGCTCGCGGCCCCGCCCGCGGGGGGCGCGGCTTCGGCTAGCCCGGCGGGCGCGAGCCCGGCTGGGGACGGACTGGCCTGCGGCGGGCGACGGTCAGACCAGTCGAAACGCTCGGGTGGCATGCTTACAAAGTGTAGGGCCGCCGCGGGTAAACGGGAATCAGGAGAACCATTCAGGTTGACCGTGCGTTTTGACATATTGGGAGGCGGACACCCTGATACTGGAACGTCCGGCACCGCATCTTGAAGCTGAGGGTCTGGAACCCGAGCCACACTCGCGCTGAAGGCTACCTGTGACTCACTGGCTATCCCCCGGTAACTAGATGACACCGCAAAGGTGGGGAAATGATGATCGTTGGCAGGCATCGCGGGGATAGGGCCATCCTGGCCCGCGACACGGGGAGCGCCGCATGAGCTCCGATCCCACCCAGCCGGTCCCGGAGTGGTGGCAGCAGCCGCAAGCGCCGAAGAAGGATCAGGGGCCCCAGAAAGACCAGGCCCCACGGGACGCCCAGGACTCCCAGGCGACGCGGCAGTATCCGACAAGCCAGGGATCGCCGGCCAGGCCGACCTTCACGCCTAGCCAGTCCGACCAGGGGTCCCCGTCGGACCAGCAGTACCAGTCCAGCCAGGGATACCCGTCCGGTTCGGGGTTCCCGTCCAGCCAGGGCTATCAGCAAGATCAGGACTATCCGGGGAACCAGGGCTACCAGGGACCGCCAGGGGCCCCGACGTATCCCGCTAACCAGGGCTTCCCGGCCGCTCAGGGTTACCAGGGACCGCCAGCGCGGATGCGCCGGCGACGGCGCCGGTGGCCGTGGATCACCCTGCTCGTCATCGTCCTGGTGCTGGTGGGCGGGGACCGGGCCGCCAACGCCTACGCCGAGGACCAGATGGCCAGCCAGGTACAGTCCTCGCTGGCCCTGTCCGGCAAGCCGCATGTGACCATCCAGGGCTTCCCGTTCCTGACCCAGGTCGCAGCCCGTACCTTCAACACCGTCGACGTCAACGCGAGCAACGAGACGGCGGGCCCGGGCGGGCAGCTCGAGATCGCCAGCCTGACCGCGACGCTGCACGGGATGCACATCCACGGGACCAACAGCGCCACGGTCGACCAGTTCACCGCCTCGGCCCTGGTCACGTTCACGGCCCTGGCCCACGCGGGGGGCATCCCGCAGGGCATCACGCTGGCCTCCGACGGAGGGAACCAGATCAAGGCGACCGTTGACATCCTGGGCTTCAGCAGCGACGCCACGGCCAAGGTGACCCAGGTCGGCGACGACAAGATCAACGTCAAGATCACCGACTTCGGCGGGGTGCCGGCCGACGTCCTCGGCAGCCTGACGGACTTCACCTTCAGCATCCCGAAGCTCCCGGCCGGGGTGAAGATCCAGAGCGTCAACGTCACGCAGCAGGGGCTGCGGATTACCGCCACCGGCCAGAACACCACGCTGAGCCAGTAACGGAGTGGTATCGACCGAAGGTTTAACCGTTGCAGCCCGCGCCCTAGCTGACCTACTCTCAGCAGAGAGTTACATTATCGCTACGGACAGTAACAGCTCAGGATGCGGAGACCGATATGCCGGGTGCGCCCTTCACCGTCGCCGACACGCTGGAACTGCCGAGCGTGGAGTGCGCGACGCAGGCGACGGCCACCCGGACGTTCGGCCGCCGCACGGACGAAGTGCCGACCGCGCGGCGGTTCATCAGGGACGCACTGGACGGCCATCCGTCCTCGTTCGATGCCGAGCTGCTGACCTGCGAACTCGTCACGAACGTGGTCCAGCACGCCACTGACGCCGGCTGGGTGACGGTCGCGGTGATGCGCCGGGGCGCGGTGGTGCACGTGGACGTCATCGACGACGGCCGGAGCGGGCTCCCGCACTGGCGTGAGGCCACCGGGCAGGACGAGGGCGGCCGCGGCTTTCAGCTCGTCAACGAGATCGCCTGGCGCTGGGGATTCCTCCGCGAGCGGGCCGGCACCTGCGTCTGGTTCGAGCTCGCGCCGGAGGACTAGCGCCCGCCAGTACAGCGCACGAGCCGCGCGCAACGCGTAGGTCACCGTGGCACCAGCCGTTTCGCGCACTTACTGCAGAGAGCCGGCGCGGGGGCGTGAAAGGCGGGCCGTTCGGGAATATGGGGACGGGACCGCGCACGGCGGTAGGCTCTCGGCTGATGCCTGCCACCTGTGCCTTCTGTGCCGTCATCCGGGGCGAGACGCCGGCCGTGACCATCCTGGAGACGGAGCGGCTGATCGCGTTCCTCGATCACCGGCCGCTGTTCCACGGGCACACGCTGCTGGTGCCGAAGCAGCATGTGCGGCTGCTCAGCGATCTGCCGGCCGGGCAGGTGCCCGAGTTCTTCACCACGGCGCAGCGGCTGGAGCGCGCGGTCGAGGACGGCCTGGGCGCCGACGGCTCGATGATCCTGATCAACAACGTGGTCAGCCAGTCCGTTCCGCACCTTCACCTGCACGTGATTCCCCGGAGCAAGCGCGACGGCCTGCGGTTCTGGCTCGGGCCGCGGCACCCGTACGACGAAGCTCACCCGGCGGAAGGTTACGCGGAGAAGATCAGGGCCGCCCTGCCCAGCTGAATCGGCCGGGCTGAACCATGCGGCCCGTCCCGGCGTTACGGTTGGGTAATAGGCACCGGCCCCTGGAGAACCTTCATGCCCGACGATCCCAATGGATTCGCGCGTGACCTGTTCGACGGGCTCCCAGCCCGGTACGACCGGCTCGCTGAGCTCCTCTCGTTCGGGCAGAACGGGCAGTGGCGGGCCGAGATGGTGGGTCACGTCGTCCCGGCGGACGGCGTGATCCTCGACGTCGCGTCCGGCACCGCGGGCGTGGCGCTGCAACTGGCCGCGCGCAATGCTCGCGAGCACGGGCGGGCCCGGGTGGTGGGCGTGGACCTGACCGAGGCGATGCTGCGCCAGGGGCAGCGCCGGGTGGCCGCGGCCGGGATGCGGGACCGTATCTCGCTGGCGGTCGCGCGGGGCGAGCAGCTGCCCCTTCCCGACGCCAGCGTCGACGCGCTGACCTTCACCTACCTGCTCAGGTACGTGCGAGACCCGCAGGCGACGCTGGCCGAGCTGGCCCGCGTGCTCAAGCCGGGGGCGCCAATGGCCAGCCTGGAGTTCTGCGTGCCGACCGGTCCGCTGCGGCATCCGGCCTGGTGGGCGTATACCCGGATGGTGCTGCCTGCCGGCGGGCTGCTGCTGGGCGGCCGGGAGTGGTTCCGGGTGGGCCGCTTCCTCGGTCCCAACATCTCCGCGCACTACCGCAGGTACCCGGTCGCCTGGACCGTGCAGGCGTGGGAGAAGGCGGGCCTGACCGACGTCGGGACCCGGGTGATGAGCCTCGGTGGCGGCCTGGTGATGTGGGGCACGCGTGCAGGCGGGTGAAGATACCCGGCCCGCTTACTATGCGGCAGGGCCCGGGCGGTGGCGGGATTGGTGGACGCTGCTGCACCCGCCGTACACCGCGTGGCACCTGTCCTACGCGGTGATCGGCGCCGCGCTGGCGCCCCGGGTGCTGGTCAGCAACCTGATCGCAACCGTACTCGCGTTCTTCCTCGCGGTCGGCCTGGCCGCGCACGCCCTCGACGAGCTGCGCGGGCGTCCGCTGCGGACGGCCATCCCGTCCGCCGTACTGGTCGCCGTGGTGGCGGCCGGCCTGCTGGGCGCGCTGGTGCTCGGCGTGTTCGGGGTGATCCGGGTGGGCTGGACGCTGATCCCGTTCATGGTGGCGGGCCCGGTGCTGGTGATCGCGTACAACGCGGAGCTGTTCGGCGGCCTGATGCACACGGACTTCGGCTTCGCCATCGCCTGGGGCGCGTTCCCCGTGCTCACCGCGTATGTGGCCCAGACCGGGACGCTGGCCCTGGCGCCCGTCCTGGCCGCGGCCGGGGCGTTCGCGCTGTCCGCGGCGCAGCGCCAGCTGAGCACTCCGGCCAGGAACATCCGGCGGCGGGCGCACCGGGTGGAGGGCAGCATCAATTTTGCCGACGGGCGGACCGAGCAGGTCACCGCCGACACCCTGCTGCAGCCGCTGGAACGGGCGCTGCGCGCGGCTTCCTGGGCGATCATCCTGCTCGCCGCGGCGCTGGCAGTGGCACGCCTGACGTGACCACGGCTGGCCGGCTGCGAAGCTTGCGCCATCGGGGCCGGTGGATAGTCGGCTACTTTTAGTAACTCGCTATAATCGGTAAGTCAAGAGAGTTGCCCCGGGAAGGCCGGGAAGCCGGAATGATCCGCATTTCAGGCGAGCCCTGCAGTCACCCCAGCCCCAGTTCATTACTAGGATTGCCGCAACAAACCACATAAGTGACGTTTCGGGAGAAAGGTGAGTCATCGGAACTCCTGTCTGAACGTGCCGTCCGTGGCCCATAATTGACAGGAGCGCAGCGATGCCATCAGGAGACCGCACGTGACATCCGGTATGTCGGCTAAAGGCAGCGCTCTCGGGGCTGGCGCTCCCGAGGGCGGTGCCGTACCGAGTCGCGCCCCGCTGCCCCGGGCTGCTGGCAACGGAACCAAGCGAAACCGTGAATCAGCTGACTCCAGTCAAACCAGTACCGGCACAAACTTCGAGGAGGCCGGGATCACCGACACCCCGGAAACCTCGCATCCGGCCCTGTCCTCGTCCGTGCGGACGCTGATCCTCGGGATCGACTACGACGGGCGCATCGTGCAGCACGACAGGAACGCGGCCAAGATCCTGGCGCGCCAACCAGAGGAGCTGCTCGGCGCCCAGCTGATCGAGCTGACCTCGGGCTCGCACGGGAACCACGCCAAGGCAGACTCGGAGCAGGGCAACTCGCACGCGAGCCGCCCAGGCGACGCCGCGGCTGCGGTAGCCGGGCTGCTCGAAGCCATCCGTTCGGATCGTGAGGGCAGTGCCATGCTCACGATCGACACCCGCGACGGCCTCCCGGCCGAGGCGGTGGTGACCGTCCACCCGATGCGGGCCGGCGGGACCAGCCTGGCCGCGCTGGCGCTGCTGCGCATCCCCGCGCCCAACTCCGAGCGGTTCGTCGATCCCGCGCTCATGCGCAGGCAGATGCTGGACGACGCGCTCACCAGGATCGGCGACACGCTCGACATCGACGACGTGGCCCGCGTCCTGCTCGACGCGATCGTGCCGCACTTCTGCAACGTGTCCGGCCTGCTGCTGCTGGAGAGCCTGGCCGGGGACGACGAACTGCCGTCGCACGGGCCCGAGGGGTCGCTGCCGCTGCGCCGGATCGCGCTGGTCCACGACCGGAAGGATCCGGCCTGGGAGGCGACCTTCCCGACCGGCGAGATCCTGCGGTACCCGTCGAACACGCCGTACTACCGGTGCATGGACACCGGCGTGCCGGTGCTCGAGACGATGATCAGCAAGAGCCAGGCAAGCGAGATCGCCAAGGCCTGGCGGCGCAAGCCGGTGGCCAAACTGCTGTCCGGCGTCTCCATGGTGGTACTGCCGCTCATCGCGCGGGGAACCATGCTCGGCTTCTTCGTCTGCACCCGGCAGGAGGGATTCCGCCGCTTCGACGCGTACGACGTCGAGATCGGCATGGACTTCGCGACCCGGGCCGCCGTGTTCATCGACAACGCCCGCCGGTACAGCCGGGAGCACGCCACCGCGCTGACGCTGCAGCGGAGCATGCTGCCGACGGGGCTCTCCGCGCCGTCCTCGGTCGAGGTCAGGCACCGCTACCTGCCGGGCAGCAAGATGATCGAGGTCGGCGGGGACTGGTACGAGTCGATCGCGCTGCCCGGGGGGCGGGTCGCGCTGGTGGTCGGGGACGTGGCCGGGCACGGCGTGCGCGCCGCCGTCACCATGGGCCGGCTGCGCACCGCCATCCACACCCTGGCCATGCTCGAGCTGCCGCCCGCCGACTCGCTGCTGCAGCTCGACGAGCTCATGCACACCCTGGGCGAGCGCGAGCCCCACTTCGCCACCTGCGCCTACGCCGTCTACGACGCGGTCAGCGGGGAATGCGAGGTGGCGGTGGCCGGCCACCTGCCGCCGCTGCTCGTGCACCCGGACGGCACCAACGAACTGCTCGACGTGCCGCCCTCGCCGCCGCTCGGCATCGGCGACGGCGAGGTGGAGAGCCGCCGGTTCCAGGTGGAGGACGGCAGCCTGTTCGTGCTGTACACCGACGGCCTGGTGGAGAACAAGGGCCAGGACATCAGCGACGGGCTGGCCCGGCTGCGCGGCATCTTCGGCCCCGGCTCACCGACGCGGCCGCTCGAGGACCTGTGCAAGGCCACGCTGGACGGGGTGTACTCCGATCACCAGCGCGACGACATCGCGATGCTCATCGCGCGGCTGCGGCGGCTGCCCGAGGACAGCTACGCCTCGTGGACGCTCGCGCCGAAGCTGACCTCGGTGCGGGAGGCGCGTTCGGTGCTGGCCGAGCCGATGAAGCGGTGGGAGCTCGAGGACCTGATCCCCACCACCGAGCTGCTCGTCTCCGAGCTGGTGACCAACGCGGTCAAGTACTCGCGCGGCGAGGTTACGCTCCGGCTGGTCAACGAGCGGGCCCTGGTCTGCGAGGTCATGGACTCCTCCGGCGCGCTGCCGAGGCTGCGGTCGCCAAACGGGGACGACGAGAACGGCCGCGGCCTGCAGGTCGTACGCCAGCTCTCCCAGCGCTGGGGCGCCCGCCGGACGGCGGCCGGCAAGGTCGTCTGGTGCGAGCAGCCGCTGCCGGGCCTCGCTGGCCTGGAGGAGCCGCAGCCCTTCCACTGACCGGGCGCTATTCGACCGTGACGCTCTTGGCCAGGTTCCGCGGCTTGTCGATGTCCCGGCCCAGCTTGGCCGCCACGTGATAGGCGAGCAGTTGCAGCGGGACGTTCAGCAGCAGGGGCTCGAGCTCGGGTTCGCCGCGGGGCACGCGGACGACCGCGTCGGCCAGGCCCGACGGCAGTTCAGCGCTGGTCACCGCGATGACCGGGCCGCCGCGCGCCTTGATCTGCTCGATCGTGGAGACGTTCTTCGACAGCAGGTCGTCGCTGGGCACGATGACCAGGCTCGGCATCGAGGAATTGATCAGGGCGAGCGGGCCGTGCTTCAGCTCGGCCGCCTGATAGGCCTCGGCGTGGACGTAGGAGACCTCCTTGAGCTTCTGCGCGCCCTCGCGGGCCACCGGCCAGCCGCGGACGCGGCCGATGAAGAACATGTGCTCGGCCTCGGCGAACTGGCGCGCGATCTCGGCGATCTGTTGCTCGGCGGCCAGGATCTGCTCGATCTGCCCGGGCAGCGCGCGCATCCCGGCCACGATCCGCTGGCCGGAGGCCGCGGACATGTCGCGGACCCGGCCGAGCAGCAGGGCGAGCAGGGCGAATGTGGCCGCCATGTTGGTCAGCGCCTTGGTTGAGCAGACGGCGATCTCCGGGCCCGCGTGCAGGAAGACCCCGTGGCCGCACTCGCGTCCGATCGCGCTGCCCACCACGTTGACCGCGCCGATGACCTGCCCGCCCTTGCGCCGCAGTTCCTGCACCGCCATCAGCGTGTCCAGCGTCTCGCCGGACTGGCTCACCGCCACGTAGAGCGTGTCGGGGTCGACGACCGGATTGCGGTACCTGAATTCCGATGCGGGCTCGGCGTCGGAGGGGATGCGGGCCAGTTCCTCGGTCAGCACCGCGCCCATCTGCCCGGCGTAGTAGGCCGAACCGCAGCCGAGGAACTTCACCTGCCTGATCGACCTGAGCTGGCGGGCGTCCAGGTCGATACCGCCCAGCCTGGCGGTGGCGAACCGCTCGTCGAGCCGGCCGCGCAGGGCCCGGCGCAGCGCCTCCGGCTGCTCGTGGATCTCCTTGCGCATGTAGTTCTCGAACGAGCCGAGCTCGTAGTCCCCGGCCTCGGCCTCCACCGTGGTCGGCTCCTTGGTGGTGGATGCCCTGGCGCTGGGCCGGTCCCGCTCGTCGATCGCCGAGGTGAGGTAGTCGGAAGCGTGCACCGTGGCCACCTCGGCGTCGTCCAGGTACACGACCTGCTTGGTGTAACGGACCAACGCGGCCACGTCGGAGGCGACGAACATCTCCGACTCCCCGATGCCGAGCACGATGGGGCTGCCGTTGCGCGCCACCACCAGCTCCTGCGGGTTCTTGGTGTCCAGCACGACCAGGCCGTAGGTGCCCTCCACGTGGCGCAGGGTCTGGCGGACGGCGTCCTGGAGGCTGGTGCCTTCGGTGGCCGCGGCGGCGATCATGTGGGCGAGCGCCTCGGTGTCGGTCTCGCTGACCAGCTTGACGCCGCTGGCGATCAGCGCGTCCCTGAGCTGCTCCGCGTTCTCGATGATGCCGTTGTGCACCACGGCGATCCGGCCCTCGGTATCGGTGTGCGGATGAGCGTTGACCTCGTTCGGCTCGCCGTGGGTGGCCCACCTGGTGTGGCCGATGCCGATCGTGGCCTTCGTACCCGCGGTCCGGCCGGTCGCGGCGCTGGCGCGGTCCTCAACCCGGTCCCTGAGTTCCTGAACGCGGCCTGCCGTCTTGGTCACCTGCAGACGGTTGCGGTGGACGACGGCCAGCCCGGCCGAGTCGTAGCCCCGGTACTCAAGGCTCCTGAGTCCCTCGAGTAGCACTGGCACCGCATCCCTGCGGCCGATGTACCCCACGATCCCGCACATGTGAACCCCTCCTCGGCTGTGTGACTGGCCTTGGCACCTGAGCGCCGTGGCGCCTTTGGCGTTGTGGCGCCTTTGGCGTTGTGGCGCCTTGGCGTTGTGGCGCCTTGGCGCTATCCGTAGACGATGCGCCGGAGCTGACGCTCCGACAGTCCCGGCGCCGCGAACCTGCGCTGCCCGAGCTCGGCTGCTATCAGCGGCCAGATCTCGTGATTCTTGCGCTGGCGTTGCCGCAGTTCGATGTGACGCCTGCGGACGAACTCCTCGACCGTCTCGCTGAAGTACGTCGCCATGTCGGCGACGACCCGGACCGCCGTTGGCTGCGGAAGGCCGGTCGAGGCGGCCAGGTAGCGCGCGAGGTCCCGCGGGAACGGGTCAGCCGGAGCTCCAGGCTGTCCGGGATTCCCGCCTCGTCCGGGGTCTCGGGGGTCTCTGGGGCCTGGCATGCCTACTTTTTACTAGGTGTTCGCGCGTTTCGGCAAGATTCTTGCCCGATTCCGGGCAGGATTCTCCGATATCAGGGAGCAACAGGGTCAGATGCATGTAATTTATCGTGAATCGGCGGCATTCCGGCGGGCCGCGCTTACGGCTTGAATGCCGCGTGGGTCTGGCTCCTTGGAGTGAGTATGCCGGGGAGGCATCGTGCGCCCTGGCCTCACCTGCCGCTCAAGCATCCCGCGCCAGGCCGGCTGGCGGCAGCCCCGGGACCGTGCGGAGCCGCCGCCATCGGCGAAGGCTCCATGGCGGTACGGCTGGTCTTCGACCGCCTCAAGTCCACCGGCAGCACCAACGCGATCGATCTCGGGCCCCCGGCTTAAGGCCCAGCCCGCCCCGGCCCGGACGCGGCAGCCCTAGGGAACCACGGCGATGTCACATCGCGGTGCACCGGACCACGGCGATGTCACATCGTTGTGGTTGCGACGGAGCGTCCCAGGCGGCTAGGTCGATCATCGTGGAGGCAAAAGCCCGCTACCAGGCCCTATGCGGAGCTCGGGTTAAAACGCAAGCTATCAGGGGTGCAGCGATCCACGATGATGCGACCTTGCCGCAGATCAAGCCGACGCGTTCCTGGAGCTCTATGTACGCGGCATCTACACCTTGTGGCTTGGTACGGGTGTTGCTGGAGTGACGAAGGCGCCGCTCTCGCGCGCGGGGGCGTCGTGGTCGACGCCGAACGGGGGCTATGCGGTCGGCGCGCCGGAGAGCCGACGCGGCGCCTGACGGGGGCTATGCGATCGGGGCGCTGGCGGAGATGACGTGCGTCTTATTACGGCCGGTCTCCTTGGCGTGGTACAGGGCCGCGTCGGCGGCGGCGAGCATGTCGGTGAGCTCCCGGCTCTCGCCGTTCAGGGCCGCCACGCCGACTGAGATCGTGAGCTTGATGACCTGCCCGGACTTGTCTTTGTCGTCAACGGGAATGGACATGGCCGCGACATGGGCGCGAAGACGCTCCGCTACGTTCAGCGCGTCCAGCTCGCGCGCCTGCGGCAGCAGGATCGCGAACTCTTCCCCGCCGAACCGCCCGGCCAGGTCGTAGGCGCGCAGCTGATTGCGCAGCGCGTCGGTGACAGCCCGCAGGGCCTTGTCCCCCGCCAGGTGGCCGTGGGTGTCGTTGACCAACTTGAAGTGATCGATATCGACCAGCGCGAGCGCCAGCGGGCTCTTGGTCCGGATGGCCCGGGCGATCTCGGTCGCGGCCTCCCGCTCCCAGGTGGACGCGTTGAGCAGTCCGGTCTTCGTGTCGACCCGCGCCAGGGCGAGGAGCTGGGCGTGCATCATGAAACGCCGGACCAGCAGCACGGTCGGGACGGCGAACACCGCCAGGGCCGCGTTGACGCCGACCACCACGGTGATCAGCACGCCCAGGTCGAACTCGGCGAAGTCGCCCTGCAGGGCCTCGCGGTTCAGCTCCAGGTCGGCGAACCGCACCGTGGGATCGGTCAGCTTAATGCCGCCGACCACGAGGAGCTGATGGCCTCTCCCGCCGATGATCTCGCACAGGGCTACCGCCACGGTCCAGGTCAGGGCGTGCGTACCGGTACCGATCGACGGCCCGGCGAAGGAATGCGGGAACGCGTGGAACGCCACGGACGCGGCCCCGTACGCAATGGCGATCGCGGCGACGGTGAATACCCTGCGGTAGATGACCCCCCGGTGCACCCGCAACTGGGTCAGCACCTGCAGCGGAATCGGGGTCAGCATCGCGTAGACGGGCGGCAGCAGGATCGCCACCGGCAGCACCCACACGGTAAGGAAGTCCCTGGTCATACCGCCCGGGATGTAAGCCGTCCTCGGCGTCGCCGCCACCGACACCATGCCACAGCCCAGCAGCAGGAGGAATCGCGCCAGATCGGAGGTACGCCAGACCGTCTGCGAGCCCGCATAGCACGCCAGCCCGAGCGCCACCAGCGGCACCACGAACACGTAAAGGCGGAGCGGCCAGGGAGTCCGCCACGAGGCCCAGTACCTGATATCGAGACTCGTCAGCACGCGACGCGTGACGGACGAGGCTTTCATGGTCCACCGTTTCCCGTGAGACGTGGCACGCATCTGTCTAGTTCGACAGCTCACCGTAAAGGACTAGCTCCGTATAGCTACTTTAACTCATCTTCCGTATCTAACGCACTATTGCGGGCGATTCGCCTGCATCGAGTGATTTGCCGGGCGCTAAATGGTGATTGACGAGCCACGATTACCCGGCGTGCTGTGGCCGGTAATCGCTCGCCGACCGCCCACCACTGCCGGAGGGAGGGGCAGGTTCATGCGCGTCAACTGGTCTTGAGTACCTCGAATAGCACTGGTCTTATGACCCGGAAGGAGGTACTCGCGATGCGAGACACCTGGAGCTGAGCGAGTCCCCCCGCCGACGGCGACGCCCGCTGCGGGAGGAACCACCTCCACAGCGGCGCCAGCGGCCAGGACAGCCGCCTCCTGGCCGGCGATTCCAGATGCTGGTGACGCCGAAGGCCTCGACCCGCGGTTCGCCCAGGCACCCCTGAGGACGAACGCCGCACTGGCGGCGAGCCGGTACGCACCGCAAACGCCGGCCACGAGAAGATCACCAGCGAAACGGCAAGACCCGGGCGGAGGGCCGTCAGGACCAGCGTCACGCAGGTCAGCACGGCCAGCGGCCCCAGCCACGCGTTCACCTGCCCGGATTCGCGGGCAGGACCGGACACGGCGTGGCGATCATGGGGCGACCACCGTCGACGCTGTCACCAAGCCGGGGCGATAGGCCCTCCGCCGAGCCTTGTCGGGTACGAACGGCGATTCAGCTAGCCATTTCCGCGTAGCGGCACCGAGCTCCTGGCCGCGACGCGACCGGGACGCCGTCCCGCCGCATGCCGTCCGCCGGGTGGTGACACGCGACGCCACCTGAGCGTCAGGACGAAGGCTACGACCGCACCGGTCCCGCCGCCTACGGCGATGACCATGGCGGGAGAAACCAGTTCCGCCGCGGCGCCGGCCGCCACGAAGGCCACTCCCTGGCCGACGATCACGCCCATGCTGGCGATGCCGAAGGCCTGAGCCCGCCGTTCGTTCGGCGTCCTGACCACGAATGCCGTGTTGGCCGCGATCTGGTAGACACCGAACGCGGCTGACAACGAGAAGATCACCAGCGACACGGCCAGGCCGGGGTGCAGGACCGTCAGGACCAGCGTGGCGCAGGTGAGTACGGCCAGCGGGCCCATGAGGTTGATCCGCTGGCGCGGGCGGACGAACCGGGTGAACAGCGGCGTGGCGATCGTCGTGCTGAGCGCCGTGGACGCCAGCACCAGGCCGGTGGCGATCGACCCTCCGCCGAGGGTTCTCGCATACGGGGCGGCGATTCCCTCCGGGATCGTGTAGAAGACCACCAGCCAGCCGAACAGCAGCAGGGTTCGCAGCGCCGGGTGGCCGAACACCAGCCGGAATCCGGCTACCATTCGCGCCAGCGGCGACGGCTCGACGGTATCCGGCCTCGCCGCGGCCGGCCGGGCCCGGGTGCCGAAGCGGATCAGCACGCTGGAGAGCAGGAACGTGACCGCGTCGATGACGAGCGAGAGCCGGACGCCGACGTAGTGGACCGCGAATCCCCCGCCGGCCGCGCCGGCCACCTGGCCGACCAGCAAGGTCGTCTGGAGCACCGCGGTGCCGAGGACATAGCGTTCGCCCGACAGGATGTCCGGGGTGATGGAGGCCTTGGCCGATTCGAACGGAGGCGCGAACATCGTAGCGGCGAACAACAGCGCCACCAGCGCTCCGATCGGCATATGCGGCAGCACCATGACCGCGACCAGCACCGCGCGGATCGCGTCGCAGAACACCATCACCGAGCGCCGCGGGCGCCGGTCGGCCACGCCCGCCAGGAACAGGCCGCCGATCACCCACGGCACATAGCCGGCCGCGTAGACCAGGGCAGCGAGCAGCGGCGACCCCGTCCGGTCATATACCAGCAAGGTGAGAGCGACCAGGGCCAGACGGTCACCCACCGTGGACAGGACCACCGAAGACCACAGGAACCGGAACTCGCGCACCGCGAACACGTCGCGGAACGTGGCACGCGGCGGCACAGCGCCCTCTCGCGGTGCCCGGAGGACCGGGCGCCATTTGTCCGGGTTCCTGGACGTCAATCTGCTTCATCATGACGCAGGGCGGTCGCGAATCGCAACAAGTTGTACGGAATCGGTCACCGTTGGTTCTGGTCGTGCTCGTGATGGGCGATCGAGTTGATATGTGCCGTTCATCGGCATATACAAGTCCTGTGAGCAAGCAGTCCATGCAGGAGCCGACGTTCCTTATCCTGACCGCGCTGGCCGCGGGGGCCCAGCACGGTTACGGGATCATGAACGACGTCGCGCGGATCTCCGACGGCCGGGTCAGGCTCCGTGCGGGCACCTTGTACGCGGCCCTGGACCGGCTGAAGGCCGATGGCCTGGTCACCGGCGACAAACAGGAGATCGTGGACGGGCGGCTGCGCCGCTACTACCGCATCACCGACGAGGGGACCGCCGAACTCGCGGCCGAGGTGGGCCGTTTGCGCGCCAACGCCGCCGTCGCTGCTAGCCGTCTGGGCCTGGCCGGAGGGACTGCATGAAGGAACAACAGCTGTCCTGGGAGCACGCAGGACACGCCGGATGAGCGTGGCCGCGACCAGGGGCAGCCGGATGGAGAAATGGTACCGGCGGCTGCTTGCCCTGTACCCCGAAGACCACCGGCGCGAGCACGCCGAGGAAATGGTCGGCGTGCTGCTCGCCGCCGACGGTGACGCGCAGGTCCGGGCGCCCAAGCCGGTGGCCTGGGCGCTGCGCCTCGGTCAGCACGCCGCCGACAGCGCCGACCTCGTCGACGGCGCGCTGCGGATCCGCGGCCGGATCGCGCTGAACCGCCTCCAGCGGACGCACTGGCTCTCCTGGACGGTGCGCGATCAGCGCTGGAGTGACGCCCTGGCCGTGGTCAGCGTGGTGGCGCCGCTGCTGCTGCTGGTGGCCGCGCTGACCGAATTCCGCATCCCGCAGGCGGTGGCGAGCAGCATCACCGGTCACCCGCACTGGGGGCTCACCGCGACCCTCGGCCTGGCCGACCTGCCGATGGCGGCCGGCGCCCCCGGGGTCACCCTGCTCGTATTCCTGCGGCTGCGGCGGCTGGCTGGGCTCGGCGCCCTGGCCACCGCGATCGGGCAGATCGCGGCCGGGGCCGTCCCGGCCTTCGCCGGGTACGCCGACCCGGCCGTGGCGTTCACCGTCCTGCTCTCCGGCACGGCCGCGGTGGCGCTGCTGCTCTCCCCCGGACCTGACCGCGGCCTGGCCCTGCTGACCCGGAGCGGCACCGCCCTGGTCGGCGTGGCGGCGCTGATCCTCGGCGGGTTCAGCGTGGGCGGCGACGTGTGGTTCGGCCCGGGAAACGACGGGGCGCCGGCCCGGTTCGACGACTTCGGCGGCAAGGTGGCCGGCCTGCCCGCCGACCTGCTGATCGCCGCGGTCCTGATCGGCGTGGCGGCCGCGTGCCTGCGCGCCCCGGTCAGCCGCCGCGTCCTCGTGCTGCTGGCCATCCCGGTCATCCCCTACGCGTTCCTGTGGCAGGAGAAGCTGGCCGTCGACCTGTTCGGGGAGCCCGGCGGCGGCTCGGCCATCATCCCGTCCTCGATTCCCCTGCTCTACCTGCCGCCGCTGCTGCTGGCGTCCCTGGTCCTGTTCGGGACCTGGCTCGCCCGCCGCCGGGCCGGCGAGCGGGAGCGTCGGGTGGGCTCCGCGACCTCCGGACCCGGGAGTCCCGTGCGCGCCTGACCCAAGAACGTGGTGGTGGTGGCGCCGGCCACCGCCGTCGCTGGCGCCGCCACCACCACTTGAGCTCAATCGGGTCACGCCCTTTTATCGGCGGCGCATTTACCCGCGAAATGGCTCGCGCCCGGCGGGTTTTCCCTATTCTCGGGAACCGCCACCCACGCCCGTTCGGGAAAAAATATCGCCGAACGGGCGGGCCTCTACGTGCTACCTCAAGCAGGAGCTGACCATGCCTGAAGCATCCGAACCCCTCGTTCAGCTAGCCGGCAGCGAGCGCGCGCCGCTCCCGGGCGTCGCGCCGGCCGGCCGGCTGGACACCTCCGAGCGGGCCGAGCTGACGCTGGTGCTGCGCCGGCGGGCCGAGATTCCCGCCGATATCGTCGAGGGCCCCACCGTCCTGACCGGTGACCAGCTGGCCGAGCGGTACGGCGCCGACCCGGCCGACGTGGACCTGGTCCGGCGGACGCTCGCCGGCCTGGGCCTGGAGATCACCGCGGTGCATCCGGCCAGCCGGCGGATCACGGTGGCGGGCACGCTCGGGCAGCTGTCCGGCGTGTTCGGCGCCGAGCTGCGGCAGGTCAGCAGCCCGGCACCGAGGGGCCGGGGGACGGTCACCCACCGCTACCGGGAGGGCGCACTGTTCGTGCCGGCCCCGCTGGACGGCGTGGTGCTCGCGGTGCTGGGCCTGGACACCCGGCCGCAGGCCCGGCCGCACTTCCGGGCCCCGAGAGACGGCAGCGCCGCCGCGGCCGCCCAGAGCCAGACCTACCCGCCGAACCAGGTGGCCGGCATCTACCAGTTCCCGGCCAGGACCACCGGCGCGGGCCAGATGATCGCGGTCATCGAGCTCGGCGGCGGCTTTTCAGGCAGCGACCTCGACACCTACTTCGCCGGGCTCGGCATTGACGTCCCGACCGTCACCGCGGCCAGCGTGGACGGCGGGTCCAACGCGCCTGGTTCGGATCCGAACGGAGCCGACGTGGAGGTCGCGCTCGACGTCGACGTCATCGGCGCGGCCGCGCCGGGGGCGGCGCAGGTGGTCTACTTCGCGCCGAACAGCGACAGCGGCTTCATCGACGCGATCTCCGAGGCCGTGCAGGCCACCCCGACGCCGATCGCGATCTCGATTAGCTGGGGCCAGTCCGAGGACTCGTGGACCGCGCAGGGGCGCAGCGCCATGGACGCGGCGATGGCCGACGCGGCCGCGCTGGGCATCACGGTCTGCGTCGCCTCCGGCGACAACGGCAGCGGCGACGCCGTCGACGACGGGCAGCCGCACGTGGACTTCCCCGCTTCCAGCCCGCACGCACTGGCCTGCGGCGGGACCAAGCTCCTCGCCGACGCGGCCACCGGGGCGATCAGTTCCGAGGTGGTCTGGAACGAGACCGCGGCCAACGAGGGAGCGGGTGGCGGCGGGGTCAGCGACGAGTTCGCCCTGCCGTCCTGGCAGGCGGACGCCGGCGTCCCGGCTCGCGCTGGCTCTGGTTCGGGCGCTGGCTCTGGTTCGGGCGCTGGCTCTGGCGGGCGGGGGGTGCCGGATGTGGCGGGCAACGCCGACCCGGCCACCGGCTATCAGATCTACTCCGGCGGCAAGGCCCAGGTCGTCGGCGGCACCAGCGCGGTCGCGCCGCTGTGGGCGGCGCTGATCAGCCGGCTGGCGGAGGCGTCCGGCCAGCGGTTCGGCCTGATCCAGACGCTCCTGTACGCCGGGGTGGCGCCGGGCACCGCGGTGCCCGGCTTCCGCGACATCACCAGCGGGAACAACGGCGCCTACACGGCCGGCCCCGGCTGGGACGCCTGCTCGGGCCTGGGCAGCCCCGACGGCACCGCGCTGCTGAACCGCCTCCAGGGCTCGGGGCCGCAGCTCTAGGACGCCAGGATGGCGGGATGGCCGTCGCCGTCGCCGTCGCCGTCGCCGCAGCATTCCCCGTCCGCGAAGAGCAGGTGCGGACCCGGGTGGCCTTTCGGGAGCTCGCAGCCGAACGGCCGGCCGGCCGCCATGACGCCGCACCGCGGCGGAATGCTGGTGTGGTCTTGCTGCCGGCATGACCAGCCATCGACGCAACAGGAGCCGTCCAGGTGATAGAGCCAGGCCGTGTTCATAGTGCGCCTCCAGTCACATGGATCATGCGGCCGCCCCGGATCCAGCTGCCGTTCAACCGCCCGCAGGAACGCGGCGAACCCGGGCTGGCGTTCGGCCAGCAGGTTGCGCACGTATGCCTGGTTGTCCCTGGCCCGGTCGTGCCTAGCCTGTATGTTAGCGCTCACAACATCACCCGGCCATGACGTTACCATCTGGTGCTCGCGCCGCCCTCGGCCGCGGGTCGGGACGCGAGCCCAGTTTTCGGTTGACACTCCCAAATGATTGACGCATACTTTTGACAGTAACCTCCAAAAAGATGCAACTGCCGAAAGGGTGTGACTGTCATGGCGGTGAACCCGGCTCGCAAGTGGTGGGCGCTGGTCGCCATCGCGGCGAGCGTGCTCGTCGTCGGGCTCGACCTGACCGTGCTCAACCTGGCGCTGCCCACGATCGCGACCGACCTGCACGCCTCGACCAGCGACCTGCAGTGGATCTCCAGCGCTTACAGCCTGGTGCTGGCGGCCGCGATGCTGCCCGCGGGCATGCTCGGCGACCGGCTGGGGCGCAAGAAGGTGCTGCTAGCCGCGCTCGTCCTGTTCGGGGCCAGTTCTGCGCTGTGCGCGTACGCGTCCGGCACCGGCGAGCTGATCGCGGGGCGGGCGGTGCTCGGGATCGGTGCGGCGGCCATCTTCCCGCTGTCGCTGTCGGTGATCCCGGTGCTGTTCGCCCCGGAGGAGCGGCAGCGGGCGATCGCGCTGATGGCGTCGGCCACCTTCATCAGCTTCCCGATCGGCCCGATCGTCGGCGGTTACCTGCTCGACCACTTCTGGTGGGGCTCGGTCTTCCTGATCAACGTGCCGGTGGTGGTGCTGGCCGTGATCGCCGTCGCGCTGCTGCTGCCCGAGTCGCGCAGCGCGGAGCGGCAGCGGATCGACGTCGTGGGCGTAATCGTGTCCAGCGCGGGGCTGGCCGCGCTGACCTACGGGTTCATCAAGGCGGGCCAGGACGGCTGGACCGACGCCGTGGCGCTCGGCGCCATCGCCGCGGGGGCGGCGGTGCTGGCCGTGCTGGTGGCCTGGGAGCGGTGGCTGACCGGACGCAACCGCGCCGGTTCCGGCGGATCACTCCGCGGGGGCGTGATCCGCCCGCTGATCGAGCTGCGGTTGTTCCGGTCGGCCGGCTTCACCTGGGGCACCACGCTGTCCACGCTGATCTCGTTCGCGATGTTCGGCATCTTCTTCGCGATGCCGCAGTACTTCCAGGAGGTCCGCGGCGCGGACGCGATGGGCAGCGGGCTGCGGCTGCTGCCGATGATCGGCGGCATGGTGATCGGCATGATCGGCAGCACCCGGCTGGCCTCGCCGCGGCGGGCCGCCGACGGCACCGCCGGCACGCCGCTGGCCAGCGTGAAGGGCCTAGTCGCGGTGGGGTTCGCGATCATGGCGGTCACCCTCGGGTTCGGCGCCACCACCACGGTCAGCAGCGGGACCGGGTTCGCGGCCGCCTGGTTCGCGGTGTTCGGCCTCGGCCTGGGGCTGGCCATGCCGCAGACGATGAACGCGGCGCTGAGTGCCCTGTCCGCCGAGACCAGCGGCTCGGGCTCGGCCCTGATCTCGGCCCTGCGGCAGGTGGGCGCCACCATCGGGGTCGCGGTCCTCGGCACCGTGCTCAGCTCGGTGTACCGCAGCCACCTGGTCGTGACCGGCCTGCCCGACGCGGTCGCTTCGGCCGCCAAGAGCAGCGTCGTGGCCGGCGTCGCGATCGCGCACAAGACCGGCTCGGCCGCGCTGCTCGACTCGGTGCGGCACGCGTTCGTCACCGGGATGGACACCATGCTCTGGGCCTGCGGCGGGATCGCGCTGGCCAGCGCCATACTGGCGGTCATCTTCCTGCCGCGGCGGACCGACGGCGGCGCGGTCGGGACCGCGGACGCGGGCGCGGCGGACGACGTTCGTCATGCCAACGGCGCGGAGCGGGCAGAATTGGAAGCGTGACGGAAATGCGCGCCGCGAGCCAGGACCGGCCGTGTGGCTTGCGCGAGCGGAAGAAGGCCAGGACGCGTGCTTCCATCAGGGAGCACGCGCTCCGGCTCTTCCGTGAGCAGGGTTACCAGCGCACCACCGTGGAGCAGATCGCGGCGGCGGCGGAGGTGTCACCGAGCACGTTCTTCCGGTACTTCCCCACCAAGGAAGACCTCGTCCTGCAGGACGACATGGACACCCGGCTGGTCGAGGCGTTCGAGCGCCAGCCGCCGGGGCTGAGCCCGATCGCCGCCCTCCGGGGCGCGATCCGGGAAGGCCTCGGGTCCTACGACCAGGCCGACCTCGACATAGTCCGGGAGACCACGAACCTCACCATGACCGTGCCGGAGGTACGGGCGCGGGCCATGGACGAGTTCGGCCGCACGATCGCGGTGATCAGCGAGGCCCTGGCCAAGCGGGCCGGGCGCCCAGCGGACGACCTGGCCGTCCGCACGCTGGCCGGCGCGATCATCGGCGTCATCATGTCCATCACCATGCCGTGGGAGGGCTGGTCCGACCCGCAGGCCTTCGTGGACATGTTCGAGCGCGTCGACCAGGCCCTGAACCTACTGGAGGCCGGGCTCCCGCTCTGAGCCCGAGATGGTCGCGTCGTGGAGCGGCTCTCCAACGCGCAGGAGCCGCCCTGGTACGCCGCTCAAGGCGCATGAACCGCTTCCGCCCCTGCAGCACCATCCGTGTCTGAGTCGTACTCCCACAGCCGTAGATCGTTAGTGCGCCATGAGGCGTACTGCTATATCGCCCGCAAAGCGGGCAGAGATGAGAGGAGATTATCTCTGGATCTGATGCCTAACCGGAATCCGAAAGGATGATACGGGAAAATAGCATGGCAGGAAACCAG
>WNGE01000474.1_pt1 | contig 51921 bp, 36 predicted proteins | sample 5400651 | NCBI WGS metagenome assembly WNGE01 (sample SAMN13153370, study PRJNA577476) | soil metagenome | isolation source: 60 cm soil or saprolite under grassland replicate 2 | place: USA:California | collected 2016-06-15 | reverse complement strand
AAACTTTCTATTGACATTTTTTCGTCTTGCAGGACTAGGGTTTCGGCGAATTAGGTAACCCTACAAAACACCTCCAAAACATCGTCAACGTCCCCCACAGTTGCCTTTGATTCAACCCTCAAAATCGCGACCGTTCCCCGCCAATTGCCCTCGACGCTCCGAGAATAGTTCACTCTTCAAAAAGGAGACTCGTCCTCATGAATGCCGTTCACCAAACGAAGTTTTTGCCGGGTCTCTTGTATCGTTGGTGCTGGTTGGTCTAGCTTTTGTAGCCTTTCCCTGGTTTGCTCACACCGGTGACGGCTTGCGCGAGACTGTGGCACCGCCAAGTCAGCGCGGCCGAAGACGTCCTGCTCCTTGTCAAACCTGCCCGCCGCCATCCCTGCGCAGAATCTACGTCCCGGCTATCGAGCTAAGCGAGGCTGAAAGGTGTGAGATAGTGCTGAACAGTCGAAGCCCGGACCCAATTGACATTACGCCCACATTCTACACAACCAATGGCGAAGCAGTGGTCGGTGAGCCGGTGCAATTGCAGTCGGCGGAAATTCGTTTCGTTCCCATCGATCAGCTAATACCCGAAGGTCTCCGCGGCCAGCGCAAGTGGGGCGGCTTAGCTCTATCATTTACCGGTGGTGTTATGGAACTTTGGGCGCAGGTTACCTTCCACGGTGTCGGCGGCGGAAGCGTCGACGAGACGTTTAATATTCTCGAGGAACCCGGCTCGGATACACGCGAAGCCGTTTGGTGGATGCCGAAAAGGAGCACGGCCATTATTGCCCTCGGCAATAGCTCTGACACAGCCATTCACACAACCGCGCAATTTTCAGATGGCGATTCGGAAGAAATTGACATCGCTCCCTACGCGACAAAGTTCCTTCGTCGGCGCTCCCGGGAACGCGAGGAGGAAACCTCACGCAATGAGTCGGTGAAGCTCATAGCGGTCGGACGAGAGGGGAGTTTGCGAGTTGCTGGCTTTGTTGTTGCTGACGACCAAAGTTTTACCAGCAGCATCCGGTTCTATGACACCAGGAGGACAATACAACCCAACCTTTATGCTACGAATCTCAGGTTAGAGAATACGATCCCGCGCATGGTATTAAAGAACACAGGCGATGTGGAAGTTTCAGCGCGCCCGCGTTTCTTCTCAGCCGCTGGAGAACAAGCCACGCCGGTTGAATTGCCAACAGTAACCTTGAGTCCCCAGCAAATGGTTGATGTCGACCTCAGCCCCTTGAGAGAAGCCGCAGCTTTAAGACCGGACCTTAATTCAGTGAGTGCTCAGTTCTTGAACAGTGGCGCTCCAGGGAGTCTAATCGGCGCAGCATACAGTACTGAGCGGACCACTCAAATGACTTACGACGTGCCGTTGCGAGATTCCGGAAAAAACCGTAACGGTACCGGCAGCTATCCCTGGCGGATAGACGACGACTACTCGACCATTGTTGCCATCACAAACTTTGGCAACCAACCGGCTCGGTTCCAGGTAGAGATTAGATATTCGGGCGGCCCATACTCGATTAAACCGCGAGAGCTTGCTGCTGGCGAAACAGCAACCTTCGATCTGCGACAGATGAGAGACCAGCAACAGCCGGACAGACTGGGCAAGACGCTCCCGGCTGCGATAGAGCGCGGCCAATTTCACTGGAGCGTGGTGGCCACGCCGGGTGAAGCACGCATTATCGGACGGGCAGAAGTGGTGAGCCGCTCCGGACGAGTAACCAGCAGCTATTCGTGTCCAACCTGCTGTCCCGATTCAGGGCCGTACGGTGGTTTCGACCCAAACTCTTACACAGTTTTGATTGATGGGCTTACTACCACCGGCTCATCTGGAGAGTACCAGGACTGTTACGGATACTGGTATCCCTCCAATATCTGGTGGACTTCGCTGGGAACGGTTGATACGAGCATCGCGACAGTGAATGCAGGCACGGCTGAATTGCATGGCGAAGGGATGGGATATACTTACGCTAATGGCACGTGGGACCAGATTGTTTACTGGACTGACAACATGGACTGCTATCAGCAGAACTATGCGATGGAAGACAATGCTCCAGTCGCGGTACCTAGCGTCAATATATCTAACATCAATATTGACACCGATGATATCGCTACGACGCTCGGTCCGTCCGGCGCCAGCGGTATGTTTACATTGACTTGGGTAGGCTCTGGGTCATCGTTCACGTTGGTTCAACAGAACCGAAGTGCGGGAAGTTACTCCGACAGCTTTCAAATTGCGAATTTGCCCAACGGTGCGACATACACCTCATTGCGAGCTACTTGGTTAGTAAACGGACAAACGGGTTCAGCTACACAGGACTACAAAATGACCGTTCTGGGTGATTACACAAATACTTGTTATATCACGGCACTGGAATCAGACTTTGGAGGCGCAACGGTAACCGCCGGAACGGCAACCTCCTCCTGTGCATGGTCGTCACGGAACTTCGTGGCCAGTTTCCTCGATTCCGTGAATCTCAATGGAAGCGGAGTAGATAGCAGCAACACTTCTATTCAGATCGAGGGTTTCTGTGGAGGTGCTCCGGGCTCTAGCCCAGCATACAATGGAAAGAGATATCGAAGACCTACAAACATTACAACTAGTTGTGGGGATTCGCCGACGGTAAATCTCACGGTCGCAGCCAGTTCGTTAGCTTGCGGAATTCCAATTTTCATTAACACAATCGGTCGCCGAACAGTTCAGGACACCGGCGGTGGGTTGGCGGCTGACCAGATCGATAACTACATGGGTGTTGGTCGCAGCAGGTGCCTAGGGTGGAGCAATAACCGACGAAAGACTGTCCAGCTTTACTAAGGAGGAAACGAAATGTCTCTCAAGATCCGTCTGCTACTTCTGTTTACGATGGTCGCTGCGGTAGTCATTATGGCGGTCGCTTCACTTAAAAACCGCCCACCTGCGCTAAGGGTGACTCAGAACGACCCTGCAACGGGGGCACGCGACGACGTAGAGAACGTGCGTACTTCGCCTCAGATAGCAAATGAAAGTAAGCCTAAGGAGCATTTAACGGCCAGCGCAAGCGGAAACTATCTCATCTACCATGCTCCGTTTGATCCTTACAAATTGTCGCCTGAGCCGTTGGTTTTCATCGTAGTTGACAAAAAGACTGGAATGAAGAGTCTTCAGATTCCTGTCCAGTGGCCGGCCAGGTATGTCTCTTCGGTGCAATGGCTTGATGATCGATTCGTCGTTGTCCGCGGGGAAGGGGCTTTTCTTGCAATCCTCGATGTTGGATCAGGAAAACAAACTCACAATCTCGTTGGTTCTGAGTTTCAAGTTTCACCAGACGAGACGATGATAATCTATCGCTCTGACTTTAATCCTATTCGCGGCTATGTTCCGCCGGAGCGTAAGTCGGATTGTGTTCTGCTTACGCTCGTGCAACGGACGCCCGGTTCAGGCTCGGTCAATACGAACTACAAGGTCATTTATCCAGATCCTTTATCGTGGGGCGAGGATGATCTTAAAATCTACAGCGATTTCAACCAGAGGCATCAGATCAGAAGCGGGCTTGTTTGGTCAATAGACAACCAAATGATCGCCTTTGTTGAGAATAATCAGCAAAGACTTTGGCTGACTGTGCTCAAACTGGAATCTCTAAACGATGCGGCTGGCGTTAATCCCAGAAGGTTTGATCTGGGGCCGGCCAGCGAGGCCAGATTTGCCGTCTCGTGGAGCGAGAAGATGCGGGTTAAGATAGTTGGCGAAAACACTTCCTTGCTCGTTGATCTGACATCGGGGACAGTCACATCTCTACCTTGACAGCACGGAAATGCCCTTTCAGTTTGGCCCCTGGAGATGAATCAACTCTCTGACTTGAAGCTTCAACCATTCCGTTTAGTGCGCTACCGTTTGATCGTCTCCCTATTGCTCGAGCGCCTGCTTGCGGCTTTGTTCCGTCATTAACCCACTCAATGACTTCGAGTGTGAAGAGCCCTCCACAGTTCTCACGGCAATGTCCTGAACCTGGCCGTAGGCTTTCTCCAACTGCTGACAGAGTCTCCCAATCTGCTCGCTTTGTTCTTTGGCTAGCTGCTCCAAAGACTCGATGCGCGTCTTCAGCACATTGCGTCCGCCGTCGAACTCTTTTCTCAGCAGCTCTTCTCTGTTCTTGCCCTCAAGTTGTACCCTGGCAGTGGCTTCTTTGACGGCCCCTTTTATCGCCGCTTCCATCTCCCTGGGGAAGGGAGTTGCCTGCGAAAAATGCTTCTCGCAGGGATCCAGGAGCTTTGGATTCACACTAGAGGTATTCAATATGCCCCGCCATTTCGCGCGGAGCCATAACTTCGGAGGTAAGAATCAATCGCTCGATGATTTCTTTGAGTGATTGGCTGGCAGTGTAGAAGGCAACGCCCGGGTGATCCGCAGCACCGCTGAGGATGCGAAGGAAATCTTGATCACGCGTCACGATGACTCGGCCCTCATCCCGCGCGAAATTGAAATGAGCCTCGTCGTCTTTCGTCCGCAGGCCCACCTCATTGGTTGTCGTCACGTCGATGCCCGCGCGTCTCAAAGCGATGGCCACTGCGGGATCGACATGTTCGTCGAGGTGGAAACGGATATGGTCAGCCAATGGAGAGGGCCTTCAACTTTTCTCGCAGGAGTGAAGGATTATTATTGCGAAATGCTTCGGCGAAGGCTTCTTCCTGATCCAGACTTTCATCGACCTCAGCTTTGTTTTCGTAATAATAGGCCATGGCAGCGTAAACCGCGGGCAATGGTAGGTCGAACGTTCCCGAGATTTCCTCTAAAGCGCGTCCCATCCGCCGATGCATTAATACGATATCGGCGACGGTAATTCGTGTTCCCGAAATTCTGGGTGTGCCAACACGTGTGCCCGGTGTGATCTCGATGTAATCCAACGGGCGACACCTCCTTTACGAAATCCTAAGCCTCCAAGGCTAAAAACGCCAGAAGATGCGTTAGTTCCATGTTTCCTCTAATGAGCCTCTGAATCCCAGAGACTAGAGTCATCGCGGCGCTTCAAACCACAGCGTTGCCAGCGGCGGCAGCGTAACACTCGCGGAATACTGCTGACCGTGTCGGGGAACTTCCTCGGCAGTAAGGAGATTCGAAGTATGGACACCGCTTCCGCCGTAAATTTCCATGTCAGTGTTGATGATCAGCCGATACTCTCCGGCCCTCGGCAGACCAAGCCGGTGGCCTTCTCGCACAACTGGAGAAAAGTTGCCAACACTCACCAGTTCTTTTCCTGTTGCGGGAGATCGACGGATGAAGGAAACGATGTTCTCATTTGCGTTATCGGCGTCGATCCATTGAAAGCCCGAAGGTTCACCATCCACTTCCCAGAGGGAGTTATCCGCAACATAAACGCGGTTGAGGTCGCGAACCAGCCGCTGCACACCAACATGGAATGGTTGCTCAAGCAAATGCCAATCAAGACTCTCGCTATCATTCCACTCGCTCCACTGTCCAAACTCGCCACCCATGAAAAGCATTTTCTTTCCCGGATGCGACCACATGTAACCGTAAAGCGCGCGAAGATTGGCAAACTTCTGCCAGTCATCTCCCGGCATCTTGTTGAGCAGAGCGCCTTTCAAATGCACAACTTCATCGTGGGAGAACGGTAGAATAAAGTTCTCACTCCACGCATAGAGCAAACCGAAAGTAAGGGCGGTGTGATTCCCCGCGCGAAACAATGGGTCTATTTGAAAATACTTTAACGTGTCGTGCATCCAACCCATGTTCCACTTGAAATCGAAACCCAGGCCCCCTGCATAGGTTGGATGGCTCACTTGAGGAAACGAGGTCGATTCCTCGGCAATCATCATTATCCCCGGGCACAGACGATGGGTCACTTCGTTCAACTCTTTCAAGAGGGAGATTGCTTCCAGGCACTCTCGCCCGCCAAATTGATTGGGCACCCACTCCCCTTCGTTGCGGCTGTAGTCGAGATAGAGCATCGAGGCGACGGCATCGACGCGCAATCCATCGAAGTGAAACTCCTTGAACCAGTAGATAGCGTTGGCCAGTAGAAAGTTACGCACTTCGTTCCGGCCGTAGTTGAAGATGTAAGTGCCCCAATCAGGATGCTCGCCCTTGCGCGAATCGATGTGTTCGTAGAGGGCCGAGCCATCGAAGCGGCCCAGCGCAAAAGCGTCGCGCGGAAAATGAGCAGGCACCCAGTCCATGATCACGCCGATGCCTTCCTGGTGCAGATAATCGATCAAGTAGCGAAGGTCGTCGGGCGTTCCGTAGCGTGCTGAAGCCGCAAAGTAGCTGCCCACCTGGTAGCCCCACGAAGGGCCGTATGGATGCTCCTTCAACGGTAGAAACTCAACATGAGTAAAGCCCAGATCCTTAACATAGCGGGCGAGAACCGCAGCCAACTCGCGATACTGAAACGGTCTGTTAGCTTCTTCCAGTACGCGACGCCATGAACCGAGGTGAACTTCGTAAATCGACAGCGGCTGACGAAAGTGCTCCTGGTGGGCGGCGCGTTTTTCCAGCCATTCGTGATCGCGAAATTCATATTTTGATTCATACACAATGGAGGAAGTGTTGGGAGGAATCTCCATGTGGAAGGCATAAGGATCAGCTTTAAGAAATGGGGGGCCTCCTCTTGCTCGAATTTCATATTTGTACAACGTGCCGGGCGTCAGATCGGGTATGAAAAGTTCCCAGACACCAGAAGCACCGAGCATTCGCATCGGGTGCAAAGCTCCGTTCCAGCTATTGAAGTCGCCGACTACGCTGACACCCTCCGCCTGTGGCGCCCAAACTGCGAACGAGATTCCGTTTACATTGCCAACCCTACGGACGTGCGCGCCCAGCTTCTCGTAGATCGCTTCGTGCCTGCCCTCCGCAAACAGGTGCAGATCGAGTTCGCCCACGGTGGGAAGAAAGGAATAAGGATCATGCTGCGTAAAGACTTTATCTTCAGCGTAGTGCACAGTGAAGCGGTAAGACGGAATGTCCGTGAGGTTAGTGATCTGTATCTCAAACAGCCCAGAGGGGTGGGTCGTCGCCATAAGTTGCGGACGCTTCCTCCCAATTACTACTTCGACTTTCTCAGCTCCGGGCTTAAACGCGCGAATGATAACCCCGCCGTCAAAAAAATGAGCACCTAAAATGCTATGCGGGTCCCGATGTTTGAGACTTAGGAATTGTCTAAGATCTGCGGCGTTGATGGTTGTAGCTTCCGGCAGAACAACAGCAGAGCTTTTACTGACTTTTCGCTTCGTTGCGCTGGTTGAGGATCCCAACGGTGGTTCGGGACTCCTGGGTCGAGGTTCCGAGTCTGAGGCACTGGACGATGTCAACAGCTTGCTCGTTCGCGCTTTCCCCGGCGGTCGCGCTTCCACTTGTGAAGCAACAGCGGCAGATTGCTTACTGGCCGTGCTTCTGGTTTTTGGAGGCTTCTCGCTCATGAAATTGTAGCCACGGCGTCGTCAACGTCCTGAGTTGCAAGATATGGTGGCTCGGCATAACGCAGATAAATACTGGCCCCGGTCTCCATATCACGCAAGTTACTTTTCGCCCTCGTCATCAGCTCGAGAAACCTTTGGCGCGGACTGGGAAGCCCGAGTTCATGCATAAGCTCAATCACGCGCGCGGCGTACTTCATCACTTGGATGGTCTCGATTCCCGACAGGTCGGAGAAGAACCAACCGCAACTGGTGTACATAAGCAGCGCGTTCCGCTGGAGTTCGAGCAGAGTCAGGGCGCGGCGCTCTTCTTCCGGTGTCAACTCTTTCCCTGTGTGCCGGCGAAGAAACTCCTGGCGCGAACGGTTCGGATCGAGGATCAGCTCGATGGAAGCATTGCGCGCCGCCCACGGATCAATAAACAGTTCGCCGCCAAGTTTCCCAAAGTGTTTTGCCGCCTCGTCGCGCAAAAAATCAAGCGCGGCTCGCAGTGGACCGCGCCAAGCCTGGTTCCAACCGGGTTGTCCGCCCGTGTGACAGCCACAGTCCCGAATCCAGCGCCCCACACCATGTGCACAACTCCATGACGTGCCTTCGCCTTCGAAACCCTGCTTAATTTGGACCTCCATCTCAGCAGGATAAAGATCCAGAAAGTGGCCATAGTTCGTAACCCAGAAGCCCTCCTGCCGTGCTTCGATTTCCATCGCGTGCGCGAGCGAGAGATCGCCAAACTTGAAATGGTGACCATATGACTCGCCGTCCGTGGCCACGTTGACGAGCGGACCTTGGGACGCTGCCTGCTTGAATAGCCAAACAAGAGTCTGGCTGGAGATCAATGCCTGCTCGAAAGCTATTGCACGCGCCACGTCGCCATTGTAAAAGAAAACTGCCAAAGAACGCCCTGATCCGTCCTGATGAAGGTACCGGTAGGCTCGGGTAGTATCAAGGCTGCAGGAGTCCAGGGCGTGCCATACGTTGGTCTCCGCCGCTTTGTATCGCTCCGCCTGGTCAGGAGCAAGAATCACAAAGCGCAGTCCGTATTCGATGAGCAGATCTAGCGTCTTATTGTTGCACGCCGTTTCCGGCAACCACAGCGACTCGGGCTCTCGGCGAAACCGATGGCGGAAATCCTCCAGGCCCCAAACTACCTGCGTCTCGCGATCGTGATCGTTGCAAAGCGGAAGAATGGCGTGACCATAGGCGTGGGCAATAGCATTGCCATGACCGCTGCTCTTCTGGGCGCTCTCCTGGTCAGCCTCGAGGATTCGCGCATAGGTTTTCGGGTGATGGCGTTCCAGCCATGACATTAGTGTAGGGCCAAAGTCGAAGCTGATATGCGAGTAGTTGTTTACTGTACGTTCGATCGTCTGTTGCGGGCCGATGATGCGTGCGAAGGCATTCGGTCCATAACACTCGGCGTGAATGCGTTCGTTCCAATCATGATAGGGATCCGCGCCAAACTCGCGCTCGACTTCGCCGGTCCAGGGATTCTCACGCGGTGGCTGATAAAAATGTCCGTGAACTATTAGAGCTGTCATCCTTAAACAATTCGTCCTCGTCCGGCCATCAGACAATTAGCCGCGGATTTTCGCGGATAAGCGCGGATCTGAAATGGAAGAAGTAGATCAACCAAGGCACGTTCCGAAGCACTCTTTTCTCAGATTCGTGGCATCTGCGTAAATCCGCGGCTAATTCTTTCCTACACTCTCGCAACCGGTCAACTTCGTTTTCGACCTGCCATGTCAAGACCCACGGCGGCGACAAGGATCGCCCCCTTGATGATGTTTTGCATATAGGGCTCGACGTTCTTCAAAGACATGCCATTGTCCAGACTTGCCATGATCAGTGCTCCAAGGATCGCTCCAAAAACAGTGCCGCGACCGCCCATGAGGCTGGTGCCACCGATGACGCAGGCTGCGATCGCGTCAAGTTCCAGGAGTTGCCCGGCATCAGGCGACGCGCTGCCGACGCGCGCCGTATAGATAATAGAAGCCACACCTGTGAGGGCACCCATTATGCAGAATACGGCCAGAATATGTTTACGTATGCTGATGCCCGACAGCCGGGCGGCATCCGGGTTACCGCCAATGGCATAAAGATAACGACCGAAAGTGGTGTTTTGCGTAAGAAATGCCCCGCCCAGAGCGATTGCGATAAAGATGATCACGGGATTGGGCATTCCTGCACCTGTTCCGGGAGCCAACTCGTACGAATTCATCATGTAGATGAACCACAGCACGATTGCCGACGGAATAATTACTTTGGGCAACGTTGCCGCCATGCTCTGAACTCCTAGACCATGACGACGTCTTCCGCGATTCCGCGCGACCGCCATCCAGACAATCGCCGCAACGGCGATACCCGCAATGATCCAACCAACGGTGGGCCCTACATAATTCTGCCCGATAGATTTGAAAGACTGCAGTCGCAAAGGAATCGTTTCTCCTCTGCTCAAACCAAGAATCACGCCGCGCCAGGCCAGCAAGCCTCCCAGTGTGACAATAAACGCAGGAATATTGACGTACGCAGTCAAAGCACCCTGGACCGCCCCAATTGCAATCCCGACGCCGATGCCTGCCGCCAACGATGGGACCAGTCCCCAGCCAAGCCATCCCTGGGCTATTGCGGCAATTCCTCCGGCGAGCCCAACCACAGACCCGACAGATAGGTCAATCTGTCCGGTAATGATCACCATCAACATTCCCACCGCAAGTACCCCGGTTACTGCGGTCTGTCGCATGAGATTGGAAAAGTTGCGTGGGTCGAGAAATATCCGGTCAGTCGAGTAATGGAAAAAGATCCAGATGGCAATCAGGGCAAAGACCATCGTGTAGGCACGAAGGGTGTCGGTGGGGATTCTGAATTTTCCAATGGTGGTCTGCGGCGTGATCTCGGCAGACTCGGGCAGAGGCAAAAAATCTGAGCTGGCCATTGGCCGTTCCACACCAGGTTCATTTGCCGGTTTGCTCATTGATGGACCCTCTCAAAGTCGTGAACGATCAGCGGTTCTTAAGGCAGTCCGCCTTGACGGCGGCTGCCCTCATGCAGCGCGGCCCACGTGTCCGGTGGCACATGCCATTACTCCTTCAGGTGTCGCCGCTGAACGTGTGAACTCGCCAGTTAGCTGACCTTCATGCAACACAAGCACGCGATCGGCGAGACCCAAAACTTCCGGAAGCTCTGAGGAAACCAGCACGATGGCGAGTCCGCGCCTGGCTAGCTCGTTGATTTGCGCGTAAATCTCCTGCTTCGCCCCAACATCGATGCCGCGCGTTGGTTCATCCAGGAACAACACACGCGGATTCGTTAGCAGCCATTTAGCGAGAACTACTTTCTGCTGATTCCCGCCAGACAGGGTGCCGGCGATGGTAAAAATAGAATTAGCTTTAACGCGCAACTCTTTCATGGCGCGCTCGCCTGCCGCCGCTTCTGCGTCGACGCTGGTGACGAAACGTCCGGAGATCCGAAGCAAACCTGCGAGGGTCATGTTATTCAAAATTGTCTGCTCGAGGAGAAGTCCGAAGCGCTTCCGATCTTCCGTGACAAAGCCAATGCCGTGCTTGATTGCTTCGGCCGGGTTGGAAATGCGGACCTTCTTGCCGTCAATCTTAATGTCGCCTGTAACGCGCCCGCCATGCGCCCCAAAAACTGCCATTAGCAGATCGCTGCGACCGGCTCCCATCAGACCCGCAATACCTAGAACCTCTCCGCGCCTCACCGAGAAGCTCACATCATCTACCAGCATTTTGCGAGGCACGTTTGGATCTTCAACCGAAATGTTGTTTGCCTCAAAGACTACTTCGCCTTGTGCATGGTCCATAACCGGAAAGATATCTCCAACCTCCCGGCCCACCATTCGTTTAATCAGCTCGGCTTCGCTAAGATCGAGAGTGGCGCTCGTGCCGACGGTCCGGCCATCTCGCAGGACAGTGACACGATCGCTCATGCGCAACACTTCGTTGAGTTTGTGCGAAATATAGATCAAACCGACGCCTCGTTCACGCAGCGTGTTGAGAATCCCAAACAGCGTCTCTACTTCAGTGTCAGTGAGCGCGGCAGTAGGCTCATCAAGCACAAGGATACGAGCGTTTTGAGACAGCGCTTTGCCAATCTCAACCAACTGCTGTTGTCCAATGCCCAGGTTACGAATCGGCGTCCGCGGATCGATGTGCAGATTAAGTTCACCGAGCAATTGAGCCGCGCGACGATAAAGCTCCTCCCAACGAATTACGCCAAAGCTTCTCGGCTCGCGTCCGAGAAAAATGTTTTCACCAATGCTTAGCTCCTTAACGAGCGACAATTCCTGATAGATAACGGCTATGCCGGTCTTCGCCGCGTCACGCACTCCGCTGAATCGCTGTTCCTGCCCTTCAAGCAAAATTTCGCCGCCATAATGCGGGTGAGGATAGACACCGCCCAGGATCTTCATCAAGGTCGATTTTCCGGCGCCGTTTTCCCCTACCAGCGCGTGAATTTCGTGCTGATAAAGGTCGAATGTAACCCCGTCCAGAGCGCGCACGCCCGGAAAAGACTTCGTGATATTACGCATCTCCAAAAAGGGCGTCGTAACTTCAGGATTTATCTTGAGAGACTTGTCCAATGTCCAGGGTCCAAAGTCCAAAGTCAGCAGCGTAGCGGCACTAGTTCGTGCAGCTTAACGGTATTTGTTCCCGAAGGTTCGATTCCTTCAGGTACTTCATTAGTCCCGAAATCAACTGACCAACTTCCGTGGCAATTTTCGATAGCGTTTCAAACCTCTCTGTTGAGACGTAACCCTGATCGCGCTCTTCCACGATTCGATATCCTCAAAGTTTTTGATTTTCGCCATGACACCCTCCTTAGGTGAGAATTGGAGTTAATTACATTAGGACTTTGGACATCGGACTTTGGACCTTGGAACTGCCTACGGCTTCGGGCATTTGTCCGGTGATACGTTGGCGCAGATTTTCTCCAACGTCTGATAGCCGTCCTTCACGACAGTGCTAACGATATTGTTTCTGTCCACCGCAACGGGTTCCAACAGAATGGCTGGCACTTTTTTGAATCCATTGTCTATTGTTTCAGTGCTATCCACCTTCTCGCCGCGCGCGAACTTGATCGCCGTGTCAACAGCGGCGTTAGCCAGAGGCGGTATTGGCTTATAAACCGTCATGGTCTGCTTGCCGAGCACGATCAACGTCAATGAAGCGAGATCAGCATCCTGGCCAGAAACCAGGACCTTTCCCGCCAGGCCCTGTCCCTCGAGCGCCTGAACAGCACCACGCGCCGTGCCATCGTTGGAGGCGACAACCGCATCGACCTGATTGTTAGCTTGCGTCAAAGCATTCTCAACGATATTCAGCGCTGCGCTTGCCTGCCACTCTTTCGCATATTGATCTGTGACGATTTTTACTTCGCCCCGATCCATCGCGGGCTTGAGTATATTCATCTGCCCGACGTGCAGCAGCAGTGCGTTGTTGTCGGTAGGCGAACCACCCACGATGACAAAATTTACCGGCTTCTTATTTACGTGATCAAGCAGATACTTCGCCTGCATTTCGCCGATCTTGACGACCTGGTGAGAAACATAGAGGTCGACGTCGCTGTTCTTAATCAGCCGGTCGTAGCTAATAACCGGAACGCCCTGGCGATGCGCTGCCTCCACTATTGACGCCGCAATCTCGCCGTTGTGCGGAGCCACAATCAGCACGTCAACACCCTGCGTCAACATATTTTCGGCTTGCTTAATCTGCTCGCTGTCGTTGCCATTGGCCACTTGCACGTTCAGTTGCGCTCCGACTTCCTTCGCGCGCTTTTCAACCAGGTCTTTGTCGCGCTGCCAGCGCTCCTCTTTCAGCGTATCCATCGAAAAGCCTATGAGGACCGGCTCATTTGGGCCCTTCTTCTTTCTCGCCGTTCCGGAGTTCGTTTGTTGTGTGCCAGAAACACAAGCACCGGCAATCAGGGCTAGCAGAATAAAGCACGGCATCAAGTTTGCGCGTCGCATGGTTTGGAAGTTTCCCTTCTCTATGTGTAGTCGGACTGGTAGAGACGATTGCCAACTCGTGAATTGCGTGAAAGATGGACGAACCAATCGTCTGAAACTACCGAAAGCTGTGTGGCTGAAAGTGCGTAAGCTTAACAGACTAGCGCGCGAAATACATTATTGAAGTTTTCCTATTTTCAGGGCATTATCTCTGACCGATTGTCTTCCCCGATTTGCTTGGTGCTTTAGTACATACAAGTGGCCCCCCCAACGGTAAGCTGGTGCATCTCCAACAGGCATTAACTAACACCCCTCCGGGACTTCGACACAGAATCAGCATACGTGTTGGCTATTAAGAAGACTGGGCGGCGAGATTACTGCATCCGGACTTTCACCCTTAACAAACCAATGGCCACAAGCGGCGTTTTTCGTCGGCCAGGTGATTACTGTTATCAAGCTGGTAAGGAGCTACAATGAATCGAACACTCTCTGTCTTCATTCGCATATTAACGTGCGGTTCTTTTCTATTGTTTTTCGTAATGACGGCCAATGCTCAGTTCAAGGCTGGCGTTCAGGGCACAGTTAGCGACACAACTGGCGGAAGAGTCCCGGGCGCGGCTATCACTCTGACGAACAAAGAAACGAGTAAGGCGCAGACTGCTACATCCAGCGACGAGGGCTTTTACCGCTTCAACCAACTCGCACCCGGCAACTATTCACTTACCGCTGAAAAATCGGGATTTAAGAAACAGGTTTTAGAGAATGTGGTCGTCAGTGGCGAGGATGTGCAGGGTATCGACCTTTTGCTCACTACAGGTGAAGTGTCCGAAACGGTCACAATCACAGAGACCTCGACCGCTGCTCTGGAAACCGAAACCGGAAACTTGAAGGGCACTATTACCGCGGAGGAGATACTTCGCCAGCCACAGGTCGGACGTAACCCATACGAACTGGTGCGTCTGGCGCCCGGTGTAATTGGCGACACGGCCCGCAGTGGTCCCGGCAATGGCGCGATATTTCTTCCGGGCACCGAGGCACTGGGCGGCGCGTCCAATACGGGTGTTTTTCAGACCGAAAACCAGCCGCAGGTCAGCGCCAACGGACAACGCGTCTCAAGCAACAACTACATGATTGACGGTGTTAGTGTGAACAGTCTCGGTCTCGGCGGCGCGGCCGTAGTAACACCGAATCAAGAGTCAGTCAAAGAAGTTTCAGTGGTCACCAGCAGCTACTCAGCTGAAGACGGACGCAATACCGGCGCACAAGTCAAGGTGGTTTCGCAAAACGGCACAAACGATTTTCACGGTAGCGCCGTCCTGAATTACGGCTCTCCTAAGCTGAATGCCTTCAATAAATTTTTTGGTCCGACCAACGTGGCAGCCTCGTCGCTAACGTGCCAGCGCGGCGTCAAGGTCTTCGCCAGTCGTTGCCCACAATTAGTGGATCAGTACGAGCGCAAGTTTGCCGGCAGTCTCGGCGGACCGTTGTATTTGCCGCGCTTTGGCGAGGGTGGTCCAGCCTATTTCAGTGGCAAGAATAAGCTGTTCTTCTTCTTCTCTTACGAGGGATTGCGTCGGAGCACCTCAACGACAAACAATGTCTTCATTGAAACGCCGGAGTTCCGCGACTATGTGAGACGGGTGCGGCCGAACAGCTTCGCCGCACAGCTTTTCAGTTTGTCCGGCATCGTGCCTCGAGTCGTCGGTTCAGGTCTGACGCCCAGCAATGTTCCGAACGGGACCCCAATCAACGGACAAGCGGGTTTAGGTTTCGACATCGGCTCAATCAATCGCGCGCAGGGCCAGAAGATTTTCACACAGACGCTTGACGGCATTCCAGACGTGACCTTTGCAAGCGTAGCAGTGCCGACGAGCACCAAGGGCAACCAGTACAACACTCGGATTGACTACAATCGCGGAAACAATCAATTCGCGGTCAGCACGTACTTTACCAAGCTCGAGAACTTCGCCGGTTCGCCCAGCGGACGACCGTTTGAAGACATATTTTTCAGGCCCTTCAACTCAGCCGCTACGCTTACCTATATTCGCACTATTTCGGCCACACTCCTCAACGAAGCGCGCTTTAACTTCACGCGTTTTAACAGTGACGAGTTCGCTTCCTTGGAAAGTGCAAACCTCTTCGTGCCCCGATTAGAGATCAACGGCTTCACGTTCATCGGGGGCGGATTCAACTTCGGCCTCCCAGCCGGCCAAAACTTTGGCATTGATCAAGCACTGCCGAAAAAGCTGACGCAGAACACATACGAATTGCGCGATACTGTGACGATGGTACGCAACAATCAGTCGTTCAGGGTCGGCGTCGAAGTGCGCCGTGAACAGGACAACAGCAACCGGTCCGTCAATGCACGCCCACGCTTCAACTTCGATAATTTTCTTTCCTTTGCCAACGACGCGCCGTTCTTTGAGAACAGTTCCGACGTTGACCCGCGTACCGGCGCTCCGCCCAACAGTCAATTTTATTTTCGCACCAATTCGTACGCAGCCTTCATTCAGGACGATTGGAAGGTGAGACCAAACCTGACGCTCAATTTAGGCTTGCGCTACGAATATCAATCGCCCCTTACCGAGAAAAATAACCGCCTCACAAACTACATCTTCGGCCCAAACGGCATCGTGGACGGCAAAGTGGTTCCAGTAAAGACGCTCTACGATCCTGACCGAAACAACTTTGCGCCCAGGATTGGTTTTGCATGGCAGCCAAACTTCAAGGCGTTTGGCGAGCGCTTCTCTAATGGGCGCGCGGTAATACGCGGGGGCTTTGGCATCGGCTATGACCGCATCTTCGAGAATTTGGTGAACAACTCGCGCTTCAATCCACCATTCTCAGCCGCTGCGGCCGGGTTCTGTTGTGGCACGGCTACTGATCCCGACAATCCAGATGGCATCGTTTATGGGTTCGCACCGCCAGGCACCTTAGCGTTTCCGGCCAACCCGGGTTTGCGTTTCGGCATTGATCCAGTCACAGGCGGTTTGCTCGCCGGCAGCCCTCAAACCTTGCCCGGCGGCTTCATCCGCCGCGATATTCCCGTCGAAATTAATGGAGCGCCGAAGAACTTGCCCAACTCCTATGTCTATAACTATTCGCTCGAAGTGCAGTATCAGCTTACCGGGAAAATTGTGGCCTCTCTCGGTTATGTTGGCAGCATGGGCCGCAAGCTCATTAGGACGATAGACCTCAATCGCTACTATCCGGGCGATTCATTTAACTGCGTCGGCTGTGAGAACCGTAAAGATGAAGTGCAGGAGGCAGACGCTAGCGGCAATCGTGTAACACCACGGCTCGTTGGCAACCCGAACTTTGATCGCATCTTCTTCCCGCTTCCTGATGTTAATTCAAGCTACAACTCGATGGTCTTGACCGTTACACGACGGTACATGCAAGGATTTCAAATCGACGGCACTTACCGCTGGAGCAAGAGTATTGATACGAACTCGTTCGGTCGCGGGGCGCAGCAAACCGATCCGAGCAACCAGAGGATCAATCGGGGACCGTCGGATTTCGATGTGCGTCACAACCTGATTATATCGGCGTTGTGGGACATACCTCTGTTTCGCGGGCGCAATGACTTCATCGGCAAAGCCTTCGGAGGCTTTCAGATTAACGGCATCTTTGATTTCCACACCGGTTTTCCGTGGACGCCTCAACAGGGCTGCTGTTTCTTCGACCGTGCGGGTGATTTTGCCAATGATGCCAACGGCGACGGCAAGGGAAACGACTTTCCAACGCAATACTTCGGCGGCATGGTCGCGAACCCTGGTAATCAGGATTTCATTAATGGCGTTTTCCCGAATGGCGGACGCACAGCATTCGGAGTCATCGAAGACTGCAACGACTTCCCTGTCCGGTGCGTGACTACAATTGTTCGCGGGCCGGCGGGCGTCGGCCGCAACTCATTCCGAGGGCCGAAATATAGGTCGCTGGATTTGAGTGTCGTCAAACAGACGAAGCTGCCTTTCTTGCATCTTGGGGAAGCGGCCAACCTTGAACTCCGGGCTAATTTCTTCAACGCCTTCAACATCCTTAACCTGCCCCCTTTCCAGACAGGTGGTCAGAGCAACACTGATTTCACGAACAGAGGAGACTTCGGTCATTCTCTGTTTGGCCTTGCGGGTCGAGTGGTAGAACTACAAGGGCGCTTCAGTTTCTAGCGCCGCGCCCGACAGTATTAGCGCGAAGAGATGATGCGATTCATCTCTTCGCGCCTTTTAGTACCTTCTGCTGTGCCGTTCTTTTCATCGGAAGAGTTTCCCTGTCATGCCGCAACCACGCCGGTCACCTTTGAGCAACTGTGGCCTCACCATCGCCCCAGTAAATCGAGTTTAAAGGATAGGAGTGCCAACATATTACAACTGGCGCCGTTTCATGACTGCGAGTGTCATCTGATTACGCGTAATTCATGAGGACTGAAATGAAGCCAAACAAACTAATCCGCCTCTTATTCATATTGCTCGTTGTTGTCGTTTTAACCGCAGCACCGGCATCTCGCTCAAACTCGGAACGGACTCAAAGTTTTGACAAGCAAATCGACGCCCTACTAGCGAAGATGACGCTAGCGGAAAAACTGGGGCAGCTCCAGCAGTTGGATGGTGAAGGAAATGGTAACTTCCGACCCGAACATGTTGAGTTGGTCCGCAAGGGTCTCCTGGGCTCTACTCTCAACGTACGGGGCGCGCAGAGAACAAATCAGTTACAGCGTATTGCTGTCGAAGGGTCGCGCCTGAAGATCCCCTTGATCTTCGGCTTTGACGTAATTCACGGTTACCGCACAGTCTTCCCAATTCCCCTCGGGGAAGCAGCGAGCTGGGATCCGGCCGGGGTTGAACGCGCCGCTGGCATTGCTGCAGCAGAATCAAGAGCTGCCGGGGTGCACTGGACTTTCGCACCAATGGTTGACATTGCTCGCGACCCGCGTTGGGGCAGAATTGCGGAAGGGTCCGGCGAAGATCCCTATCTTGGATCAGCGTTGGCCCGCGCTCGTGTGCGAGGATTTCAAGGCAGCGATTACAGTGCCCCCGACAAGGTGGTCGCATGCGCGAAACATTGGGTGGCCTACGGCGCCGCTGAAGCCGGTCGCGACTACAACACTACAGACGTTTCGGAAAGAAACTTACGCGAAGTTTATTTTCCTCCATTCAAGGCTGCAGTCGATGCCGGGGTCGGTACGTTCATGAGTGCATTCAATAATTTGAATGGTGTGCCTGCTTCGGCCAACCCCTTCACTCTCACGGAAGTTCTGCGCAATGAATGGAAGTTTGACGGGTTTGTTGTCAGCGACTACACCTCTGTGCAGGAACTCATTAAACATGGCCTCGCGGCAAACGGCGCCGATGCCGCGCGAGAGGCACTCAACGCCGGCGTCGACATGGAAATGGTGAGCCGCCTTTATAATCAGCATGCTGGCGAACTCATGAAGGGGCGACAGCTATCCCAACAGACAATCGATGAAGCAGTCCGCCGCATCCTGCGTATCAAGTTTCGCCTGGGACTTTTCGCCAAGCCATACGTGGATGAAGGTCTCGAACGCGGGGCTATTTTCAACGCAACAAACGTCGCCGCAGCCCGAGAGCTTGCTGCGCGTTCGCTAGTGCTTTTGAAGAATGATAACAATGTGCTGCCTTTAAATAAGAGTATCCGTTCAATTGCTTTGGTTGGACCACTCGCAGATAGTCATAAAGACGTGCTCGGATCCTGGACAGGCGATGGCAGACCTGAAGATGCCGTCACACTGCGTGCAGGGCTCACCTCGAAAGCGCCGCAAACGAAAATCAACTACGCGAAGGGATGCGACATTGACTGCGGTAAGCGAGACGCTTTTGAGGAAGCGGTAAGTGCCGCGAGAGTTTCGGACGTTGTAATCATCGCGGTGGGTGAATCGGCGGAGATGAGCGGAGAAGCCGCCTCGCGCAGCTCGATTGATCTACCAGGTCTCCAGTTGGAATTAGTAAAGGCTGTGCAGGCCGCAGGCAAGCCCACTGTAGTCGTGCTAATGAACGGGCGGCCGCTGACGATCAACTGGATGGCGGAGAATACGCCGGCGCTTCTCGAAACCTGGTTCGCGGGCTCTCAGGCTGGTAATGCAATTGCCGATGTGCTGTTCGGTGATGTAAACCCGGGCGGAAAGTTGCCAGTAACTTTTCCGCGGGCAGTTGGACAGATTCCGATCTACTACAATCACATGAACACCGGGCGGCCGCCTGACGCCAGCAACAAATACAGCTCCAAATATCTTGATGTACCGTGGACACCGCTCTTTCCATTCGGTTACGGACTCAGCTATACGAAATTCCGAATCGCGAACCTGCAACTCGGAGCCCAGAGCATCAGACCCGATGGCAGTTTGACAGTAAATGTCGAGCTCGAGAATGCAGGCAGCCGGGCCGGCGAGGAAGTTGTGCAACTCTACATTCGCGATGTCGCCGCCAGCGTCACCCGCCCGGTAAAGGAACTGAAAGGTTTTCAGCGAGTCACGTTGCAACCGGGTGAGAAGAGGCGCGTGGAATTCAAACTAACGCCCGAGCACCTCGGATTCTACAATCGGAGGATGAAATTTGTTGTTGAACCCGGCGAGTTCAAGGTCATGGTAGGACCAAACTCCGTGGATGTTATCGAATCGAGTTTTCAAGTTACTGCACCCTGACGAGGTGGTTCTCAGCCAATTGCCAGATGAACCAGAGATTCAAGGGGCCCTGCGGAGCAGTCAGCATGTAGCCCCAGGTGGAGCGAAGTGTAGATCATTTTTCCATTTCTCAGTTGTCATTTTAAGAGCGGGTTCAATGTGTCATTTCTTCTAAGCAATCAATCCCCGATTTCCCTGGATAATATCAGTCAAGGGTTCCTTCAATGGCAACTGAGAGATGGAAAATGACAAATGGAAAATGAGCTGCGCTTCGCTCCACGTCGCTCCCCTTTGCTTGCGTTCGGCTCCATGCTTTCACGTGCTTCACAGGCTATTGAGAGAGCTCTACTACGAGTTCTATTTGTCACTCTTCTTTCGCCGGTTCTCGTTTCTGGATTAGAAATGGGCCAGGCCCTGACGGGCACTTCCCAACACGGAACTACCAACCAGTTCAGCGAATCATCAACTCGAGCTTCTTTCCGGGATCAAGCCTTCATCGAAGATCTCGAGCGGCGTTTGTTTCAGTACTTCTGGGAACAGGCCAACTCTCAGACCGGACTGGTGCCGGATCGTGCCCGCAGCGATGCTTCACCACTCGATGAGAACCATCGTAATGTAGCCAGCATTGCAGCCACCGGCTTTGGTTTGACCGCTCTATGTATTGGCGCGGAAAGAAAATGGATTGGAGCCGACCAGGCTCGCGAACGCGTGCGCATTACGTTGCGCTTTTTTGCGCACAAAGCTCTTCAAGAGCGCGGCTGGTTCTATCACTGGATGGATTCCAGGACAGGCGAGCGCAGATGGCAGAGCGAGGTTTCATCAATTGATACAGCGTTGCTAGTCGCAGGCATACTCACAGCGCGGCAGTGCTATCGAAATGACGCGGAAATAGTCCGACTGGCAACGACGATCTATGAACGTATCGATTTCCGTTGGATGCTAAATGGTCATCCTGTTCTGCTATCTCATGGTTGGAAACCAGAGACAGGCTTTCTAAAATCACGCTGGGACACTTACAGTGAAGATACTATTCTTTATCTGTTGGCTATTGGCTCGCCCACACATCCGATCTCACCGAGTTCCTGGTATGCATTGTGGCGAGATCGGTATCGCTATGGAGGGTACGCCTATTTCACGACGATTGGCGTGCCTCTATTCATGCATCAGTATTCGCAAGCTTGGGTCGACTTCCGCAATCGGCGGGAAAATAAGGGTGACCGGATCGATTATTTTCAGAACTCGATCGCGGCCACGCTCGCGCATCGCAAATTCTGTATCGACCTGGCCCGAGACTTTTCCACATATGGGCCGGACATGTGGGGCATTACAGCTTCAGACAGCGCCAAGGGTTACCTGGCCTGGGGTGGGCCACCGCGCGATCCGGCCATTGATGGCACCGTAGTGCCTTCTGCCGCGGGCGGATCATTAATGTTCACTCCTGAGGTCTCGCAGGCGGCCTTACGCACCATGCGCGAGAAATACGGAGACCGAATCTACGGTCGGTATGGATTCGCTGACGCGTTCAATCCTATCTCTGGTTGGGTTGACTCCGATGTAATCGGCATTAATGTTGGGATAATCTTGCTCAGCGCCGAGAACATGCACTCTGGCAAGGTCTGGCAATGGTTTATGCAGAATTCTGAGATCATGTCGGCGATGCAGAACGTGGGACTCCTCACTCGCCGCAAGAGTAAGGTCGTAACAAACCGGCCGTTTCGAAAAGCCGCATAAGTCACCTACGAGAGCCTCTGAGTTCCGGCGAGGAAGTTGAGAGTTCAACCTTTAATTTGTTAACTCGCTAAGCACCTGTATTCGAGCCGTCTTTATTGTAGGGGGCGTCCCTTCCGTGGACGTTCGCCGGCCTGAGTTGCGCGACTCTGAACGGAAGGGACGCCCACTACAACTCACAGCCCTGCTTCTTCTAACAGCCCCTTCCCTGCAACCCAACCGCCGCTCACTGCATCTTAGTGTTCGATAAAGTTCTTCCTTCTCTCGCGCATCAACGGTGATGCGCCCCGCGTCTTACAAAGACCAATGGCGTTTTGGATGGTTCGAGAGCAGGCTTGTTGTCAATTCGTAGAAGTCGCTCATAAGAGTCCCGAACGTTCGTTCTTCGTCTGGTTCCGTTTCCACTGAAGGCCACGCAAGTTCAAAAGCTTCTCTTTAAGCTCCGGAAAACAGGAGCAGGTACAGAAACATGAAAATATACGTAGGAAATCTCTCATTCAAAACTTCGAGTGAGGACTTGCAGAAGCTTTTCTCGCAAGCGGGTACGGTCGAATCGGCCACTGTGATTGAAGATCGCGAAACGGGGCGCTCACGCGGCTTCGGCTTTGTGGAAATGGCTTCAAAAGAAGCCGGTGAAACAGCCATCGCGCAATTCAATGAAAAGGAAGTCGACGGACGTACTTTGAAAGTGAACGAAGCTAAGCCACGCGAGCCACGCAGCGGGTTCGGTGGTGGCAGTGGTTTCGGTGATGGCAGCAATGGCCGCAACGGCAATGGCTCCAGCCGCAACGCCTTCGGATTTGGTCGTGGTCGCAAGTCCGGAAGCAATTTTGGGGACAGCGATCGCACCTCGCGCTGGTAAGAATTAACCAACACTTGATTTTTTAACCAAAAAGCCACCGTACCCTCAACTGGGTTGGGTGGCTTTTGTGCATTGTATTCAGGTTGCCACTTGCCTCAGTTATCACTTTTTCTTTCGCCTTGATCCGCGGCCTTAGCTTTTAATTTCGAAATCCGCAATCCGAAACTCCCTAGCTTTTTTCAGAAAGAAGGAATATCCTCTGAGCCAGATTTTCAACCTCACTGGAAAAGGATGCACCTCATGTTTCGCATCTCAAAAGATTCGTCCCGCCTATTACCTGACCTCCGTAACCAATGACCGAATAGCTCGAAACTCTAAACCCTAAGAAAGGACCCTCACCATGAGCGAGATCAAACTCAACCTCACAGACGCGCAACACATCATTCACGGCACAATTCATGGCTCGATAGCTGATCGGGCTGTCGCGGCGCTTTCAGCCGAGCCCGAGACGATTTCGGAACTCGCAGCGGCGCTGGCCCGCTACATCAAACCAGTCACTACGATTGGCCCATTCGCATCGTTTCACGAATGCGTGGAGATCGATGAGCACCCCTGGGACTCCGGAATTGTCATCATCGATCTAGCTGCACGCATCGTCGCTTCTGAATCGACTTACTCTCAACCCGGCCCGCAGGGTCAGGTGTCTTATCACGATGGTGTAAGCGCTACCGACACCACAGTGCTGTATCGCCTACCTGATGATTGGATTTTTCTCAACTCAATCGTTGAGTATGAAGGTTTGCGGGATCAACGTCTCCAGGAACGCCTGGCTACTCCACCGCTTGACGCGCGCGCTATTCTCTACGGTCGAGCGTTGCTGGAGTTCATTTCGCGCGAATGCATGGCTTCTGAAGAAGAGTCGAGCGACTACGACGCAATTCAAGAAGCAATCGGCAGAGAAATCTCGGCGCTTCACGCTCGCTGGCTGATGACTCCTCGCGATGACCTGAGGGGCCAGACGCCGCGAGAAGTATTGCTCGCCAGGCAGGACTTCATCGATTACGAATTACACACGCGTGAGCTGCAATGGAGTCTTCAGGGAGAGGGTCCGCCCTGCCTCGCCACTGATTCGTTTGCTTATCGCTTCGCAGGCTTCGGTACTCACGAGTGGGTCGTCTATTACGATCTCGTTCGTTACCTCCTTTGGTGCGCGGTCACCCTTCGGCGCTTTTGTGACGGCGACTTGTCGCCTCAACTCAAAGCTCTCGAGCTTGAGGCAATGAACACCCGCCTCGAGGAGCTTAAGACTGAGTGGTTAGAGCAAGTCCAACCGGATTATGACGGTCGCATTCCTGCCCTAATCATAGAGAGCGAGCGCAAGCGCCTGCCCATCGCTATGCTCGGGCGCGACATGGTCATCGATGAGGATTGCCCTGTCTGCCAAATGATGGGAGCAGAGACCGGCTTAGGTTTAGAAGTAGGCTTCTGGCATCTTGACGGCTGCAATATGGACGACGATTTTGCGTTCACTTCGTTCCGCACACTTGAGGAGTGGGAAACTGACCGCCGGCAGTGGGAAGAATTTAATGAAAAGTTCAACCGGGAATGGCAGGAACGCCAACAGTCTTCTGCCTGAATTGAGGCCAGGCTTAGCCTGGCCTTCTTAGAAGGCAATGAGCTTTGATCGTAGATATCGATCAGATTGAGTAGCGCCCAAGACGGCGAGGGATCTGCTTCGTAATGAAGCCGCTCGGCGAAATTTGCTTGAGTTGAATTCTGTTTGCTCCGCTACCTTTAGCGCGTTATCTTCGGTCTTGACGAAAGCCCAATCTGAATGAAGAAAACCTTCCAAGTCCTGAATGAAATGGTTCGAGATGGCGTGATCGAGAACTATGCTATCGCTGGAGCCATCGGTGCAACATTCTATGTGGAAGAGATCAAGATTCGCATCAAGACCACCTAATCGTATCTCACTTGCTGACACCTGGAATCCTGATTTCGCTTAACACTTATCAGACTCTTCGCTCCATTTACGATTTACTCGTCTTTACGGAAATAATTTTCCCAAATCAAACTTCTCCACAAAGTAACGACTACGCCAGCGCGGATTGATTTCATCGAGCAACAACCCTTCAGCCGCGCCAAAGGAATAGACAACTTCTCGCTTCGACTCGCCAAGCTTCTGCGCCAGCAGTTGTCGGAAGATTCCGTCGTACGTTGCCTGGGCAACGTCCGCGAACGACTGGTAATCCCTAAGCACGCGAAATTCTTTGCTCGCGCGGTATTCTGTCGCGGCCAGCCGCGCGACGTGGTATTCGGTATAGCGTGCGATTCCTTCCTTCCAAAATTGGAACGCAAAGTACTTGAAATCGTCGGGCGATAGCATCTGCTGAAATTTCCGCCGTGCTTCAAGATAATCGCGCAAGTTTTTAGCGCGCTCGGCTCTGGGAGTGTTGCGACCCCTGGGAGTATTGCGCGACCGCGTTGCGGCGACTAATGCCTGACTCATCAACGCGAACTGTTGCTGCACCTCGTTTCGGTCATAAGGAAAAGTGTAGTTGAGCATCCACATGCCTGTCTGATCACCGCTCGACAGATTCAAAGCATTTACGTCAACATAGAAATTCGGCTGAGAGTCCTGCAGTTGATGAAAGTGTTCGTGCAGCAGAGTGACGACCCAGGGTGTGGATGACCTGGCTGTTGTGTTTTCTGCCTGACCTACAACTATCGTGGAGATCATGCTGCCGCTGATTGCGGGGAACGTGGCGAGAAAATGAGCGGTAAACTTTCGCTTGCGATAGTAGACGTCGCTTTTTAAAACTGAGTCATACCCAAGGCTGGTAAAATCTGCAGCCGGCTTTGGATGTCGAACGAGAAATTCGTACACCGGCGTAACCAGCAGGACCGCGAAAGGGGCCTTGCTCCAATTCGGCCAGATCCGATCACCAATTCGATCGCCAAGCCTGAAAGCCTCCGCCAGCCGCGTCCGATCAGTTGCCGAAAGCGATGGCTGATCCTGTGCTCGTACCTTCTGGAAAGATAGAATCGATGACAGACCTACGACCAGCAACACGACTCCCCAGCAACTAAACGTTCTATGACCGAAGCGATTGTTTCCATGACCAGATCCAATTAAAGCACTTCGCGAAATCAGCGAGATCTTCATGCTATTGTCCTTTGCGGCGAATTGAGTCGAGTCGAAAGCGTCATTTTAGAAACTCGAACGCTCTCAAGCCAATCCAGGGTTCCAGATTCACTCACGCACACACGAAGGGATTCTTTCCCCTCTCCTCCCCATCTGCGTCATCTCTGCACTATATGGGCCCAGTGGATAGCCATCTATCACCTAACAGCCTGCAAATCAACGCGGCATGGAGGTTGCCATCTTTCTCCCCAGAGGGGAGATTCTAAAAATATGAAACATCTTGGAAGAAAAATTGGCGGGTTTGTTTTGACGCTCGCTTTTGTTTTTGGCATATCCGCAGCGACCAGCTTTACGGCGCATGCGCAGTATCGGAACGATGATGGGCAGTACCAGCGTCGTCAACGCGACCGTGATGATGAAACGAACAATCGCTGGAGAAGGCATCGGAATCGTAATGATAACGAAGCTCAGAGCCGGGATTGGAGACGCGATCGGGATTACAATCGTGGCGATAGTGTGAGGCGCGATGGGCGATATAATAATAATGGGCGATATGGCAATAATGGTTCCTATGGGCGCAACGGGGGCTATAACAATAACGGTGGGTACAACAACCGGAATCAGATTGAGCTGAACCAGGGGTACCAGGCTGGCTTGAACACCGGCGCAAGTGATGGCCAGCGTGGGCAGAGCTACAATCCGCAGCGGTCGCGCAACTACAAGAACGCCTCCACGCAGGCTTTTCGTGAGGGCTTTGTGCGCGGCTATGACGAAGGTTATCGGCAATACGCCGGGTACGGAAACGGACGCAACCGAACGGGCGACAATGGCCTCGGAAGCATTCTTGGCGGCATCCTCGGCCGACGTTGAGACATCAACGAGTCATCTACAAATAGAACCTTAAATCCAAAATGTCGCGACCCTCGGGTCGCGGCATTTTTCTTTACCCTTCACCGAAGAACTTGCTCCGAACGGATTCGTCGGACGGCATTTCGGGGCCGCTGAACAGGTGGTCAGGGGCGCGGGTTGGGTCCTCGGCTATTAATGGCAATGCTTTGCTGCGGCGCGTGTCGGCTTCAGGGCCTTGCTCAAGGAACACCTGGCGAAACCAGTTGTCTACTTTGTGTATCACGCCATAGTAGCGATCATGTTCCGCTGCATAAGCATGACCGGCAGCGTCCCGATCTGAGTCTGAGTCACTGGCCGCGGTCAGTTGATCGCGCAGCACACGCACGTCTCTCACGGTCAGAGATAATCCCTGGCCGAAGGCTGGATCGCTCGTCGCGGCTGCGTCTGCGATCAAGGCCACGCCATCCTTGTAAGGATGATCCACCCAGAAATCACCGCAGCGAAACGAAGCGAGCGGCCCGGCTGGTTTAGCTGAGCGGTAAAACTCCCCCACTGGCGCAGCCCTGGCCGCTTCGCTGATAAAGAGGGAAACATTCTCATCTCCCTGCAAACGATAATTCGCACTCGCCTGGTAAGCTACGTAAGTGCGAAAGCGTCCAGGGCCCGCGGGTGTGATCGCAGTTGCCATTCCCAATGATGGATTGAACAGGAGATATGCGTTCTGCTCGGGTGAAGACATATCCGCCAGCGACAAGCCGGCAAAAAGAAAAGGCTGCGCCTCCTCTTGTACACTAAATCCCGCCCATTTCCGCGCCATTGAAGCGCGGCCATCCGCAGCTACTACCAGACGGGTGGTAAGAGTTTCGGATTTCGAATTGCGAATTTCGGATTGAGAAGACTCGGAGGAAATTTCGGATTTCAAATTGTGGATCACAACGCTGGGATTTGGTCCGGGTCTGATCTCTGTAACACTGACGCCACGGCGCACTTCGGCGCCCGCGCTTTGGGCCGCGGCGAGCACCGCTTCCTGCATCTCTGGATGATAGAAGGCGAGAGAGGGCATTTGCTGGGGCGTGGTGGCGATGAGATCACGTGGGCCGAATCCCATATCAACATAGCGCACGTCTAACCCACCAACTTTTCGCACCGGCTCATAGATTCCCAATTCATGGGTCTCGGCAACTCCCCAGGGGGTCATGTATTCTCCGCGGACGCGATCCTTGAATTGCCGTTCGCGCTCCAACACCAGCACACGACGGCCACGTTCAGCCATCGACTTGGCCAGTGCGGAACCACCGAGGCCGCCGCCAATGATGATGATGTCGTATTGTTTGGGCACGGCGGCGGGAATCGTAGATCGTGAATCGGGAAAGATCAATGATCAGTGATCAGTAGAGGGGCTTTGTCACAACCTTGCGGAAAGGCTGTGGCTGTCCGCACTGCTCTACTACATTGTATTTCAGGATCGGCGGGATGCGTCTGGGCTGAAGTGTTCTGGTCCGTAGGTTTCCATTAGCTTGGCCAGATATCGGTAGCTGAAAGGAGCAGTAAGCGTTTGATTTCGGCTATCGGGCCCAACAAGTTCTTTCCAGAGGCGATTGAGGCCTACGGCGTCTTTAACTTCGTACCAGGGCGGAAGCATCTCAAGCTTCAACCCTATTGCTGCGGCCCGCGTGGTCGTATGGATCACAATATTCGCGGTCGTCGACGTTACTCGCTCAAAGAGCTCCCGATGTCCTTCTTTGAGGCCAATCAGGTAGAAGCCACCCTTATCAAGGGCGCCGAGAACCATACGGTCGCCTGGACGAGAGAGAGACTCGATGGCAACCTCAAGTATTGGACGCGGCACGGTCGGACTGTCGGAATTTACCAGGCATACCGCGGGAAATCCCCTGCTCAACAGATCCTCAACGGCATTTGAGAGAACCTCGCCAGGCGTCTCACCACGTTGCGGGAATAGTTTGAAGTCTTTCGGCACCAGTTCTCTGAGTAACGACTCCGCTCCCCGCGGCGTGAAGATCACCACGCCCTTTGCGCGACCGGCATCGACAACGACACCGATCTTCGCTGCGAGATCGCGCAGGAAGCAATGCTTCAGCGCTGTTGCTTCGCCGGGCGTCAAGGGCGGAGTTGTTGCGTCGTGGATGCCAGGCGATGGAACTTGCGCAATTAGCGCGAGAGCACAGCGATGGTGTGTTGTTTGTAGAACTGACATATCAACTACAGGACACGTGCAATAGGCAGTCGCCTAATGTTCCTGCGAAATGATATATGGAAAATTATGGAAAAGGAAAATATCGCACTCTTCCTCAGCTCGACATCGCTCATTTGTCATCGCAAGGACTATTGCTTACTGCCTACTGTCTTCGTCCCACCAAGCTCGCGATTGCAGTTAGCAGGTCTGTTGGCTCAACCGGCTTGGCGAGGTGCAGTTGATAGCCGGCTGCCAGGGCGCGCTCGCGATCTTTGCGCGTAGCGTAGCCGGTTAGAGCGATGGCCGGCGCCAGCCCTCCTTGCTCGGGCGGCAGTGCTCGCACCTTGCGCAGCAACTCGTAGCCGTCTTCGTCCGCCATGCCGATGTCGCTGATGATTACGTCGGGCAGGTGCCCGCTTCCACCCCATGCGCGCTGCCCGCCTGGGGACCCCAGTCGGCCCCCCATACTTACAGGGGGCGCGAACATTCGCAGCGCTTCGGAAGACGAAGAGACCGAAGTAACGTCAGCGCCATGGCGCTTAAGCATCAGAGCGAGCAGCCAGCGTGTATCGTCGTTGTCTTCAACCAGAAGCACCTTGACGCCTAAGAGATCAGACGCATCGGTCTGGCCTCCCGAGCCGCTAATCCGTCGTCTTTCAGTCTCTTGTATCCTGTGCTCTGAGCGGGCTGGGTTGCGTCGATCTTCTGCAAGTGGCAGATCTACTGTGAAAGTGGACCCTTGCCCTGTTCCGCGACTCTCCGCCATGACACTTCCACCATGCAACTCCACAAGATGACGCACCACGGCAAGACCCAAACCGAGCCCACCCTGTTTGCGTGTAACTGCGCCTTCAGCCTGACGGAAGCGATCAAAAACGTAAGGGAGAAAACCCGGGTCAATCCCCTCGCCCGTGTCACAAACTGTGAGGCGCGCATACGTCTCGATACGATCCAGACGTACAGTCACGTTGCCGCCGCGCGGCGTAAACTTGATCGCGTTTAAGACCAGGTTCCAAATCACCTGGCGCAGACGATTCGGATCACCTTTAACCAGACAGTCGTCCCGCTCAAACTTCGTCCGGAGTTTGATTCGTTTAGCCTCAGCCGTAGGACGCAATCCATCCTTTGCCGCCTCCACAACGGACACGAGATTGATCGGGCGAATATGAAGGCGGAGATTGCCTGTGATGATGCGCGAGACGTCCAGAAGATCGTCGATGAGTCGCGCCTGCGAGCGGGCGTTGCGCTCTATCGTCTCGATTGCCCGATCGAAATTAGCCGCTTCAACTTCTCCATTGTGGATCAATGTGGCCCAGCCAAGAATCGACGTCAGCGGCGTGCGCAGTTCGTGGGAGAGCGTGGCCAAAAATTCGTCTTTGAGTCGATCGGATTCCTGCGCCTGATGGCGCGCGTCACGCTCGCGCACCAGAAGGGCGGCACGTTCCTCTTCCGCGAGCTTCCGAGCAGTGACGTCGAGAACAAGAGAGAGCACAGACACGAGATTTCCGGCATCGTCCCGGAGCACGGAGTTGTACCATTCGCAGTAGAGTACTGCGCCGGTTTTCGTGTAATTACGATTACGCTGAACTCCCAGTAGCTCCTCTCCGACACGCTGCCGATTGGTCACCTGTTCGACTGCGTCTACGTCTTCGTCGAATACGAAACGCCAGTCACCGACGTGCTTGCCAATCATCTCTTCGGCCTTCCAGCCAAAGAGGCGCTCAGCCGACTCCGACCAGCGCGAAACACGGAAGTCTGTGTCCCACTCGATGACGGCGAGCGGTGAATTCTCTACGTGAAAGATCATGCGCTGATAAGCATCATGGGCCGCGGCTTCCGAACGTTTGTGCTCGGTGATGTCTCGAATGATGGCAATGCCGCCGACAATCTTGTTTTGCTGATCGCGTAGGGGTGAGTAGTAGCCCCTGAAAAAGCCTTCGCGACCCGTTTCTGGAACCGTGTATGGCCGGTTTTCAGAAACCGTGCTTTCGCCGCCCAGGGCGGCAAAGAAACATTTGTCCTCGCCTGTTTCTCTTAGGAAGGGGAAAACGTCGAACGCGTTTTTGCCGAGCGCGTCTTCGCGCGCGATACCGGAGATACGCTCCATCGCCTGATTCCATGCGGTATAGCGGCAGCCGCGATCAAACGCGAGTATGCCGTCCACGCTGGCGTCGAGCAGGCGGGTGAGAAAGAAGTCCTCTTGAGCCCTTGTATTCAAGACTACCTCAGCGTACCAGGCAGGCGAGCTGCGGGTTGTCGGGATGGTTCCGATTGTAACGCATATTCAGTGATTAGTGATGAGTAACAGCAAACGACATTTCAGAAGAAGACATACGGCGACGTTATGAGCGCAGCCGCCTTAACCTGATCGATCTTCTGCCGGTTCTTCGCGCACTACGAATATTTGATAACAGCGCAGGAACAGATCCTGCCGGTGGTCAAACGCCAAAACCTATTCTCGTGCTGTCTATGGAACGAGGGAAGATTCTCGGGCCGAAAAGGTCTGACGCACACTCCCGTATGGGCAAAGCCGATTGTTGCTGCCGCCTTAAAACTTCACTAGTAAATGGTCAATGTTAAATGGTGAATAGACGCAACCGGCGCAACGGCTTTGCCGCCTGATGTGTGGCGGTGGCTTCGCCCCGCCGGTGAGCGTAAGAACCACTTGGGCTGCGCCCCTCGTTCGGGCTCAGCCCCCCCTGGGTTAAGTTGAAACATTCAATTGGGCAATCAACAGCGCGATCTTTCAACTAACAAACTCGATGCATCGAAGCGAGATCATGGCGCGAAGGGGCAAATCCCGAACCAGGGGACAGCCCAAGGGCGATTTACCTGTGTTCATCGATACCATCGAGGCTTCTCCAATCACCGGATTGAATGAAGCTGGCCCAATAGAAGGGATGACTACGATCTTCATTCAGAGTCTTCTGACGCCGCTCAATGCCCAGCCCACGCTGCTGGCCTGATGCTGTGTCTGGCGCTGTCCTTGGCGCTGTTGTAGTACCTGCTCCTGCCGTCTGCTCCTGCAATCTTCCTCCTGCCGTCTGCCTCCTACCGTCTGTCTCTGGCGTGCCGCTCGTAATCATCAGTAGCTGGACCTGCCTGAGCGCCTCCGTACGACCCTCGCCTACTTGCAGGCGTTTGTAGTAAGCGGCCATTAGGTCGCGTGTGGCTGCATCCGAGACTTGCCACAGACTCATAACCTGGCTTTCGCTGCCGGCTAAGACCAGAGCGCGCCGAAGTCCATATACACCTTCACCATTCTTGACCTCGCCCAAGCCCGTCTCACACGCCGAAAGAACCACCAACTTTGTGCCCCAAAGATCAAGACCAGTTGCCTCAAGCGCCGTTAACACGCCGTCTTCTCCCGCTCCACTCTGACGTTGATTAACCCCGGCAAGTGCGAGGCCTGAACGCAGTAACGGGTTTTCCTGATGTGCGGTTTGCATTTGTTCCGACGAAACGAGCTCAACGCTTCGCGCACCGGTAGACCCGGCATTTGCTCGCAGGATGTCCGGTAAAAAGAAACCATGCGTGGCGACGTGTAGAATTCTCGGGCCTGAGACCTGTTTCAGCGCCGCTTCAGTAGCCTGCGGACCGGTGAACACCTTTACATCCGGCAACACGCCGGCCAGTGCCCTGGCCTCTCCAGCTGTGCCCGGCAAAGAGTTAAATATTGCATCCCTCAAATCAGCCGATCGCCGCCCTTTGCCGCTCGCTTCTACAAATGAGGCAGCTTGTTTATTAGCATCGTTATTAGTATCGCCATTCTGATCAAATGAAGGATTGGCGAAGATTACGGGCCCCTGCTTGCTACTTGCATGAACTTGTAGACGTAACAAATCACGGCCGCTCGTCAAGTAAGTGATGGAGTAATTCTCGACCAGGTACTGATCCTGCTCATCCACCAGGGCGCCGAAGGGTATCAGGTTCAGGTCCCCATCCGGTGAGAGGAATAACCTGTGAGTGTTGACGACTAGCGGGAGTATGGGCCGCATTACCTTTCCATATAATGTCTGCCCCACTTGCTTGACGTTAGTACTGCGCGGGCTGATTAGCGCTTTCCGTAGGGCAGCCACGTCGTCACTGATCGCCGCGGCGCCGCCCAGGTCGACCCACTTTGGCTGCCCCTCTCTGAGTAAGACATATGCGGCGTAACGTGCAGCACCATAACGTTCTGATCTATTTTTTGCCTGCGCGTTAAATGGGCGATAAGACGCTATCTCAACCAGCGCACTATCCCGAGGGATCGCTTCCTGGACACTTGCTATGGTTACTGGTTGCGATTGGGCGCGGAACTCGGCGCTGCGGGCGCTGACTGCCGCCTCGAGCCGTTGCACTTCCGCTTCCAGTTTGGCGACGGAGGCCTGATGGGCTGATTGCTGCCCAGTCACATCACTCTGCTTGCCTGGTCCATTGAGTACCAGTGTTGCCAGTTGTGAACGAACAGCATCCAGGCTTTCAAGCAAGGCTCGGTCCTGCGGGTTAGCACGGCGGCGCAAGGAGGCCAATTGTTCGGTCATGGCGTCGAGTGCGCGACCCTTGCGTTGCAAAATGGTGGTTAGTGCAAGACGGCCCGCGCTTAGGTCGTTAGGAACAGAACGCAGATGCAAAGAGATTGTATAGTCAGTTTCGCTGGATAGTGTGCTCATGTAGCGGCTCTTCTGTTCCTCTGAGCCGGTAGTGAGAATAAGAGCCGCGTTGTACTCCGAAGTATCATTGCCGCGGGTCAGGTAGGCGATCGCCTGCGACATCTCACCATGTGCAGCCGCGAGCAGCGCAAGATTGAATACCATGCTGGTTGTCTCGGGGTGTTTGGGCCCGAGCTTCTTTTCGTATATTGCCAGGGCCCGCAGATACAGCGACTCAGCGCCCTTGTAGTCACCCCTTTTTTCCCTTAACGCCGCGATGTTATTAAGTGCGATAGCCACGTCAGGGTGTTCAGGTCCCAGGGCCTTCTCCTTGATTGCTAATACGCGCTGGCTAAGCGACTCTGCCTTCTCGTAATCGCCTTTGTCGAAATAGAGCACCGTCAGGTTGCTGAGTAGAGTAGCGACCTCCGGGTGCGCCGGCCCAAGCGCCTTCTCCTTTATAGTTATCGCGCGTTGCAACAGCGGTTCTGCTTGTTCGAAGTGGCGCTGCTCGCCATATAAAACTGCCAGGTTACTGAGCGTAGTGGCCATTTCCGGATCTTCAGGCCTCAGTGACTTCTCCCTAATTGCCAGTACGCGTTTGTACAGCGCCTCCGCCCTTACGTAGTCGCCCTTCGTTTGGTAGAGGTTAGCGAGATTATCAAGAGTAGCGGCCAGGAAAGGATTTTCCGGGCCCCCTGCTTTCTCCCCAATGGCAATGGCTCGTTGATAGAGTTGCTCTGCTTTTATGAAATCGCCCTGGTTTTTGTAATGCAGAGCAAGATCGCTGAGGGCGGGAGCCAGGATCGGGTTATCGGCTCCGAACAATTTCTCAAGTCTTGTCACCGCTCGTTCAAGAAGTATCCCCGCTTTGTCGTAGTCCCCCTTTGTCTCGTATAGAGAGGCAAGACTTTTGAGGCTTTGGATGATGTAGAGTTCTTCTGATCCGGTGGCCTTTTCACGGATCACCAAAGCGCGCTCGAGTAGTTGCTCCGCCTGTTTGTACTCTCCCTTTGCCTGGTACATAACGCCGAGGTTCGTGAGCGTTGTCGCAACCTCGAAAGCGTCCCGACCCAGTGTCCTTTCTTGCATTTCCAAAGCGCGCTTGTATATCGCTTCCGCGCCTGGGAAATCACCTCTCAAAGCGTACTCGCGGCCGAGGCCATTGAGCAGAGTAGCGACGAAGAACGGCTCGAGACCTGAGTTGGGCTTCTCGGCAATCGCCAGTGCGCGCCGGTAGAAGGGTTCTGCGCGGTCTGGGTCACCTTTCCGATCATAGAGTTGAGCAAGGGTGGCAAGGGAAATTACAACTGTGCCGTGCTCAGGGCCTACATCCTTTTCAGCACTTTTCAAAGCGCGCTCAGCCAGCGATATAGCCTCATCAATCTGCCCCGCTGCTTGTTTTTCCTGAGACTGCTTTAACAACGCCAGCACCTGATCAAGGCCCGAGCTTGCGGTGGTGGGTTGGCTGGTGATGCCAGCGTTCTGTTTTGTGCCAACAGCTCGAATACGTGAGTTATCGACCCATTCGTCCCATGAACTGGCATACCCATCGTAGTGAACTTTGTATTGGTTCCCCTTAACTTCGATTACGTTAGCCTGATACCAGTCGCCTTTCCACTGCACTTCGACTCGATCTCCCTGCTTCCAGCTTCTCTCCTGAGCTGCGACTTGAAGGGCCGGGGACATCAGTGCAAGCACGCCACTCGGGCTGCCGGCTTGAGTACCCCGCATTGCGAAAGAAACAGTAAAGAAGAGAAGAAAGTGGGTTAGCTGAAACTTTGGCCTGCTATTTTTGACCATCCAATAGGCTCACTTTACTTCCGAGCTAGGCTATTAACCAACTGTGCCCGTGACCGAGTCGATCAGTTTCGCCGCATCGTATCGAGTCGATATTAACAAACATCAATTCGCAATTAGCAATCAACGGGCGAGATTATGTGAGGACTTCAGGAAATTCGCATTAGAAATCCTTGTTTCAAGGACTGATGACCCCTACCGGCGAGCAAATGTTTTTGACACTATCTCCAGCGCTCGCGTAATATCAGGCTCAGGATGAACGGCCGGGTCTTAGTTCTTAATGCCTCTTTCGAGCCCATTAACGTGTGCACCGAACGGCGCGCGGTAGTAATGATCTTTAAGGGTGTTGCCCGAGTCGAGGAGCATAATGGTCATATGCTCCATTCCGCAAAACTCGCGATCCATGCTCCCGCGGTTATCAGGCTGACAGAGTACATACACATTCCCTTCGAAAGGCGGTCGCTTTCGCGCAAGAACATCCTGCTGCGCGACCACTCAACCTGTCAGTACTGCGGTAGACAGCATCCACCGTCGGAGCTCACACTGGACCACGTCCAGCCTCGCTCGCGAGGTGGTGAATCCGCATGGGACAATCTCGTTGCGTGCTGCAAGCGCTGCAACCATCGAAAAGGAAATCGCACGCCTGAGGAATCAGGCATGCACTTGTTGCGTAGGCCCCGAGGCTTCTCTCTGCACGTTAATCGTCAGATCATGCGCTACCTTGGCCGGGCCGACGAGACGTGGAGGAAATATCTCTTTTACGAATCTAACAACGATGAGTAAGCTGGCGGTAAGGTGGCCGGCACTCAATTGAAAAGAGGCAATGATGAATTACACAATGTTGGCAATCGGTGGACTGGGAACTCCTGAGCTGATTGCGATCGTGGTGGTAGTCTTTCTCCTTTTCGGAGCTACGAGGCTGCCGCAGCTTGCAAAATCGCTCGGTCAAAGCAAGCGCGCCTTCAAAGAGGGTTTGGATGAAGGTGAAAAGGAGGACCGAAAAGAAACGCGCGAGAAGTAGGCCCACCTCACACAGGCGCGCCGATCCGCGTTCGTCTCTTCAGCGGCGCGCACGTCCCGGATAACACACTCAATTACTGCGGCCCTTTCTGCCGAGCAGCAAAGTGGCCTTCACCGAAAGCGTGAATTCCGTTTCGTGTCGCTCCTCATTTACCAGGCGCGGAATTTCTTTGGCGATGCACTCGTTGTGACCTTCCGGCACAAAGTCGAGCCAGTGCTGCAACAGAAAATCGGAAATTAGCGGCGAGTTGAGAAACTGTTCTCCCGTCTCGTAATCAAACTCTTCAATACGGGACCACGTGGCAATGTCTTCCAGCCCTTCGCGCTCGGCCAATTCCTCCATCTCAGAGACTGTGGGAAGTTCTGTGATTAAGCTTTCAACGGCCGCTGCGTGGTCTACCAGACCGCAGTTGTGCAGCACCTCCCAGTAAATCGAAAAGAACTCGCCAAAACTTGAAGCGGTCGGGAGACTCAGCGCCACTGCTGCACCCGATTTGGCTACGCGGACCATTTCGCCGAATATCTTCGGTAATCGGTGAGGTGCCAGAAGGGAACCGTCGCCTGTAACAAGATCGAAGTGGTTATCCGGGAGAGCAAGCCGGTCCAGTGCACTGTGGCGAAACTCTGCTGGATCCTTCAATGCCGAGGCTTTCGCACGGGCCAGCGCGAGGTACTCTTCGTGCTCGTCAATACAGAGAAACGTCACTTTAGGACCCGCTCGTTCCTGCAGCGCGATGGCATGACCTCCTGTCCCGGACGCCAGATACAGGGCGCGGCCTTTTTCCGGCAACAAAATATGTTCATCGACCAGGCGGGAAAATCTCTCACCCCAGTCAGTGGCAACAAACAGGTCGTGCAGAAATGCCAACTCTTTTTCTGATTTGTGAGTAATCATCTTCGTTGTCAACCTGTTCTACGCTTCTTCTTCATAGTACTTGCGCCCGCGCAGGGCCTCAGGTAAGCAAGGCATCTCCTCTTTCGCGTCTGGATCGCTATGTACATAGCGATAACCTTCGCCGTAGCCGACATGTTTCATCAGGGGTGTCGCCGCGTTTCGAAGGTGCAGGGGTACGGGCTCTCGCGCAGTTTCCATTGCATCGGCGAAGGCTGCTTGGTAAGCGCGTTTCACGGCATTGGATTTCGGAGCATTAGCGAGATAGATGGTGGCCTGTGAAAGCGGGAACAAAGCTTCGGGCAGCCCAATAAGCTGGACGATCTCGGCTGCGGCCGAAGCCTGGACCATTGCCTGTGGGTCGGCCAGACCGATATCTTCCGAGGCCAGAATGCACAGCCGGCGCGCAATGAAGACCGGATCGGCGCCACCTTCTATTAATCGCGCCAGCCAGTAAAGAGAGGCATCAACGTCAGAATTGCGTAACGACTTGATCAGTGCGGAAGCAAGGTTGTAATGCTCTTCGCCCCCTTTGTCATAAGCGTAGAGCGTACGACCGAGCGCCTCGATCACAGTCTCTTTGGTTATGTTTCGCTTGCCTGATTCGCCAGGTTTAGTGGACTCTACAGCCGCTTCCAATGCTGCTAACGCGACGCGAGCGTCTCCGCTGGCGGAATGGGCAATACGGCGGATCAATTCATCTGAGATCTCAGCCTTAAGACTGGCCAGCCCCCGCTCGCTATCCCGCAACGCGCTTTGGAGAATTGACGCTATTTCCTCTTCGGCCAGTTGATTGAGCACCAGGACGCGCGAACGCGACAACAGCGCGCTCGTCACTTCAAAGGAAGGATTCTCAGTGGTAGCTCCAATCAGAGTAATAGTTCCGTTTTCGACAGCGTGCAAGAGCGCGTCTTGCTGGCCCTTGTTGAAGCGATGGATCTCGTCGATGAAGAGTATTGTGCGGTTGCCATACCCTCGCTCGTGCCGGGCCTCGGTAATTGCCTCGCGCAGATCTTTCACGCCGGAGAATACCGCCGACAAACCGATGAAGCGCGCCTTGGTCTTCCTCGCGAGTAAGCGAGCCAGCGTGGTTTTTCCCGTCCCAGGCGCGCCCCAGAGAATCAGAGATGGCAAATTCCCACCGCCTTCAATCAATCTTCGCAGGACGCGGCCCTCCCCAACGAGATGGTCTTGACCGACAAACTCATCCAGCGAGCGTGGTCGCATGCGTTCTGCCAAAGGCGCAAGGGATGGATCCACAGTCTCGCTGGGTTCAGCAGTTGAATCACCGAAGAGATTTCTAGTAGTTGGACGCGCCATGCTATACGTGCGTATGGTCGAATATCCGCAAAACGTAATGCTCAAACGATAAAAGGAAAAGCCTTCCTGTGAAGCTTAGCACAATTCGCTGACTGCCCATTTGCTTGGGTTAGATCCAGGCATTTTTCAACGGAACGCCCGCCTGATGATCTTCGTATACCCGAAGGCAAGCGCGGAAATCATGAGATTTACCTAAGCTGGAATTGAAAATTGGGGGTTAGAAATGAAGGAAGCAAAGGACGTTTTGCGGATTGTTGGAGTAGTACTACTCGGATTATTTGTCTTAGTCGTGGGTATACCGCTCGTATTGACTGCCGCGGGTGTAGCTCTGGGCATCATCGGCATTCTATTCAAGTTGGCGGTTATCGTTATCAAACTCGCGGTAGTAGTCGCCATCGGATATTTGATTCTTGTTGGTATTCGCGCGCTGCTGCGCTGATCCCTTTTCAGCAAAACGTTGCAATCACAAACCTCACGTCCGAAGCCTCATCGTTCATCATCGTTCTAAAACGGTCACGACTCCGGCCGTTCTTAGTTTCCTGACCAATTCTTGAAGCCTGGAAGATGATGTGTCATCGACCGACCTCACCGAAAGGCAGAAGGATCGCACGCCTTGTGTATGAGGAAGCGATACGTACTAGTCGAGCATCGCGCAAACAATTGAAGGAACTGAAATTTTATATGGACGCTCTGAGTAAGTATGAAGCCGCGAAAATCGCCTCGGAAGAGCGGCCGGAAGATACGGAAACGAAAGAAAGTCTACTTAAGGCCAGACTAATCCTGAATCGGGCTCGCCAAGAACTTAAACATTGAATCGGAAATTCACCACATCGCCTTCCTGCATAAGATAGTCTTTGCCTTCGAGTCTCGTTAAACCCTGTTCACGTGCGGCTGCGTTTGAGCCAACCCTGACTAAATCGGCATAGCTGACGATCTCGGCACGGATGAAGCCACGTTCGATGTCTGAGTGAATCACGCCTCCCGCCTGTTGTGCGCGAGTATTTTGCGGAATCGTCCAGGCACGCACTTCCTTTTCTCCCGCTGTTAAGAATGACATCAAGCCCAGCAGGTGATAAGCGTTCTTGATTAGGCGATCCACGCCGCTGCCCGAAACGCCAAGGCTGCTCAAGTAGTCGACACGCTCTTCAGGCCGAAGGGCCACCAACTCAGCTTCCAGTTGAGCGCAGATAACTAAATATTCAGCACCTTCCTGTTCGGCGATTTGTTGCACGGCGCGTACGCCGGGATCCTCGTCCCGATCTGCGAGCGTTTTTTCGTCGACGTTTGCTGCATAGATCGTGGGTTTCATCGTCAGCAGAAAAAACCCACGCGCCACTGCGCGTTCTTCGTCAGTAAGCAAAACCGTACGTGCAGACAGGCCCTGTTCGAGGGTTGGCTGAAGCTTATCGAGCACTGCCAATTCCGCCCGCGCATTTTTGTCGCCGCCCTTCACATTCTTTAGGGCCTTCTCACGCCGGCGCTCAGCGGTGGCCAGATCGGCAAGGGCCAACTCAATCTGAATTGTTTCAATGTCACGCTCCGGATCGACGGAACCCTCGACGTGAATTACACTATCGTCCGCAAAGCAACGAACCACCTGCACGACCGTATCAGTCTCTCGTATGTTCGCGAGAAACTGGTTGCCAAGTCCTTCACCTTTCGACGCGCCGCGTACGAGTCCGGCAATATCCAGAAACTCAACCGTTGCGGGAACGATAACGCTTGTCTTAACCAGTTTGGCCAAAGGCTCGAGCCGTTCATCGGGCACGGGCACAACGCCAACGTTGGGTTCGATAGTCGCGAAGGGATAATTTGCCGCCAATGCAGCAGTTTGGGCGGTCAGTGCGTTGAAAAGCGTAGACTTGCCAACATTCGGCAAGCCGACAATACCTGCTCGAAGCATTCCTTAGTAACACCTTTAACGAGGTTGAGCCGCAGCGCACCCCGCACCTCTCTTTAGCTGAAACTAACCGATCACATCCAGTGACGCAACGAGGTGAACCGGAGACACGGAGAAGGGGAGATACGGGGACACGGAGAAGATCCATTTTCCATTTCTCATTTTTCATTTTTCATTTTCATCTTTTCTGGGTCACTTTCCTCATTCGGCCTTCTGTAGCAAAACACATTGGAAACGATTTACGAACCCCTACCAATGAAAGATGAGAAATGGAAAATGGAAAATTTCCCTTCTCCGTGTCTTCCCTTCTCCGTGTCTCCCCTTCTACCCTTCTCCGTATCCTCGTGTCGCCGTGTCGCTGGTTCGCGTATAATCCCATTCCAGCACGTCGTTTTAGAATCGCGGCACACTAGAAAGAGGGCCAGGCGAAAATCGTTCAGCACTACCCCGGCATTCGTCGCTCCTGCGCATGATTATTTCGCTCGTGCTCGCGTCGCTCGCCATCGCCAGCGGCACCATTACTACTTACTTTTACGACGAAGGCGCCTCTTTTCCCTCACGTCTTTGCGCGGGAGCGTGTGTGGGCCTGGCAGGTTTGGGATTGATCGGGTTCCTATTCGCCTTATTCATCGGTCTGACGCCGTTAGCAATCGTCCTCACTGCTGTTGTCTTAATCCTTCCGTTCTTAGCGCTCCTGGATCCCGCCCATAAGAAAAAGCTTACTTGGGAATTAGTCCTGACCCGGCAAAGCGTTCGGCGCACAGTGCTTCACCCGAGTCTAACCTTGCTCGGCTATTTTCTTTTCTATGCGGTCGTCTCAGTCATCCTTTGGCAAGTATTCAGCCGGGCGATGATCGAGCTGCCTGAAGGTCTGTACACTGGCTTGATAAATAATTTCGGCGATCTTCCATTCCACCTGAGTGTGATCAGTGGCTTTGCTTATGGTAACAACTTTCCGCCAGAAGATCCGACCTATGCGGGTGTGCGCTTTACCTATCCCTTTCTCTCCGATTTTGTTTCTGCGATCTTCCTGCGGTGCGGCGCCAGCCTGCGCCAATCGATGTTCATAGAGAACTATATCCTGGCCATCTCACTGGTGGGACTGCTTCATCGCTGGGCTTTGGCGATGTTGAAAGATCGTCTTGCGGCCGTGATCACACCTTTGCTGGTGTTGCTGAATGGAGGTTTTGGTTGGGTTCTCTTATGGACGGAACCAACACAGGGCTGGTGGGAAAGGATTAAGAATCTGGGGCCGGAGCTGTGGGCAAGTCTTAACAATCTCGCGCCTTCTTTCACAGTAATTCCCAATTCTACCTGGCGTTGGGGGAACGCGCTTTCGGCGCTGTTGGTTCCTCAGCGCGGTATCCTGATGGGATTACCGCTCGCGGTCATTGTCTTTACACAATGGTGGCTGAGGGAAGAAAAGCTGGAGAAAAGCGTGAAAGTTGAAGAGGCGAAAGGAAAGGGGCGCAAGAGGAAAAAGAGAAAAGAGAAAGCTGACGCAGTGGCAACGGTTCCTGCACAAGCACCCTTTTCCCTCTTCCCCTTTTTACCTCTTACCCCGTCAGCGAAGCGGATGATTGCCGCCGGCATCATCGCTGGAATGCTGCCGCTCGTGCACGCCCATAGTTTCGTAGTGGTTATGGCAATGGGCGGATGCCTGGCACTCATTCAGCGACGCTGGCGCGATTGGTTTTCGTTTTTCATTATCGCTACGCTAATTGCTGTGCCACAGATGTTGTGGTCAACCCACGGCAGTTCGGTAAAGGCTGCCAGTTTCTTTGATTGGCAGTTTGGCTGGGACCGCGGCACGGAGAACGCCGTGTGGTTCTGGTTTAAGAATACTGGCCTCTTCATTCCGCTGATAGTTACTGCCATCTTGTGGCGCAGGAAGAAGTCCCTCATCTCACGGCGACTACTACTATTCTATCTGCCCTTCACGTTGTGTTTCATCATTCCAAACTTGGTCAAGCTGGCGCCCTGGGTGTGGGACAATATTAAAGTGTTGTTCTATTGGTGGGTGGCTTCTGCACCGCTAGTGGCGATGTTGCTTGCACGCCTTTGGCGTCAGGGCAGACTACGCCGGCTCCTGGCAGTTATGATTTTTGCTTGTGTGACTTTGGCGGGGGCTTTGGACGTTGCTTCCATCGTTCTGAATCCGAAAGAATTTCAAGTGTTTGACTCAAGGGGGATTCAATTCGCCGAGATAGTCAAACAACACACGGATCCACGTGCGCTCGTTGTCCACGCCCCGGTCCATAATCATCCGATTTTCCTAACGGGCCGGCGATCTCTGTTAGGTTATCCAGGACATGTCTGGACTCATGGACTTGATTTCGTTGAACGTGAACGTGAGATTAAGAGCTTTTATGCCGGCGCCCCCAATGCGGAGGCTATCATCCGCAAATACGGCATCGAATACGCTGTGGTGGGCCCACATGAACGGAATGTGACCAGTGTGAATGATCAGTTCTTTTCGCGTTTCGCGAAGGTTGGGGAAACAGGTGAGTACCGCCTCTACAAAGTCACGCAGCCATAAGAAGAAGGGAAAATCCGAAGGCGCGGCCAGCAAAACTCTGGCTGAGCCTTCACGTCAGCCTGGGTCTCCGCGGGGCGATCTCTCTCAACGAACGTGGCTGATTTATAGCCTGTCCATTCTGGCGGTCGCGGCTTTTCTACGTCTGTACCACCTGGATCTCGTACCGCTTCATCACGATGAAGGTGTCAATGGAAACTTTCTCGTCCGCTTAGTGCGGGACGGTTTTTATCAATACGATCCGGCAAACTACCATGGACCAACTCTCTACTACTTCTCAGCAATAATCCCCTGGACGCTCAGGTTTCTCTTCGGTACCACTGCGCAAAACACCTATGGACTACACACTGTCACCATAAGACTGGTACCGGCGCTGTTTGGCCTGGCAACCGTTGGGCTGGTATTGCTGCTGCGGCGGCGATTGGGCACGATTGGCGCGCTCTCTGCGGCTGCTCTACTTGCTGTTTCGCCCGGCGCAGTCTACCTCTCGCGCTACTATATCCACGAAACTCTGTTTGTCTTTTTCACACTTGGGTTGGTTGTCGCCGGACTGAGGTATTACGAAGACGGGCATCCCGTTTACCTGATACTGGCCGCGGTTTCGGCTGCACTGCTCTTTGCAACCAAAGAGACAGCAATGATTTCGGCAGGCGTACTCTTAATCGCCCTACTGTTAACTCATATCTATCGATGGCTCAGAAGAACATCCGCTAGTGGGCACCAAAAAAGGCGCAAAGAGCGAAACTCACTGCGCCAGGATGGAACGGACCAAACGCCAAAACCGCTGCAAAGGTACGGAGACGTCAGGATGTTGGCGATCTGGGCTACTGGGGCAATCGCGCTATTTATTGCCGTAAACGTTGTCTTGTACTCATCCTTCTTCACGAACTATCCAAAAGGAGTCTACGATGCGTTAAAGACTTTTGATTTCTGGACGAAGACGGGAAAGGCAGCACACGTCCATCCTTTTGAAACCTACATTTGGTGGCTTTTCTACCAGGAGTCGCCAGTCTTAGTTCTGGGAACGATTGGCGCAGCGTTTGTTGTCTGGAAACCACGCAACAGCTTCGCGCTGTTTTCAGCGTTATGGGCGTTTGGAATTCTCGCCGCCTATTCGCTTATTCCTTATAAAACGCCCTGGCTTGCCCTTAATTTCATCGTTCCCTTAGCGCTAATTGGCGGCTATGCCCTGGAAGTGATTTACGAACAAGGGTGGCGTCCTCGGTGGCTAATTGTGGGCATCATGGTAGGTGCTATCGGAATCAGTGGGTACCAGACCGTTGATCTGAATTTTTTCAATTATGACAATGATGCTCAATACTATGTTTACGTCTACGCACATACTCGCCGGGAGACACTGAAGCTCATTGATGAGATCGACCGAATCGCCTCACGTAGCGGCCAGGGTAAGCAGCTTGGAATAACAATTGTGTCGACGGACTATTGGCCGCTGCCATGGTATTTGCGCGATTACGGCCGGGTTGGCTACTTTGGGCATATGAACACTTCAAACGAGCCGGTGATCATCGCCTCAGAAGGCCAGGGTGCAGAGATGGAAGCTACGTTCGGCGATCGCTACCAACAGGTGAATTCGGGATTCAATGCAGCGGGCAGTTATTCGCTCAGGCCTGGTGTGAATCTGTTTCTCTACGTGCAGCGCGACATGCTCGGAACAACCTCAGAGAAGGCATCAGATTGAGTCTTGAGACGCTTAAGCACGTGCCTATAACCTTGGTTCTCACTTCATTAAACTAAGCTCGCTTAAAGTTTTAGTTGACATTCTAAGCAACTGGCATCTATATTGGCTCACTCGTACGTTGCTAGAAGTCACCTGCGCTTTTGACCCCGAGGCCGACCGAATATACGATTTGTACGCATGTTCAAACTCCAACGGCTAGAGATCACCGGCTTTAAATCCTTCGCGGACTATACAGAAATTCTCTTCACGGGAGACGGCATTACCGCCGTCGTCGGACCCAATGGCTGCGGCAAGAGCAACGTTGCTGATGCTATTGCCTGGGTTTTGGGGGAGCAGCGCGTAAAGTATCTTCGTGGCGCTGAAATGAAGGATGTGATCTTTCAGGGGTCACGAAACAGGCAACCAAGCGGCATGGCGGAAGTGGTCATGCACATGGTGCGCGACGAGGCAATTGAGCACGAGCCTGACATCGAGGACATCGACTCAACTCTTGAGCAGATCGATGAGCGGGTAATCAATCTGGATGCGGTTTTACCCGAAGAAGCTGCCGGTCAGAATCCGGAGCGGGTAACGGCAGATGAGACTGCCCAAGCGGGCGCCGAGGCTTTAGTCGTCACAGAGATTTCGGCAGACGCGGATACCGGGATTTCAGTAGCCTCGAGGGCTCAGCCCAAACGCCACTGGCGACGACGGAATCCGGCGCTGGAATTTGAGCCGGGAGAATCGGTGGCGGTCACACGCCGGCTTTACCGCTCGGGCGAGAGCGAGTATCTGCTGAACAACCGAGCATGCCGCCTGCGCGACATTCAAGATCTCTTCTCCGGGACGGGGTTGTCTGGCGGCCACTACGCCATCATCGAGCAGGGACGCATCGGTCAGATTCTCTCCGCCAAGCCGATGGACCGCCGCACAATAATTGAAGAGGCGGCAGGGATCACAAAGTTTCGCGTCCGCCAGCGCGCCGCCGAGACTCGGCTGGAATCCGCCCGGGCAAATCTTTCTCGCATCTCCGACATCATCTCTGAGATAGATCGGCAGGTGAACAGTCTTCGGCGGCAAGCCGCGAAGGCGCGCCGCTATCGGGTGAACCGCGAAGAGTTGCGTGAGCTCCTGCGTCATGTTTTTGTCGCCGAAGATCGTAAGCTTACCAACCTGCTCGAAGACACCGAAACAAAACTACGGGAAGTTTCCTCGCTTGAACGCAAGATGGTTGAGGAGTTGGCCCAACGTGAGGAAGACGCTCGTCAGGCAACGCAGCAAGCGAGGAATATTGAAGACGAACTGACTGCTTCACGGGCCGCCGCGGCGGAAGCTCTGCTGCGACGGGACCGGGAAGTGCGCGAGCGGGCCTATCAGGAAGAGCAGGTAGAATCGCTTGAGAAACGGAAACTTGCGGTAGAGTCAGAGATCAAAGCGCTCTCCGACCGACTCATTTTGGTAGAAGCCGAATGCAGACGTCTGCAGGATGAGAATGCGGGACTAACCGCGCAAGCTGATGAAAGCGCGTCGTCCTTGAGAACAGCAGAGGAAGTTTACGCGGAGAAGCTGGCCTTGTCTGCTAAGGCAGACGCTGAAATCGAGAGTGCACGCGCCGAACTGCTTCAGCACACGGCCCTGGCTGAACGCTTGCACGAAATAGCCCGCCAGCTTGAGGGTGCCATTGAGCGCTTAATGGTTCAGACGGAAGGCCTGGCGCGCGAAGGCGAGCGGGCTGCGGTTCAGTATTCTGAGCGCAAAGCGGAAGCCGACAGGTTTGCCCATGTGATCCACGCCGCGCGTGAGCACATCGCCAAACTTAGTAGTGAGCGTGAGACAGCGGTTCATGCCGTCATCCAGGGACACGAAGCGGTAAGCGACAGCGATGCGGAGTTGACTCGGGTACGAGATGAATGTTCACGTACCACACACCGTCTCGAGAGTTTGAAAGAACTGGACGAGCGACGAGCCTATTATTCTTCGGCGGTCCAACTGTTGTTTTCAAAGACCGAGACGACGCCGCGCGAATTTAATTACATCGGCACGTTGGCTGATGCACTCAACGTCGATGCCAAATGGGAGCGGGCGGTCGAGGGGGTAATGGGCGCATCGCTGCAGTCAATAGTTGTCCCCACACCGGATGACGCCGCGCGCGCAGCCCAGTGGCTGCGGGAGAATAATGGAGGACGCGCAAGTTTTCTGGTTGCCGGTCTGCACGGGGCGAGCGATGAAACAGACACACTCGACTACAGACTGCAGCAGCGCGCGGCGGTGTCGCTTTCTTACTCCAGTGAAGATCTTGACGACCTACGTATCAGCGATTTGCTCGGAGTGCCGCCTGAACTAGTTTCGGTTTTGCAGAAGACGATGCCGCAAAAGATGAATGCGCGGCTCGCAGGGAATTTTGACGATGCGATGACCAGGTCTTTGGCTACCGGAGCGGTCTACGTGACGCTAAATGGGGATTGGATCGCGAGCGGACAATTTGTCAGTGCCGGTGATGCACGAGCGCTTGAAGAAGGCGCCGGTTTGCTGGCTTTCAAAAGAGAGCTGCGTGAGCTGGAAGCACGCTCAGAGGTCTTTAGGTCGGAGTTGCTAGCGGCCGGCGAGGCCGCAAAACTTGCTCGCAATCGCCTCGTGGGCCTGGAAGATGCTGTAGTCTATCTGAACGAGGCTCTTGGCCGTGAAGAGCGGGAAATAATGACGTACGAACTGACTGCGGCGGGATTGGGGCACGAGATCGAACGCGCCGAACGTCACATGCGGGTGGTAACTGAAGACGCCGCGCGCGTCGAACAGGAGCGACGAGAGGTGGAGCAACGTCGCATTATGGCGCTTTCAGAGGCTGAAGCAGCGGAAAGGGCCCGCCTCGACTCGGGCGAGACGGTGATCAAAGCATCGGCCTTGCTTGCTGAGGCCCGCCGAGAGGCGGAATTGGAAAGCGAAGGGCTCGCCGTACAGCGGGCGACCGCCGCCGCAGCCGCTGAAAGAAGACGCGCTACGGCCAGCGAACTGCGGCGCATGGAAGGTGAGTATGCCGATGTGGCGGCCAGAGTTGAGCGACACAGGTTCGAGGTAATTGAAACCACAAATCGGATCGAAGAACTGCGCCTTTCAATTGGTGAACTTGAGCGCAAGGCTGGTACTACTGATGAGGAGGAGGCCCGGGAAGAGCAGGAGCTTGCGGCTCTGACCGCTCGCCTCGAACAGGCACGCGAGCAGGCTGATGCGCTCTCCACGGAGCTGTCCGAGCTAAACCGCCGGGCCGGCGAAATGCGTGATTCGCGAGGCGGTATTGAAGTTCAGCGGGCAGAGGCGCAAGCGCGACTTACCTTTGTCCGCGAAAATTGCGCTGCAGAATTGAATCAGTCGCTGGAGGAACTGGTGCGGGAACAGCCTTTGGAAGAGGAGTTCGATCTTGAGTCCGGGCACGCCCGCGTTGAAGAACTGCGGTCGCGGATCGAAGGCTTTGGGGCGGTAAACATGATGGCCCTGGAAGAACTGACTGAAGCTGAAGAGCGATGGTTATTCCTCACGACTCAGCGCCAGGATATTGTTGACGGCATCTCATCAACCGAAGAAGCGCTCCGAGAGATCAAGCGACGTTCGCGCGAACGATTCCGGCAGGCCTTTGAACAGATCAACAAGAACTTTGGTGAGTTTTTCTCGGAGCTCTTCGGCGGCGGACGCGGTGAGATGAGTTTGATTGACGGCGATGACGTGCTCGAATCCGGGATCGATGTCATCGCCCAACCGCCGGGTAAGCGACTGCAAAATGTGCTATTGCTGTCGGGCGGCGAAAAGGCCATGGCGGCTTTGGCGTTGGTACTGGGAATCTTTCACTATCGCCCGTCACCCTTCTGTCTGCTCGATGAGGTCGACGCTCCACTTGACGAAGCGAACGTGGGGCGCTTTACTGACAAGGTAGCTCAGATGTCGGCCGATACGCAGTTCATTGTGATCACACATAACAAGAGGACCATGGAGATGGCCCGTGCTCTCTATGGCGTCACAATGGAGGAGGTTGGCGTCTCGAAGCTTGTCTCGGTAAGGTTTGAGTGAAAGTCAGAAGAAAGGCAATACAAGAGAAGTTGGCCGCCGCGCTTTTAATTCTGGGCGCGGCGATTTTTCCTTCCGTGACTCCCGGTTCGGGATCTCTCCGTGGAAATTCTTTGACCTATGATCCGGTAAATGGGGATCAGATAAATGGGCAACAGTCCCCCAGTCCAAAAACCACCAAACAGAACGTCCGTCCGGAAGGACCCACTCAAACCGCACCGGCGGCGAACGATAAGAAATTAGAAGCTGAACCGGTTAACTATTCCTACGAATTCTCGCAACCTGAATTCTACATCCGCCATATCCTTATTGAGCACGACGCAAACGGAACAGGCAAAATCACATTTGAACGTCTCAATGAAGAAGTTCCAGTTACAGAACCGCTTGAGCTTTCTCCCGCAGTGGTCGGTCGCATCTCAGCACTTTGGCGAGCACTGCTTTTTCTGGATTCTAACGAAGACTATCAATCCAACAAGCAGTTTCCCCATCTGGGCACGATGCGGATTACGATGCAGCAGGGTGGGCGTAAGCGGACGGCAGAGTTTAATTGGACGAACAAGACCGAAGCCTCAGTGCTCGTCAACGAATACCGTCGCGTTGCAGACCAGGCCATTTTCGTTTTCGATGTCTCTGTCGCGCGTGAAAATCAGCCGCTCAATGCGCCAAAGCTAATGGAGTATTTTGAATCGGCATTGAAAAGAAATTGGCTGTCAGATCCCCAACAATTGATTCCACTTCTGAAAGAGATCAGTACAGACGAGCGCCTGCCGCTCATTGCGCGCAATCACGCCCTACGTTTGTTGAAAAAAATTGAGAAATAGAATTCCCGACTACCAGATCTCTTGCACGTTGAAACTGAAGCCAGCCAGCTCTGGTTGGGCAGAAACAGTCTCGGGGTTGTCCAAAGTTTCAACAGGTAGGTTCGGCCGATAGATGTAGACTAGCTTGCTCGCGGGATCGATCAGCCAGGCGAGTTCCACGCCATTGCGCATGTAATCGAGCATCTTCTCCTTCAACAAGTCCAAATTGTCACTAGGAGATCGTAATTCGATGACAAAGTCCGGCGCAATCGGCGTCGACTTTTCCTGTTCTTCTTCACTCAACAGTTCCCATTTTTCACGCCTAATCCAGGATGCGTCAGGGCAACGCTTTGATCCATCCGGAAGTGCAAAGAGCGTGGACGAATCAAACGATAGGCCTGAGGCATCTCTCTTGGTCCATTCAGCGAGGCGTTGAGTCAAGCTACTGTTGCGCCAGCCGGTCTTCAATCCCGTGGGAGGCATGACGATTAATTCCCCTTTTGAGGTGAGTTCAATGCGGAGATCTGGGTTGTCCTGACACAATTTCTCGAACTGCTCATCAGTCAAATCCACGGATTGTACTTTAAGCGCGAGAACTGCGGGCGCAGACGGTTCAGTCGTCACTGGTTGGTGAGACATTCTTGATTCCTTTCTCTCAGATTCTAGATGGGCGAGAGCGTTGCCGCAAACAGGAAACGCGACGCGAGAGAACGCATATTTTCTAAAAACGCGTCAGCCGTCGGGAAGCAGGCCACGTTCCCGGTACAGATTAAGTTTGTTGTGCAGGGTCTTAAGGCTGACTCCCAGCAATGCCGCCGCGCGCGTCTTATTGTTTCCTGTCTTTTGTAGCGTACGAACTATCATCTGGCGTTCGGCCTCTTCGAGAGGAATACCCACCGGGAAGGAAATCGTATCTTCGTTACGCAGTCGCTCACGCTGCTCAATTGGATAAGGCGCGAAGTGATGTCTTTCGATCTGCTCTCCTGAACAGATAACCACGGCGCGCTCGATCACGTTTCGTAACTCGCGCACATTCCCTGGCCACTCGTGAAACTGCAGCGCGCTGATGGCGCTCGAACTAAGGAAGCGGGCCGGACGGCTATGTTTATCGGCCAACTGGGTTACCAGGTGCTGAGCAAGCAGAGGTAAATCGTCCTTGCGATTTTTCAGCGGCGGGAGGTGAATTCTGAATACATTGAGTCTGTATAACAAGTCTGCGCGGAGGGCACCTGCCTGTATGGCTTCGTCAGGTTCTCGATTCGTCGCAGCCAGCAGTCGCACGTCTACTTTAATCTCATTGTGGCCACCCAATCGTCTGATCGCGCGTTCTTCGATCACGCGCAGCAGCTTCGCCTGCAACAGCGCCGGCATCTCCGCGATTTCGTCGAGCAACAGTGTGCCCGTGTCTGCCAATTCAAAACATCCAATTCGTCTGGAAGCCGCGCCTGTGAATGCGCCTTTTTCGTGACCGAAGAGTTCCGATTCCATTAGCGTTTCCGGAATGGCAGAGCAGTTAATCGCGACAAAAGGTCTATTCAGCCGAGGACTTTTTTGGTGCAGCGTACGCGCGGCTAATTCCTTGCCAGTGCCTGATTCGCCTGTGATCAACACGGAAGCCGAAGAGGGTGCTACTTGCTCAATTAGCGCATAAATCTCCCGCATTGATTCTGAATTGCCAACCAACTCACCGAAAGCGCCACGATCTTGCAGTTGCCGGCGCAGAACTTCGTTTTCCCGCTTGGCCTTACCAAGTTCAACCGCCCGGCCAAGGACGAGCCGCAGCTTGTTCGAATCGACTGGTTTCTCCAGATAATGGTAGGCGCCCTCTTCCTGGATGGCGGTTACTGCCAGCTCGACTGAGCCATCACCTGTAAGTAACACGACGGGAGTATCGGGTTGTAGCGAGCGGATTTGTCGCAAGAGACCAAAGCCGTCCTCAGAGGATGCGGAGGAGCCGGCGATTATCACTGCGGGATCGATTTCATTCATCCGAGCAATTAAGCCGCCACCATCCTGCTCCAGAAGCACCTCGTAACCCCACGAAGCGACCACCTTTCTCAGTGCTTCAGCGCTCTTGTAATCGGAATCGATAATTAATACTCGGCGAGACAACATTGCCAGGCAGTTTAGCACGAACGAGACAGATATTCCGGGAGGCTGGAGGAACAAACCGGAAGACCATGTGTTAACTGGGGTGTTTGGGCCTAAACTGGGTTAGGTTAAATTCTAACCTGTTTTTGGTTTTCAAAGTCCGGGTAGGCAGACGTTGTCATCCATCACGTTTTGCAAAGTAGTCAGCAATCGCGCGAGCAAGGGCAGGAACAGTGAATTGCTCAGGCTGAATTTCTGTGTGCAGTCCGTGTTCTGCTGCTGTTCGCGCGGTGATGTCGCCAATGCAAGCGACTGTAATTCCTGCTAGTGCTTTACTGAGATCCTGAGTGTCGAAGAGTTGGGCCAGGTTCCTGACTGTTGAAGAACTGGTGAAAGCAATGCAGTCCGCACTGCCCGCCAACATTGCGGCGATGCGACCGCGGTCCAGGTTATCGGGAAGCACAGTTCGATAA
>WNGE01000472.1_pt1 | contig 51943 bp, 47 predicted proteins | sample 5400651 | NCBI WGS metagenome assembly WNGE01 (sample SAMN13153370, study PRJNA577476) | soil metagenome | isolation source: 60 cm soil or saprolite under grassland replicate 2 | place: USA:California | collected 2016-06-15 | reverse complement strand
TGGAGGAAGCGCTCTTCCTGACACGCTATGCCAACCATGTGACGGTTATTCACCGGCGCGATACGCTGCGAGCAAGCAAGATTATGCAGGAGCGCGCTTTCAAGAATCCGAAAATTAGCTTCATCTGGGATACCGAGGTGACTGAGGTTGTGGGTGAGGATGCAGTGACGAGTCTGCGACTGAGGAACTTGAAAACCGGTGAGGAGAGTGTGCTGCCCGTGCAGGGATTTTTCCTGGCAATTGGCCACAAGCCAAATACCGATTTATTCAAGGGCTTGATCGACATGGACAAGGCCGGGTATATTGTCCCGGTTGAGCACACGATGACCAACATTCCGGGCGTTTTTGCCGCTGGTGATGTGACCGACCATCGCTATCGCCAGGCGGTGACGGCTGCCGGCGATGGGTGCAGGGCCGCGATCGACCTTGAACACTGGCTTGAGAGCCAGGGCGTGGAAGTGGACTTCTCGAGCCAGGTGTACGAGCAAACGAGATAAGATAACATAGCAAAAGGGTGTCAGCCGCGCGGACCACGTGGTCTACGCGGCTGGCACCCTTTTTTCTATTCTGGCCTATATTTTACTTGCTATAGCAGCCTCTCACCGTTATAATTAGCTCAATCTGAACATTGGAGCGGATTTATTATCTTCCACTGATAGCTCGTTCAAGAGAGGGATTACCACTTATGGAGATTATCGATAACCCGAGTGGAGTTGAGATCAGTTCCGCCGCTGTCGCAAAGGAGCGACATGTATCCATCTTCGAACAGATCAATATGAATGTTTTCTGGATCGCGAACAACTTTCACTGGCAGGCGCTGCTGGCAATCGTGATCCCCAGTATGGTCGCGAAGTTCCTTGATCCGGCGCAGAAGGACATTAACCTCGCCCTCGTGGTGATATGGGGAACGCTGGTGGCAGTAGCGGTCAATCCGTTGGTCGGAGCAATCTCCGACTATGTCACATTTCGCATGGGACGCCGCCGTCCTTTCTTGATCATTGGCACAATAGCGAATGTGGTAGTCCTTGTCCTCTTTGCCTTTGCGCCAGGCTGGTTTTCTTCGATCGCGCTGTTGCTGACATTTATCGTGCTGTTCCTCTTATTGCAATTCACCAATAATCTGGCAAATTCTCCCTGGAGCGCGATTATTGCAGACAAGGTGCCAGAGCACCAGCGCGGCATGACGGCTGGCTTTAACGGCCTCTTTACGCTGCTGGGTACGATCATCGGATCAGTTGTAGCCGGTATGATCGTGAACAAGCACGATGCGCTGCCCGTCTACCGCAACGAAATCGTACAGATATTCCTCATCATTGCGGTGGTGCAAATTGTTTTTGTTGCTTACACTGTGTTCACGGTGAAAGAGACACCGCTGAGCGAGCACGTCACTTTCCAGCTCAGCCCTATTCTCAAGAAGTTCTTCTTTAAGCCGACCCGCTATCCTGATCTCTCGTGGGTATTGCTGGCGCGCCTGCTAGTGATGATGGGTATCTGGGGTGTTTTCTATTTCTTACAGTATTACTTTGACGATGTCCTGGGCGGCCCGGGAGTGAAAACAATCTTCCTCAACTCGCCTTTCTCCGGCGAACAATTCTCTGGCACGCTGTTCCTTCCCGCGCTGCTGTTGCTAGCGCTGCCAACCTCCATTATAGCTGGCTCAATCTCAGATCGCCGGGGCCGCAAGCCACTGGTCTACCTTTCCGGCATTATGATGACGGTAGTGTGCTTGATGTTCATTATTTTCCAGAATCAATATGGCGCGTTGATTGCGGGCGCGTTTTTCGGGATTGGCTACGGGGCGTACACGAGCGTGGACTGGGCGCTGACGACGGATGTGCTGCCGCCAACGGACGAGGCAGGGAAGTTCATGGGTATCTGGTCGGCAATGGGTATTTTGCCGCAGGTGATCGGCATTACCATCGGCGGCGTCCTGCTGCAGGCAATGCACACGCTGCCTAACCATATCGGGTATACGGCGCTTTTTGCGGTGACGATTGTGTATTTTGGGTTGGGGACGCTGGTTATCCGGCAAGTTAAGAGTGTGAGGTAAAAAATGAGAGAAGCGTTCTGAGCAGCATGCGGCGCCGCACGCTGCCCAGGACGCTTCTCTTATATGGGCGACTATATGGGCGACCCAAGGGTCGCCCCTACAGAGGTCGCCCTCTGACTGTTACTGTATAGAGCCCTCATAGATACCCATGATGGTATTGAGAAATTTCAGGGCGTCCTCTCTCTTACGCTGGAAAGAGTTGCGGCCTATGATGGAGCCGAAGCCACCACCATCGCGGATAGCACGGGCCTCTGTAAAGACCTGCTCGTCGGCCGCAGCGGCGCCACCGGAGAAGATGACGATACGGCGACCATTGAAGGAGCTCTGGATGACGTGGTGCACACGTTCAGCCAGGGTGGCTATGGGAATCTCGTATTTCTGATAGACTTTTTGCGCCTCCACCAGCTCGACTTTCGCGCTCGGCAGTTTCACCTTGATGACATCCGCGCCTAGTTGAGCCGCAATCTGGGCAGCGTAGGCCACAACATCAATGGCGGTCTCACCCTCTTTCGTCAGGCTGCTGCCACGAGGATATGACCAGACAACGACAGCAAGACCAGCAGCTTTGGCTTTCTCGGCCAATCCACGCAACTGCTCGTACATGGTCACGCGCTCGCTGGATCCAGGGTAGATTGTATAGCCGACTGCGACACAACCCAGGCGCAAAGCGTCACCCACATCAGCAGTGATCGCAGAAATAGGGTCTTTTTCGTCGTTCAGGGTATCATGGTTGTTACATTTCAAGATGAGGGGTACCTCACCACAGTAGTCAGAGACGGCTGCTTCAAGAAATCCCAGAGGGGCGGCATAAGCATTGCAGCCAGCTTCGATGGCCAGCTGAAAGTGGTAGCGTGGATCATACCCAGCAGGATTCGGAGCAAAGCTCCGGGCAGGACCATGCTCAAAGCCCTGGTCTACCGGCAAAATAACCATTTTTCCTGTGCCTGCCAGGCGGCCATGATTAAGCATACGGGCAAGGTTAGTGCGAACGCCAGGATTTTCGCTGGTATACCAGCTTAAAATCTCTCGGATGCGGTCATTCATTGTTTTCAGCTCCTTTTCACTCGTCGATAAGCGATACCATTGACCACAGACAACATATAGCCAATCAGATTGTACCACTTACTGATCAAACCACGAATAAGCCACTTATCCAAGGATAGGGTATCGACCTCACAATTCCCACACAATAGCACGGTCTCATATTACAAAGCAATCACAGAAAAAGAGGGCCTTTTCTTATTCAAACCAATACTACCATACACTAACCCCCATTTCCGATGCGTTTACAAGTTTATTTACTTACTCATATCTCGAAGCGATAAAGCAGGAGAGGTGTGGCATGAATGAGTATAAAGATGAGGCATTTCGTGATAACAGTACCCTTAGCGCTAAAAAAGAAAAGCCATGTGTATAAGTAATATAGACGATTCAAGATACCATAAAGGACTACATAAGTAGTTGAAACAAGCACAACCATAGTTACTTAGATCACATTAATACGTTTTTAATACAAGAGCAGAGAGAAACCACGCCATATTTAAAAAGTGTAACACTAGTGCGCCTACTGGCACAGCCCACCTGTCAGAATAAGGCATAATTGGAGGAACAACAACATGGCTGGAACTAGCTTTGAGCAACTCATGGAAGAAGTGCTCAATCAAAAACAATACATGGAGGAGCTACTAGCGGAAAACTACGAATTGCGCCGCCAGCTTGCTGGTTTGCGTGATGGACTGGGTATTGTTCTCGAGATACAGGGGCAGCGATTCTCGCTTGCTGGCGAAGCTGCCGCCGGTTTTCTACTGGCAGAGCCAGAAGAGCAGGAGACAATTTTCACTGAACAGCCAACCACGATAATGCCCATCAGTGAAGCCGCGGTAGGGACAAGGACTCCTCTTGAAACGCCTATGCCAAACACCGACGATTTTGAGCTTATACCGTACTCTCTCAACGAAGAGGAAGAAGAAGAAGTGCTAGCAAGGACCTCTTCAATCCTTGAGGACATGCTGGTTGACGAATCTGCCACTGAAGTCACCCGCCCAATGGCAGTTCGGCAGGGTTCTAAAACCCGGAAGCTTGCGATGATCGATGAAGAGGAAAAAGCGACGCTGCGGAAACAGCTCGTTGGCAGCTTCTTATTGGAATAACCAGGCCGGTCTAGCTGCGTACAACTGTCATCTTGATATGTTTTGCAATCATCGTTCTATAGACAGCGAGTCGCAGCGTTGTTTGAAGCTGGCTTGGAATCCAATCCCAGCGCATTAGCGTCATATCTCTCTGCTCATACTCATCCTTACTTCTTTTTTGGATCAGAAGCATCTCTGCTGACTATGACAAGAAGTATCTTGCGCTACGAGTAGTATAGGGCATGCAGCGTTTCTACAGCGTTTCGTTTCGTAGAGTATGTCATGAAGAGTGATGCTCAGAGGGCTGGATACTCTCTTTTCTAAACAGGAGAGGTAGCAGAAGGGAGAGACGCGAGCGGTTCGCGTCTCTCCTTTTTTTGACCGGAGCTACATCTGGAAAGTGGTTGTAACCTGGGTGGCAGCTGGCGTTGTATCGCTGCGTGGCAGCATAATCAGCGTAAACGACGTGGCACTCTGCGGCATAAGGAAGGTAATCGTTCCAGTGGAACCGGTAGTACCAGCAGCAATAGAGGAACTAAAGGTGTTGTCGGAGGGTGGCGAAGTGGTCGTTCCCGCCTGAAGACGCGCATAATCGTTAGGAAAGACGTAGAAGTTGTTCTGCGTGGGGTTATTTGCTTTCAGCGTCACCGTGATGTAGCGCATTCCGGTCGTAGCTTGCTTGCCATACGCGCTTAGGCTCGAGGTCACCGTCGTCAGCGTCCAGTTGAGGCCGGCATAGGTGAATGCTGAATTTGGCCTGATCGTTTTGAGTTGGTACTTACTCACGTCCGGGCTAGCCGCCAAAGGAACGTCCATCTGGGCCTCGTTCGCGCCGCCGATGCGCAGAGTAAGTTTGCTGACATCTACATTAGTGGTCACAGGGAAATCTACCCAGTTTGAACGAGTGACATCCTGGCCAATGCCCGTACTGTCATGCTCGCTGCCAGCAGCAATACTTGTCCCATCAGACAAAAGCAAGTGGAAGTTATCGCCGTAAAACATATAAACGGAGCCGGTCGACGGGTTATGTTCTTTGATGTTGAGACGTACCACATAAGGCGAGCTTATATTAGTGTCATTGGTAAAGCTGCTGGCTTTTTGGACATTCACAATGGTGACATCAACACTGGCATAGGTCACAACCGCATTGACCTGTGTGGTTGTTGTTGGTATAGCCTGCGGTGTGCCATTTGTTCCATAGCCATTGCCGGTTGTAGTAGAGTTAGAGGTAGAAGTCGTACTACTCGTACTACTGGCGGCAGATACAACATACCTGTATACAAGGTAGCTTGCTCCACCACAGACGCCCACTATTAAGAGGATGACGACAAGGACACCACAGCCCAACTGGCCGAGTACGCTTTTTGAAGAATCCTTCACTGGCTGTGCGTAGGCAGGAACTGGTGCTGGTTGATAGCCCTGCTGTGATGGGTAGCTTTGTCCCTGCTGCGGTGGATAGAATGTATTAGGCGCAGGGGTTGGCTGCGCAGGTTGCGCGTAATAATTTTCGGGCGGAGGCGGCGGTACTGGAAGTTCTGTAGGCAATTCACGGGCTTGCGGATTATTTACGCCGCTTCCCATGGCGGTTGGCTTACCAAAATTGGGGTCCGCCGATGCTCCACAGTTCGAGCAGAAACGCTGCCCAGGGGCTAAAGGGGTACCGCAATGTGGACAGGAGGGTTGTGATGACTGTGCCATTTCCTCTCTCCTCTGATTCAAAGATCTAAAAGTGACTGTTCTAAAAGTCGTACAATTGTACTGGGCACAAGTGTAACAGTTATCGAAATGAAAGTCTATAATGTATATCATTGGCTACATATGGCCTATGTCACAGAAAGCAGAGCAACCATTTCGATTGAGGAGATCTCAGGGCAACCGCGAGGGTTGCCCCAACAATGTATTTGGAGTTACGCAAACTGAAAATCGGTGGTGGCTTGATTTGCTCCGCCTTGCGGCAAAAAGATGAGGGTGAAGGCTTTGCTGGACTGGGGCACGAGGAAAGTTATCGTGCCGGTCTGGCCTGTTTCTCCTGCATCAAATGAGACGGGCAGGTCTGTAAATTTTGGGGAAGCCGTGGTATTACCGGCTTTCAAGCGCGCGTAGTCGAAAGGAGAGCCAGTTATAGCCGTTTGCGAAAGCGTATTATCTACCCTGAGCGTCACTATGATATAGGTCGTGCCTTTGCTCGCTTGCTGTCCGGCAATACTCAGTTGCGACGTAGCTTTCACCAATGTCCAGTTCAGGCCAAGATAGAGAAATTGTCCATTTGGTTGAACGCTCTGCGGATTATATTTTCCCAGATCGGCATGTCCGTTCAGAGGGATATCCACCTGCGCTTCATTTGCCGCACCTAATCTCAATGTCAACTGGCTGATTTTGTCGTTTACTGGCACAGCAAAGTCGAGAACGCTTTTTTGTGTTGCCCCAGGAGCTATTCCAACGTGCGCTTGTACATAGACCGGCCCAACGAGCGTTTTTTCCGGCAAGAGCAAGCGCGCGATATTAGTATAGAGCCAGCTTACCTTGACGGTTGTTTTATTCTGCTCTTGAATATTCAGGCGCACCATCCCGGTTGAGGTGGTGTTGGGATCGTTTATAAAGCTCTGCGATTGCTGGGCGGTTAGAACGGTCAAATCAACACCCGCATAGGTCACAGTGGCATTAATTTGGGAAGTAGTCACGGGTGGCTGTGTCGCGGTTCCACCAGGAAAGCCTGGTAGGCGGAAGCCCAGGGCGAGGGCACCAAGATAGCTCCCTATTCCCAACAGGACAAGAAGGAGTACAAGAATAAGCACCAGGATAGTTCTGCCAGAGGTCTTTTTTCTGGGAGGGCGTGAAGGTGTGATCGGGGCAGGCTGCCCGGTAATTCTCCGCGATGGCGGCGGTTGGGCAGGCTGCTGTGAAACCGGCGAAAACTGTGACCAGGGCTGTGGGTCTGGAGTGTTTACAGGTATCTGGGGCCTGGGCGCAGAAGTCATGGATAGCCCGCAGTTGGGGCAAAAGCGTTGACCTGGTACTAATGGTGCGCTACATCTTGGGCAGAAGCGAGGGGAAACCTGCTCCATAACTTGACTTTTCTCCTTTGATCTAGTGGGTACATTCACAGCGCTTACTGTGTTCATTGTAGCACAAGCAAAGGCAACTGCTATGGAATAGTTCACATTTCCGGTCGCTCATGTTCTACCTGCTATCTTGATAGCGCACCTAGTAGAAACTCGCCAGCGTGCATGTGGTATAATGTAGGGCAATTTGGAAAAGATATTCTACTCTTCAAGGATATAAAGGTCATGCAGGAATTTAAGGTGGAAGCACCATTTCAACCAACGGGAGACCAGCCTGAAGCTATTGCGCAACTGGTTGAAGGCATCAAGAATGGCTCTAAGATGCAAACCTTGCTGGGGGTGACAGGGAGCGGCAAAACCTATACAGTAGCAAAAATTGTTGCTCAGGTACAGAAACCGACGCTGGTGCTCGCCCCGAATAAGACGCTGGCGGCTCAGCTCTACAGCGAGTTCAAAGAATTCTTTCCCAATAACGCAGTAGAATATTTTGTCTCCTACTATGACTACTATCAGCCTGAAGCCTACATACCACGTACCGATACGTATGTTGAAAAAGAGAGCATGTTGAACGAAGAGATCGAGAAGCTGCGGCTCTCGACGACACGCAGCCTCTTTGAACGGCGCGATGTACTGATCGTTGCCTCAGTCTCCTGCATATACGGCCTGGGCAGTCCTGAAGAGTATGGCGAGGTGGTTCTGACCGTGAAGGTGGGGGAAGAACGACGACGCAATAAGATTTTACGCCACCTGACGGAGATCCAATACGAGCGCAACGATGCCAATTTCATTCGCGGGCGTTTCCGAGTGCGCGGCGATGTGTTGGAGATATTCCCCGCCTACGAGGATGTCGCGGTGCGCATCGAGTTTTTCGGCGATGAGATCGAGCGCATGACCGAAATTGATCCGCTGACGGGTGAAGTGCTGGGGAAACGGCAAAGGCTAGACATCTACCCGGCCAAGCACTGGGTTACCACACAGCAACGGCTCAACAGAGCTATCGAGTTGATTGAGGCGGAGTTAGAAGAGCGGCTGGCCGAGCTAGAGGCAGAGGGAAAACTCCTGGAGGCGGCGCGCTTGAAGCAGCGCACCAATTTCGATATCGAGATGTTGCGCGAGACCGGTTTCTGCTCGGGCGTCGAAAACTATTCGCGTCACCTGGCGGGACGCGGTGCAGGCGATCAGCCCTGGACGCTGATGGATTACCTTCCGGATGATTATCTGCTTGTGGTGGACGAGTCACATGTGGCGCTGCCCCAGGTACGAGGCATGTACGCCGGAGATCGCTCACGCAAACAGGTGCTGGTCGATTATGGCTTCCGGCTTCCTTCCGCGCTCGATAACCGGCCATTGACATTTCCTGAGTTTGAGCAACAGATCAACCAGGCCCTTTTTGTCTCCGCCACCCCCGGACCGTATGAGCACGAGCATAGCCAGGCGGTTGTGCAGCAGGTTATCCGCCCGACGGGTCTGCTCGATCCGTCGATCAGCGTGCGCCCAACCAGGGGGCAGATCGATGACCTGCTGGCGGAGATCAGGAAACGGGTCGAGAAGGGACAGCGCGTGCTGGTGACGACGCTGACCAAGAAGATGGCGGAAGACCTTGCGGACTATATGCAGGAACTGAATATCAAGGTTCACTACCTTCACTCGGAGATCGATACGATTGAGCGGGTCGAAATCCTGCGCGACCTGCGACTCGGTGTCTATGATGTGGTGGTAGGTATCAACCTGCTGCGCGAAGGACTGGACCTGCCAGAGGTCTCCCTTGTGGCAATTCTCGATGCCGACAAAGAGGGGTTCTTACGCTCAGGAAACTCGCTGATCCAGATCATCGGACGAGCCGCCCGCCATGTGGAGGGCAGCGTGATTTTGTATGCCGATACTGTTACAAGATCGATGCAATATGCAATGGATGAAACGAACCGCCGCCGCAAGCTGCAGACGGCTTTTAACGAGCGCAACCATATCACGCCGCGCGGTATCAAGAAGGATGTGAAGTCCCTAACAGAGCGCATCAAGGCGATGAGCGGCGTCAACATTGAGGAGGCAGACAGGAAAGCGGTGGCAGCGGTGCTGGCGGGTATTCCAAAAGATGAAGCTCTGCGACTGATTAGAGATTTGGAGTCGCAGATGCGCGCCGCGGCTAAGCAGTTGGAGTTCGAGAAGGCGGCACAGTTGCGCGACCAGATCATCGAGATCAGGCGGTCGATGGTGGAATAGAAAGGTCTTGTAAGATGGTTAAGGCTAAGTTGCAAGAAATGATCCAGTCAGACCGGGCGCAACTGGATGAGCTGCTGGCGACACTGAGCGACGAGCAAATGTGCCAGGCAACACTGGAGAATCAATGGTCCGTCAAGGATGTGCTGGCGCATATCGCTGCGTGGGAGAAGAGATGTGTGGGTTGGATCCAGGCGGGATTGCGGGGAGAGAAGCCCGACAAACCGGAAGCAGGATATACCTGGGAAGTGGTTGATAGGTTGAACGAGAAGACGTTTCAGGAGAACCGGGAACGCCCTCTCAACGCTGTGCAGGCCGAATATCGCCAGGCACACCAGGAAATGCTAGCACAGGTACAGACACTCTCGGAAGACGATATTACGAATCCGCAGCGCTTCTCGTGGACTAATGGGCGTAATCTGGTTCCTTATATAGCGGCCAATACATATGAGCATTACCAGGAGCATATCAAGCAGATTCGGGAGTGGTTGGTGGATAAGGTGGTGTAGGGTCGCCTCCACAATACTTTTTCTTTCTCATGGTACAATACTACGCGTTGGAACATCGCTAAGCTGTCTGTCCCATGAGAAAGGAACATGATTTCATGCATCATCACGATCACCACCAGGATACTCCCAATGCCCATCATCACGAGCTAAGCCAGAGCGATTACCTGAGTGGAGCGCAAATTATTCCACGGCGAGTTCATGCTAATATGACGGTCGCGGAACTGATAGATCAGCAATTTCAGGCGTATAATAGTGCGCGATTGAATGAGGCGGCGCGCCTCTATGCCCAGGAGATGTTGGACCCTGAGAAGGATGTGACCATTGGTCTGACGATGGCAGGTGCCCTGACGCCCGCTGGCCTGGGGGGCTGCGTTATCACGTTAATGGAGCATGGCTTTGTTGACTTTATCATCAGCACGGGCGCCAACCTCTATCACGATATACATCACGCGCTGGCGATGACACTGCACCGTGGCGATTTCCGCCTGGACGATACGAAGCTGCAGGAAGAAGGGGTCATCCGCATCTATGACATTCTCTTCAAAGACAGCGTGCTCCTGGACACCGATGCTTTTGTACGTGAGTGCCTGAAAAGCTTGCCGAACAGGCCGATTGCAACCTCGGAACTGCACAACCACCTGGGCATCCAGTTGCTCAAAGCCGGGGTCAATCCTGAGTATTCTTTACTGGCCCAGGCAGCACGCTGGAACGTTCCCATTTATACCTCCTCACCAGGAGACTCGTCGATTGGGATGAACGTTGCTCGCAACGCCCTGGATGGCAGCCTGTTGATGCTCGATCCGCTGGCCGATGTCAACGAGACCACTGCGATTGTTCACCATGCTACGCGCAATGGCGTCATTATTCTTGGCGGTGGCAGCCCGAAGAATTTCTATTTGCAGACGCAGCCGCAGCTCTGGGAGGTCCTCGGCATCCACAAAGGGGGGCATGACTATTTCGTGCAGATCACCGCTGATGCTCCCCATTGGGGCGGACTTTCTGGAGCAACACCTTCGGAGGCTGTTTCATGGGGCAAGATCAAACCAGATCAATTGAGCAGCACAGTGGTAATTTACGGCGACTCGACGATTGCTCTACCGTTAATTACCGCGTACGCTGTGACAAAGGCCAGGCCGCGCCCGCGAAGAGAGCTCTTTGCCAGGCGCGAGCAGTTACTAGAAGAACTGAAACAGGCTTATGCTGCAGGAAAAGAGATACGGCCATAGCAGGCTTTCCACCTAATGCTCATATGTTTCCTATTTAGGTGGAATGTCTGCTTGCTTTTAGATGGATATGCACTGGTTATTAGGTAAAAACATCGAGCATATACTTCTCATTAGCTTGACAATCTAATGTATAATGACATATAATGGCATTTCGGGGTCAAAAAAATGATGCCGTTTGTGTTACTAGAGCTAAGAGGAGGTAAAATCGATGCTTGTCCATTTAATGTTGGAGCTATACGGTTGCGACCGGGAGCTTCTGTCTAACGAGGCATTGGTACGGCGTGCCCTGGATGAATATCCCGCCCGTGTCGGTATGGAGAAAGTCAGTCCAGTTCACCTGTACCATATTGAAACATCCAATCCATTGGATGCTGGTCTTTCGGGCTTTGTCGTCATTGCCCAGAGCCACACTAGTTTGCATGCCTGGCCTGAATATGGCGAAGTCGATATCGACATCTGTTCCTGCAAAGAATTCAGCCAGGAAGAGGCCATCGCCTTTGCCAGGGAAATGTTCCAAACAGATGATGTAGAGGCGCATTTCGTGGTACGCGGCAACCGTTCCCTGCGCCCGGAGACGCCTGATCCTGTACGCTACGAGGCAGCAATAGCTGAGCGCAGTGCAAGAATGGCGGTGCGCTAAAAAGAAGGAGTACGATCTTATGACTGATTCGCCTGTAACCCAGTTTGGTGCGCCAGATGCGCCTTACTGCGACCCATCAACCGCTCGCGTAACGATTATCCCGGCCCCGCTTGAATATAGCGTGTGCTATATGAAAGGCACTGAACATGGGCCACAGGCGATTCTTGATGCCTCCAGCCAGATGGAATTATATGACGAGGAACTCGATTGCTGCCCCATCGAGGTAGGCGTCTATACACGTCCGGCATTAGACTACCACGACATGGATCATGCCACCGCGCTTCAGGCCACCGGTGATGCTGTACGTGAAGTACTTGAACGCGGACAACTCCCCTTTACGCTAGGTGGAGAACACTCCCTCTCCGCTCCTCCTATAGCTGCTGTACGAGACTATTTTCCAGACCTGACGGTTGTACACATCGATGCTCACGGCGACCTGCGCGATAAATACGAAGGAACGCCCCTCTCACATGCTTCTATTGAGAGACGGGTTGTAGATATGGGTATTCCTTTGACCGAGATTGGCATTCGCAGCTTCAGCCCTGAAGAGGCCGAATTTATGAAAATTCGCCCCAATGTGGCGGTGGTATGGGGCTACCAATTGGCAAAGGGAACGGCGGTTATTCCCTGGGATCGCCTGAGCAAACATACGTATGTCACGATCGACCTCGACGCCCTTGATCCCAGCGAGATGCCAGCGGTGGGTACGCCTGAACCAGGCGGATTACACTGGTACCAGTTACTCGAACTCTTTCGAGAAATCTGTCACCGCACTACTGTTGTCGGGATGGATGTAGTCGAACTCTGCCCGATGGAAGGGCAGACCCGCGCTGATTTCCTGGCCGCGAAGCTGGTGTATAAGATGATCGGTTATCGCTTCTGCGATAAAGGGTGAAGCCCGGTCCTTTGGCTCTTCGGTTTGCGTTTGGCATCGCAAAACGTATGTGGTATGGTGTATAAGGAAATTATCAAATAATCCGCTATACGCTACAAAATGACGGAGGAATCGATGGCAGCCGAATGAAGTGGATGCCCATTTGCGCAATGAAAAACGATAAGGACATTGAGCACGTTCCCCAACATGGTCAGAGTAAAAGTTACAGCGCGTATGTTATACTTTGTCTATTAGCCACTCTTCTTACTGCTTGCAGCGGTTCAGGCAACACAACTTCAGCTTCTAAGAATGGCAAAAGTACCCGCGCACTGCCAACAAATAACGGGATAATCACATACAGTACAAATCCGAACGACGTCATCGTTCGCACGTTCTATGGGGGTGGCAACTTCGGCACGTTGGCATTCAGTCCCGAAATGAGTATTTACGGGGATGGGAGGTATATTCTTGGGCCAGGTTTGCAAATGAGAGAGGGAAGGCTTGACACAGATTCATTGCAACAACTGTTGCATGCACTGGTGGATGCGGATGGGTTGCTCAGTTTTACTCAAACGCAATTTTATGATGTACCAGATCAGAATGCTACTTTATTACAACTGACACTGAATAACAAATACTATGAATTTCGGTACGGAAAATTTGGTACACTGCAGGAGAGCGCACAGGCATTGGATGAATATTACCGGTTGGATCGCGCTCTGACCACGATCAGGGAGTCGCTCAAGGGTCCAATGCATCCCTATAGCAATGCAACGATGACCGTGCTCGTCCACCAGGATTTTAGCCCGGATCTGACACAGAACATTCCCGTATGGCCTTTACCAGATTTTACACTTAGCCAGCTGGCGATATTTGAATGTGGTATCATTCCACCTGACCAGGTTGGCCCGAACGGCGATACCGGTTGCCTGACCTTTACTGTGCCACGAGTTGCATATCTGCCAAACAGGCGGCAAATACAAACTATCAGGTCATTGCTCAATAATCAGCAGCAGGGAGAGTTTCTTGAGCAGGGCTTGTATTATCGTCTGGTGATGCGGCCACTGCTCCCTGATGAGTTACCCTTAAAGACGGTTGCCATGTTGGGCAGTAATGAGTTAAGCTATAAGGGTGTTCCACTGCAAAGCGGCCCGATACCGTAGCGGGTGCCAAAGCCATAACTATCGGGTCACGCGCTATGCAGCCAAAAGAGTAGTATTGCGCAGAATGCTCGCTTAGCACGAGTAGTTTGTGGTATACTATAGGGAGACGCAGCCCCTCTGAACATGCCAATAAAGAACATAATGCGTCAAGAATGCTGGAATTGGTGCGGAGCCACCGACGGGAAGTACCTTCGAAATCTTGCCCATATGTCCACCACTTAGATGAAATTAACTACCCTCCAAACGGGACAACCCGGAAAGGAATCATGACAAGAGATTACAACAAACAGCCGCGAGACGACGTGCGCTCATCCTCTCGAGGTCAATCCCCAAACAGGACGGGAGAAGAGCGAACTCCACGTCCACCTCGTCCTCGTCTTAATCGCGAAACGGTAGATCGCGCCTGGGAGTCCGGAGCGCCTACTCAACACGCCGACTATCGCACACGCAGCAGTAATGGACAACCATCACGCAATAACTGGCGGAATAACCAGCCATCAGAGCATTCCTCTGCTCAAAATGGTCAAAGACCCTACAGACCATACGGACCCAATGGCAATCAACGAAGTTTCGAGCGTTCTCCCAATAACAATTTTGGTACTCGTCCCCGATCTTACAACGCAAGCCGTGAGAGGTACGACAATCGGCGCCCCAGTGGCAATGGACCCGGAAGTCCGAGTGGATTTCAGAAGAAAGGAGCTTATCCCGGCTCTCGCGATAACCAACAGCGGCAAGCTCAGGATCAACGACCCCCATTCCGTGAAAGCGAACGTAATCGAGGCTATCAAGGTCGTGGTCCCGATGAACCTCGTCAGCGTGATTTTAAACGCGATGATCGCTCACCCCGCAGTATTGAGCGCAAACCTGGGAACTTCGAACGCAATGGTCGCCCGCCGCGCAATTTTGATCCGCTAGCCAGCGATAATGAGCGCAAGCCGCGCGAATTCGAGCGGGGTGAGCGTCCACAGCGGAACTATGCTGGGGGCAATCGTCCATTTTATCCTGCTGGTCAACGGGATACACAAAATCCGCGCTGGCAAAGTCGGCCAGCGGCGCGACAAGATAGTTCTTCTCGAGAGCGACCTGGCGTCAACGGACGAGAAGGCGAACTTTTTGAGGGGGATTATGAGCGTTTTGATACCCCGAAGAGTCAGCGGAATGTCAAGCCTGAGCGACCTTCACGGGAAAGTAAAACAGGCGGTAGAACTCGTACCGAGCCAGAAGAGCGGCACGTGACACGTTTACCTGACGGGCGTGTGCTCAAGGGTCCGCGTCCGGCACAACGCAAAAACGCTCAGTTCTGGACTGGTATTGCCAATGAGACAGAAGAGCTGGTCAAGCAGGTTGAGACGCTTGTGACGTCTGACGCGCCTTTGGGGCCTGTGGTATCAGAGTTAGCAGCCACACCTGAAGTGAAGCCGGCAATCGAAGATGCTGCTCAAGTTTCCGCTGCGGATAAAAAAAAGGTGACAAAAGCTCCACGGAAGGCGCGTTCTCGCGCTGCAAGTGCGATTGCTCGTAGCAAGAAGGAAGCGAAGAAGGAAAAGGCGGCGAAGCCGCGTTCGTCCGGCCCTAAGCCATCGCAGCATGGCTTTAAATGGCCCTCGCCCCAGTAAAGAATTTCATCATATGCGCTCTCTCACTGCCGCAAGCAGCGAGAGAGCGCATATGATAATGTACGGACTCTTTTTATTTCGAGATACGTTATGCATATTAGAGCGGTTTTGGGGCCTATTGCTCCTGAAGATTTAGGCATCACGCTGAGTCATGAGCATTTGTTGCGCAATATTGTGCCGCGGCTGCGTCACGCAGGAGTTTCTCAAGCAGAATTGGACACGATTTTTATTGAGACGCCAAAGCGATTGTTGACACTACAAGGTGACTAATGCTTTATCCTAGCTATCTCCATCTGTATGAAACAGGTGAGCTGGCTGAGCGCGCAGCTAGAGCCTGGGAAATCTTACGTAGTTGCACAATCTGTCCACAGAATTGTCGCTGTAATCGCATTGCGGGGAAAACAGGGGTGTGTCGTTCAGGGACAGAGGCCATTGTTGCATCCTGGAATGTGCACCGCCGCGAAGAACCCCCGATAAGTGGGACACGGGGGGCAGGGTCGATTTTCTTTGGCTACTGCCAGGCCCGCTGCACATATTGCCAGAATTTCTCGTTAAGCCAGGGGGGGCTTGGCCACCGCGTTGGGCCAGAACGGTTGGCGGATATGATGCTCTACCTGCAAAGGAAGCGTTGTCATAACCTGGATCTTGTGACCCCCACTCATTTTGTGCCCCAGATACTGGCAGCACTGGTTGTAGCCTGTGGCAAGGGGTTGACACTGCCCATTGTTTATAATTGTGCCGGCTATGAAAACCTGGAGACACTCAGGCTGCTGGACGGAGTTGTCGATATTTATCTCCCTGATGCCAAGTACGCTGATAATATAAACGCGCTACGAACCTCGAAGATGCCGCACTATGTCGATCATAACCAGATTTCGCTGCGTGAAATGCTCCGGCAGGTCGGTCCGCTCCAACTCGACGAAAATGGTATCGCACGGCGTGGATTGCTCATACGGCACCTTGTGATGCCCGAGAATATAGCGGGAACGCGCGAGGTATTGCGATGGATAGCGGAAGAATTAGGTCCCGATACACCTGTCAGCCTGATGGATCAATATTTTCCAGCCTGGAAAGCCGTGAATGACCCGGTACTCAACCGTCGTCTCACCTGGAGCGAGTACAAGGCAGCGATCGATGCACTGGAAGAATTTCAATTGGACGCGGGTTACGTCCAGGAAGACCTGATGGAGCTGGATACGACGTCTATAGTGTAGACGTTTTGAATGGTTGAGTCGTGGTATAATCTGATAAATACGACTCGCACGTACTGGTAAGAAGATTAAGAAGAAGACCGGCACTTGAGAGACACTGTACGCTATGTACACGGTGCTTCCGTGGGTAGGTGCATTTCTAAAAATCAAGAGAGTTATAGAGAAGAAACGTACTTGAAGGTGCCTGAAATGGAGAACCATCATGAAAGACACGGCCACTTTGAGCCGCCTATTTACCAATATCCAGGTTGACCTCGATCAGGTGGACAGCACGTTTGAGGAGAGAGCGACATCTGGCCTCGACATCCTGAATACCGCTTCAATGCATGCGCTTGGTTCACCTGGCAAACGACTAAGAACGGCTCTCACATTACTTTCAGGCAAGATGAAAACGTACCGCTTCGATAAATTGCTGCCCTTGAGCGTCGCCTTTGAGATGGTACACCTGGCGACGCTCATTCACGATGACATTGTGGATAATGCGACGACCAGGCGTGGCAATCCAACCGTCAACGCGCTGTGGGGGAACAATATCGCGATTCTGCTCGGTGATTACTACTTTGCCAAGACCGCTGGCTTGATTGCCGATATTAACGACAATCGTATTGATCATCTCTTCTCGGATACTGTGGCAACGGTCTGCGAAGGCACCATTATGGAGATGATGACAGCCGGACGTATCGACCTGACCATCGAGAGTTACTATGAGAAAATCAACCACAAGACTGCCTGCCTGATTGCTGCTTGTTGCAAAGGTGGAGCGATTGTCAGCCAGGCAGCGGACGAGGAAATCGAGCTTCTCTACGCATATGGTTTGAACCTGGGTATCGCATTTCAAATCATTGATGACATCCTGGATTATACAGAAGACCAGGCGACGATTGGAAAACCTGCCGGTAATGACCTGCGCCAGGGCATGGTCACATTGCCTTTGATCTATGCATTACAGGAGCAGCCGCGCAATGGTCAGTATCAAGCGGTACATAGACTACTAAATGGCACATCGCAACGGGAGGAAGACCTTCTCTCGGTAATCAATTGGGTCAATGAAGGCCAGGGGGTAGAACGTTCACGGGCAGATGCCTATAACTTTGCGAACAAAGCGCAAGCAGCATTATATCATTTTCCCGCCTCACAAAATCGTGAAGTGTTGGATCAGTTGATCGATTTCGTGGTCGCACGCAAACACTAGCTGAAATGTGGATGTAGTGACCGCAAACGAGTATCGCAAGCCGGTTTTGAGCAGCCGAATGGACGGAATGAACGAAGAGGCCGCACTGTTCGCGGCCCCTTCGTTCATTTCCTTTACGGATAAAAACCGCGGCTGAATACAATGACGAGCACCAGGCATACTGCAATAGCACCGAGCCAGATCGCTGCACGTAGCAAGTTATTTCTTTCTTCCATGGGGGGCAGTTCCTCTGGGCGAGGGAGCAGCAGTCTCTGATTTTCGTCATCGTCGGGGGCAAGTGACTGCAGTGCCTGTGCTACGCTATCGGGTACGGGCGGCACCGGGGCTGGCTCAAATTTTTGCCCTTTTTCAGCACTATCGGCGACGCGGCTTAAAGGTTGCCCCAGATCTTGTCCAGCAGACCCGGGGACGAGTTTGCCGCTGACTGAACGCATCGCCAATAGATCCTGGCGTAGTTCGGATGGGCGCTGGTAGCGCTGGCTGGCAATAGGGCGTAATCCTCTCCCCAAAATGGCACCGAACTGCGCAGAAATGTTGGGATTCAGGCGTTGTGCCTGGGGAATACTGCCACTGACACCTGTTGGCATACTGCCGCTGACTACGTGATACGCGGTAGCCATCAACGCATAGAGATCGGAGCGTACATCGATAACACCACGAACGAACTCGGATGCGGCATACGGAGAAAGGCGCGTTCGGTCAATGCCAGAGACAAATTGCGTTGCTCCTCCGGCAAGGACTACAGAGAAGTTGGTCAGCATGTATTGAGAACCTGTGCGTCCAACCAGAATATGTTCTGGCCGAATAAGGCCATGTATTAAGGGTGGAGATTGCTGTGCAAGTAGCTCTAATACCTCTGTCATTTGTAAACAGCACTCGATGACATCTTGCTCCATCATAGCCCTGCCAGTACGGCGCATACGATTTAACAGGGATTCGCCTTGCATTGATTCAAAAACAAAGAAGTTTCGTCCACGGCCGCTGAAAGCGTCCCAAAGCGTTGGAATATGTGGATGCCGGCCGACGGAGGTCAGGGCCATCGCTGCGGTACGCAAGGTAGTTTGCAGGGCGACAGGGTCATTTTCGGGTAATACGAGTTCACAGATCATCACCTGAGACATGCCTCGTTGGGCGTCCTGGCCAATCCAAATGGCTTCATAGGCACCTGCAAGCCAATCCTGCCGCTCATGTAGTTCAAGTAACCGATAGCGACCGCCGCGTAAAACAGTGCCAGGAGGAAGCGGCTGTGTCGCTGCACCTGACGATCTGGTATAGGGAAAAGATGGCCGCCCCGCATGTTGACCCTGGGGTTCCACGGTTAAAGGATCGGTGACTAAGCGGTTTGCCCGAGGAGCACTTTGCGAATGTTGTAAGTCTGACATAAAGGTATCGGCTGATTGTCCCGGCTTAGTTGCTGATTGTGGACGAGGAGGCACATTTCTCGAAGCCAACGAATCAGTACGTGTCCCCGCAAATTGCGTTGATGTTTGCTCAAAATTGGGGGGCTGTGAGATATTTTTCTGCATGGGGGGAGAAGCGGCACGCCCCAGAGGTCCCGACTGACCAGGCATACGTATCACGAGTCCACAACGTGTACAAGGACTCTTGTTTGCATCCCACTCATTGCCACAACGTGGACAAATCATGATAAACCCCTCTCTACGCATGAGTAACATACGTAAAAATGAAAGCCGGGGAAAATAACCTACTTCGGAATCACGCAACGGAGTGTGAAGAGCATGTTCTTAGGCAGAGTATAGTGGAAAACGTGCATGAATGTCAATCATTTAACCGATATTACTACCAATACATTTAGCTCACCTCTTGAGGGTGCGTCCAATGGGTGCGAGGGCGCCAAGAAATCCTTCTAGAGCTTTTGCCAGTTCATACAGTTGTGTGGCTTCAACCACAGAGATTTCGTGGTTTGCGTGGGCAACCTGATAAAGCAATTGCACAGCGGGATGTTTTGCGGGTGACGTTGTTTCTGAAGTTGATGCGCCAAGAAGAGAGGCACGCATAGCATCGACACTGGCATTCACGTTTTCAAGGTTAGCGATATCGATAAAACTTGCCGGTTTTGGTTGACCCTTTCCCCTGTCTCCTGTGTGTTGTGCATCCCATTGGCGTTTTGCCTGCTTACCGGCAGCGCAATAACAGAACTCAGGATGGGTGGAATCGGAGTTTTGCAACCCGGTGTCGTCGCAGATTGGGCATATAGGCATAGTTGGCCTCCTCTTGACTTTGAGTATAATACACGCTGAAAACACTATATCACATGTCAGGCAACATGATTTTGATGCCATAACGCGGTAAGGGGATGGTTTTTCCTGTTTTAGTTCGGTTCACGAAGCTGGTGAACTATTGTAATATATTGGTACTTTGATTTGTGATATCACACAGTTACAACTTCTCAGGAGCTGCCAGATGTACCGTATGCTCGCCATCGATCTGGATGGCACATTACTTACCCCCATGCCACACAAACACATCACACCCCGAACACATGATGTATTATATCAAGCCGCACAATCTGGTGTAGCCATTGTCATTGCGACAGGACAGACGGTGCAGGTGTTACGCGCCATCTGCGGAGATTTGCCTCTGACGGCCCCACAGATCATCGAAAACGGGGCGCTGGTAGTAGATATACAGCGCGGGACAGTGCTGCATGAGAAGCTGATACCGTCTGAACACATTTTACCAACACTTGATATACTGCGAACCTTCGGACTCTATCGCGCATACCATACCTACGAGCGCGTATATGTCGATACCAACACGCCACGGGCGCGCAACTGGTATCGACCACCTGTGCCGCCAGTGGTGGAAATAGAGGATGTGGCGAGCCTGTATCCGCGGAAGTGCATTAAAGTTGCTGGCATCGGTGAAGAGAGTACGTTACGAGAGAAGCGCAGAGAACTTGAACGTATCTTTGCCGGAAAACTTTATGTGACGCAGTCTTCTTTTGATCTGTTGGAGTTTCTTCATCCAGCAGTCTCAAAGGTCAATGCTCTGAAGACTATCGCGACCGATTTAGGCATCGCGCCAGCAGAGATTGTGGCTATAGGCGATAACCACAACGATATCGGCATGATCCGTTACGCCGGGCTTGGTATCGCTATGGGCAACGCACATGATGAGGTGAAGGCAACAGCTGATTTTGTGACCTTGAGCAACGCCGAAGAAGGGGTGGCTGTAGTGATTGAAAAGCTGATACAAGACGGAGAGATATGATGGATTCCGCTACTGTGTAAAATTTGTCGGTCCAATAGCGTGTATAAGACAGTATCATTGCGCCGACTATTTTGTGTAGCTGAGGAGTTGTATCTTTTATGTCAAGTGAACAAGTTGCTATTGTTATACCAGCCCTGAATGAAGAAGAAGCCATACGCCATTTACTACCAGAAATTCCCCCCGACACTGCTACATGGATTATTGTGGCCGATAACGGGAGTACCGATAATACGGCGGAGGTGGCCCATTCTCTAGGCGCCCTCGTCTCCAGCGAGCCGATTCGCGGTTATGGACGCAATTGCCTGGCTGGCTTCAAGATGGCCTGCACATTAGGGGCCGACATTGTTGTTTTTTTGGATGGAGATGGGAGCGATGATCCCGCCGACCTGCCCATGATGCTGGCTCCGCTAAGCGAAGGACGCGCGGACCTGGTTGTTGGTTCGCGCGTGAGTGACCATTCAGAGCGTGGCGCGGTCTCGCCACAGGCGCGGTTGGGTAACTGGCTTGTCAGCCGCTTGATCCGCATATTGTATGGCGTGCGTCTCTCAGACATAGGGTCGTTTCGTGTCGTGCGCTGCTCCGCATTAGACGCGCTGAAGATGAATGAAATGACCTTTGGCTGGCCGGTTGAGATGTTGGTGAAGGCTGCACGAGCGCGGTATCGCATTGTTGAATTGCCTCATCACTACCGCCATCGCAGTCACGGCCATTCAAAAGTAGCTGGTACGATCTCCGGCAGCCTCAAGGCCGCATATTTCATGTTGCGCACAACAGTGCGCTATGCGGGAGCACGAGGTGGCACACATGCTTGATACAGCACTTGTCTCTATGGCACGCTACCCGGAGGCTGGAAAAACCAAAACACGTTTAGCTGATGCAATCGGCCATGAAGAGGCTACGGCTCTCTACCAGGCTTTTCTCACCGACCTTGCTCAGCGTTTTGCCGGTGGTGACTTTCACTTCCACTGGGCGTACACGCCAGCAGAGAAGGACTTCGCTGCCTTTATATCTACCCTTACGCCGGCGATTGCGCACTCTATGTGCTATTTCCCGCAAGAGGGACCAGACCTGGGCGCACGCCTGCTCTCTGCCTTCCAGTGGACGTATGAACGAGCATTTCAAAAGACGATCGTCATCGGTTCGGACTCGCCGCACATCAGCCCGGAAATTATTGGCGATGCGCGGGCGGCACTGGACGAGGCCGATGTCGTACTGGGGCCTGCCGAGGATGGCGGGTACTATCTTCTTGCGATGCGCCAACCTCACGATGTCTTCAGCGGCATTCCAATGAGTACCAGCGTGGTAACGCAGATGACAATTGAACTGGCGCAGCGTCAAGGTCTCGCCATTCGCCTGCTGGGGCCGCTTTTTGACATTGATGAATTACCTGACCTGCTACGTTTAGCGCATTTACTGGAGGCAAGTAGCTCTCTGGCACCTGCTACCGCTGCATACCTGGCTAGAAGAAGGGCATTACATGACCTTGACACCCACAGTTACGCTGCCACGTTCAATCTACATTGAGCCGACAAGTCGTTGTAACGAACTCTGCCAACAATGTCCGCGAACGCTGCTTTCAAGAGAGGATGATCGTGATCTCAGCTATGAGAAATTTTGCTTCATTGTCGATCAATTTCCTGTGCTGGAGCGCGTGGTGCTACACGGCCTGGGCGAACCATTGCTCAACAAAGACCTGCCGCGTATGATCGCATATCTGAAAGAGCGGGGGACCTATGTGCTCTTTAACTCCAATGGCATTCTCCTGAACGCGAAACGCGGGCAGGCTTTGATTGACGCGGGGCTTGACGAATTGCGACTCTCCATGGATGGAGCTTCGCGCGAAACCTATACATTGGTACGAGGCGTGGACGCTTTCGACAAAATCTGGCGCAATGTTAAGGCATTTATCGCGATGCAACGAGAGCAGGATGCGAGCAACCCTGCTCTATCGATCTGGTTTACTGCCATGCGCGAGAACTTGCATGAACTACCTCACCTGATCGACCTGGCTAGTGAGCACGGCGTACGAGAAATCTACCTGCAACGCCTCGTCTATTTCGAACAGGGACTGGCCCATTCAAAGCAGTCCCTGTTCCGCCGCTCAAATCGCGAGGAGCTGGCACTGATCAGACGCTGCGAAGAGGTGTGCCAGGAACGCGGGATGCTTTTTAAAGCCTCAGGATCGGCCAGCCCAACAGAGAGCATCGTGCGGGATTTTGGAGAGCGTCCCTGGTCCGGCTGCCAACGACCCTATACATTGACCTATATCACATCCAGTGGCAATATGCTTTCCTGTTGTTTCGCGCCCTTTGGGCATAAAAGCGCAAAGGAGTACAGGGAGGAGCGCGTACTGGGCAATGTATTTCAGGAGTCAATTGCTGAAATCTGGCGTGGGGAGCGTTATGAGAGCTTCCGACGCGCCTTTGAGAGCGACCATCCCGCACGGCACTGCGCGCAATGCGGCACGAATTGGAGCTATTAGACATCCAGACAAGATGCGAGGGCGCTGGGCCAGTGTCCTCGCATCTTGTCTCTTGTTATGCAAGAGAGGCAATCCACTCTTTTAAAACTGACACGAGTTCACCGGGTTCTTCCATGAAAACCATGTGGCTTGAGTGCTCAAAGATGTGCAGCCGCGCGTTAGGAATACCCTGGGCCATCTCCTGCGCACCTGACATTGGCGTGACCCAGTCGTAGCGACCCTGCAGGACAAGGGTGGGTATCTTTATCTCCGCCAGGTGAGGGCGCAGATCATACTCCTTGCTAAGCGTTCTCATCATATAGGTCGCGATATCCATATTCATCAATGGGTTCTCGAACATGTCGCTGATAACTGCTGGATCGACGCTCTGGTGCCAGTAGAGAGGCATGATCTCTTTCTCGAAGCGCTTCAATTCTGCCTCTGTGGCAACGCCTGTCGATTCATGATAGGCGATCTCGCGCAACGCTTTACCGTACTCACCACCCACGAGCTGCTCCAGGGCATCCAAGTCGTAGCCACCCGTCCAGGCAGGAGAGGTATCGAAGAGAACGATGCCAGAGGCGAAGTCCGCGTGGCGGGTGGCGATGCTGAGAGCGACAAAGCCGCCGTATGATTGGCCGAGGACGATGGGATGATCGATTCCAAGCGTCTTACAGAGAGCAACGACATCATCAGCCATGATGCCGAGCTGGTAATATTCGTGAGTATGGCGTGCTGAGCGACCACAACCGCGCTCGTCAACGTAGACGAGCTGGGCTACATCACTGACGGGATCCAACCATGGGCGAAGGTACGTATGATCAAAGCCTGGACCTCCATGCAAAACTATCATGATGGGCTTTTGACGAAATTTCGCCGCCGCATCCAATGCACTACCTACCACATCAAAAAAGAGTTCCGTACCGTTTACAGTGAGCTTCATGTTGACCCTTCTTTTTTACTCAGATTCTCTTCTAAGAGCTTTTGCTCCTCTTCGTAGTATCAGGGGAAAGGCGCTCGGCGAGATATTTCAGGCTTAAGTGATAGCGGTACTCAATGCTCATGTGTGTGGCATCAAAGAGCTCGAAAAACGATAATGGCTGGCACTGAATGGCCAGCCATTTTCTCTAACCTTCGTTCTATGCCTGAGCGGTGTTCTTTGGGCGACGGCGGCTGATAGAACCACCTTTGCGTCCAGCAGCCTGAGCCTCTTCACTTGTCCATTTGTGTGCGGTTCCCTGGGAATGGGCAGCTTTACCGCCCTTACTAGCAATTTCGCGTTTTTTTTCTGGACTCATTGACGCAAATCCACGGCCACGACCTTTTTGTGACTGCACTGTTCATTCTCCTTTTGTTTAAGTTTCAAAGCTTGTAAAGACTTGACTCAATTGTAGCGAGAAATACAGCGTTACTATGCCTGAACAAGCCAGGACCTACTACGCGCCTTGCACTTTCCTCAATTACACGTCAGGTAGTGGTAGCTGTATCTCCTACCTTAAGAATAACAGAATTAGCTCTACAAATACAAGTGACTAATAGCAGTTTTGGATTCTCTAAGCAGATTTTAATAAAATGATGAGGTAAATCAGCCATCCGCCAGGCTACCTGGTTGTGCCAGCCTTTTTGTCAAGTTTACGATCTCATCAACAGCAAAGGGCTTCTGAAGTAGGGCGACATGCAGATCTTGTAGCTCTACAGTGTCGTGAATGGTTGCGGCAGTTGTTAAGATAATAGGAAGGGCGGCAAATAATGGATTATCACGAAGGATACGGATTACTTCAGTACCAGGCACTGAACCGGCTAAACGCCAATCTACGATGAGTAGGTCAATTGGTAGGCCCTGCTCCTGCTCCGGTTGTAATAAAGCATCCAGGCAATCTTTGGCTGTGGGGTAGATAGTGATGGCGTAGCCCTCGCCTTGAAATACAAGAGTAAGCATTTCCTGAATGGCGATGTCATCTTCGAGCAAACCTATTTTCATATCTTTTCCCCTTGATTATTTCTCTAAAAATGTTGGGAATGCAAGGATACTATAGCAAAGGCTTCAGTATTTAGCAAGCCCAGATTCCTTTTTTGGACGATGTTACTATGTCCCTTTATGTAAAGTGATTGAACCTGTATTCTTTTTTAGAGTGACATTGGCTCGAGGAGAACTCCCAACATCGACATGAGCCTCATCATTTGATGACGCAAGGACGTTTTGCTATTGACCAGTGTAGCAGCGGGCGGTACAATGAGCAAATACCAATGAAGATATTTTTCTAGAGAATATGCAGGAATAGCTCTCGCGAAAACGCAGTAAAAGGATAGATATCGTATGTCCGATACCCGCTTAGAGCAGACAAAATCTACAGAACCATCCGGCACTGGCGCAGCCGAATCTGGTGAAGTCCGCCTCGATGAAACCATTGCCTCCACTTCTGTAGTGACGCCAGTGGCAACTGCAGAGTTTGAGGCGAAGATAGGTGCTCCGCGACAGGCCCAAAGCAACAGGGGTACAGTTGAACACTTAGCAGCGCGACGACCTGTAACGCCAGTTGATACTACTTCGGCGGAAATCAAAGAACGGCTAAGTGATTTGCAGTCCACTATTACAAGGATAGTGACGGGATTCCGTTGGGGTGGTCTTTCTCTGGAAGAAGCGACAGAGCGAATCATTCCGCTTCTCAATGTAGGTTCAATTTATCAATGGCCGCCAGTGCTGGTGCCCCTTATCCTGGAGATAGATCGGGCGGGAGACTTCATTCCCGTTTGGCTGAACGTCATCGAGCAACAAGATCCAACTGATCTACCCACAGACAGCGACCCGGCCGAGACAATGATTGGAAGAGCAAGGCGCATTGCAATACTCATGCTGGGCAATTACAAAACCATCACCAACCCAGACGAGAGTAGACCGCTAGGTTTCTCAAAGCAGAATAAGAGTAAACGAAGCCTGAAGAGCGCCGCTAAAACACAGGACCTTGCTCCATTTCTTGGCAAGTTGTCTGGTGATCCAAATACCTCCTTGTATGCCACGCAATCACTTGTCAAGCAAGGGACGACAGCAGCCCTGCAAGCATTGATCAGCGCGCTCAAAGATGCAGAGGGTTGGGCAAAAGTTGACGTTGTTGAAGCGTGCCTGACGCTGGAACAACCGCGCTTTTACGAAATAGTGGTGGCGAGTGGACTTGACCGGGTAACTGGCCTGGAAAGCTATATTGCCGTACCAATCTACCGCTCTATTCCTTTGGAGGGTTACCTGCGCGAAGAGACCAATGTTGCTCCCCGCCTATCTCAACAGGTCGCGCTGATCTTTGGCCAGGTACTCCAGGAAAGTATGAAAACAAACGCAGGTACAGATGGAGATACCCTTCCTATCGTCTTTGAGCGTAACTTTGCTCCACTGGCAAACGCGCTTTTTGAAAGTGCGCGCATTACGCCTTCCTGGCAGTACGTGCTGGCTATTCATCGCCTGGCAACACTGCTGGGCTATTACTGGAGCGAAATTGCGCGTGGTACGGTGCAGGATGCGCGCATTCTTGAGCCGGTGTACGCCTGTCTTCCTATGATGAATGATGTCGAACGCTGGATGAACGGACCCGGACGTGATGTTTTGCTGGAGGCACTCAGCGGTTCTGAGGAAGAGGCTTTTATCCCGACCGTAAAAGTGCTGGGAGAGATGCGTGAACCGCGCGCTATTTCTATCCTGATCAACCAGCTTAGCAAGACAACAAGCATCAGCAACCGTGAACAGGCTATTCGACTGGTGCACATGTGTGATACGTTAGGGCGCTTGAATGATCGACGGGCGGTACAGCCATTGATGCAATTGATTGGGCGCGTTGTGGATATTGAAGGGCGAGCAGCACGACCCAGGCGGCGAGATAACTTGCCCTTCGATGATAAAGATATCCCTGGGAGCATCGTCTACGCGGCGGTTATTCGAGCTTTTGGCCAGCTAAACGACAGAGGTACGCTCGATTTCATCTGGCGCGCGGCCAAAGACTTTGACCCATTCGTACGTGTGGAGGTACTTGAAGCACTGAAACAGATAGATCCTGTCGGCGATGATGCCAGAAGCCGGCTTACCGCACACGAGGCGTTGAACGATCCACGCGATTCAGTCGTTCGTATCGCGTGCCGGGTTGTCGCGCAATATCGAGATACAACTGCCGGCACTACTCTCCAGCGTTTAACGGAGACACGACCGGAGGTTGCGGCGGCTGCGCATGAGGCGCTGCAGCAGCTTGGTCAATAATTCAGTCACAAAGAGGAGGGAGCAGGTGACGCCTGCTCCCTCCTCTTTGTTCTACCCTGGCCATTCCACTAGACCGGAGGGGGAGCCGCAGTAATAATCGGGACGATTGGCAGCTCGACATAGGAGGGATGATCACTGTCATGCAGGATAGTCTGATGGGCTACAGCGAGCTCATCATCAGCACCAATTTCATGACCGGTGTTGGGGTTGCGATCCCAACGCGGGAAGTTACTGCTGGTGATATCCAGGCGAATCGCATGACCCGCCTTGAAGACATTGCTGGTTGCCCAGAGATCAATTTCATACTCGTAGGCTTTTCCTGGCTCGATCAGCGTTGGAGCCTCTCCCTTAGAGAAGTTGCGATAGCGAGCGCGAATGATACCGTCGGTCAGATTCTGCGCATAGCCATCGGGATAGACATCGACCAGGCGTGCCACAAAATCGGTGTCCGGCGCGCTTGATGTTGTCCAAAGGTGTACGGTTATGGGGCCTGTCACTTCAACATCCTGCTCTAATACCGGGGTCGTATACACCAGGACATCTTCGTGGCTCTCAGTTGCACGCTGATCAAAAGGACCGGGTCTGAATTCTGGAGACATCAAGAGGGCGCCACCGCGAGTAATCACGGGGTTAGCGGGATCATAATCATACTGATCGGGGGATTCGGAGCCGGGGCTCTCTGTGCTTAACAGGCCATTGCCGCCTAAAGAATTGGCTTGCCCACCGCTATGCAGGTAATAACGGGTATCAACAGCACGCGCCAGGGGCCATTCTTGTTCATCACGCCAGACATTGGCTCCCATGACGAAGAGCTTGATCGGAGCTTCACGCAGTATACCTGTATCGACACCCTTGAGCCAGTGATCAAACCAGCGCACCTGCAAGCTTAGAAGGTCAATCTGCAAGTCGATATAGGCAGAGGATGAGGCAAAACCGAAATTGAGTTCACCAACAGGATTCGAATAACCGGAGTGCGTCCATGGCCCGATGAGCAGTTTGCTCTGGCGAGCTTCCGGCGTACTGCCTTGCTCACGCATGATCGTAAAATTGTTAATGGTATCTTTGAGAAAGATATCGTACCAGCCGCCAATGTTGAAGCTAGGAGCGGTGACGTTCTCATGCTTACCAAGAATAGTCATCGATTTGACCTGGTCGTTTTCGCGGTCTAGCTGCCTGGAGAAATTCTCAAAGTAATGATGAGCAATGTCATGGCGCTTGAGTGGCGCGAATTCTGAAAGCGGCAGGGATGAGTAACCCTCGTGGGCAAGCGCATCCATCTCTTGCACCAGCATATACATCTTACGTCCAAGGGATTGGGGATCGCCACGGTGACGGCGTATAAGCACATCGAGGCCCATCATGAGATTCCAATTTGCCGAGGAGCCAAGCTCTAAGGCTCCTCCACGCGATATCACACCGTTCAAGGGGTCGTTCCACGTGACAAGAGGTATCATGGCTTTGAGAGCTACTGGCTGGTGAACGGCTGCCGACCATTGGGTAAAGCCAAAGTAAGAGGCGCCAAAGACACCGACATTGCCATCGCTGTAATGTAATTTAGATGCCCATTCAATGGTATCGACACCGTCTAACGCCTCATTGATAAAAGGCGTCCATTCGCCCGCGGAACTCACGCGTCCACGGGTATCCTGTACGATGACGACATAGCCACGTCGCGCTACTTGAGTCGGGTCCAATATTGAAGTGGCGACAGGAAAATCTTTCCCATAAGGTAAGCGGGTGAGCAGCACGGGCCATTTTCCCTCACCTACGGGTCTATACACGTTGGCACGTAAAATCGTGCCATCTCTCATTTTAGCCGGGACATCAAAATCAATGGCGACTTGCTGACCCAATTGCATCGGCATAACAGAAAGGCTCCTCTTCGTTGAAAATGATACTATTGTCTGTGACACTCCGCAAGGGCTAAAGCCCTGCAGCTTCTGACACTCCTGCATAGTCGGTTTCCTGAGAAGGTGTAGCGTGGCTACTACTCACATGGAAACCGTAGTTGGCGAAGAATATCTGATGAGTGCTCATCCATCCTGAGCGACACATCTTGAGCGGTGCCATGCTCGTTGCTATCTGCATGCCCGGCTTGAAGAAGAGATGGTTCCTCTTGACCTTTGGCATCCTGGCAGACGGCAACACCTGGAGATTTCTCTCCCCTCTCTTGCCGCAGCAGAGGAGTTGGAGGCTTTTCCTGAGATGCTTGGCCGTAGCGTGCGATGAGACGTTGACCGATCACGAGACTGGCATTGCGATCTGCATTCCCCTTCATGGCGCACTGAGGACAGAGGACCAATGGCACCCCTGGAGTATAGCCTTGTGCCGGTTGCCCCTGCTGGTAACGAACCACTACCCCATAACAACGAGCACACTCCCGACTGGTGTTGCGTGGGTTGACCCGACTGGTGAGGATGCCTTCGTGATAGGCTTTATATTTGGCATAGCGCAAGATGCGTCCTTTCATCCAGAAGGCGCGTTTGCTATTCCCTCGGCGGCTATACTTGCCCTTCTCTGGCTTGAGATGGCCCAGGTGCTCAAACACCAGGACCGTTGCCCCGTGCGCTTTGGCGAACTGGACAATGCGAGCACTCACCCGATGGGCCAGATCCTCGTCACGGTGTCCGAGCTTGCGCCAGAGGGCGGCATTGTCTTGCTCCCCCTCGGCAATGATGCCAGTCTTACGCCGGTTGCGTGCGATCCGTCCTAACTGTTTCTTCCTAAAGCCGGATATCTCTCGACCACCCCCGATAAACCTGGTGGCAAGGATCGTACCTTCAACAGTTTGAATGGTGCACACTGCTGTTTGTTCGTTGAGATTGAGATCGACGGCACAGATGGTTGTGTGTGCATTGGTGGTGACTTGTTTTTCGATTGGTGCGGGACTGCTGAAGTGCTTCTCAATGGGCGTATGCAGCCACCACTCTTTGCCACGCCCAATCAGGGAAGGGCTTCCTATCTCTGCATCAGGAGGGAGTTCCCGACCAGTGATGCGAACTTTGATCCAGCTCCAGCAACTCCCTGTCCAGACTTTGAGTACGATGGATGATGCGCTACGCTCTTTCCATTGACCTGCGTAGAAGGGAACGGACTTGTTCCAGGTGCGAGGTGGGACCGGAGGACGCTCGGTGAATGTCTTGCCCTTTGCCATCGCCTTCTCTTTGCGCTTGCGCCATTTCTGGAGATGTGAGGAGAAGGAACGGGCTGACCCAAGAGCGGCATTGATCGCTGCCCGACGAAACATGGCCGGAATAGCTGCTCCGAGTGCTGCTAGCGGCATCACTGGAATGGGGTTCTTTTTCGTCGCGTGGGTGAGCATTTCCAGAGCCGTGAGCGCATCCTTATTCGAGAGGTCTAAGACTTTCTCGTGCGCTTGGATCACCTCAAAATAGAAGGCGGCAATCTGATTGAAAAGGGTCTGGTTGGCAGCAAACCAGGCGGCGCGATGGGGCTGATAGTTCAAGACCTGCCTAATCGTCGTGGTCGCTTTTGCCATGCTAGCTCCCCTTCTGAGCGTCGATATAGTCCTGAATAGTTTGGGCGCTTACCGCACCTGCTGTAGACGAAAAAAAGCTCCTCGTCCAAAGCGAGGGAAGCTTTGAGAGAATGGGCGTGCATTCCTTCCGAAATGCGTTGCTGACAACGGTCCTTGAGTGTGCCTACAAGAATGGGCTTTCTTCACTTGGGACACCAGATGAGGTGATAGACGATGAGGTGGACTCTGTGCTCATCTCGCTGGTATTCAAGCTGGCCCATGTTTGTCGTTTCCATGTAGAAATACTACAACAAATTCAACATAGTGTCAACAACTAGAACAGGGGCTAAAGCCCCAATACATTTCAAATAGGGACGAGGGGTGTGGCCTCGGCCAACAGTTTAGAGCCTTGAGGTCGCACCACGATGACCACAAAATCCTCAAAGCGCTCCCCAGGTGCAAAGGGCTTGGGCGGGGGCACGTCGCGCTTCTTGGGCTTGTACTTCTTATAGACTTGCTTGAGCTCCCGGCGATTGATGCGCAAGCGCCGCTCGGGCAACAGGTTGCGTCGTATCCGCTGGAGGAGGCGCTCGGTGCGCCACTGCTGCAGAGCTGGCTCTTGCTCTGCCTCGCCTCGCTCATCGGCCACCGCTTCGCAGAGCTGAAAGACCGCCTCGGTAAAACTCAAGCGATCGGGATCCAGCTCGGCCTGCAAGGCGGAGCGATACATCAAAGCACGAATAGCAAAATGGACCACGAACAGGGCGTAGAGTTCCTGGCGCACGCCCTCAGGCGTGTGCGAACGCAACACCTTCTGCTGCACCCGCAGGTGCGTTTTGATCTCGTCAATCACGATCTCAATCTCCCAGCGTTCGTGATAGAGCACCAGCAACGCTTTGGCGGGTGCCGTGCGCGGGTTGAGCCAGGTCGTGCCTAAACGATACACCTGCCCCGGTTCACCCAGGCGCTCATCGGTGATCTGATACTCGATGATGCGCAGCCACACCGCTCGCTGCATCGGGTAGAGCGCCCTGGCCTGCGGCTTGAGGAGCGCCAGATAGCTGCCATCAGGCAGATTGCGCATGCGTTGCACCGCCACGGTACGGGGCAGCGCGAACAGCGAGCGCACCCCGTTGGCATTGAGGGCTTCGAGATAGGCCCCGCCAAAGAAGTTGGCATCGTGCAGCAAGAACAGGCCTCTCGAGAGCCTCGGCAAGAGCGCATAGGCCCCATGGATTTCCGCCTCGTTATAGTCGCCCAGGTGCAGCCCAACGGTGGCATGACTGCCACATTCGGTCAACATCACCGCTCGTGCCTGCGGATAGGCACCCTTGCCGTACTGGTTGCAACTGCGCCCAAAGGCCTGGGCGTTGGCTTTGGTATCCGCCACATTGAACAGGCTGCCATCCAGCGCCATCAGCCGATAGCCCTGATACCACGCCCCTTCGGTCCCGGGCGTACACAGCACATGGGTGCCGTGCTCAAAGAGCCACTGCAGCGGCTCGACTCCCAGAATGGCGCGCTGATACGAGAGCGCCGATGGCCCCGCTGGCTCCTGCGGCAACCGATCCTGGAGCCAATGGGTCAGTTTATCCCATACTCGCCCTTGTGACACACGACTCCACAGCACCATCGCCAACAGGAACCACAGCACGCTCAGCGCGGTAAAGTGCTGCAGGCGTCGCTGCTTCTGCTGCCGCTTCGGACTGTGCTGTACACACGCCAGCAGCAACTCGCGCGTATACACCTCCTCCAACATACGCAAGCGTACCCGCTCACTCATCTTGTCAGTTTGCTCCAGGTAGCGTACTCTATACATATCGGCGTGATCCTTTCTGCTCTGCTACATGGACTTACTCTCTGTAGTATGTCAGAAAGGCTACCCTTTTGTCTGCTCTTGCTCTCCTTTCCTCTTACTTGAAATGTATTGGGCTAAAGCCCGCGAGAAACCCGCCTATCTACCAGGGGTTAAAACCAGGTAGCTTGCGGCGGGTTCTTCTGTGTCATAGTATGAAGCTTTGTCTTCGAAGGTATCATACAACCTCCAGCGAAAGGTGCGCAATCATGCCCCTACCTGAACTACCGCATGGAGTGCCATCGCTGCTATCGCGTCGCTTGACACCCCATGCGCGATTGGCTATACTCAGTCCATTCAGAGGTGGAACAGCTTTCAACTCTACAGAACTGATGGGCCAGCATACCTGGCGGGGGGAAAGATATGCGACACGGAGAAACACTGGACAGGGAAAAAACCGTTCAGATTGTTCATCGTATTGCCTCCGTCCTGATTGCCTTTGGCAACAGAGGATTACTCGGCATCACCGATGTGGCGAACGTGACCGGTTTACCCAAGTCAACCACTCACCGGCTTGTGACAGCCCTGGTCAACGAGGGTTTGCTGGTGCAGGACGAGGACAACCATAAATACGCCCTGAGCCTGCGTGTCACTGCCCTCGGCGCCAGTATACTCAGTTCCCACATAGTACGAAAAGCCGCAAGGCCAATACTGATGGAGTTGCGGGACCAGACACATGAATCCGTCCACCTCGCGGTGCTGGAAGGGTTGGAAGCCGTCATTATTGACACAGAAGATTCCTATTTTTTTGTACGCGCTGTCAATGTTCCTGGACAACATCTGCCCGCCCACGCTGTCTCAACGGGAAAGGTGCTGCTGGCCTATCAGTGGGAAGTGCGCTTGCGTGAAATATTGAGCCATGCGACGCTGGAACGCCACACTGACCATACCATTACCGATCCTCGTCTACTCCTTGAAGAACTTCGCCGCGTGCGGCGTCTTGGTTATGCTATCTCCTGTAGTGAACTTGAAGAGGGTATCGATGCTGTCGCCGCCCCAATCTTTGATCATCTCGGGACTGTTGTCGCCTCTGTATCGATTGGTGGACCCAGCGAACGGTGCCGCCCCAAACAGCCCGAGCTGATTGGGGCTGTAACTCAGGCTGGGCAGCAGATATCGCAAGCTCTGCGCTACGTTAGTTGGCACTAGCCTGGCAAGGAAACTCTGCTGTGGATTATTCTGAAGTGCGTATATGGGAAACGCTGGTTGCAGTGAAAGGCGCAGGCGATCTTGCCAGCGGCGTAATCCACCGGCTCGTTCGCGCGGGTTTCCCAGTGATGGCCACGGAGCTTGCACAGCCAACAGTGGTGCGGCGGACGGTTGCATTTGCCGAAGCGGTGGCACTTGGAGCGGTCACCGTAGAAGGAGTAACGGCGCGGCTGGTCACTTCACCGGAGGATATCAATACAGCGCTAGCCGTTAGAGAGGTGCCTGTGCTGGTTGATGAAGACGGATCGATGCTCAAACAAATACTGGGCGACCGCAAGGGATCGCCCATACATTACACGGTGTTGGTAGAAGCGACGCTCTCAAAGTATAATAGCGGTGTAACGATGGACGACGCTGCTATTGTTATCGCGCTTGGCCCCGGTTATGAAGCAGGTAGGGATGTCCACGCTGTCATTGAAACGAACCGCGGGCATAACCTGGGACGTGTCTATCTAGAAGGATGCGCCGAGCCAAATACAGGCGTACCTGGGGCTATTAGCGGCTATACTGTTGAGCGCCTTTTGCGGGCACCAGGTGTGGGGAACCTATATGGTGTGCGCCAGATAGGCGACCTGGTACAGGCCGGTGAGACGGTGGCCATAGTGAAAAGCGCAGAGGACGACGCGATGCCTGTTACAGCGGCAATTACTGGTATACTGCGCGGCCTTGTGAGTGACGGCCTGGACGTGAGGCAGGGTATGAAAGTTGGAGATATCGATCCACGTGCTGCGCGGGAGCATTGTTTCACCATCTCTGATAAGTCGCGCGCCGTTGCAGGAGGCGTTTTAGAGGCAATCCTCTATTTTTTGAACAAAAGGTAATCGTATGTATGCTTAAAATCGCAGCCTATCATAGTCCCACGACATTGGCCGAAGCGGCTGCTTTGCTTGCCGAGGTGGGCCGCACCATTATCGCAGGTGGGACAGACTTGCTGGTCAACCCTCGCTTCATGGTTGGGGTAGGAGAGATTGTGGATATTGGCAGGTTGGGGTTGAACTTTCTCGTGGAGGAGCAAGGATGGCTGCGCATCGGCGCAGGAGCAACGATGCGTACAGTTGCGCAACATGCGCGGGTGCAGGGCCTCGCCAATGGCATCCTTGCGCGCAGCGCAGCTGTGTGTGGCTCTCCAAATATTCGCAATATGGCGACACTGGCGGGGAACGTTGCCTCCGCGCTTCCATCGGCTGATACACCCCCTGCATTACTGGCGCTGAATGCCCAGGTTGTACTTGTCGGGATACATGGCGAACGTCTCGTCCCGCTGGATAGCTTCTTTGTTGGGCCCGCCAGGAGTGTGCGCGAAAGAGAAATTATCAGCGAACTGCGTATTCCCTTAGCGAGTAGTGACGGCCTGCGCGGTGGGTTTTACAAGATTGGGCGCACGACCGAAGATATCTCTATTGTCAATGCCGCTGCCACGCTATTGATGAAGGATGGGAGAATCACTGCGGCTCACCTGGTGTTGGGAGCGGTCGCTCCGATTCCGTTGAGGGTCGTACGGGCAGAGGAAGCCTTGATAGGGCAACCTGCAATAGAAGAGACGTTTCGACAGGTGGCCGAGATCGTGCGCGACGAGGTGAGGCCTATTAGTGATCAGCGGGCATCAGCAGCTTATCGCCGGAGTATGAGCGGGGTAGCTGTAACGCGAGCACTGCGCCAGGCGGCGGGATTAGCTCAACCTGGAGAGGAGTGGCGTCATGCCTGAGCTAGATATTGCGCTGAGGGTGAATGGGCGGGCCGTGAAATGGCGCATAGAGCCGGGAGACACGCTCCTGGAAGCGCTCCATGCCCACTACTTGAGAGGCACAAAGCTGATCTGCGGCACGGGAGACTGCTGCGGCTGTGGCGTTATCCTGGACGGTAATTCGATCAATGCCTGCTGTATGCTAGCCGCTCAAGCTGATGATCGCGAACTGCTCACTATCGAGGGATTGGCGGAGGATGGAAAGCTCCATCCGATACAGGAGGCTTTTGCCGAGGAGGGAGCCGCACAGTGTGGCTTCTGCACGCCTGGCTTTATCATGCGCGCTTATGCCTTCTTACGCGAACATCCTCGCCCCACTGAGGCAGAGGTACGCGCTGCACTGGCCGGTAATATCTGTAGGTGTACAGGTTATGTCAAGCCGGTCGCGGCGGTATTAAGAGCGGCAGAAATGATGCAAGTGGAGCAAGAAAAGGGTCCTCATGAATAGCGAGTATTACGAACCAGGCGGCGGCAACATTACTGACGCAGCACATCAACATACGCGCCAGGTCGGACGAACGCGGGTCGTTGGGCAGAAGGAACGACGAGTGGACGCGCGCCCGCTGGTAACGGGTGCGCCTGTGTACGCGGCAGAGTTTGAGCAGCCTCATATGCTGCATGCCCGCATTTTACACTCACCGCATGCTCACGCGAACATCCTGTATGCCGATACAAGCAGGGCGCTGGCCTTGCCTGGTGTTCATGCAGTACTGACGTATCAAGATGTGCCGCGGGTAGCGCATAGCACCGCCGGTCAGCCCTATCCAGAAACCTCTCCCTACGACGCCTATTTACTGGACCAGCGGGTGCGCTACGTTGGTGATTGGGTGGCCTTTGTCGCTGCCGAGTCACCTGCAATTGCGCAAGAGGCACTGCAACTGATAGAGGTTGAGTATGAGGTACTGCCAGCCGTCTTCGATCCACTGGAGGCGATGCGTGACGGCGCTCCTCAACTGCACGAGACGGATATTACGCACCCAAATTCCGGGAAACATTTTGGGGATATTTACGATGCCGCACATAACATCGCGGCACATGAAGAAATAGCGCATGGCGATTTTTCCGCGGCCATGCGCGAGGCCGACCTCGTTGTGGAAGGAGAATATCGCGTTCCATATATCTCTCATGGAGTTTTAGAGCCGCATGTCTGCGTCGCTTACCTCGATGGATACGAACGTTTAATTGTCGTCAGCAGTACACAAGTCCCCTATCATACGAGACGCCAGCTGGCAGCAGTCCTTCAATTGCCTATCTCGCGGATACGAGTCGTCAAACCGCGTGTGGGAGGCGGTTTTGGCAGCAAACAGGAGATGTTGTTGGAGCCGGTGGCAGCAGCACTGGCATTGAAGACGCACCGACCTGTGCGCATTGAATACAGCCGTCAGGAGGAATTTACGGCGGCGCGTTTCCGTCACCCTATGATGATACGAATGCGCAGCGGAGTCAAAAGCGACGGTACGTTGCTTGCTATCTCGATGCACTCTATCGGCAACGCAGGCGCATACGGGACGCATAGCTTTACCGTGACTCGCAGCACCGGGCATAAAACGCTGTGCCTCTACCGGGCAAAGGCGTACTTTTTTCGTGCCGATGCCGTCTATACGAACCTGCCAATCACAGGAGCAATGCGGGGGTACGGTGCACCACAAGGCTTTTTCGCGCTGGAGTCACACATTGACGAGATCGCGCGCAGGCTTGGAATGGATCCGCTGGCATTTCGTCGCAAGAACCATGTACAAAGAGGCGACTGGGATCCCATGGAGATGGAGCTGGTGGATGGCGCATGGCGCTCTAAACGCCAGTTCCGTTCCTGCGGCCTGCCGCAATGCCTGGAACAAGGAGCGGAGGCATTCGGTTGGGGTCAGCCGTTTGATCGCGGTGACGGGAAACCCATCCTGCGTGGACGTGGGATGGCAACCGCAATGCAGGGCAGCGGCGTCGCCAGTTTCGAGTTAGGGGGCGCTTCGATCAAACTCAATGAGGATGGTTCGTTTAATGTAATGACGGGCGCTACCGACATTGGGCAGGGCAGCGATACCATCCTGGCGCAGATTGCCGCGGAAGCTCTGGGCGTGGGCATGGATAAGATTATCATGCACTCCGTCGATACGGACTCCAGCATCTTTGACTATGGTTCGTACGCCTCCAGCACGACCTATATCAGTGGTGGAGGGGTGAAAATTGCCGCGGAACGAGTACGCAAACAGGTGCTAGAAGTGGCAGGCGACATGTTAGATTGCGCGCCCGAAGATATGTCTATCGTTGATGGCGTGATCTACTCGCCGCGAGGTCCCAGCAATTTGACGGTCGCGGATATAGCCAACGAGACGTTATATGGAAAGCACCGGCAACAGATCATGGCGAAAGGCGATTTCTGGACGGATGATTCGCCGGCGCCGTTCTTTGCACAGTTCGTCGAGGTCGAGGTAGACACCGAGACAGGGCAGGTGCGAGTGACAAAAGCCGTTAATGCGCTGGACCTGGGCAAGGCGATCAATCCGACACTGGCATCTGGCCAGGTTGAGGGCGCAGTAGCAATGGCCCTGGGTTACGCTTTGAGTGAAGAGGTACAATTTGACGAGCAGGGGCGCGTACGCAATGCTGGCTTCGTCGATTACAAGGTGATGTCTACGTTGGATATGCCGCAGATGACGACTATCCTGGTAGAGGATACAGAATATACGGGACCATTTGGAGCCAAATCCGCCGGGGAGGTACCAACGAATGGCATGGCACCGGCTGTAGCAAATGCCATTGAGGACGCGCTGGGGATACGCATCCGCAGTTTACCGATTACACCTGAAAAGATATTGCAAGCACTGGGCAAATTGTAAGCCCTGCGTAGGAGCCCAATTCATTGCGCCCACACTGAGAGGAAGTGAAGTATGGAGCAGGAGCAGATATTATCGGCCTATCTTGTTATTCAGCAAGGACCACAGGCAGGCAAACGGGTGGAGATTTGGAAGGATTGTACGACGATTGGCCGGAGCCGCGAGTGCGACATCTTTCTCGAAGACATAGCCGTCCACCGCAAACAGGCCCGCATCGTCTATACTGCCGCCGGTTATGCTCTGTGCGATGATCATGGCAGTGGTGATAGTTTCGTCAATGGAAGGCCCGTCAAAGAGAAACTGCTCAGGGATGGAGATGAGCTGCTTTTTGGCAATACAAGACTCACGTTCTATTCTCACGAGGCGACGCGAGAATTCCCTCGGCCGTCGTCGAGGGGGCGGGAATTACACAAAAGGAAAGCTGTCGATCCAAATGCCAGCGCCATTGCGAAGCTGGATTTCAGGAACGCGCAAGGAGCCCCCAGGAGCTTTGAACTACATCCAGAAATGACTATTGGGCGCAGTCGCGAATGCGATATTTTTCTGGAAGACCTGGCGGTGAGTCGACTGCATGCCACCATCCGCCAGTTGCCCGATGGTGGATATGAGCTGGAGGATCACCACTCTGTCAGCGGCACCCTGGTCAATGGGAGGGTCGTTACTCGTTGCCGTTTGAACGAAGGCGATATCGTGCAGATTGGTCAAAGCACGCTCACATTCAAACGGGTATGAATGTGCCCCTACTATCTTATTTCAGGGCGTTTTGCTTGCGAGCAATGCCCTCAGCTTCTTGACTCGTTCTTCATAGTAGTCAATCTCCGTTCCATCCTCCAGGCGCGTGGGAGGATCATAGGCATGGGTTTCGCTCATGAAGCTGCGCACTTCTTGGGGTATGTCTTCAAGGTGTTCTGCGCCATGCTGGCGCATGCGGCTTGAAGACATATCGCGATAGGCGCTACTCAAGGGTAACGCACGGATAGAGGGGGCAAAGGGCTGGTTTTGTGGTTGACGCAACAGATCAGATAGCGTGTAAGCACTGGCTGTTCCGCGCGGCGCCACTAACAATTCAGCCAGGGAGAAAAGGGTGTTGAGGGCAGCATCACGGTCCTCGTAGTAGTGAGGGTCAAGTATCTGCACAATCTTATCAAAGCCCAGGAGAAAGAATAATCTTTTCACCGCAGGGAAAGAGATACGGACGGCCTCAGCCTGCTCGACGTACAAGCCCCGGTTAAAGAGCATAATCCCCGTTTGCGGTAGACGCTGCTTGAGCAGGGTATCGAGCAGGATAATGCGATCAAGCATCAGTGGCCGATCGACATTTTCTTTATCGGTGATGCGTTTACTGATGGCAGCATAAAGGAGCAAGCCCCGGTTATCTTCGGCAACCGAAAAGGTAGGTGAATGTGCGAATTGTTGTGCCTCTTCGAGCATAGCAAGATGAGCATTCGTGGGAGGATTGAATGAGCCAGGAAAGACGATGATATTGCCAGCAGGCTGTGGTGAGCCTGGGACAATAAGCGCCTGAGGGGGAGCTTCTGGGCGCAATTGATCAAGAAGCGATTGCACCTGCTGGAAGCGCTGGATTGTTTGTTGGGAAAAATGTAATGGGTCTTTCATCGTTTTTTATTGTAGCATAATCCCTATTCGGATTCCTGAAAATACTCTTTAGGGAAGATTATGAGATCGGGAAAGTCATCATAATCATCATCGTCACCATATCCCTCTTCCATAAGCTGTTCAAGTCTTTCTTGAGCTTCAGCGGCTTCGTCATATCTTTTAAGTTGCGAGAGTACCTGAGCTTTGCCACTCCAGGCATCGACGTAATGAGGATCTCGCTGAATAGCCTGTTCAAAGGCGACCAGGGCATCTTGGTAGAGGTGCATATTTTGTAGTAAAACACCCTTATTTGAGGAATACTTTGGTTCCATGGGATTAAGTTGAATAGCCTTATCGTAGGCTTGAAACGCTTCTTCATAGCGTTTAAGGAAATCCAACAAAATGGCCTTGCTATTATAAGCCTTAGCATTATGAGGATCGAGCTGAATGGCCTTATCATATGCTGCGAGAGCGTCTTCTTCGCGGTCAAGCATCCAGAGAATATAAGCCTTGTTATTGTAGGAATTGCTATTTTCAGGGTCAAGTTGGATGGCTTCTTCAAACTCTTCTAGAGCTTCCTCGTTGTAATCAAGCATCATCAAGGCATTACCCTTCCCATTATGGGCTTCTACGCTTTTGGGTTTAAGCTGAATAGCTCGTTCATACGCTCTTAGAGCAGACTGATACCGACCTAGTTCATAGAGCGCATCGCCTTTGCCTATGTGAGCTCTCACCATCCCAGGATCGCGTTTAAGCGCTTCTTTGTAGGCAGCTAACGCCGCATTGTAATCTTTCTCTTTAAGGTGGAAATCACCTTCTTCCGCCCATTGTTTCCCCGTTTTGCGAGGAGTGCTCGAGGTACTTTGATCTTGTTTGTTATGGCCAGATCTTTTTGGCATATTGTTGTCCTTGTGAGATTATACTTTAATACAGATTCTCTTCAAGTAACCCTACGTTTCCTCATTATACGCCCCCAATACATTACCACCAGCGTCAACAGAACACCCAGAATTGCGAGAATAATAAACAATGAGAAATTTACCCCACCAAAATACTCCCCCTACTCTGTGATAGAGCATCCTTTGGCGTCGTTTCCTCTACCCGCGCGGCGAGGCAAGTCTACGAGTAGCGAGGTACACATTCATGACGTTACCTTCCGTGTACATAATACTATTTTGTTAGAGCAGTCTCGTATCCGGAAAAGGGAGAAAGAGTACCCTGAGATATCGTAGATATTCTATAGCCTTGTAGGAAGTACGTCTATCTTAAGCAAGAAAGTACCATTTGAATGGATTGCTTAAAAGATAGCGATGAAAGTCACGAGGAGATAGGACCTACGGAAGATTGACCTACGGAAGACCTACGGAAGATTGAGGGCCTGTTCTCCATACAGGTATTGACAGGGGGGTTACGATGTGTGTGGAAAGACAACTCTGAAGCTTGCAATTTCAGAGAAGAGACCGCAGACCCCTGTGAGATTGGTGGGTAGACCCCTTTCACCTCCTTGGGGGATGTGTTTCAGGAACCCTCATGAGTAGATGAGGACCCTTGATAAACCTCTGGTAGGTCAGTGGGAGTGACACATCCACGGACTCTTGCCTCTCCACCCCCAAACCACTGTGTTCTCATAGGTGATGGTTAGCCCCGTTAGGACAGATACACTCCCGCCGCTCATACAAGAGAAGGAGCCTCATATGACAACTACGGCCGCAAAACGTTCTGACTTGAACGTTCTTCCCATGCTGAGAAATGAGTCCTTGTATTTGGGTGTTGATATTGGGAAACAGGGTCATGTCGCTGGCTTTGTCTCAAACACGCTTCTGAAACGTCATGAACGATTTGAGGGCTGTCCCGTGCTCACCTTTGACCAATCTCGTGAAGGCTTCAGACAGTTCATAGATCGCATCCGTTCCTATCGTTCCCCTTGAGCAATGTTTTGTCCTGATGGAAAAGACCGGACATTATTATAAAGCGTTAGAACAGTATCTGCTTGAATTGGATATTTCCGTCTACATCATGCATGTCCAAGAGCGGCCAAAGGGTATGCTGAAAACTGATAAACGGGATGCGTTGATACTTGCAAACCACCTCTACAACCAGCTTGAGAAAGGTATTCAAGTCGCAGACAAAACGCAGCTTGTCCGGCGTGCAGTTCCGCCTTCTGGGGCAGCTGCGCAACTGAAAGGCTTAACCCGTCACCGCTACGAGCTTATGCAGGAAAGCACCCAACGGAAAAACAAGCTCATTGCCATCTGTGACGAACTCTTTCCTGAATTTACGACTATCCTGAAAAACCCAACGCTCCCTTCCGCACTCTCCATTCGGGAGAAATTTCCCACGCCACAAGCACTTGCCATTGCCACCATCACTGCCTTATGTGAGGCGAGAGTGGGCACCCGTCCTTCAAAGGAAAACCTGATGCGTTTGCAACAGCTTGCTGCTCAGAGCATCGGCACGAAGGATGTGAACCGACAGCGTGGTCTCATTCTTGAGCAAAAGCAAATGATGAAAGAACTGAAACTGCTGCAAGAGCATCTTGAGGAGCTTGATACAGAAATCTGTCACATTGTTGAGCACTCGCGCGAGGGACAAATTCTTCTTTCCATGCAAGTCATTGGCCCGATCCAGGCCGCGACGATCATCTCTGCCATCGGCCATATTGATAATTTTGCGAGTGCAGCCGCACTCAAATCCTACTTTGGCTGGGCTCCGAAACGGGAACAAACAGGCATTTCGCCTGAAAATCGCATACTACTACTGCTTATGCCCGAAATATGCGATTTTCATCCGCTTCCCTGTCCGACACGGACATCGCGCTTCCTATGATCGATCCAGCCTCACCCATGCAGGAACACGAACCATGAAGCAGATGATGTTTCTCGTTGTTGCTAACGCTATTCAGATGGAGAGTGAGTGGGCAAAAATGTATGAACGTCTTGTTCCCATCAAATGTAGCTATGATGAACGAACCCGCTCCTACAAAGGGAAAGTGAAGGTCTTTGGGCGCATTGCCGGGCAGATGATTGAGATGATCTATGCCCTGCTGAAAAAGGATTCTGAGGTACTCAGCAAAGTGTCGCCAGGAACTCAACCGCCTGAACCAATGCTCTATGATCCGGCCACCCATCAGGCTCACAGAAACGGGCAATACCGCTCTCTCAAACCAGCACAAAAACGAGAAACAATTGTTCTCCTTCCAAAACAATAATCTTGAAGGGCATCTGGCACTGATGGATGGAATTAGGGGCGCCCCCCCAGTGTTCTCAAACAGGTTTGTAAGGTAACTTAGGATGGGCTTCCAGAAACGGTCAAGACGGGACGACGCACGTGGGAGCCAAAGGAGCCTGGGAGCGCAATGCTCGCAAGCTCCTGGTTTCCCAGATCAAGGGGGCGACAGAGGGTAGCTGACCCACTGTTGGCAAAGGTATCACCCTTATGGTGACGTGCGGACGAACAAGGTATCTCCGCTGACTTCCTTGTTAAAGTTGATGACGTCTTGAATGTTCAGTCTGATCCCTTCGTGGGCACCCGCTGGTGGAGAACCCACCAGGCAAGTAATCCGTAACACGGCGTCAAATCCTGATCCTCCTGTATTGGGTGAGAGGTGAATACGCACCAGAGCCTTGCCACCTTCAAATGTGGGAGGCAAATCAGATTCAGTCCCGTAGGAGACGAAACTCAGCAGTTGCTGTGCCGTCCACGTGCCCGCGCCCAAAACGTTGCCGCTCGCGTCCTTGTGGGTAAAGGTTCCACCGCCGGTGACGGAGTCCGGGTGAATGCTGAGGGTTCCACTGCCGGCAATTGTGATGGTGTCGCCGTTGGGTGCGCTCGCCACATCAGGACATTCGCTAATGCTACAGGGGGTCCCTGAACCAGCAAAGTAATCGTAAGTAACGGTAGCGCTCTGGGCTGATGCCGGGGCTCCTCGCACCAGGAGCAACAACCCGAACATGATCAACCCCATCACCGGCAATCGCCAGCCGCCAAAGCGACTGTGCTTCACATGCATCCTTTTTCTCCTTTCGAGCTTGCGAGATGTCCCGGTGCCGACTCATTGCTGACTGAGAGGGGACATCTTGACGAATAGACAAATGTATGTTGAGCCTTTTGTATTCAACCATGCAGCGGTTAAGAGGCGGTTAAGAATTGGTGGAGAAATGGTGGAGAAACATCCATTTCCTTTGAGAAATATTTACTTATCGATATATAAAGCATCGTGATACAAAAAGAGGAGAATTGACGTTCCGTGAGACGCTGCGGGTTCTGAAACGGGGGGGGTGTTATTGGAAACGTTTGGCAACGCAAACAACGGTCGGAGTAGAGCGAAGCACAAACTTTGCAGGGATAAGCTCAGCATTTTAGAATTCCATGAGTAGGAGGTGAAGTATATATCTTGATCGCGCGAATCTATGAGAGAGGTTAGCTGACAAGTTATCAGCCAACCTCTCATTGTCATGAAATAGTTCTCTACCCTACCATAATTCAATTTTCTCTCTGCATTCCAACCATACAATTGTATTGTTAAGCTAAAGTTAAAGGATAGGCGAATTTCTGTTAAAACCATGTAATATACATTTTTCTGTGCTAAAATTCCATAAAAATACCCTTGCCCATGTACAATACATACATTGTGCTGCCCACATCTGACTGTTACACTCAAAACAGATACCTCATGAATTGAGGTATTAAACTACTCTGCAACCTCTGCTCTGCCTGTGAAATACTAAGCCTATTGTTACGTAAGTATTAGATAGGTACATGTTTATACATGTTATTGTTTGCATGACACAGCAAATGTGTTATGCCCTATTTGCAATGGTTACAACCCATTCAGGCACATGGAGGTACCCTCTTATGAACAGCCAGAGGCAAGAGCTATTTGGCAACGTATTCGCCCCACACAATCGCCGCGAATTTATGAAGCGTGCTGCCACGCTTGGACTCTCAGGGTCTGCCCTCACTGCTTTTTTAGAGGCGTGCGGGAGTACCACGAGCACTGGTTCATCATCCACACCAACAACAAACGTCAATATGGCCGGTCCTATTGATATTCAGACGTTGACGACCAAGACCAAGGCAGAAGGATCACTCCAAGCAATTGGTATTCCGCCCGAGTGGGCCGACTACGCAGATATTCTGGCGGGCTATACTGCCAAATATGTCCCGGTTACCTACAAGGCAGAGGCGGAGTTCACCTCCGCACAGGAAGTTGAAGTCTTTAAGAATTCGAAGCAACATCCTCATGGCGATATTGGGGATGTAGGTTTCAAATGGGGACCGGTCGTCATCCAGCAAGGTCTTGTCACGCCGTATAAACATGCCAACTGGGATGACATCCCGGCTGCTCTGAAAGATCCAAATGGCAACTGGTGTACCGAGTACTGGGGGGCACAGGCATTTGTCATCAATACCGATATTGTAAAGAATCCACCAAAGTCGTTCGCAGACCTGCTCGCCAACGATTACAAGAACATGGTAGGTATTGATGGCGACCCACGGCAGGCTAACGACGCCCTTATCGCCGTCTACTCGGCAGGATTAGCAAAGAGTGGCAGTGTAAGCGATATCCAGCCGGGAATCGACTACTTTGCGGCCTTGAAGAAGAAAGGAAACTTTACGCCAGCAAAGTCGAACCTGGCCAACATCACCAAGGGCGAGGTTGCGATTGGTGTTATGTGGGACTACCTGGGATTGGGCTTCCGCGATTCGCTTGCCGGAAAACCAAATCTGAGCGTAGTCATTCCAAGCGATGGTTCCATTGCTGGCCCGTATATTTCCATCGTGAACAAGACAGCTCCGCATCCATTTGCAGCGCGCGCCTGGATAGAGTACATCTTCTCGGATGAAGGACAGTTGTTCTATTTGAAGGGCTATGCGCACCCGGCTCGCTATCAGAAACTGGCCGCCTCCGGTAAAGTTCCCGCCGACCTCGCCGCCAAATTGCCTTCCGCGGATCAGTATGCTAGCGTAAAATTTGTCACCGACATTAACCAACTGACTGCGGCCTCAAACGCCGTCACGGCAAACTGGCAATCACAGGTGCTTGGTCAGTAGTACCCTGTTCAACTGAACACTGATGAGAGGTGCAAGATTGCATCAGTATGGGCGCGAAAAAATCGCGCCTGTACATTGTATCCGGCAGGAGGTAGTCTGATGGAACTACGGGCAGCGACTGGTATTGCTAATTCCGCCACGACTCCAAGCCAGTCCGCAGTTAAAACCAGGAGGCCATCCAGTATAAACTGGAGCTATTCTATTACAAGCTGGCTAGGCTTCGTGCCATTTTTGTTATTCTGCTTACTCTTTGAAATTTTGCCTGCTGTTATGATCATACAAAGCAGTTTTATTGATACTAATACAGGCGCACTAACATTAAGCAATTACAGAAATATGCTCTCGCAGCCCAGCTACATCCACGCTTTTCAAACCAGTATCTCCCTCTCTGTGATCACTGCGCTGTTTGGAGCTTTCTTTGGTTTCTTCGCGGCATATGGTCTTTACAATTTGAGTACCGGGTGGCTGCGTAACCTGGTTATCAGTTTCTCGAGTATTGCGGCCAATTTCGCGGGCGTGCCACTGGCCTTCGCCTTCGTCGCAACGCTTGGGGTAACGGGTTTTATCACCGTACTTCTGCTCCGCTGGTTCCATATCGACTTGTATAATGGCCTCAACTTCAGTCTCTACTCATTCTGGGGATTGGTGCTGGTCTATACCTACTTCCAACTGCCCCTGATGATTCTCATTACATTGCCTGCACTGAGCGCTCTTCGCCCGGAATGGAAAGAGGCAGCAACCAACCTGGGTGCCTCGAATTCCGTTTACTGGCGACGCGTCGCGCTGCCCATTCTGCTGCCTTCGCTTATCGCCGCTACTATGTTGCTATTTGCCAACTCATTTGGAGCTTATGCGACAGCTTATGCGCTTGCGCAAGGAAGTATCAATATTGTGCCAATCCTCATTGGCTTCGTAGTGAATGGCAATGTAAGTCTTGACCCTGGACTGGGCAATGCGCTGGCAATGGGCATGATCGTGATACTGCTCATAACGGTCTCGCTTTACACAGCTATGTTACGCCGCGTTAGTAGATGGCAAGGGAGGTAAGCAAAATGGCTCAGGTAGTTCGTGGTACGAATCTCCCAGGTAGGGGCCAGATTTATCGCGCCCATAAACCAGCAAGACGACGTTTTGGGCTGGATAAGATACTACTCACCCTCGTTTTCCTCTATCTTACTGTGCCCCTGGGAGCCACGCTTGTATTTGGCCTCTCGGCCGGCAATGGGTTCAATTTCAATACCTTTATGTCGGCCTTCACCGATCCCGACTTTTCGCAGACGCTGTTAATATCTCTTGGACTGGCCTTTGCTACTACGCTTTTGACAGTTCTGCTCGTTACCCCAACAGCATATTGGGTACAGCTACGGCTCCCCAGGGCACGTCCTTTGATGGATTTCCTGGCGCTTGTGCCGTTTGCTGTCCCCGCCATCGTCATGGCATTTGGGCTGGTCGAAGTGTATGGGACCGGCAATACGCTCGTCAATGTGCTCTCTTTCGGGTTAGTGCCTTTGCTCAGTAACGAACCCTTCAACGTGGTCAACACACCACAATTGCTTGTCTGCGCGTATGTAATCGTCTCGCTGCCCTTCGTCTACCGTCCTATTGACAATAATTTGCGCGCGATAAATACAAAGGTGCTTTCGGAGGCGGCATATAGCCTGGGCAGCGGTTGGTGGAGGACCTTTCTGACGATTATTTTTCCCAACATTTTGCCTGGAGTGATCAGCGCCGCCCTGTTAACCTTCTCTACTGTGATGGGAGAGTTTACCTTAGCCAGTCTCTTTGGCATTTACACCTTCCCAATCTACTTGAATGCGACCGGGCAGAGCGATGCTCATAAAGCAGCTTCGTTAACGATACTGAGCTTCATATTGACGATGATTTTCGTGCTGGGTATCATTCTCCTTGTGCGGATTCGACCAGGGAGCCCCGGCACTGAGGACAGGCTCGATATCGTGGCAACAAAATAATAAGATCTTTGAAATCCATCGCTGCAACCCTTCGCTACGCTCAGGGCAAGCTCAGTTCGCTTACGCGCCTACTAAAGTCAGCAGCGATGAAAGGAAGTGCATATCGTGGCTTTTCTTGAACTAGAGCATATCACCAAGTACTTCGGGCGTACAGCCGCCGTAATGGATATCAGTTTGTCTGTTGAGCAAGGTGAGTTTTTGACGCTGCTTGGTCCGAGTGGTTGTGGCAAAACAACTATCCTGCGCATGGTGGCAGGGTTTGAGACACCGAGCGCAGGAAATATACTGCTCGACGGAGACGATATTACCAATCGCTCAGCCAGTAAACGCCCCATGGGCATGGTCTTTCAATCCTATGCACTCTTCCCCCATATGACGGCAGAGCAAAATATAGCTTTTGGTCTATCTATCAAGCGAACGCCCAGGGATGTTATCACCAGGCGTTGCGCTGAATTACTTGATCTGGTGGGATTGAGCGATAAAGGCCGTAGCTTTCCACACCAGCTCTCAGGGGGACAACAGCAGCGTGTCGCCCTGGCGCGCGCATTGGCGGTGGAACCAAAGGTTCTCTTGCTCGATGAACCGCTTTCCGCACTTGATGCGAAGGTTCGTGTCTCGCTGCGTAACGAAATTCGCCGTATCCAGCAGCAATTGAAGATGACGGCAATCTATGTAACGCATGACCAGGAAGAGGCGCTGGCAATCTCGGACCGTATCGCCGTTATGGCGAAAGGCCATATCGAACAACTTGATCTTCCGGAAGAGATATACAACAATCCACGTACGGTCTTTGCCGCAACTTTTGTTGGAACCAGCAACCATTTTAATGGCTTGCTTAAGTCAGCCAGCGAGGGCCTCTGCCAGGTAGATGAGCAAACGATACACGTTCCACCTGTACCAAACTTACCTGATGGTGACCAGGTATTGGTCATGGTTCGTCCTGAAGAAGTCTCCATACATAATGCGGAAGAGGGAGCCGACTATAGCGCCAACGGCGCAGGCAACCAGATTGCTGGGGTGATCGAGTTACGAACGTTCCTGGGTCCGTTTACACGCTTCCATGTGCGTATCAACGAGAGTACGACACTGACGGCAGATGTCCCCAGCCAGCAGGCCCGTGATTACTACGTGGCGCAACATGTTGTGCTTTCGTTCCCACCAGGCGCCTGCCAGGTCTTACCAGTGGATAAGGAGGCGGTGGAACTAGAGAGGTTGGCGGAGGCGGAAGAAGAGAAAGTTTAGTGATCAACCAATATACCCAAGTTGGCGAGCTTTTTCATAAGCTTGCCGCGCCTCTTCCAATCTACCAAGTTGTCTGAGCGCCCGGCTCCGGTAGTAATGAGAGACAGCTTTGTTCGGCTGAAGGCGAATAGCCTGGTCGTGAGCGGCCAGCGCTTCTTCGTATCGCCCGAGCACAGAGAGGGTTGCGCCCTTATTATTGTACGCTTTGGGGTGTTGCGGATTCAGTTGGATGGCCCGCTCATATGCCTGCACCGCCTCTCGATAACGCCTGAGGTCGAAAAGGACGTTGCCTCTTCCGTTATGGGCAGAAGCATAATTGGGATTGATTTCCAGGGCGCGGTCAAATGCCAATAAGGCTTCGTCAAAGCGACCCATTTTCCAGAGTGCCCCTCCCTTGCCGTCGTAGGCGAAGGCAAAATCAGTGTCAAGTTGGATGGCCTGCTCATGGGCGACAAGCGCTTCTTCATAGCGCTTGAGTTTGAAGAGAGCGTTTCCTTTGCCGCTGTATGCTGAAGATGAAGCAGGGTCCAGCCGGATAGCCTGCTCTGCGGCAACGAGGGCCTCGTCGTAACGTTTCAATTGACAGAGTGTACAGCTTTTTCCATCAAATGCGCTGACATACGTGGGATCAAGCTGGATAGTCCGCTCGAAGGCCAGGAGCGCCTCCTGGTAACGATTGAGGTAATAGAGCGCGTCTCCTTTGCCGTTATAGGCAGACACAGAGCTGGAGTCCAGTTGAAGAGCGCGCTCGAAAGCCACCAGAGCCTCCTGGTAGCGTTGGCGATTATAGAGAATGTGCCCCTTCCCCTCATAAGCATGAGCGTAGGTTGGATTGAGCTGAATGGCTCGATTAAAGGCGTTGAATGCCTCCTGGTAGCGGTTAAGACTGCTGCAGGCATCACCCCTGGCATCGTAGGCATCAGCGTAATGCGGATCGAGTTGCAACGCGCGCTCATATGCGACCAGGGCTTCTTCGTAATGACCACTATTGTGGAGGGTATTGCCTTCATCCAACCATTGCTCCTTGGTTTTCTGACTGGAGAACATGTGCAATGCAGTTAAAAAGGCCTGCACATCTGGGTAACGATGTGCACGATCCTTGGAGAGAGCCTTAAGTATTGCTCGTTCAACGGGCACTGGGAGATAGGGATTGAATTGGGTTGGAGCAGTAGGCTCCTCTGTTTGATGCTTCAGGGCCATAATAGCAGCATTGGGGCCAACAAATGGATTGCGCCCTGTTAACATTTCATAGGCGATCACCGCCAGCGCATACTGGTCGCTGCGCTTGCTAAGCATTCCATCAAACTGTTCAGGCGCCATATAGAGAGGCGAACCAATGATATCGACAACCGTTGTTCTCGGCGTGGAGAGGATGACTGCAATGCCGAAGTCGGCCAATAAGGCATCGCCCCTGGCGTTAAAGAGGATATTTTCTGGTTTGAGGTCACGGTGGATGATGTTTTGTTGATGAGCATAGGAAAGAGCTTGCCCGATTTGCGTCAGGATATTCAGAGTCACATCCAGTTGCAAAGGGTGTGGGTGTGCCGCTTGTAAATGATCGCGTAGAGAGCCGTCCGGAGCATATTCAATGACAAAGTAGGGGATACCATCCTCTATGCCAACGTCGAGGATAGGCAAAATGTTGGGGTGTTTCAGCATTTCCAGAAGTTGCGCTTCCTGGAGGAAATTCTCACGTTCCTTCTGTGACCCGAGATACGCGCGATGCAGTAGTTTGATCGCGACAATACGATTCTTGAGATAGATATGCAGACCCTTATATACTCGTCCAAATGAGCCAGCAGCGATTTCTTCGATGATGCGATAGTTGCCTATCTGTCTGCCTATATAATTATTTTCATTCGCCATGCTTTTGGCCTCAAAAATGAGAGCAAGATGTACCTATAGATACATATTGCGACCCTGGTGGTGCTGTAGAAACACTGTATGTGGCTTCATCATATTAGACGTTGAAGGTGAGTAAAAATAAATTATGCTTTCAATATTCTTCTCAATACGGTGGGCAGAATGCCACCATTTTGATAGTAAGTCACATCAATCGGACTATCTAAACGGGCGAGTGTTTGGAATGAGAACGTAGAGCCATCCTCGCGAGTGACTTTGACCGTCACTTCCTGGCGCG